>Ga0070685_10000534_pt1 | contig 21526 bp, 20 predicted proteins | sample KBSS13LmetaG_FD_65651 | JGI IMG/M metagenome (GOLD analysis project Ga0070685, IMG submission 65651) | Switchgrass rhizosphere microbial communities from Kellogg Biological Station, Michigan, USA - KBS S1-3L metaG | ecosystem: Host-associated > Plants > Roots > Rhizosphere ...
CGTGGGACGCTTGACCGAGCAGAAAGACTTTTCCACTCTCCTCCAGGCCTTCGCGCAGGTGCGAGCCCAGCGGCAGGCACGGCTTCTCCTGCTCGGCGAAGGGGAGATGCGAGACGAGCTCACCGCCCTTGGCCTTGCGCTCGGCATCGCCAAGGACCTGTCCCTCCACGGATTCACAAATAACCCATTCGCCTATATGGCACGGGCCGCGGTCTTCGTGCTCTCCTCAGCCTATGAGGGGCTGCCCGGTGTGCTGATTCAAGCGCTGGCCTGCGGCTGTCCGGTCGTGAGCACTGATTGTCCAAGCGGGCCGTCCGAAATCCTGGAGAACGGGCAATATGGCCGGCTCGTGCCGGTGGGTGACCCGGCGGCCATGGCCCAGGCTATCCTCTCGACGCTGGAGGCTCCGCCCGATCGAGGACTGTTGCAGAAGCAGGCCTCGCTCTTTTCTGTCGATCGCGCTGTGGAGCAATATCTCGAGGTGCTGTTTACGCCGAGCTGAGAGGCTGGGCCGGGAAGCTCACTCAAGCCCGCCGCAACATAGTTGGCCGACGAACCGACACAACCAAATGATGACGCAGTTCCGCGAAGGACCGAGCGAAGCCATCAGTCCCCCCAGCAAGGAGGGACAGCACGTCGCCCTGTTCATGGCTAATCTGGAAGCTGGGGGAATCCAGAGGTCACTACTTCATCTCGCTCGGGCTCTCGCTGACCGGGGCCACCGCGTGGATTTAGTCTTGTACAAAGCGCAGGGAGACTTTGTGGATAGTGTGCCGAGCGGTATAAAGGTCGTCGCGCTCGAAACAGCGCCTCGGTGGAAGGGACGGCTCCACGCATTTCGCGCTGCGCCCGAGCACCTCATGCATCTTGCGTTGCCCGTGCTACTTCCGCTCAAGCCGCATGGCACGGTCCGCTGTCTGCCCGCCCTCGTGCGGTACCTTCGCGAGGAACGACCCGCCGTGTTACTCTCAGCGGAGCCGGATCTGAATCTCGTCGCCTTGTGGGCCAGGCGACTCGCCGGCATCTCCGTCCACACGGTGATCAGCGAACGGATCCATCTGTCGACTCACCTGCGGGACGGAGCCAAGAGACGAAAATGGCGGTGGCGGTTCATCGTCCCATTGCTGCGGCGGACCTATCCCAACGCGGACCGCATCATCGCGGTCTCGCATGGGGTTGCCGACGACCTGAGAACGCTGGTCAGGTTGCCGCCTGAGCTCGTCACGACGGTATACAATCCCGTGGTGGATTCGGAGTTGGCCAAGAAGGCCGACGCACCGATCGACCATGCGTGGTTCAAGCCTGGCGCGCCCCCCGTGATCATCGCCGTGGGACGCTTGACCGAGCAGAAAGACTTTTCCACTCTCCTCCAGGCCTTCGCGCAGGTGCGAGCCCAGCGGCAGGCACGGCTTCTCCTGCTCGGCGAAGGGGAGATGCGGCCCAAGCTTGAAGCTCGCGCGCGTGAGCTAGGAGTCGACCGGGACGTGTCGCTGCCAGGATTCAGGAGTAACCCGTTCGCCTATATGGCACGGGCCGCGGTCTTCGTGCTCTCCTCAGCCTATGAGGGACTGCCCGGCGTGCTGATTCAAGCGCTGGCCTGCGGTTGTCCGGTCGTGAGCACTGATTGTCCAAGCGGGCCGGCCGAAATTCTCGAGAACGGGCAATATGGCCGGCTCGTGCCGGTGGGTGACCCGGCGGCCATGGCCCAGGCTATCCTCTCGACACTGGAGGCCCCGCCCGATCGAGGACTGTTGCAGAAGCAGGCCTCGCTCTTTTCAGTCGATCGCGCCATTGAGCAATATCTCGAGGTGCTGTTTGCGCACACCTGACAGGCCTGATAGTTCCCAACCGTCATGACCATGGCTTGCCGGCTCAGCTCGGGTGGAGCCTTTGTGGGGATTCTGAAGTCGTGGAGGCTTAGCATCTCACGGTCTTGCAGAGAGGGCAGCTCCATCTCGTCTCCCGTATAAGGTCCGGGCATTAGTGACGCAACGTCGCTCAGCGGCAGACGCACGGGGCTTACTAACTTAGCAGGGCTCCGCGTTGGATTGAGGAACTAATGGCACCGGCTGGATTCACACACTTGTCGTGAACGCGAACAATACTTAGACTTGTGTGCGTCAGTTATTACAGCTGCAGTCGTGCTTTCCTAAGGCAGCACATTAGGAGCGAAGCCATTGCTGTGCATTGTCCCATTCGATAATCGGGAGCGATTTAATGTTGTCGTATAAATACGAAAACTGTTTATCATGAAGTTCATCGGTCATATCTTTCAATGCTACATTATCTCCTGTAACCCTAAATACTCCTACGCCGTGGTCGATTTTAAGTATTTTAAAGTCGATACCTGCTGTTTTCGATAATTCAAAGCCTAGTTTCCAAACATCACCAGTCCAAGCACCACCCTTACGAGCCACGATGGGCACGTGATGTTCTATCCAATCTCGCGGCAGCATATCGTGTAATGCAACCCAACCGTCTTTATTTAGAAACCTGATAGCGTTTATGACATCTTTTCTTACTTGTTCATAAGTATGTAGCCCATCAATGAACACAACATCGAAATGTCCATTATTTTGCTTGAAAAACTCGTCTGACGTCATTCGGATCGTCCCGCCCTTTGCTGGGTCTACACCAATTTTGCTCAAAGCTGGAACAGAGTCGAACAAGAAGTTTGATTCGCAACCTATTTCTAAGTAAGTTGGATTGCTTTTGGTTGAGATAAGAAGATTTATTACGGCAATGCGATTGTAGTTAGTCTCTTCCCATTTCCAATCAAATCTTCGATTATCTGAGTGGTGAGACCATTGTTTCATACGCTCATTATGTTCATCGTGTTTTTGGCGAGAGCAAATAAGTCCGAAATAATATCGGATTTTTCTATAAAACTGAGAATTCTTATCCGTGGATTGTGTGGTGGAGGGAGTCATGGAGACGACCGCTTGGGAAGCCGCATAGTCATTGGCTACTTGTTCGGTGTCGTTTCGTACCATCGAACCCCCCCATTAGAGTTACGCTCGCCGTATAATCTACCGATTGAAGGGAAATTATCAATCTCCCCGCAACAGCCACCTCTTCATCGTAATTTCATTTTCTCCCGAATTTCACCTCTCGCAATTTTGCTCTGACCCGACCCAGATCATAAATCTAAACACCGATGTTAATTTGATGCGGGTGGTAAAGATGCCTTGAGCCTCTGGACCAACAACTTCGGTGATCTCCTTATTCGACGCTCGATCCGTGTGCTAATCCGTTTGAGAATACGCAAATATAACTTGTAACCCTTCAGATCTCCTGCTTTCAGCAAAGTCCGGGCATCTAGGAATGCCGTCCTCCACAGTCGAGTCTCAAACCAGGTGTCTAGCGTTGACGTAGTGAAAAGCCCCTGTGTTTTCGCGGCAAGATAGGGAGCGACGATGACCTGTAGGTTGCTGCCACGGTCTTGCGCTGAAATATTCTGTGTGGCACTTGCCTGATTAATACGCCATACCGATGCATTCGTATTCAGAAAGGCTACTTTCCCGCTAAGTATATACCGGTGCAACGATTCCCAGTCCGAACTTATGATGTCACTTCGGTAAAAGTCCAGGTTAACTGCTTTCTCTTTTTTGTAGATTGCGGTGTTGTGGAACAGCGAAATAACTTTAGTGTCTGCAAGTTTCAGGAATAGATCGGGTCCAGCCATCATTTGGGGCAGATCTTTGTTTTCGTGCGACGGCTCAATAATACCCCCTTTGTTTTCGTAACGTCTGACAGCGTTCGAAAATACAAGATCTATGTCGGGGTCAAATGCTGCAATTTCCATCGCCTTGGAGACATAGGCATCGTCTATGAGGAAGTCGTCCCCGTCGAGCATGAGTACCCAATCCAGTTTAGCCAGTTCGTAGAGGCATTTCCGGTAATTTTTAACCCGGCCGAGATTGTGGTGATTGCGGTGTATGCGGAGCCGAGGGTCAGCTAGGAAATGTTTCAGAAGCCCCTGGTCCCAGTCACTCGATGCATCATCGCAAACGATAACTTCGAGGTGTGGATAGTCCTGGTTCAGGGCGCTTTCTACAGCTTGTATAAGATAGCGAGACTGGTTGTATGTCGGGATTAAAATGCTAACCATGGTTGTATTAACTTACTTAGCAATGATCCTCCAAAATGCACTACTTTTGGGCGTTAGAAGACATTTGGATACCTTCCGGGAAAGGTACTAGTACTTCAATTCGATATCCACCTTCGTGCGGCCCTGGGAGACTGTGAATGCCGCTTGATCATGGCTGGGTGAGCCGATAAATGTTTTCGGATTGTTAGACACCCCGGAGCCCTCTTTGGGAAGACCAGCCCAGTTTTTGTCGAATTTCCCGTCGCCATCTTCATCATGGTAGGCTGCGGCAGCATAGATGCCAGGCTTAGGGAGGATCACACAGAATTCCACGGCTCCCTGCTTCGCAGCGAAACGTTGCTTGAAGATTTTCTTTCCTTTGACGAGAAAGTCCTCGGGCTTGTCCCCATACAGGACAAACGTCACGTAACCCCGGTCGTTGCGAACGCCGTGAACGTGTACGTCGATAGCGGTAGAGTCTCCCTCGCAGGCCCCACCGCTCGCCTTGATCTCAGAGCGCGCTCCCGACGGGAGTAAGAGCAAAAGGGCTAGGCCGAGGCTGAAAAGGGCGATTTTTATGAAGGCCATATGTAGATCTCCTCGAACTTCCTCCTCAACGCAACAGCGTCCTTTTTGCCTGCCTTCCAAGAAACCACGGCCATAGCTGGAGCTACTCCGGCGGAGTGGGCTTCAGCTGTATGGCTCCACCGTTGATCTTCGATGCGTGCCATCCGGCGCGCCGTCCTGCAAATGGTGAGATTCTCCGAGCATGGCGACCAACGCTTCCGAGGTTTTTCATTCGATAGGAACCGATGTGGTTGGTTGAAAGCAACCAGGATTTCCTAAATAAACCTGGCTCGTTCTTTCGGAGTCGGCACACGGCACGTGTCCGACTTGCCCATCCACTGATAGCGATTCCGGGCGACAACACTGTAGACCACATCTCGAAGAGGCCGAGGGATGATGATGAAGGCATACATCCAGGGCCATAGCCCAGGAAGGCAGCGCAGAACTTTGAGGGCCGCCGTGGATTTCGTGAAGACCTTCCCGTTTTCCAGCAGTAAAAAGGTTTCATAATCCTGAGTCGAGAGACCTAGCTGAGCGAGAATACCTTGGGCTGGTTGGGATTGAAGAGTTCCGAACGTAAATAATTCTTGGGAATCCCGCGCGAGGACAAAATTGACAAACACATTGCAAAAATTGCACACCCCATCAAAGACAATCACCCGCTCGTAACGGCCCCATTCATGGGATTGTACTGGAGATCCCTGTTTCACGTGCCCCTCTCGGTTGGCCGATCTTTACTTGATGTCTGTTGATATATCTACTATATGCGGCCTCTTTCTAATAGTACCTCAGAGGCAGGCATGATTCCAGAGGTGAGGCTATAGAGCTTAACCGGCCAGAGAGGGACGACGTCTGAATAATGGCCATGCGCGGGTTTTAAGCCATTGATGAACGGGAATGAGGTCAAAGAAAATGAGATAGACAAATGGAATTAACAAAAAGTTGACGTCCATTAAGATATAACAGGAAATGTGGAATATAGTGACTCCCATAATAAACGCGAGCCGCAATTTGACGGATTTGATTAAGAGAATCAGGGGAAATCCGAGCTCGAACGCCAGGACGAGAATCGCGAAGAATTGAATCAGGTCTGGATGTTGGGCCAGCTCAAAACTGAGCCCGTTTTTGATGAATTCTCCTTGATCGGTCACACCCCACCGGACTGATCGTTGGATTAAGACTTCCTGAATTTTACCTTCGCCGGCGAACCAGACCCAGCCTGAGGTCCGTACTTTGGCAATCACACTCCAGAAATAAAACAACGTCACATACAGTTGCATGGTTTTTATGGGCCAGCTGGCCTCCCATTCTTGAACTCTTTCGGTATTAGAAAGCTGCCTGGCATCACGAGAATTGGCTTTCCCGCACTTGGACAGTAAAAAGAGGAATAGCATCTGCATGGGAATGATCTCCCGGTGGTGAACATCTCCCGCAAAGCTATCTCGTACTCCTTTCAAGTAAAAAATGCAGAGCATGATCACGAGAATCGATGTCCGGGTGTTTTTCCCTAAAATCATCGATAGGATTGCACCCATCAAAATGGCATACATGCCAAACGAAAGAGCCGGTACATGATATTGAATCCCTAATAACTTGAAGTACCAAACGGGCTCAATAAAGTAATATACAGCCCCTAGAGGGTTAAGAGTCAGGACGGTGCCAAATTGATAGGTAGTAAAAATCAGAAGCCCGCACCCAATGTACATCCGCAGCAGGCCAAGGCTTTCCCCTGAAAACCCTGTAAAGAAAAATTGATTCCAGGCCCGGCTGATGATATTAGAGGATGCCACGTTCCCACCTTGGCAGCCATTCGTCCCGCCATTCGATCAAAGCCCGTCGGGTATCGACTTGAACGTTCCGAACATCCTGCCGCAATAATTCTTCCTTCCTGTACACACGGTTCTGATGGTCGGCTTCTATCCGAATGATGAATTTAGGGTCGGATGGTTCACGCCTTAAGGTTTTGTTGAAAACCCAAAACATTCGCCAATCCCTATCAGCCGCAAATCGATGTTCAGCTTGATCCAATTCGCGGAGCCATCGGTTGATCGCCCCTGTTTCAATATTTCCCTGTTCCTGGTTCGAGGAGGCAGTTTCAACTGTTTGTGAATCGGGTATTAGATCATAGTACAAGCGTCGAAAGTGCGGTTTGGAAATATTCAGATCTTTGGAAGTTACGTACCCGGTTGATCCATCCCGGTAGGTGACTATAAAGCCTTTTCGATCTTTGTCTTTGTCCCATACTTTGACCGAAATAGTTTCGCGGGGCTCGAACACGCTATACATGGGGACCCAAGTTAATGGGAAATGATCGATGCGGAAGATAATCGCCGCCCACATAACGGTCCAGTAGGCAACAAGAATCAGGGTAATGGTTCGCTTATTCACTGCAATATTCCCTGTGATGTGACGAAATCATAGGAGTATTTCCTTTGATGCAGAGGTGTACTGAGGTCGCAGCCCCCTCAGTATCCATTCCTTTATTTATCGAATCAATGGCGATCAGTCCTTCAAAGTGATTTGAAGGCGGAATGCGCGGTTTTGATCGTGTGTTCGATGTCGCCAGTTGAATGGGCGGTCGAGAGGAACGCGGCTTCGAATTGAGAGGGGGCCAGGTATACCCCCTGTTCCAGCATCTGGTGAAAGAATTGCCCATATCGCTTCGTATCGGAGAGTTTTGCCGTATTCCAGTCCGACACCGGGCCTGACGTAAAGAAGGCGCCTAGAATTGAACCGACTCTGGTCTGCGTGAGCGGCACTCCTGCCTTCTTGGCTGCGTCGCCAATCCCTTTGGCGAGAGTTGCTGATTTCTCTTCCAGCTTCTTATAGACCCCTCGGGCCTTGAGCTGTTTGAGTGTCTCAATGCCGGCGGACACGGCTAACGGATTTCCCGACAACGTTCCGGCCTGATAGACAGGCCCCAACGGCGCGATCAAATCCATAATCTCTTTCCGTCCTCCATAGGCGCCGACCGGCAATCCTCCGCCGATGATTTTCCCCAGCACCGTCAGATCAGGAGTAATACCGTAGAGCGTTTGGGCACCGCCGTAGGCGACACGAAAGCCGGAGATGACCTCGTCGAAAATCAGGAGAATGTCATTTTCTTTGGTGAGTCGTCGGAGTGACGCGAGGAATTCCGGGGCCGGCGGCACGACGCCCATGTTCGCCGCGATCGGCTCGAGAATCACACAGGCCAACCGGTCTCGATGCTCCTTGACGATCTGTTGAACCGCCCGGATGTCATTGTATGGGGCGGTCAATGTGTGTTTCGCGAAGTCAGCGGGAACTCCAAGCGAATCGGGGATCCCCAACGTCGCCAGGCCTGACCCGGCCTTCACCAATAAATAATCACTGTGGCCGTGATAACACCCTTCGAATTTCAAAATGCTGTCGCGCTTCGTAAATCCACGCGCGACACGAATCGCGCTCATGACGGCTTCGGTGCCTGAGCTGACGAGCCGGACCTTTTCCATCGATGGAAAGGCGTCGTGGATCATGCGGGCAAGTTTGACTTCCAGCTCGGTCGGAGCACCGTAACTGGTTCCGTTTGCGGCAGCCTTCTTGATCGCATTGATGACCGACGGAGCGGCATGACCCAAAATCATCGGACCCCATGACAATACGTAGTCGATGTAGCCGTTCCCATCGACATCATAGAGGCGAGCGCCTTTGGCACGTTTGATAAACCGCGGTTGGCCTCCGACTGAGCGAAAGGCGCGCACCGGACTATTCACTCCCCCGGGAATGAGCTGTTGGGCTTCCGTGAAAAGCTTGCTGGAGCGAGTGATTTTCATAATGGGGGCGCACAGTACCATGCAGTTGAGCCCCGGTCAAGAAAGGGAAACTCGACCGATGTTATAGGACGACTGGGGCCAAAAATTGTCTGAAAGAGAGCCCCTCCTCACCACTTTTTGCTCCAGGCTAGGTGTCTGCTGACAGGGACTCTTCGTAATCCATTGGAAAGGCGTTGATTCGGGTGACCAACTGATGCGGCTCAACTCTTGCCTAATTAGGCCTGTACCAGGCTCCTAAAGAACGATTGCAGGTCAACAATGAGGATTATCTGCTCGTGGTGCCGACAAGAGGGGAAGACCGAACTGATGGGCGAGAAGGATCCCCTCAAAGACAAGCGGGAAACGCACGGGATTTGCGTCGTTCATCGCCATGAAGTCGAGACCCGCTGGCAGGCATCGATTCATAGACCCTCACACTCAGGAATCAAAACCGGACTGTCTTCTGAACTCTTCCGCTGGACAAGCTTGCTGAGCGTAACCGTAAAGATGCGCCCTTAAAACATCTTGAGCAATTGGTCGATCCCGCCAACCTTGCCGTTCGGTGTCAGCTCCCTACCCTGACTGAATGAGCAGATCGATATTAACGTGACGGTCTGCGGTTGGGGGACCGTTGCTGCCTATTCGCTGCCCGAGTCGGTTCTGCGTTGATTTCTTTCATCCCCCAATGAGCCCGCTTGGCTTTCTCCCCCTCCGATACGACGAATAGCGCGTGAAAGGGTGTGCCCCGTCGCGCACCCATGCCCGCCTGTCCGTTTCCCCAGGCCTCTCCCGCATCGCGCAAGATCTCAAGAAAGGTTTCGTACTCTTCTTCATCCTCGGGCAATACACCTTCTGCATTTGTGACCAATAAAATGTAGCCCTTGGCTGGTAGCCATTCCAGATCAGCCAAACATTCTTCCATGGCGTCCCAGTTGTGGCCGAAGTAGTCGGGGAACTTCATTGCCTGTGCGAACTCCGCAAACAGACTTGCCGGCGTCTTGCACTGACGGCCCTTGATGATCTTGAGTACGAATCCGTTCGGCGGGAGCACCAGCGATTCGGCACGCTTCCCGGCTGTGACAACAAGTAATGAGGTCCAGGGGGCTTTGGTCGATTGGAGATAGGCGGACAATGCCAGTGAATGTTTCGGAGTCATGGGGCCTCGTGCAATGGTATGAAGGTTCGGTAATGGTCACCGGTATAGTAGGCCCTTCCGCTATCTTGTTCTATGACAATCCGTTCCGCATCCCGCGAGCGGCCGCGTATTTTAGGATTCACATCGTACTCGCGGTAGTGTCCGGGAGGCAGCCGTCTCTCACGATTTTGAAACTTTCTGCCGCCGATATATCCAGGGAGGGCTTTGCCCCCACGCTGCTGAATCGCTTCCAGCAGGTCCTTGGCCTTTTGTATGGGATCCTCTGCGGCTCGGTGGTGTAGTCGGTCAAGAGGGGGCATGGCATCGTGAGTTGGCCCCGCGGACTGAACGGATGGAACAGAGGCAGAGACGAGTGGAGTCGGCTCAGACGACGAGCCGGCACTGTGAGAACCGGTGGGGCCACCGAACAGGAGTCCTCCAAGGACAACAAGTACGCCATAAATCTTCCACTTTCGATCCATAGATCCGCATTCGTATCACAAGGCGAAGCGGCACAGTACGAACCCTAGCATGCACGATCTTGGTGGATCAAATTGTTGCTATCGCCTCTTCGTCAGCGTAGCATTTGCGAATCGATTGCCAGACTTCTCGGACAGGCCAACGAGGTACGAATTGGAATCCGCGAAAGACCGACTTGAGTTTGTGACAGTCGAAGGCCTTTTGGCCTATGGAGAGATGCTCGCACGTAGAACCGCCGGTGAGGGAGTTGTGTTCCCACCCACTCCGACCTCCTCAGTCGACCGTCTTCAGCGAACCCGTGACGCCATGGGGAAGATCAAGGCGTTTGTGCAGCGCGCGCAAGGGGGATTTCCCGGGGCAGAGGAGTACAGGGCTACCCGCCGCGCGCTGATCGAAGAGGGTTGCGGGGACGATGAACTGGTGTTCTTTGCTTCTTGGAATGCTCTCCTCGCAATGGGCGAGTTGGCCCCGCTCTTTCGCATGCCAATCGGGTCAGTGCAGAAACCGACGCATCGTCGGCCGGTAGCGATCGTGCCGCGCGCGCAACTGACACCGCAGTTGGTCGAAGATCGTATCGTGCTGGATTTGGGAGAGGGTCGTTTTTGGCTTTTGCCGCGCGATTTAACCGGTCGCACGCTTCTGTTTACCATGCGTCATGGTGTCTCGCGGATGGAAAGCAGCACCTATCGCGTCGGGCGGCGCCTGGCGAACGTGCTGGATCCTGAGCGTGGCATCCCCAAGGCCGATGCGGTTGGTGCAGCCCTGGCGCGGATGCTGGGCGTCGTCGGGCAACAATTGGATTTCCTGCATATTCACAATTACCTCGATCCGCGCACATTCGTCCATCTGGTGAGCCAGAGCCCCAATACGCGGCAACTGTATGAGCGGGTAACCGCGGCACTGGCTCAGACACCGGGGCATCCTGCTGAGGCAATGCCACCAGTCTGCGATTCCGCCTTGGACTCCCAGGATTTTGGATGGGTCACAGGTCTGGAAAAGAAAGTCGAAGCCGAGGAAGCCGCAAAGGCATTCGGCGTGGATGTACAGACAGCTAAGCGCCTGATCAAACATCCCTTCTACAGCTACCCAGGCGGACATTCCTTCTTCGACGTCTATGTGGATATCGTCGATGGCTTCCGCCGTTTAGGTCAGTCCCACCAGGGGAAGGCCGTGTGTGTATACAGCCACAGCTCCACGCTTCGGGCCCTCATGATCTATCTGGATCCCCGCCCCTTTCGCGAAGCCTTCACCGAGTTTGGCGAATATAAGGAGGGGCAGGATAATGTCGTACTGCTGACCTATGAACAGGAGCTCTTATCCGGCTATTCCACCGCTGTGGGTTTATCCGCGCACGAACGGACAGCGCGGGAGACCTGGATGAAGGTCGAGCGCGAGCGAAGAGATCGGATCACACTCAAGCCACGACAGATCAAGCGGATCGTGGCGTTGGTCTCAGGCGGCGATTTCGCCGGTGCCGGCGCCGCGTTGAAAGAATTGCGCGTGACCGGACACCGATTTGGCCTGGAAGTCTACTTTGTCCGCCACGGATACTTAGGTCTGGCAAATAACTGGATCGAAGAGGTGACCGAGGATGATACCCGCGGCATGGGCAGCCGTGCGAGTAGTCCGATCGGGAGCAGCCGCTTCGAGGATTTCAAGGACGAGCATGTACAGCAGGCCACCATGCTGCATCTTCAGCCTTATATGGAAGATGGAGCCCTGGTGGTCATTGGTGGTGAAGGGAGTCTCCGAGGCGCGCGAGCGCTCTATGAAGGGTTTGGGGTCCAGGCAGTAGGGATTCCGGGCACGATCGACAATAATCTGGCGGGGACGACCTCTCTGGGTTTTCATTCGGCCGTGTCTCTGGCTAATCAATCTATCGAGTCGCTGAAAGCCACCAGTTCCGCCATGGGCAGCGTCTTTTTTGTCGAAATTATGGGAGCGGGGTCCGGTCATCTTGCTCTGGCCTGTTCGTATCAAGCCAGGGCTGAAGGCGTGTTGGTGAACGAGCACCCCGATCCCGATTCGTATATCGACAACTTTATCCTGGGCACGCTCAACCGCACCTTGGGTGTCCCAAACAAAAGTCATCTGTTTGTGGTGGCGGAACAGACCCCGCATCGCCACCACCCGGATGGCGGTGTGCGCGGGCTTGTCGAATATGTCGCCGGCACACTGGCTACGTGGCCGCAATTTAAGGCACGCCCAGGTGAATATCGCCTCGCCCCCGCGACAAAAGCCACGATCCTCGGCCACACCTTACGTGGAGCACCGCCGACCCCTGAGGACAAGACCCTCGGACAAGATCTGGCCTATGAAGCAATTCGGCGGCTCGTCAAAGAGCCGGAGCGGGTGGTCGGGTGCATGTTGGCCTATCGCGGACCAGGTGCTATTGAAGTGACCCCCCTCCACGCTGTGGCGCAGAAACAGTTCGACTGGGAGATCTTCGCCCGAATGCACGGAAGCTAGCTGCCCTAGCCCGCATGATTCATGAACACTTCTGCTGCAATCGCCGATCCGCTGTTGCATTCTTCGTCGCTCGTCATTCGTGAAGCGTGAAGCGTGAAGCGCTGGATGGAATAAGTGAGTCCGTGTTGACGCATGCGAGATGCGAGATACGCTTCACGAAGAACGCCTTCTCAGCGATTTCAGTCGGCCTGCGTCTGAACAGTGGTTGCGTTGTGAGCTCGGTGGTCGTTTGTTAGAATGGCGTCTTCATACATCACGCGAGAAGAGTGGGAAAAGTGACCGGCTTGTCCATGCGTAAAGCCAAAATCGTATGCACCATTGGCCCCGCCAGCGATTCACTCGCCTTGCTGGATCAGTTGATTGAGAGCGGCATGGACGCGGCGCGCCTCAATTTTTCTCATGGGACCCACGAATCACATGCGCGTGCGATCAAGGCCATTCGTGAAGTAGCGGATCGTCGGCATGTGGCGGTGGCGATCATCCAGGACCTGCAAGGACCGAGGATCCGTATTGGTGAAATCGATCAGGACGGGTTCGATTTGATTGCCGGCCAGACCGTGAGACTCATGACGCCTTTGCTCCGGTCGGGCGGTCAACTCGGCGCACAATCTACTGCTCCAATCGGTATGCGCGGGATTCCCGTGACGTACCAATACCTCGTACGGGATGTCCAGCCAGGAGCCCGCATCCTGATTGACGATGGGCTAATCGAGCTGGTTGTTGATCGGATTAGCGGCGGCGCCGTCGAATGCAGAGTCGTGACCGGAGGGCGACTCACCTCGCACAAGGGCATGAATCTACCGGATACTCGGATCAGCGCCCCCACTCTCACTGACAAAGATCGGGACGATCTCCGGTTCGGCATTGCGCAGGGGGTGGATTATGTAGCTCTTTCGTTTGTCAGAGGCCCCGATGACGTGGTAGCCGCAAGGAAGTTAGTGGCCGACTGCGGAGGCGAGGTGCCGATTATTGCGAAGATCGAAAGACCGGAAGCGGTGGAGTGCTTGGACGCGATTCTTGATCAGGCAGACGGCGTGATGGTTGCGCGGGGCGATCTGGGAGTGGAAATGGGGCCGGAGGCAGTCCCACTTCTACAAAAGCGCATTATTGCCGAAGCCAACCGACGCCGCCGGCTCGTAATCACGGCCACTCAGATGTTGGAGTCCATGACGCAACACACGCGGCCGACAAGGGCCGAAGCGTCGGATGTGGCTAATGCCGTGCTCGATGGAACTGATGCCGTCATGTTGTCCGCAGAGACGGCGATCGGACAATACCCGGTTGAAACAGTCCGTGTCATGGACCGAATTATTCGAGCCGTAGAAGAAGGGACCCGATCATGGCATACGCGCGCGTCCGCCGTCCCACAGGGAGACGGCTCATTCCCGGAAGCCATTTGCCATTCGGCATCTTCAGCAGCATCAGCTATCGGGGCGAACATCATCGTGGCATTTAGCGAACGGGGTGCGACTGCGCGCTTGCTGTCCAAACAGCGACCCGACGCGTCAATTATTTCTCTGACTCCATTTGAAACTATCCGGCAGCGGATGGCGTTGTACTGGGGTGTGATGCCTCACACGATGCGGCAGATCACTCAAACTGATGAGCGAATTGATGAAGCGGAACGACGCCTGAAGACCGACGGACTGGCGACAACAGGACAGCGAATCGTGATTCTGTCGGGGACCAGGATTGGTCAACCCGGAGAGACCAATTTGATGAAGCTACACAAAGTCGGGTGAGCTGAAAGATTGGAAGAGAAGATCACACGATGACACTTCACGTTGTGGGGCGGCTGGTGTTTATTGTGTTTCAGTTGCTGGCTCTGGCATTGTCAGCAGGAGATGGGCTCGCACAGACCGCATTACTCCAGCATTCCCCGGCTGACGTGGTAAAACGCTATCTGATGCTCGATCAGAAGGGGGCGCGCCTCGACGCCCTGTCGAGCGCGGCGATCGAGTCTTATACGAGTTGGGAAGAGGAGCCGGCCTGGGGACATATCGTCGTGACACGAGACTTTGTCGTGGCAGAGCACTATCGCCAATGGGAAGTGATCGATAGTTTGGAAGTTGTGATTCCGGTCACCTTTCAAGTCTTAGGTTCGGTCTACATGGAAACCGTCGGGTTTGTCCAGGGGGCTAAGACAGAGGAAATTCGGTTTCGCGTCAAGGCGATCAAGAATCGATGGAGGATTGTCGAACCGATGCTGCCCCCCCACGTAGGACAGAAACGGATGGTAAATGTTGTGCGCGAAGCGTGGCTGAAAGAAACCGATCAAGTGAAACGGGACCGGCTCGAATCCTTACAGGACGAGTTACGAAAGGCGAAGTAACGATGGGGAAAACCTCAGTCGAGCTTTTAATATTCGATCTGGACGGCACGCTCATTGAATCGAAATGGGACATTGCCGCGTCAGTGAACCTGACATTGGCCGAACTGGGTCTGCCGCAGCGCCCTATCGAGGAAATCTTCGGCTTTGTGGGGGATGGGATCAAACAACTGTTGCGCCTATCGGTCGGCGAGGGTGGTCGTAATAGCTTCGACGATGCGTTGCGAGTGTTCAGGGGCCAGTATTTGGCGCACTGCCTCGATCGCACCACGTTCTACCCCGGAATTGGAGAGATACTGACGCATTTCGCAGGCAAACGGAAGGCTGTTGCCACCAACAAGTCGATCGAGTATACGAACGTGATTCTCCAAGGGCTGGGGGCGCATCATTTTCAGTATGTCGTCGGAGGTGATCACGGGTTCGGATTGAAACCGGAGCCGGGGATGCTGTTGCATGTGATGGAACAATTGAATGTGCCGAAGGAACAGACTGTGCTCATCGGGGATAGTACCAATGACATCAACGGCGGGCATAACGCCGGGATTCGAGTCTGTGCAGTGGGATATGGCATGGGCAATCGTGCCAAAATGAAGGCCTGTGGCCCAGACTGGTTTATCGAACGACCGGAGGAATTAATGGAGCTATTTATATGAAAAGCAGGTTAAGTTTTCTGACTTTCTGCATAATCCTTGGCCTGAACCTTAGCCTCAACCTTGACCTGTCGTATGCGGCATCGTTCGGGCTGGCGGATCGTGTGCTGGAGAAAAAACTGACGAACGGGTTGACAATCCTCATGGTCGAACGCCATCAGACACCGGTTGTCTCGCTCAACATGACCTTCGCGGTGGGGGGGGTCAACGAACAGGTGGGGCAAACAGGCCTGGCACACCTCTACGAACATATGGCATTCAAGGGCACAAGAACGGTCGGGACGAAGGACTACGAGAAAGAACGTCCGATTCTCGATGAGTGGTATCAAGTGGGAACCGAACTGGAGCAGCGGCAACGAGAGCTTGCACGGAGAAGCCAGGAAAAACCGGCGAGCCAAGAGGATCAGGCAGCCATTGAAAAGCTGCAGAAGCGATTTACGGAGCTCCAAGAACAGGCGGGGCAGTATGTGGCAGGTAATGAGATGGCTTTGCTCTATCAACGTCACGGGGGAGTCGGACTCAATGCCGCGACCGGCAAGGACATGACCCGCTATATGATCAACCTTCCGGCCAATCGACTGCCGCTATGGGCTGCGATTGAAGCTGACCGCATGGCGCATCCGGTGTTGCGTGAATTTTACAAAGAACGCGGAGTAGTCATGGAGGAGCGGCGATTGCGGAATGACGACAGCCCCAACGGGCTGCTCTACGAAACCTTCACTTCTGCCGCCTTCCGAGCGCATCCCTATGGCATTCCGACGATCGGCTGGGAATCCGACATCCTGTCGCTCACACCGGCTGACACCGAAGCCTTCTTCAAAGCTAACTATGGGCCCGGCAATGCGACGATTGCGATCGTGGGCGATATCAATCCGAAAGACGTCATGATCTTGATCGAGCAGACGTTCGGCAAGATACCAGCCGCACCTCCGCAGTCTCCGCTCATCACCGTTGAGCCGCCTCAACGGGGGGAGCGGCGCGTGGAAGTGGAGTTCGATGCTGAACCGTCGGTGGTCATCGGATTTCACAAACCGGGGCTGGGCCATCCAGATGACTATGTATTCGACGTCATCGACGCAGTGTTAAGTGACGGACTCACGTCACGACTCTACACAAATCTGATCCGCGAGAAACGGATCGCCGCCTCGGTGAATTCGGATTCGAATTATCCTGGTGTCCGCTCTCCGAATCTGTTCGTGATCAGCGCGACGCCGCTCGCGCCCCATACGACAGCAGAAATCGAAGCGGCCATCTATGCCGAGATTGAACGACTCAAGACAGAACCCGTCTCTCCGAAAGAGCTTGAGAAAGTATTGAATAACCTCGATGCCGATTTGGTGCGAGCGCTTCGATCCAACGGAGGCCTTGCCTCTCAATTGGCACTCTATCAAACGGTGGCCGGAGACTGGCGTTATGCATTAAAGGCCCGGGACAAGATTGCCGCTGTGACGCCAGCAAATATCCAACGAGTGGCAGCAGAGTATTTCACAAAGTCGAACCGAACAGTGGCTACGTTGGTGAAGAAGGCCGTGGGGAAGGACGTTGCGACTGCACCACCGCAGGAGGTGGCGCAATGAGGAATGTGAAACGTAAAGCGAGAAACGTGAGTCGATGGAGTTTTGTTTTGTGCTCCATGATTATGGCCATCACCGTTCCCGTGTTAGCAGCCTGTGCAGGAAATCCTGCCCTGAGCGATCCGCGGCAGATGACATTCCCATCGGTTGAGTTCACCCCGCCAGAACCGGATCGCGTGGTACTCGAAAACGGGGTGACCGTATATTTTCTTGAGGACCATGAGCTGCCATTGATCAGCATCACTGCGACCATGCGAACAGGCAGCTGGCTCGATCCGGCGGAGAAGATCGGCTTGGCTTCCCTGACCGGTTCCGTCATGCGAACCGGCGGGGGCGGCGGTTTATCATCCAAGCAAGTGGACGAAGAGCTCGAACAGTTTGCCGGAGACGTGAACATCTCGATTGGACGGCAATCCGGTTCTGCGTCACTCGATGTGCTCAGCAAGGATCTGAAGCGAGGCCTTCAGATTTTCGCGGGCCTCATCCAGACTCCCTCCTTCGAGCCGGCGAGGGTTGACCTGGCCAAACTCCAGGCTATCGAAGGCATTCGCCGCAGACAAGACAACCCCGGCTCTATTGTCGGCCGCGAGTTCATGAAGCTTCTGTACGGAGCAGATCACCCGACAGCGCGTGAAAGCGACATTACGTCCATCAACCGCATCACTAGAGACGATCTGGTGGCCTTTCACCGGAAAACCATTCATCCAAACGGCCTGATGTTGGGAGTGACGGGTGATTTCGACAAGTCCGCTATGCTGATCCTTCTGCAAGAAGTCTTCGGCGGTTGGAAGAAAGGCGAGGTGCCGGTTCTGGCAATTGCCGACGTCCCCCAGGTCAAGACAGCAAAGCCCGTCGTACGGTTTGTGAGCAAGGATACATCTCAAACACATCTCCGCATCGGCCAGCTGTCGATCAAAGAGAACGATCCGGACTATGTCGCCTTGGCAATCGCGAACGACATTCTCGGTGGCAGCTCCTTTCGCAGCCGCCTCTTTAACGACGTGCGGACCAGGCAGGGGCTGGCTTATTCGGTCGGCAGCCGTTTGAACACCGGCATGCACGATCAAGGCGTTTGGTTGATGCGTGCGGAGACGAAGCTGCCCTCTACGCAAGAGGTCATTACTCGGTTTGTCGCAAACATGGAACGGATGAGGGTTGAGCTGGTAACGGACAATGAACTGGCAGAAGCGAAAGAGGCGTATGTAAACTCTTTTGTGTTCTCATTTGCCAGTTCGTCAGCGATCGTGGGGCGGTTGATGACACTGGAATATGATGGGCTCCCCAAGGATTTCCTCCAGCAATTGCGTGCTCGCGTAATTGCATTGAAGAAAGAGGACATCCTGGCGGCGGCGAAGAAGCATTTTGACCCTGAAAGGCTGACCATTTTGGCAGTCGGCTCTGGCGAGGCTCTGCCGAAGCTGCTGTCGGGATTTGGGGATGTAAAAGAAATAAAGTTAGCTCCTGAGAGCTGAGGGGAGAGTGGGTCCTGTCTCCGATCAGGAGCCGCGACCGGTCCGGCCGCCTCACCGGCTCGGCGGCGTGCACAAACGTGGCGCTCTTTATTCATCACGCCGTGCGCCCTCTTGCCCCGCCCGGTGTAGGGACCCCGCTGCGGGCGGTCGGGGCTCCTGATCGGCGCCACCCACTCCAAAGAGTGAAAGTCTCCGGAGCTTTGGGGGGAGAAGGGAGCGTAGGTCTAGTTAGAGATAGTGCAGCGCCTCGGAAAGGTCACATCGAACACCTATGGTAGCTTGCAGATAGTTCGTCAATTCCAACAAGGGTTAAGGAGGCTGTCATGGTGACCGCTGTGATGCTGCTGAATTGGACGGATCACGGAATCAAGAACGTCAAGGAGTCGCCGAAGCGGCTGGATGGGGTGAAGAAGCTCGCGAAGGGCATGGGCGGCGAGGTCAAATCATTTTATATGACGCTGGGGGCGCACGATCTGGTGCTTATTGTGGATATGCCTAACAACGATAAACTTGCGGCTTTCGGTCTCAAATTGGGATCTCTGGGGAATGTACGTTCCACGACGTTAAAGGCATTTCCTGAGGACGATTATAGACGCCTTATTGCCGGGCTCAGCTAGCAGGCTGTTGACAAAGGCCGCCAGCGGCGTTCTCGCGGCTCTCAGAGGCTCAACGCGGAGGACAAATTTTCGGTGGTGACGACTGACGAATATGCCGCTTGAAGACGACTTTTCCGATATTCTCAAGAAGGCGCGAACCGGGCAAGGGCTTTCGGTCGATGACATTGCTCGTGCGACGGGCTTATCCAGCGAAGCCATTGCAGCCCTGGAACGAGGAGACCAGCCACACGATCGTGCTGAGGTACAGATGCTGGCGAAGGCATTGGGTCTGCGATCTGCACCGCTTGAACAGATTGTGATCGACAAATGGGAACCGATACCGCAACGCATGCCGGTCAGGATCGAGACGGTCCATGGCTCCATCAACGGCTATGGAGTGCAGGGGTATATTCTCCACGACAAGGGAGAAGCCTTGTTAATCGACACGGCCTACAATGCACCCGCCATGATTGCTTGGCTCGAATCCCACCGCGTCCGGCTGACCGGAATCTGCCTCACCCATGGGCATGCGGACCACGCCGAAGGGATTCAAGAACTCCTGGCACGATGGCAAGTTCCCGTTTATCTGGGCGCTGACGATGTCAGTCTCCTGCATTGGAAGCCTTCGAAGGATCGTCTTACTGCCCCAAACGATGGCCGCGCCATCCCAGTCGGACATCTGAGCATCCGTTGTCTCACTACTCCAGGCCATACACCTGGCGGTATCTGCTATCGGATTGATGTCGGGTCCCAGCCTGTTTGCTTCGTGGGTGACACCGTATTTGCCGGATCGATTGGGCGGTCCAATCCCCACAGCCTCTACAGAACCCACCTGGACTCCGTGCAGCAGCGCGTGTTGAAATTACCTGACGATTGTATCCTGTTGCCGGGTCACGGACCGACCACGACGGTTCGGGAAGAACTCGACCACAACCCCTTTGCGCAGGATTATTGAAGACGACGTTATGAATCTCGACGAGCGGAACGACGACCGGCCGATCCGCAGCGGAGAACTGCCGATTGTGGCAGACCCGCCTGCGGCCCCCTCAGATCGCCCTGTGGATGACGAATTGGAGGAGACCCCTTTCTCGAAATGGACCCTGCCCATCAGCCTCTTTATCGCGACGCTCTTCACCACACTGTGGGCCGGGGCCTATCAAGTCTACAACGGGCCGATCCGTGGGCCGCTGAATCTTCTGCTCGAAGAACCCACAATCCTGTGGCGCGGCATTCCCTTTGCCGCCACGCTGCTGGCGATTCTGGTCACCCATGAGTGCGGGCACTATGTGCTTTCCCGTATTCACAGGGTGCCGGCGTCGCTGCCGTTGTTCATTCCTGGTCCTCCCTACTTCATCGGCACCTTCGGGGCGATCATCCGTCTGCACGGGCCAATCATGAACCGGCGCGCACTGTTCGATGTCGGCGTATCCGGTCCACTGGCTGGTTTCATCGCTGCAGTGATGGCCTTGGTTGTCGGCCTGAACCTATCAACGGTTGTCGAACACCCGTCGCCTCATGGGATGCAGTTGGGCGAACCGTTGCTCTTGCAATTCATCGCCTGGTTGGTCATGGGATCCCTTCCTCCGCAGGCCGATATCATCCTGCATCCCATCGGGTTCGCCGCATGGTTTGGCCTATTTGTCACGTCACTAAATCTCCTTCCCATCGGCCAACTCGACGGAGGACATGTCGCCTATGCCCTGTGGGGTAGACACCAGCGCACGATGGCCTTTGTCATGGTTCCCATCCTCATCGTGCTGGGATATGTCGGATGGCCCGGTTGGTGGCTGTGGGCGTTCATGGCGGGTTTGTGGGGTTTTGGACATCCGCCGGTGCACGATCTCCACGTACCCCTGGGCAGAGGACGCATCGTTGTTGGATGGATCGCACTCGCAGTGTTTATTCTTACTTTTGCGCCCGTTCCCTTCTCTTTTCGCTAGCGGGGGGAGGAATGACCCAGTGAGTCCCCTATGCTCGCGCAACGCGCGGTCTCAGAAGACCCTCGTTGGACGCGCGCAGTGGGGGACTCGTCCGGGCCATCCTGGGGAAACGTTAACGAGCAAGCTTGGAAGGACTATTGTAGATGTTCGCTGCGGCCTTGCTGGAAGGCCTGTTTGAGCATTCTGCATGGGGACCCCACACAGCCGTCTGGATCAATCCAGAGATTTTCTTGTCGGAACGCAGACTCGGCCCTACAGTGTGGGGGATGGAGTCCATCGCATCCTCGACACATCCCTGTCCTAAGTGCCAGACTGACCAGTCTGACGGAGCGACCGAGTGTGTGAAATGCGGGATCATCTTTGCGAAGTATAGACCCCTTGCCTCGCTGCTACGGCAGCAGGAATCACAGAATAGCTCGCGCTGGGTGTCTCTTGCCAAGGAATGGCTCGT
>Ga0070685_10000537_pt1 | contig 21492 bp, 19 predicted proteins | sample KBSS13LmetaG_FD_65651 | JGI IMG/M metagenome (GOLD analysis project Ga0070685, IMG submission 65651) | Switchgrass rhizosphere microbial communities from Kellogg Biological Station, Michigan, USA - KBS S1-3L metaG | ecosystem: Host-associated > Plants > Roots > Rhizosphere ...
GATTCCGGGATGATCAACAAGATCCAGAAGGCGAGGGACTACGCCTCGGAGCCCGAGCGCATCCACTTCAAGAGCCTCGACGTCGCGTTCGACGGCCGCAACGGCCAGCACACCGTGGACTTCCACGAGGGCCACTGGCACTGCGACTGCGACTACTTCCGCGGCCACCACACCTGCAGCCACACGATGGCGATGGAGCGGGTGCTGGGGGTGATGGCGCCCGCCGAAGTCGCCGAGGTGAGCTGAAGGGCTGCACCGCAGCGCCGCGCACCCACGCGCGGCACCCGAAGACGCCGATCGCCGCATCCCCTGAGGACGCGGCGATCGTCGTTTTTACGGCAACGGCATCTCACGCAGAGACGCAGAGGGAGAGACGCAGCTTTTTCCGCGCCTCCGCGGTTCTGCGGTTCTCCCCGTCGACGTCATCCTGAGGCCGGCCACGCTGCCATCATCGATCGCGAGCGGCCTGCAGGCCGAAGGATCTATGACCGTGTCAGCACGTGAGTCGGCGAGGCACGGCGAGTCTTCCGAATCTCGAAATCACGGCAGAAGGTGCGGAAGCCAGGGATGCGCGGAATCGAGCGAGGCGAGCGCTTCGCGAAGCCAGGTGCGCGGCTCGGGGGCGAGCGAAGGGAGGCAGGCGGCGAAGTCCAGCTCGTCGCGGGGACGGCGGCGGGCGGACTTGAAGAGGAGGACGACTTCGGGGGAGAGGAAGGGGATTCCGTCGGACGAGACGAGCTCCGCCCTGGCGCGGGGACGGGAGATCTCCGGGGCGCGGCGGTAGCGCCAGCTTTCCGCGTCACCCTCGCTCAGCAGGAGCTCCAGGTGCAGTGGTTCGCCGTCAGGGCGGCGGGCGTGGACTTCGTGGACGGGTAGGACGAGACGTTCTCCGCCCCAGCGCTCCAGCCGGCCCTCCACCACCTTCTCGAGCGACCATCCGGCCGCGCGGAGCGCCGCGTGGACCTCCGCCTGGTCGTGGCGGTAGACGGCGACGTCCACGTCGAAGTGGTCGCGCGTCACGCGGCCGAGGAAGAGGTCGACGGCCCATCCGCTCGCGATGGCCCAGGGACACGGGAGCGCCGCCAGCGCCTCGGCGTACGGGAGAAGGACGTCGAACGGGCTCTCCCCGCCGCCGTCTCCCGCCGGCGTGGTCACCCCGCCGCGCCGACCATCCAGACCACCCCGAGCGCGGCGCTGCCGACGGCGGTGAGCGCGCGCAGGGTGCCGCCGAGCGCGGGCACGCGGCTCCCGGCGCGGTCGAACACCAGCCCCGCGGCGATCGCGTACAGCCCCATCGCCAACGTGGTCCCCACGCCGAAGAAGAGGAGGTACCCCGCGGCCATCCACCCCGACCGCGTGGTCGCCGCCGGGAGGAGCGCCACCAGCGGCGCGGTGCCCGCCAGCCCGTGCGCCATCCCCACCCAGAGCGTGCCGTGCCGGTGCCCGTGCGCATGCCCCGTGGCCGCGTCCGGCGACTCAGAGGCGGCCGGGTGCGCGCCGGCGAGCCGGTGCGCGCGCTCGTGCAGCACGCTCCAGAGCAGCCAGAGGCCGAGCGCGAGCAGCATCCCCCCCACCCCGAACTCCAGCCCGCGGGTGAGCCCGGCGGGAACGCGCACGTTCAGCGCGACCAGCGCCACGCCGACCACCAGGATCGACGCGGAGTGCCCCACCCCCCAGCGCACCCCGAAGCCGACCGCCTCGAGCGGGCGCGGGCGGCGCGAGACGAAGGTGGTGACCGCGGCCATGTGGTCCGGCTCCAGCGCGTGCGCGAAGCCGGCCACCAGCGCCGTCAGGAGGGGAAGCAGCTGCATCGATCGAAACGGGCCGGCGGAAATACGGAAGCGCGGGACGTGGGTGCGTCCCGCGCGCGGCGGCTCCAGTGTACCCATTGCCCGCGACCCCGTCAATCGCGCAGCGCCTGCGTGAACCGTCTTTTTTCGACCGGCGCGGCCCGTCAGCGGACGTTGAACTGCATGCTGAACCGGAAGCGCACGTCGTAGGGAACGTCGTCCAGGCGGGCGGGGAGGAAGCGCAGCCGCAGGGCGATCTCCTCCAGGTACGGATCGATCGCGGGGTCGCCGGTGGGCTGCACCACCTCGGCGTACGAGACCCCGCCGTCGCGGTTCACCACCAGGCGCACCACGGCGCGCTTCACCACCGGCTCGTCGTGCGTCCCCTTCTCCGGGTGGCGGTCCAGCACCCGCAGCATCAGCGCGCTCAGCGAGTCGCGGTTCGCCAGCACCGGGGTGCAGTTGCGCTTCCCCGGCGCGGGGGCGGCGTACGCGCCGTCGATCCGCACCAGCGCCTGGTACCCGCGCCCGCCCTGCAGGGTGGAGAGGTACTCCGCCACCCGCCGCGTGGCCGCCTCGCTCGCGGGCTGGGGGAGGTTGGAGTCGATGAAGAACACCTTGCCGTGCCGGGTGGAGTCGACGTCCACGAACAGGATTCCCGTGGGCGCGGCGACGCCGTGCGCCCGCGCCACGCTGTCGAGGCCGGCGCGAAGCTCCTCGCGCTCGCGCGCCTGCTGCGGCGTGGGCACCACCGCCGTGTCGGGGATCACCCTGCACGGCTGCTCCGGCAGGCGCGGCGCCGTCTGCGCGCGCAGGGCGGCGGGGAGCGCGGTCAGCACCAGGAGGGTGAGGAGTCTGCGGGACATGCGGCGAGCGTCGGAGTCGGAGAAGACGGAAGGCAGTCCATGGAATGTAAACAAAAGACGCTCGTCGCACCAACCTCGCACGCGCCGGCAGGGGCGAAAATGGGGCGAAACGGCCGCTCACCATGTGGCAGCGCCGCCCCAGCCGTGCAGACTGATACATCTGCCGTCGAGGCGTGAACGGATGAAGCCGTTGCGCCGCAAGGGGTGCGGATGATGACCCGTTCTGGCCCGGTGATGGTACGGCGCATGCCTTTTGTCACATCCCCCTTGGGCTGGTCCCTCCCCGCTCGCTGCTGCGTGTGTCCACCCTCCGGCTGTGGTTCCACCCCTTCGACACGGGCGCGCCGGTCACCGCCGACCCTGCCGCGCGGGAGCTCGCGCGCGCCGGCCTCTCCCCCGCGCCGCTGGACGGCGACGGGCCGGAGGGCGCGGGGATCGTCCGCTTCCGCGAGGTGAGCGACGGGCTGTGCGACTGGGTGCGCGAGGCCAGCCGCGGCGGCGCGGAGCGGGTGCTGGCGCTGGCCGAGTCGCGGGGGGCGCTGGCGGACGGGGCCGGGTGGCGGCTCCTCGACGCCGGCGCCGCCGACGTGCTGGCCGAGGACCGCGCCGGCGCCGCCCTGGCCGACGAGGTGCGCGCCCGCTTCGCGCGCTGGGACGAGGTGGACCGGCTGGTGGACTCGCCGCTGGTGCAGAACCACCTGCTGGGGCGGAGCCCGATCTGGCGCTCGCTGCTGCGGCAGGTGGTGGAGGTCGCCGCCTTCACCGACGCGCCCGTGCTGGTGACCGGCGAGAGCGGCACGGGGAAGGAGCTGGTCGCGCGCCTGCTGCACTCGCTGGACCGGCGGCCGAACAAGCGCGAGCTGATCGTGCTGGACTGCACCACCGTGGTCCCCGAGCTCTCGGGGAGCGAGTTCTTCGGCCACGAGCGCGGCGCCTACACCGGCGCGGTGGGCCCGCGCGAGGGGGCCTTCGCGCTCGCGGACGGGGGCACGCTCTTCCTGGACGAGATCGGCGAGCTGCGGCCCACGCTGCAGGCGCAGCTGCTGCGCGCGGTGCAGGAGCGCACCTACAAGCGGGTCGGCGGCAACACCTGGCTCAACACCTCGTTCCGCCTGGTGTGCGCCACCAACCGCGAGCTCCCCGACGAGGTGGCGCGCGGCGCCTTCCGCGCGGACCTGTACTACCGCCTCGCCTCGGTCACCTGCCGCGTCCCGCCGCTGCGCGACCGCCCGGAGGACGTGGTCCCCCTCTTCCTCCACTTCGTGCGCCAGCTCGCCCCCGGCCGCGAGCCGGAGCTGGACGACGGGGTGCGCGAGCTGCTGCTGCGCCGCGCCTTCCCCGGCAACGTGCGCGACCTGAAGCAGCTCGCGGCGCGCGTGGTCTACCGCCACGTGGGCCCCGGCCCCATCACCCTGGGCGACCTCCCCGAGGACGAGCGCCCGCGCGGCGAGGAGCGGGGGGGCTGGGAGGACGGCGGCTTCGAGGCGTCCATCCGCCGGGCGCTGGCGCAGGGCGTGGGGCTCAAGGAGATCGGGCGGCTGGCGTCGGAGACGGCGATCCGGATGGTCGTCGCCGACGAGGCCGGCAACCTCCAGCGCGCCGCCCAGCGTCTCGGGGTGACGGACCGCGCGCTGCAGCTTCGGAAGGCGCAGGTGCGCCGTTGAATCCCCCCAACGGCCGTTCAGGGGATGAAGGCCTCGCCTTGCCAGGGGTCCGCGTCGGCGGGTGCGTGCACGGGTGTGGGAGGCCGCGGCGCCGGGGCGGGATGCCGGGACGTGGGGATACGGACGCGGGAGAGCAGCCGCAGCAGGTTGCCGCCGGTCACCAGGCGCTCGTCCTCGGGCGAGAGGCCCAGGGCGCGCACCTTCTCCAGCTCGACGCCGGGGTGGAGCCAGGGGCCGTCGGAGCCGAAGAGGAACTTGCGCGCGCCGGCCCGCTGCACCGCCTCCTGCAGGATGTCGAAGCGGCGGATCCCCGAGGTGTCGGTGAAGACGTTCGGCTTGCGCACCAGGTAGTCGATCAGCGCGGTCTGCGCCCGCCAGTCGTCCGCGAAGCTGCCGAGGTGGGGGATGATGAAGACGACGTCCGGGTACTCCCGCGCGATCAGCTCCACCTGGCTCACCTCGCCCATCACGTCGTAGAGCACGGGGAGGCGGTAGCGCCGCGCGGCCTCGCACACCTCGCGGGTGATGCGGCCGTCGTGGCGGTGCACCTTGATCCCCCGGAAGCCGTGGCGCTCCACCGCCTCGCGCACCATCTCCCCCACCCGCCCCCGGTCGCGCTGCGCGTGCACGAAGGCGTAGCACCAGAAGCGCCCCGGCCGCCGCGCCGCGATCCGCGCCACCTCGCGGTTCGCCTCCAGGTAGTCGGAGTGGAAGGGCGCGAAGATCACCGTCTTCGCGATCCCGTACTGCTCCGCCCAGCGCAGGTAGTCCGTCAGCGGCGCAGCGGTGTCCCACGGGCCGGTGAGCCCGTCGCCGGTGCCGGCGTGGCAGTGGCTGTCGATGATCATCGCCGTCGCTCCTCAGCAGCTCCCGGTGTACTTCGGGATGGTGTTGGGGAAGAGCTTCCCGTCGGGGCTCCTGCGCGAGTACTCGCGCCAGCTGGTGCGCTGTCCCGTGCAGACGCTCCCGGGGTGGCCGAACACGCTGGGCGACTTGAGCACCCCCGCCAGGTGGTCGAACAGGTCGCGCGCGAAGTTCTGCGTCCCGCGCGCGGTGCTGCAGCCGTGCAGCACGAACACCACCTCGTCCGCGAGCTCCGCCGCGCCGATGTCCGTCACCAGTCGTCCGCCCGCGCCGCGGTTCACCGACACCGCCCTGCCTTTGTGCGGGACCGGGTCGCGCCGGTAGAGGCCGGCCCACGCCGTCGGGGCGATCAGCCCCTCGGGGAAGGAGTGCCCGAACACGTGCACCTCCTCCAGCGGCGCGAAGTTCATGCAGAACAGCACCGCCCCGATGTGCCGGACGATGTCGGCGCCCGAGTCGTACGGCGTGGCGCCGACGGTGGCACAGGCCATGGAGCCCGGGTTCGCCACCGCGCCGATCTGCCGCGCCCAGCGGGTGGCCTGGTTGCGGAAGAAGGCGCCGTTCTGGCTCTGCTCGTTCGCGTACAGGCAGAGTTTGGGGCGGACCCTGGCGGGCGCCGCGGCCAGCTGCATGGACACGAGCGACGCGCCGCCGCCGGGCGGCAGGGTGCCGCAGCGGGGCTCCGCGGGGCGCAGGCTCGCCCACGCCTTGCGCAGCGCCGGGTCCAGCCGCGCCGCGTCGGAGCGGACGGAGTCGCGGAAGACGATCAGCGGCGGCTGCGCCGGCTCGCGCAGCACGGCCGCGTCCTCCCCCTTCGGGATCACCAGCCACCAGCTCGTGCCGACGCGACGCGCCCGTAGCGCCGGCACCTGCTCGTCTTCCTTGTAGATCCCCGCGAGCGTGCCCGCCTTCACCGCGCCGAGCATGGCGGAGGCGTCGGCGCGCGCGGCGGGGTCGGGGCTCTTCGCCATGCGCAGCAGCGCGTACTGGGCGAAGACGTCGATGCGGGCGTCGATCACTCCCGCCTGCGTGGCAGTGACGGCGACTTCGCCCTGCACCTCGCCGGCGCCGCCGTCCGCCGGGAGGAGGACGATGCTGCCGCCGTGGCGCACCCAGCGGCCGCGGGCGGAGGGGAGGATTCGCGTGCTCATGTTCGGTTCCTTCCCGCTCAGAAGTTGGCCGACACGCCGTCGGCGCGCATCCAGGTGCGCAGCTGCCGCAGCACGTCGTCGGTGATGCGCACTCCCATGTTCGCGATGATCACCGTGGGGTCCGCGGGGTCGGGGAAGCCGCCGGTGTGCACCGCCACGATGTTCCGGAACTGCTCCCACCGCACCCACACCGGCCCGCCGCTGTCGCCGTGGAAGCTGTCCATGTCGTAGGTCATCGAGCGCGGCTCGGTGGGCGGCGACGGGTTCAGCACGTGGCCGTTCGAGCGCCATATCATCGTGCCCACGCGGTCGATACCGCAGGCGGTGAGGTCGGCCGCGCTCGCGCTCCCCACGGCCGGCTGGTCTTCGCACTTGTCCGTGGGGTACCCGGCCTGGTTGACCTCCAGGTTCCGCAGCTTGGCGAGCGTGTGCGGCCGGATGCGGGTGCCGCCCCCCCGCCGCGGGGAGCTCCAGAAGCCGAGCGGCTCGTTCCCCAGCGCCGCCTGCGGCTGCGCGCCCAGGGGCACGTCGAGGGTGATCAGGCCGAAGTCGAACTCCGCGTTCGGCGCCGCCGTCCACTGGGCGGGGACGCGCATGTCGTCCGCGTCCGCTTCGCCGAAGGGCGCGGTGGCGCCGTTGCGGCCCGGCGTGACGGTGATCCGGGCCGGCGCCACCCGCCCCGCGGCGGGGAAGCCGGGGAGTCGGAAGAGGAGGTTGTGCCCGCAGGTCAGCACGTGCCGGTCGCTGATCAGCGTCCCCGAGCCGCGCACCAGGATCTGGTCGAGCGGGTTGTCGGGGTGGGTGAAGAAGAGGTCCAGGCAGCAGACGAAGCGGAACGGCACGGGAAGAGTGTCCGCCACGCGCACCCGCGTGTCGGCGCCGAGGATCTCCGTCTCCAACTCGCCGCCGCGGCCGATGCCGGGGAGCGGGGACGGCGGGGCGCCCACGGGCCGGTAGCCGAGCAGCGGGTGATACGCGAACGTCCGCCCCCGGCGGCCGCCGCGCGGCAGGAGGACGAGGGACTGCCCGTCGCGGACCCAGCGGCCGCGGTCGCCGGGGAGGAAGATGCGTGTGCTCATGGGGGCCTCCGGCGCCCTGCGGCGCGGATCGAGGGTGGCGCTACCGGACGAGCAGGTCGACCCAGAGGTCGGCGCTGGGCGCGTCGGGCGAGTCGAACCACACGTTCCTGATGTTGTGGCCCTTCGGCAGGCCACCCGGCGTCACGGTGAGCCGGATCTGGTTCCCCGCCGGAGTCGCGATTCCGGACGACGGGTCGAAGAACATCCACAAGGGCGCATTCCTCACCCGCCAGCGCACGGTGCCGGACGAGCTGAGGATCCTGAACACGCGCGTGATGACTCCGGCCTGGGTGTCGCGCGTGTCGAAGCTGAGCTCGGGCGGATCGAAGCGGAGCTGCCCCGGGGCCGTCGCCGGTGCGGGGCGCGTGCACACCCTTCCACTCGCGGGCGGCGGCGGGAGGAAGGGAAGGCCGCAGCTGGGGAACACCCGCAGCAGCTCAGTGCCCAGCGCGGCGCGGTTGTTCGCCAGCGACCTGCGGAAGGAGATGAGGGGCGGCGGCCCGGCGACGCAGACGGAGCCGGCGCCGGCGGGGATCAGGGTCCACCACGACCCGCCCAGGCTCCGGGCGCGCAGCGCCGGCGCGCGCTGGTCTTCCTGGAAGATCCCCGCGAGCGCGCCCGTGCGGACGCTGGCGAGCATCGACAGGGCGGCGGCGCGCGGACCGGGGCCGCGGGCGAGCAGCCCGAACAGCGCGTACTGCGCCGCCACGTCGATGTTCGGGTGGATGAAGTCGCAGACGGTGTAGGCCGCGGGAACCGCGATCGGCGGCCCGCCGCCCGTCTCCAGCTCCCCCTCCACCCCGCCCCCGCCGGCCGGCAGCAGGAGGATGCGGTTTCCCTGGCGGACCCAGCGTCCGGACGGCATCGCGAGATTCGTCGAAGTGCGCATGGCTCACCTTCTTCCTGTGCGAGAGGGGGAAAGGCGTGACATCGCGGCGAGCATGCGGATGGAGGTCTCGACGGCGCGATGGAAGATCGGGAGGTGCATCTTCTCGTCGGGGGCGTGCATCCCGTCGTCGCGAAGGGCGAAGCCCATCAGCACCACGGGGAGCCCCAGGTCGGCGGAGAGCACGGCGGCGACGGGAAGGGTGCCGCCGGAGCGGACGAACACCGGCGCGCGTCCGAACGCGGCGCGCGCGGCACCCGCCGCGGCGGCGACGGCGGGGTGGCGCGCGTCCACCCGGACCGGCCGGGCGCGGGAGAGCGTCCGCACGCGCACGCGGGCCCCGGGGACGGGGGTGGCGGCCACCCAGCGGCGGACGAGCCGCTCCACCCGTGCGGGATCCTGCCCCGGCGCCAGGCGGAAGCTGAGCTTCGCCGCGGCGCGGGTGGGGATCACGGCCTTCACCCCGTCCCCCGCGTAGCCGCCGGCGATGCCGTGCACGTCCACCGAGGGACGCAGCGTGGTGCGCTCGTACTCCGTCCACCCCGGCTCGCCCCACCCGGCGGAGAGCCCGGCCTCGCGCAGCATCTCGGCGTCGTCCGGCCCGGCGCGGCGCAGCGCGGCGCGCTCCGCGGGGGGGAGGAGGGCGACGGCGTCGTAGAAGCCGGGGATGGCGACGCGCCCGTCGTCGCCGTGCAGCCGGGCGACGAGATCGGAGAGGACGTGCAGCGGATTGGCCACCGCGCCGCCGAAGATGCCGGAGTGGAGATCGTGGGACGGCCCGCGCACCTCGATCTCCATCCCCAGCGTGCCGCGCATGGAGAGGGTGATGGCGGGGGTGCGCGCGTCGCGCATCGGCATGTCGGAGATCACGGCCGCGTCCGCGCCGAGCGAGGGGCCGCGGCGGGCCAGGTAGCCGAGCATCCCCCCGCTTCCGCTCTCCTCCTCCCCCTCGAAGAGGAAGACGAGGTTCACCGGGAGCCGTCCGGCCGTGCGCAGCCAGCTCTCCACCGCCTTCACGTGCGCCCAGAGCTGCCCCTTGTCGTCGGACGCGCCGCGGCCGTAGAGGGCGTCGCCGCGGAGCGTGGGCTCGAACGGGGGCGAGTGCCACCCGTCCGCCGCGTCCGCCGGCTGGACGTCGTAGTGTCCGTAGACGAGCAGCGTCGGCCGGCCCGGGGCGCCGCGCCAGTCCGCGCGGACCAGCGGGTGGCCGCTCGTCTCCACCAGCCGCGCGCGGAGGCCGAGGGAGTCCAGGTGCGCCGCGAGCCAGGCCGCGCAGCGCCGCACCTCCGCCGCGTGCGCCGGCTCGCTGCCGACGGAGGGAAAGCGCACCAGCGCCTTCAGCTCCTCCACGAAGCGGCCGCCGTTCGCGCGGGCGTACGCCAGCGCCGCCTGGACGCCATCGACCGAAGCGGCGTCCGTCCGGGGACGGGGGCGGGCGAGCGCGGCGGACGGCATCTCACGCCGCCGGGACGATCGCGCCGCGCGTGCCGCGCAGCCGGTAGCGGCGCATCCGCCGGTCGGAGAGGCGGACGGGCACGAGGACGCCGGCCCGCCGCACGGCGACGATCTCGCCGCCGCCGCCGGGGAGCGGGCGCGCGACCACGTCCCACGCGAGCGGGCCGAGCCAGCCGCGGAAGACGCCGTAGCGCGTGCCGGTGGTGAGGCTGCGGAGCGTCCCCACCCGCCGCGCGCCGCGAAGCACCCGCTCCAGCGCGGCGGTGCGGCGCCGCTCGCGAATCCGCCAGGGGCGCACCGCCCGCCCCGCCGCCGCGCCCCGGCCGAAACCGGGGCGCGCGCCGGCGGCCAGCGTGAGGTCGGCCCCGTCCGCCGTGCGCAACCAGATGCGGCCGGAGAGCGGCGCGTATCCGCCGCCGCCCGGCGGGTACGCCGGGAACCGCGTCGTGGGAAACATGGACGTGCTCCTTTCCTGCGCCGCTCAGCCGCGGCCCAGCGGGTCGCCGCCGAGCTCGAAGGGCGTGTTCTGCCCCAGGTCCGCGATGGTCGCCGGGAGGCCCGGGGGGACGGCGTTCGTGTTCTGCACCCGGAAGCCCAGCGGAGCGGGGAGGATGCGGTTCGTGGAGGTGCGGTTGTTGAGCCGCACGCCCGCCCGTAGGTAGGCGCGGATGAGGATGTGCTCCACGTCGTTCCGCAGCAGGTCGGCGGGGGGCACCGGCGCCGGGCCGGTCCAGGCGATGGTCCCGACCGCGACGGTGTAGGGCGCCGTCCCGATCCCGAACGCGTTCAGCGCCTCGAGCCGCCCACTCCAGCGTACCCTCCAGCTCCCCGACTCGCCCACGTAGATCGGCACGCCATCGCGCATCAGCACGTAGACCGACGCCGCCGCGGGCCGCACCACGAGCACCCGCGACACGTCGACCGCGGGCGCCCAGTCCACCGTGGCCTGCGCGCCGCGGACGCGGTAGCGGGTCCCCGCGATCATCCGCTCGAAGTTGGGCTGCCGCGGCCCGATCACCTCTTCCTCGCCTTCGACGGGGCGGAGGGCGACGATCTCGCCCTGCAGCTCGCCGAGCGGGCGCACCAGCATCCTCCACCCCGGGGTGGCGAAGACGGTGAAGCCGCCGGAGAGCCGCCCCGCGGGACGCGCCCGCCGCGCCAGCCGGGCCACCGCGCGGATCACCGCGGGCGCCGGGTCGGCCGAGAGGACGTCCCCCGCCAGGCGGCGGAGCTGCTCCGGCCGCAGCCGCGCGAGCACCGCGTGCAGCCGGCGGTGGGGGAAACGCAGCCGCCACCGCGCCAGGCGGCGACGGGGAATGCCGACGTAGCGCGGGCCCGCGGCGTAGCGCGCCGGCCGCGAGAAGGGCGAGGCGTCGATCGGGAAGGCCTCGAGCTCCGACTCGAAGCTCTCGAGCTCCGGCTGGGCCTCGAGCTCCGGCTGCAGCGCGACGATCTCCATCTCCAGCTCCCGGCTGCGGCCGCGCGCGGGCCGGCCGACCACGCGCCAGCTCCGTGGGCCCGCCTGGGCGCGGTAGACGGGGAAGCGCTCGCCGCTGCCGCGGTGGCGCAGCGTCCCCACGCGGCGGGCGCGGCCGAGCGCGCCGCCCAGCCCCTGGTGCAGCCGCGGACGGCCGCGCCAGCGCCCCCACACCGATCGCGGAAGGCGGAAGTACCCGCCCCCCAGCACCGGCCAGAGCGGCGGCTCCAGCCACCCGTCCGCCGGCTCGGCGTCGTCCCCGGTCCCCGGGTCGTCCGCCGCGTCGTCGCCCCACCCGGCCGCGCCCTGGGGAGAGCCGCCCCAGGGCGCCGCCACGCCCGGCTCGTCGAAGGCCAGGTCGGCCGCCGACACCCCCGGCCGCGCGCCGTGGAACCCGATCCCCGGCGGCTCGTCGTCGTCTATGGTTGGCATGGTGTCAGTCCCCGGTTGCCGGCCCGCGCCGCGCGCGCCACCGCGCACGCCGCCCTGGCCAGGTCGTGTTCCTCGTGGTCCGCCCGCAGCAGGAAGGTGAGCACCGGCCCGGGCGCCGCCCGCAGCACCGCGCGGATCCCCTCCCGCTCCAGCCGGGCGTGCACCCCCGCCGCACCGGCGAGCCCCGCCAGCGTCTGCACGGGAAAGTCGCCGCCCGCGATCCGCCCCGCCCCCCCCTCCGCGAGCAGTCCGCGGAAGCGCTCGACGTTCACCGCCAGGCGCGCCCGCAGCCGGTCGCCACGCGCCCGGTTGAGCGCCAGCGCGCGGGCCGCGGCGCGGACGGCGGGGACGGAGGGCGGCGAGCCGTGGACGCGGGTGAGGCTCTGCGCCGCGAAGCGCGCCACCAGCGCCCGGCTCCCCGAGAGCGCCGCCAGCGGGGCGCCGAAGCCCTTCGCCAGCGACGCGCCCAGCAGCAGCTCGGGCCCCTCGATCCCCCAGCGGCGGAGCGACCCGCCGCCCCCGCGTCCGTAGGGGAGCCCCGGACGCGGACCCTCGCCGTGGATCCCCAGCGCCTGCGTGTCGTCCACCACCAGCAGGCCGCCGGCGGCGCGCACCGCGTCCAGGTATTCGGGGAGGGGCGCGGGCCGGCCGCACGCGGGGCAGAAGCCGTCGCACACCACCACCGGCCGCCCCCGCCCCGCCGTCCGCAGCGCCCGCCGCAGCCCCGCGACGGAGTGGTGGGCGAAGGTCCGCGCCGGCACTCCGCCGCAGCGCGCCCGCTCCACCCCCCACCGCGCCACCGCGTAGGCACCCCCGTCCACCAGCACCGCCGAGGCGCCGGGCGCCAGCACCCCGAAGAGGTCCCAGAAGAGGTGCAGGGTGGAGGGGAGGAAGAGCGCCGCCTCGCACCCCTGCAGCCGCGCCAGCCGCGCCGCGGCCGCCTCGGCCCCCGGGGGCGGCTCGAGGACCGCGGGGACGCCCGTCGTCAGCGAGTCCCACGGCCCCAGCGCCGCCCACGGGTGCCGCATCCCCAGGTAGAGGGCGGAGGCGAAGTCCCCCTCGCCTCCGCCCTCCGCGCCCGGCCGCTTCACACGTTCAGCAGCACGATGGTGGTGCCGCGCCGCACCCAGGTGCCGGACGCCGCGCCGGTCCCCGAGGCGCCGCCGGACGCGCCGTTGGACCTGGCCGCGGCGATCGCGCGCACCAGCTGCGGCGCGTGCTGCTGCGCGGCCTGGATGGCGGCCTGCTTGGCGGCGACGGCCGGCGGCGCGCCGGTGGGGCGGGCGGCCACGGTGCGGGCCGCCGCGGTAGCGGTGCGCACCAGCCCCTTGGCCGTCTCCATCTCCGCCTCGTACGAGCCCTCCAGCTCCCATCCCAGGCGGCCCTTCAGGAAGGAGCCGGCCTGCTGGCCGAGCTTCTGCCCCGTCGCCCCGCCGAAGTAGCCGCCGATGGCCCCGCCCACCGAGGGGAGCGCCTTCCCCGCCGCGCTCTTCAGGATCCCGCCCAGCGCCTGCCCCACGGGCGACGACACCACCTGCTTGGCGGCGCCCACCGCCTTGCTCAGCAGGCTCCCCAGGAACTGCTCCAGCTCCTGCTCGTTGCTCACGCCCAGCAGCTCGGCGGCGAGCATCTCCGTCTCCTGCTCGTTCAGCTCGCCGAACTCGCCGAATTCTCCGAACTCCCCGAACTCTCCGTATTCGCCGAACTCGCCGTACTCACCGGCGTATTCGCCGGAGAACTCGCCGTACTCGCCCGCGAACTCGCCGGACGAGAACTCGTTGAGGGTGCGATCCAGGTTGTGCATGGTCTCCTCCACCTGAGGGAAAGGTTGGCGTCGGTGCGCGGGAGCGGCGGGAGCGCCGCGCCGAGCGGGTGCCGGGAGCGCGGCGCGCCCCCGGCCGGTGCGTGGGCCGCCGCGTCAGCGCGGCGCCTGCAGGGCGCGCTGCCCGGCCAGCAGCCGGTTGCGCAGGTGCCACGAGGGCTGCATGTAGCGCGCGTCGGCGCGCTCGCGGACCTCCACCACCTCGTCGGAGAGGTTCACCCCGGTGGCCGTGTGGTAGGCGTGGATGTACCCCTGGATCTCCGGCTTCCAGTAGCGCAGCCAGGCCCGGGCGTCGTCCTGGTTGTGGGCGTCGCTCCAGTTGCCGTAGCGGATGGAGAGGAGGATGCGCTCGCCGAAGGTGGCCAGGTCTCGGAACCAGCGCACGCTGGTGTCCGTCCACCCCTGCAGCCGCTTCATGCTGTCCACCGCGCCCATCCACGGCTCGGGATAGGCCACCATCAGCCGCCCGCGCAGGAAGTCGCGCATCTCCGGGCGCGCCAGCACGAACTGCTGCAGCATCATCTCGGCGCGCGCCTGCCACGGCAGGTCGCGGAACTGGTTGTGCGCGCCCTCGCTGAGCAGCAGGTGCACCTCGCGCAGCGAGTTCAGCACCGGGAAGGCGTCGGCGATCACCGTGGTGTCGTTGTCCTCCTTGTAGAAGGCGGCGGCCTGGCGCAGGAGGTTGTGGAAGCCCTCCAGGAAGTGCACCCGCGAGTCCGCCGGGCGCAGGGTGGGGATGGCGCGGCCGTAGAGGTTGAGCCCGTAGTGGTGGTTGTACTCGTAGGCGCGCCTCACCACGGAGAGGCGCGACGGCTCGTCCTGCAGGTATCCCCAGATGAAGCCGTTGAGCGGGCGCAGCGGGTCCAGCTCGAACTCGGCCAGCGGGTCGGGCCCGCGGCCGGCGCGGCGCACGTTCTGGAAGCGGCGGGTGATGGCGGCGATGGTCTGGTTGAGCATCCCCTCTTCCATCCAGTAGCTCCAGATGAGCTCCAGCATGCAGGGGACGTCCATCCGGTTCGCGCTGGTGATGCAGAACGACCGGGGCGCGGTGAGCACCGCGTTGGGGTCGTCGTACACGTTGTCCATCACCGTGGTGAGGTAGTTGTTGCGGGTCGATCCCATGAAGTCGCGCAGCCGCCGCTCCGCCTCGGCCCGGGTGACGGCGGTTCCCGTCCCCAGGCGGTTCACGTCGACGTCGATCGCGCCGTCGGCGAGGTCGAAGATCGCCCGCGGGGTGTAGCCGCAGTTCAGCAGGAGGAAGGCCTCGGTGGCCTCCTTGAGGTAGGCGTACAGCTCCGCGCCCGGCAGGTGCGGCTGCCTGCGGCGCGCGCCCGGGCGGTGGAAGCCGTCGGCGGCGCCCTCGTCGCGGCAGAGGGCGTCGTTCAGGAAGGTGTTGTAGCGCTCGAAGGAGATCGCGTCGGTGTGCAGGTTGATGGCCCACCACAGCACCTCCATCGGCCGGGTGCCCATCTCGCTGCGGCGCAGCGACACGCCGCGCTCGGTGGTGGAGAGCGCCGGCGAGTCCAGCAGCGTCTGCGCGACGCGGTGGGTGGCCTTCACCAGCTTGCGCGCCGAGCGGTCGATGCGCACCGCGCTCTCGGCCACCGCGAGCACCGCGGTGGTGGGGTCCAGCCGCTCGAAGCTGGGCACGCCGCCCGGCTTGGAGAGCTCCTCCTCGAAGTCCTCGACGCGGACCTCCTCGGCCCGGTCGAGCACGTCCTTGAGGTCGGCGGGGGCGGGCTGGCCGGCGCCCTTCGCGCGGGAGCCCGGGGTCTTGCGGTTCGGCATGGTCGTTCTCCTGGTTCGCGGGCGGTCAGCCCATGGGTGCCAGCGCCGGCCGTACGCGGGAGCGCGTGGCGGCGAATTCGGTGGTCTCCAGCGTGGAGCGAAGGGCCCAGTAGGTGAGCAGGTCCACCAGCAGCCGTCCCTCGCCCTCGGGGGTGAGGGTGCCGTCGGCGCGCGCCTGCCCCACGATGGCGAAGGCGAGCGAGGGCGGGGCGTCGCGCAGCGCCTGGAAGCGCCCGCCGGAGCGGCGCCAGTGCTCGCGCAGCTTCGCCGGGGTGCGCCCCTCCGGGCGCATGGCCTCGCGGAGCGACTCGCCGCCCAGTCTGGGCGGGCGGAAGTCCAGCAGCAGCCGCACGAAGTCGGGGATGGTGCGCTCCACCATCCCGATCAGCCGGCGCGCCGGAACGGCCACGTCGTCGTTCAGGGGGTAGAGCTCGCGCCAGAGCGCGGTGAGGCGGGCCCACTGCGGGTCGGGGTAGAGCGCCTCGCCCATCGCCGCCGAGAGCACCATGCGCAGCCAGGGCGTGGGGTGCGGGTCCTCGGCGTCGATGCGGAAGACGAAGGCCCGCGGCAGGCTCACCACCCCCATCAGCCCGGTGGTGCTGGTCACCCCCACCCGGCCGACGGACCAGAAGTCGGCCACGATCTCCGAGATCCACCGCTCCCACATCCGCCAGGCGGGCTCCAGCTCGCCGGCGGCCGCCGCGCGCTGCGCCAGCGCGGGGCGCAGCGTGTCCACCAGGTCCAGCAGCGCGGCCCCCTGGTGCCCCACCTCGTGCACCAGCGACGAGGCGATGCCGCTCCCCACCATCCGCTCCCGGGGGATGCGGATGATCCCCGCCGGGCTCTCGCCGCCGCCCGGGAGCCGGGTGCGCGCCCGGCGGATGGCTGCGCCGTGGCCGCGCGCCAGGTAGCACATCAGCGGCGGCGGCTCGTAGTAGGCGCCGTCCAGGCGCAGCGAGCACTCGGCGACGATGTCGAGACCGGCCAACCACACCCCGGTGTCGTGCTCGCTGCGCTGGGTGACGACCTCGGCGAACACGTCGAAGTGGGAGAGGACCACGTTGAAGCGCAGGCGCAGGAAGGTGAACCGGCGCTGCACCTCTTCCGGGGTGGCGGCGCGTCCCGGCCCGCGCAGCCAGGCCAGGTAGCGCTCCACGCGGGCGCGCAGCTCGCGCCGCCCCTCGGCCAGGTAGCGCTCCACCGCGGACTGCGCCGGGGTGCTGAGGGATGCGGCGGGCACCATCGCCTCGTGCAGCGCGAAGGGCCGGATCCGTCCCAGCCGGGTCAGGAGGGCGCGCGCCTCCTGCTCCAGCATCCAGTGCGCGTAGGAGTCCGGCATCGGTCAGTTCCCGGGCGTGAGCACCACGGTGTTGCCGCGGCGGAACCAGCTGCCGCTGCGCGCGAAGCCCCGCGACGGTCCCTGCGGCGGAGCGTAGGCCGGCGCGCCGTAGCCGCCGCCGTTGCCCGCCGGGGCGTACCCGCCGCCGTTGCCGTAGACCGGCGGGGCGCTGTAGACGGGCGCCGGGGCCGGGGCCGGGGCGTACGCGGGCCCGCTCGAAGGCGCGTAGCCGGGACGGGGGGGGCGGACGCGCTGCGGGCGCTGCGGCCGGTAGCCCGGCTTGCCGCCCTGGGGCCGCTGTCCGCAGGCGCAGCCGCCCGCCTTCGCCGCGGCGCGGCCGGCGAGGCCGGGGGCATGGCGGGTGGCGGCGGCGAGCACGGCGTTCTTGGCGATGGTGGTGGGGTGACCCACGGGGGGCATCTGCGCGGCCTGCTTCACCGACTCGCCGGCCAGGCGGACGACGCGGCGCGCGACCTCGAACTCCTGGTCCTGCCGGCTCATCCCCTCCAGCTCCAGCCCGAACATCCCGCCCGCGGCCGAGGCCAGCTTGCCGCCGATCATCCCGCCCACGCCGGGGAGCACCATGTTCCCCAGGACCTTGCCGGCCATGGGGAGCGCGACCTTGGCCACGCCCTTCAGCGCGCCGCCCAGCGCCTTGCCGATGGGCGACTTCACGAAGCCGCCGATGGCCTTGCCGGCGCTCTTGATCAGCTTGCCCAGGAACTGCTCCAGCTCCTCCTCGCTGTTGATCTCGAGGAGCTCGGCGGCCAGCTCCATCTCCTGCACCTCGTCGAACACCGTCTCCTGCTCGCCGAACTCGCCGAACTCGCCGTGCTCGCCCGACCACTCGCCCTGGCCGTACTCGCCCGCGTACTCGCCGGCGAACTCGCCGTACTCCTCCTCGCCCTGGGTCTCCAGGAACTCGAACTCGTTCCCGGACTCCATCGCGTCGATCCCGGCTTCGAACTCGCCGAGGGCGTTGTCCAGTCGGTGCATGGTCTCCTCCTGAGGGATGAAGCGGAGCGCGGGCACAGGAACGCGAAGAGGCCGCCCGCGCGGTTGCGGTCGGCCTCCTTGAAAGCACCTGGGGTACCACCCTAAGTGGTTGATTTACATAGACCCGTCCCGAAGCCGTCTTCGCCGCCCGCCGAAATCGCGCGTCATTGGCGAAGTCTGCTTCGGCGGCTCAGCCAACGGCGATCTCACGCGGAGACGCAGAGCCGCGGAGGAGCCTGGTGCGCTCCTCTGCGGCTCTGCGGCTCTGCGTGAGATGCCGTTTTCAGTCCCTGCGGACGCGCGTCAGTTCGCCGGCGGCGGCTTGGGCGCGGGCGCCTGGAGCTGGGCGTAGAACGACTCGGCGGCGGCCAGGCGCTCCACCTGCTGGCGCAGCTCGTCGACCTCCGCCTGGAGCCGCGGCACCCGCGGATCCTCCAGGAGCACGGGCGCCTGCGGCTGCGCGAACTCGGGGTACCGCCGCCCGCTCCCGCCGCGGAAGGCGCGCACGACCATCGAGACGGCGATCGCGGCGAAGATCAGGTTCATCCCGCCGAAGGCGAAGAAGTGTCCCAAGGTGCGTCTCCTGCAGTGGGTTCGGGCGCCCGGGTCAGGCGCTGCCGGCGGTGGCGCGGGCCTCGGCGAGGCGCGCGGGTTCGGCGCCGGGCCGCTGGAGCTGTGCGTAGAACGACTCGGCCGCGGTCAGGCGCTCCACCTGCGTGCGCAGCTCGTCGACCTCGGCCTGCAGCCGCGCCACCTCCGCGTCCGGCACCGCGGGTGCGAGCTGCACCACCGGCTTCCCGCGGCGGATGCGCGAGATGGTGGCGCCGATGCTCACGATCACGATCCCCGCGCTCGCGGCGAGCACCGGGAACAGCGCGAGGAAGAACCAGGGCGGCGGGCCTTCGGGTGGCACGGCGAATCCTCCTGAGCGGGTGGAACGGCGTCGGGTGATGCTCCTACGGACGAACGGGCGCGAAGGATTCGGCGGATGGCGGCGACGATCGCGGGAGACGCGGGCCCCGGCGCGGACGAGGCGCCCTGGTGGCGGCGGGGGGTCATCTACCAGGTGTACCCCCGCTCCTTCTTCGACGGCGACGGGGACGGCGTCGGCGACCTCCCGGGGATCGCCGCGAAGCTCGGGCATCTGCGCACGCTCGGCGTGGACGCCGTCTGGATCTCGCCCTTCTACCCCTCGCCCATGCGCGACTTCGGGTACGACGTCACCGACCACCGCGCGGTCGATCCCCTCTTCGGCACGCTGGAGGACCTCGACCGGCTCCTGGCCGCGGCGCACGCGCTCGGCATCCGCATGGTCCTGGACTACGTCCCCAACCACACCTCCGACCTGCACCCCTGGTTCGCCGAGTCGCGCGCGTCGCGCCAGAGCCCGCGGCGCGACTGGTACGTCTGGCGCGACCCGGCGCCGGGCGGCGGGCCGCCGAACAACTGGCTGAGCACCTTCGGCGGGAGCGCGTGGACGCTGGACGAGGCCACGGGGCAGTTCTACCTGCACACCTACCTGCGCGAGCAGCCGGACCTGAACTGGCGCAATCCCGCCGTCGAGGCGGAGATGCTCGATGTGATGCGCTTCTGGCTGGACCGCGGCGTGGACGGGCTGCGCGTGGACGCCGTACAGAACGTAATCAAGGACGACCGCTTCCGCGACAATCCGCCCAACCCCGCCTTCCGCCCGGGCGACGATCCCTTCACCCGCCTGCTGCGCGTCTTCTCCGGCGACCGTCCGGAGGTGCACGCCGTGATCGCGCGGATGCGGCGCGTGGTCGAAGAATACGAGGGCGACCGCGTGCTCATCGGCGAGATCTACAACACGGTTGAGCGGCTGGTGGCGTACTATGGCGAGGACGGCGCCGGGTGCCACTTCCCCTACAACTTCCAGCTCATCGTCCTCCCCTGGAAGGCGCGGGAGATCGACGCCGCCATCCGCCGCTACGAGTCGCTCCTCCCGCCGGAAGCCTGGCCCAGCTGGGTGCTGGGGAACCACGACCGCTCGCGGATCGCCAGCCGCGTGGGGCGGGCGCAGGCGCGCGTGGCCGCCGTGCTCCTCCTCACCCTCCGCGGCACGCCGACGATCTACTACGGCGACGAGATCGGGATGACGGACGTGCCGATCCCGCCCGACCGGGTGCGCGACCCGTTCGAGCTGAACGTCCCGGGGATGGGGCTGGGCCGCGACCCCGAGCGCACGCCGATGCAGTGGAGCGCCGCGCCGAACGCCGGCTTCACCACCGGCGCCCCCTGGCTCCCCCTCGCCGCCGACTGCCGCGAGACCAACGTCGAGACGCAGCGCTGCGACCCCCACTCGATGCTCGCGCTCCACCGCCGCCTCCTCGCCCTCCGCCGCGCCGAGCCCGCGCTCGCCATCGGCACCTACGCCCCGGTGGATGCAGAGGGCGACGTCCTCGCCTACCTCCGCGAGCACGAAGGGTCGCGCTTCCTGATCGTCCTCAACCTCGGCCGGGAGCCCGCCTCGCTCGCCTTCGACGGCATGGGCGAGGTGGTGCTGTCGACCTACATCGACCGAAAGGACGTCGTCGTCCGCGGACGCATCGACCTGCGCGGCGACGAGGGCGTGGTCGTGCGGCTCCAACGCTAGAGCGCGTCCGCGGCTGTGGCGCGCTGGCACGTGCGGAGCCCGGCCTGGAATCTGCGGATTTCGTCGGCGTCGGACAGGCGCGGACCGGACGCGGGGAGGTGGAGGATGCGGGACGACAGGCTGATCGAGGCAATCCGTGAGCGCGCGCTGCCGCTGCAGGATGACGCCGACCTGGACCCGCTGCTGGACCTCGTCGGGGACGCGCGGATCGTGCTGCTGGGCGAGGCGAGCCACGGCACCCGCGAGTACTACACCTGGCGCGATCGGATCTCGCGCCGGCTGATCGCCGAAAAGGGCTTCGGCTTCATCGCGGTGGAGGGCGACTGGCCGGACTGCTATACCGTCAACCTCTACGTCCGGGGATGGGACGACGTGGGCGACGGCGCGCGCGACGTGCTGCACGCCTTCTCCCGCTGGCCCACCTGGATGTGGGCGAACGAGGAGGTCGTCGCGCTCGCCGAGTGGCTGCGGGCGCACAACCGTGGGCTGCCGGACGCGCGCAGGGCCGGCTTCTACGGGCTCGACGTGTACTCGATGTGGGAGTCCATCGACGTGGTCACGCGCTACCTGGAGCGCGTGGACCCGCAGCTCGCGGAGCGCGTGCGCCAGTCGTACGGCTGCTTCGACCCCTTCGAGGAAGACGTGCAGGAGTATGCGTGGGCCACGCAGATGGTGCCCACCGACTGCGAGGAGGAGGTGCTGCAGGCGCTCACCGCACTGCGGCAGAAGGGCCCCGACTTCCGCCGCGACACCCCCGAGGCCTTCTTCAACGCCGAGCAGAACGCGCTGGTCGCCACCAACGCCGAGCGCTACTACCGCACCATGGTCCGCGGCGGCGCGGCGAGCTGGAACGTGCGCGACACGCACATGATGGAGACGCTGGAGCGGCTGCTGAAGCACCACGGCCCGCGGTCGAAGGCCATCGTCTGGGAGCACAACACGCACGTCGGCGACGCGCGAGCCACCGACATGGCGCGGGTGGGGATGGTGAACGTGGGCCAGCTCGCCCGCGAGGCGTACGGCAGCGAGGTGGTGATCGCCGGCTTCTCGTCGTACGCCGGCAGCGTGATCGCGGGCGAGCAGTGGGGCGCGCCGATGCGGCGCATGCGCGTCCCCGACGCCAAGCGGGGGAGCTGGGAGCACCTCTTCCACCAGGCCGGCGCCGAGGACAAGCTGGTGCTGCTGGAGGGACTGGACGAGGTGGAGGGCGCGCTCGACCCGCGCGGCCACCGCGCCATCGGCGTGGTCTACCACCCCGAGCGCGAGGCG
>Ga0070685_10000539_pt1 | contig 21459 bp, 26 predicted proteins | sample KBSS13LmetaG_FD_65651 | JGI IMG/M metagenome (GOLD analysis project Ga0070685, IMG submission 65651) | Switchgrass rhizosphere microbial communities from Kellogg Biological Station, Michigan, USA - KBS S1-3L metaG | ecosystem: Host-associated > Plants > Roots > Rhizosphere ...
CACCGTCTCGATCGCAGCCTCCATCATCCGCCTCCGCTGAATTCACCTGAACATGCGTGTGCGAGCTCCACGCGCGACGTCATCCTGAGGCCGGTCTCCACCGGAGGTCCAGCAACACCACCGCTGGAAAGGCCGAAGGATCTGTAGCCGACCCCGGAGCCAGACCGTCGAAGCGCCCGTATCCCGATGTTGCGCCAGTCTGAGAGCGTGGAGCTTGCGCGTCGGAACGCCCGCGGTCAAATTGTGAATACGAGTTCGCATTTCAAATGCGAATGTGGATTCACATCCTTCGGACGTCAAGGCCTTGTCTGAATCACCCGAGGGCGGTGCGCCCACCCATCTTCCGCGGCAGTCGCGCAGCCGCGAGACGTCGACGCGGCTGCTGGACGCGGCGCAGGCGGTGCTGGCGGAGGGGGGACTGGAGGCGGCGACGGTCCCGGCGATCGCGCGCCACGCCGGGCTCTCGGTGGGCGCTGTCTACCGGCGCTTCTCGGACAAGGACGCGCTGCTGCGGGCGGTGTACTTCCGCCTGTTCGGCCGGGCGCGCGAGCAGAACGCGGCCAGGCTGGACCCGGCGCTGTACCGCGGCGTGGCGCTGGAGACGGTGCTGGGCGCGATGGTGCGTGGGATGGTGCAGTACTACCGGGAGAACCGCACGCTGCTGAAGGCCATGCAGACGTACGCCGAGTCGCACGCCGACCCCGAGTTCCGGCGCCGCGCGGCGGAGCTGAACGACGAGGCGCTCACGCAGTTCGCCGCCCTCGTCGTCGCGAACCGCGCCGCGATTCGCCACCCGGACCCCGACGCCGCCGTGCGCTTCGCGCTGCTGACCGTCGGCCTGGTGCTGCGCGGCGTGGTGCTCCGCGAGCAGCGCCTCCCCGGCCTCTTCCTCCGCGACGACGTCAGCGTGGAGGAGGAGCTGACGCGGATGGTGCTGGGCTACCTGGGGGTGGAGGGCGGATCGGAGCCGGCCCACGGGTTGGCGCCCGGCTGACATTCCTCCCATGCGTCGCCCGTGAACTCCCTGCCGACCGGCGGTCCCCAGTCGATCCCCTCGTGGCGATTCTCCGGGGTGATCCCGGCGACGAGATCATCCAGCGAGAGTTTGCGCTTGCTGTCTCCCCGCTTCCCAGTTCGACCGCGCATCCGAACACTCCTTGAGAGATGTTTGGAACGATGTGTAGGTCGATCAGAGCGTCGTCGCGGGAAACGGAAGCTAAACCATAACGTCCGCAACGTCAATATTGACGTTGCGGACGCTTTCGCTGGCCTGTAGAGAGCGATCAGCCGCCGACTTGGGAGAGGGCCAAAAGCCCGCCGCTGCCTGCATCGCTGCCCTGGACGAGCCAGTGGCGCTCGGGCTTGATGCGCAGCGTCTGTCTCACCAGTGGCTCGATCGGGTCGCCGCGGCGGAGGGGGTCGCGGAGGTTGGTCTGAATGGAGCCGAAGAGGCAGGGGCGGAGCTGGCCGTCGGCGGTGAGCCGCATGCGGTTGCAGCTCCCGCAGTAGTTGTGGCTCATCGGAGTAATGACGCCCACCGTCCCCGCCGCGCCCGGGAAGGCGAAATAGCGCGCCGGCCCGTTCCCCGGCGGCCCGGCGACGGGCTCCAGCGCGCCGATGCGGCCGACGGCCTCGAGGATCTCGTCCGACGAGACGAACTCGTCGCGCGAGACGCCGAGGTTGTCGCCGGTCGGCATCACCTCGATGAAGCGGACGTGCCAGGGGCGCGCGCGGGTGATGGCGGCGAAGTCCGCGACCTCGTCGTCGTTGCGGCCGCGCATCACCACGCAGTTGATCTTGATCGGCGCGAAGCCGGCGCGCTCCGCCGCGTCCAGGCCGCGGAAGATGGCGTCGGCCGAGCCGGGGCGGCGGGAGATGGCGTCGACGCGCTCCGGGCGCAGCGAGTCGAGCGAGACGTTCAGCCGGTCGACGCCGGCGGAACGCAGCTCCTCCGCCTGATCCTCGAGCAGCACGGCGTTGGTGGAGAGGGCGATGTCCTCGATGCCGTCGACCGCGCGGAGCTTGCGGACGAGCGTCGACAGGTCGCGGCGCACGAGCGGCTCGCCGCCGGTGATGCGCAGCTTCCGCAGCCCCATCCCCGCCATCGCGCGGACGACGTCGGCGATCTCCTCGTAGCTCAGCAGCTCCTCGCGCTTCAGCCACGGCAGCCCCTCCACCGGCATGCAGTAGACGCAGCGGAGGTTGCACTTGTCGGTGACGGAGATGCGCAGGTACTCCACGCGCCGCCCGAAGCCGTCGTGCATCGGCCCGTCCACCGGCACCGGCCGCTCGGGGTAGACGGGGACGCCGCCGCCGAGCTGGACGAGCGCGCTCACAGCGGCCTCCCCTCGGCCTCGGCCGCGGCGGAGAAGCCCGGCACCCACTCGCTGTCGCCGTCGACGTATCCCTCGCGCTTCCAGACGGGGACGCGGCGCTTCAGCTCCTCGATCACGTAGCGGCTCGCCTCGTACGCCTCCGCGCGGTGCGGCGAAGCGACGGCGATGGCCACGCTCGCCTCGCCCACCGCCAGCTTCCCCACCCGGTGCACCACGCGCACGTCGCCCACGCCGAAGCGCGCGATGGCCTCTTCGCCGATGCGGTGCATGGTGCGCTCGGCCATCTCGGCGTAGGCGTGGTACTCGAGGTGGCTCACCGCGCGCCCCTCGTTCTGGTTGCGCACCACGCCCCAGAACAGGAGCGCGGCGCCGTCGTCCGGCGACAGGGAATCGCCCAGCAGCCGGGCGGGGTCGATGGGCTCGGCGGTGACGGCGGCGTATGCGGCGGGCACGTCATCCACCCGCCACGGGGGGGATGAACGCCACCTCGTCGCCCTCGCGCAGCGCCGTGGAGTGCGGCGCGTAGTCCATGTTCACCGCGACCACGGGAGATGCGGGAAGCCGCGACAGCCCGCCCTCGCCGCCGCGCAGACGGACGACCAGGTCGGCCACGCTCGCCCCGTCGGGGAGCTCGACGTTCATCTCGTCGGCCCCGGCGAAGTCGCGGTACTGGGCGAAGAAGAGCGAGCGGACGATCATCTCGGCGGCGGGTGCGGGACACGAAACGCTGGAAAACGATAACGCAGGGGAGGTTACACCGCCACGGGAGACGGGGTTCGCGCGGGCGCCGGATTCTACGGATTTGATCTCACGCAGAGCCGCAGAGACGCAGAGGAACCGCACGGGTTTCTCTGCGTCTCCGCGGCTCTGCGTGAGATTGCCGTTGCCGTTCCGCGTCAGCCCGCGCCGCTGACGCCGGGGCCGGGGACGCTCTGGCGCACCTCTTCGGGCGGCGCGAGGGTGGAGAGGAACTGCGAGAGCTCGTGGTTCATCCGCGAGGTGGAGCCGCGCACCAGGGTGCGCTCGCCCTGCGCGCCGGTGCCGATGGTCAGGTCGCCGGCCTCGGTGGTGAACTTGATCCAGGTGTCGCCCGCCTCTTCGGTGAACCCCGCGTACGGGGTGAAGCGCAGGGTAAAGAAGTCGCGCGCCTGCTGGATCACCTCGTGGGGCGCGAGCTCCGTGAGCACTTCCTGCAGCAGCATGACGTCAGCCTCCGGCTCGGTCCGATTCCATCGATCCCCTCCTGGCGAAGGCAGAGGGCGTGCCATGGGCGGGATGGCGCGCGAAGGCCGGGTGCGCCTCTCCGTTTTACCTCTGCGGCTCTGCGTGAGATCAGCCGTAAAGACCGCGGTCCTCGAGAGGGTCGCGCCCCGCGGCGACCATCACCGGCGCGCGGTCGGAGGCGCGCCGGGTCGCGGGCGGCGGAGCGTCGTAGCCGCGGACCACGTCGTAGCGGGTCTCGTACGGGCCGCGGCGGCGGTCCGAGGGCGGGGGCTCGTGGCGGTCGAGGCGGGGCATGGGCTCTCCGGGTGCGGGGGAGGAAAGCAGGCCGCAAGAACGGCGCCCGCCCCCGGGCAGGGGCGGGCGCCGGATGCACCCGGAGAGAGAGCCGGACCGCGGGTCAGACCAGCGGCCGCTCCTCCACCAGCGCGCGGAGCTCCTTCGACGGCTTGAACACCGGGACGGCGCGCGGCGGCACCTCCACCGGGTCGCCGGTGCGCGGGTTGCGCGCCAGGCGGCTCTTGCGCTCCCGCACCTTGAAGGTGCCGAAGCCCCGGATCTCGATGTTCTGGTGCTCGCCCATCGCGTCCTTGATGGCGTTCAGGAACGAGTCCACCACCACCGCGCAGTCGCGCTTGGTGACGCCCGGACCGATGGTGTCGGCGACCCGCTGGACAAGATCCGCCTTGGTCATTGAAGCTCCTCCTGGGGGGTTCTGGAAGCCTGGGGCGGGGCCCCGGTTGGGTGCGCGATGCGCGGGTGTCGCCGGGTTCCGGGAGCGCCTCCGGGGCGAGTTGACCCGGAATGGGCGGCCACGGCCACTTTGCGCCAGCCGATTAGAAGGCGGGGCACGTTGTTTCCGGAGCGGCGGGACGGCCGCCGGCCGGAGCGGCAACGAGGCTCCGTTCGCGGGGCGAGGGCGTGTAAAGAAGTGGCAGACGGTGACTTATACGGCCGAAGGATAATCCGGACCGTTTGTTCCGTCAAGCATCCTCTCCGATGGCCGCCGAAGCCCGCCCCGCCATCTCATCCACAAAGCGGTCAAAGAGATAGCGCGAGTCGTGCGGGCCGGGGGCGCTCTCGGGGTGGTACTGCACCGAGAACACCGGCCGCGAGGTGTGCTCCAGCCCCTCGACCGTGCCGTCGTTCAGGTTCAGGTGCGTCACGCGGAGCTCCGGCGCGCCGGGCACCGCCTCGCCGTCGCCGCGCACCGCGAAGCCGTGGTTCTGCGCGGTGATCTCCACCGCCCCGTCGCTCAGGCGCCGCACCGGGTGGTTCCCGCCGCGGTGGCCGTAGAGCAGCTTGTAGGTCTCCGCCCCGAAGGCGCGCCCGATGAGCTGGTGCCCCAGGCAGATGCCGAACACCGGCGTGTCGCGCTCGGCCAGCGCGCGGATGGTGTCGAGCGCGTGCGGTACCGCCTCGGGGTCGCCCGGGCCGTTGGAGATGAAGAGCCCGTCGGGATCGCGCGCCAGGATCTCGTCCACGGGCGTGGAGGAGGGGACCACGGTGACCTCGCACCCGCGCTGCGCCAGGAGGTGCAGCGAGTGGCTCTTCACCCCGAAGTCGTACGCCATCACCCGGAAGCGGGTGGGCCCGGCGGCGGGAACCACGTAGCGCTCGCCGGTCGAGACCTCGTCGGCCAGGTCGAGCCCGCACATCTCCGGCTGCGCGCGGATCTCGGCCAGGAGCTGGTCGGCGTCGGCGGAGGCGGAGGCGATGGCGCCGCGCATGGCGCCGAGCGAGCGGATGTGGCGGGTGAGCGCGCGGGTGTCGACGCCGGCGATGGCGACCACGCCGTGGCGCTGCAGGTAGGCGCCGAGCGACTCCTGCGCGCGCCAGTTGCTGAACACCGGCGGCGGCTCGTGGACGATGAACCCGGCGACCTGCGGCCCGGCGGACTCCTGGTCCTCGGGGTTCGCGCCGTAGTTGCCGATGAGCGGGTAGGTCATCGCCACCAGCTGCCCCGTGTACGAGGGGTCGGTGAGGACCTCCTGGTACCCGGTCATCGAGGTGTTGAAGACCACCTCGCCGAACGCGGTGCCCGTGGCGCCGTACGCCTCGCCGCGGAAGGTGCGTCCGTCTTCCAGCATCAGCACGGCGGGCTCGGCCACCGGCGTCTCCTCTCCAGGTGCTCCAAGTGCATGGACGCCGCGGGTTTGCGGGCCGCGTGAATCTACCGCCGCGGCGCGGACTGTCAACCGTCCACGGCGGTGGTGCGGCTGGCGGGCGACCGCGCGGTGGCTAGATTCGAGCGGGCCGCGAGCGAGTGCGGAAGTGCGTGAGTGCGGAAGTGCGCTTGGCTACCGCGCGCCGCAGCTTCCTTCGCGCCGCCGCCAACGCACTCCCGCACTTCCGCACTCACGCACTTTCTGTTGATGACTGACCTGCCGCTGGTGTTCGTCTACGCCGACGAGAGCTGCCTGGGGAACCAGTTCCGCGACAAGGCGCGCCCCGGCGGCGCCGGCGGCGTGGTGGAGTACTGGCACGAACAGAAGGGATGGATGCGGCGCGACTTCTACGTCTCCGAGCCCGACACCACCAACAACCGGATGGCGATCCGCAGCGCGCTGGTGCCGCTGGCGGCGCTCAAGAAGCCGTCGCGCGTGGTCTTCACCACCGACAGCCGCTACCTGGTCGACGCGATGACGGAGTGGGTGCACGGCTGGGCCGCGCGCGGGTGGAAGCGGAAGACGGGCGACGTGGAGAACCTGGAGCTCTGGAAGGGCCTCCTCCCCGTCGCCGCGCGCCACCGCATCCAGTGGCGCTGGGTGAAGGGGCACGCAGGGCATGCGCACAACGAGTACGCCAACCACCTCGCCATCCAATCCGCGCTGAAGCAGCTGGACAGCGGCGGTCTGATCCCCTCCAAGTTCGACGAGTGGCTCGCGGCCGAGCAGGAGAAGGAGCGCTACCTCGACTTCTTCCCCATGCCCCCCGAGCGCTTCGTCTTCAAGCCCGCCCGCGCCCTCCCGGTTGGGTAGTCCGGGGCATCCGTGCTACAGCGCGACGATCTCGGGTGAGGCGCACCCGTCCCGCTGCCGCCGCGCACGGGCATCCATCATCCCCGTAAACATAACTGGTTCACACACATAGCGAATTCCGGCACCGTGGTACCGGCCTTGCTCTCCCATCGTCCGCGGACAGGGGCGCTTACGGCCGTCCCACACCTTCCGCGCGTCGTCCTTCCCGCGCCCCGTCCCCACAGACGTCACTTCATTTCATCCGGCAGACCTTCAACACAGAGGTTTTCGACATGCGCTGCCGCAGACTGCTCCTCATCTTGCCCCTGCTCTTCGCCGCCACCTGCGCCAAGGTGACGGACGTGCCGGCCCAGGCCAACGTGGTGCCCGCACCGCAGGCTCACGGGGTGAAGCAAGCACGGTAAAAAGCACCTCACGCAGAGCCGCAGAGACGCAGAAGAGAGCCGCCGTGTCTCTCTGCGTCTCTGCGGTCTCCGCGTGAGACTACGTCGTGAACTGGAGCCAGCCGATCGCCCACGGGTTCCCCTTGGCGCCGCCGTCGGGCTGCGCCGCCAGCACGATCCGCCGGGCGTCGGGCGAGAACTTGGGGTGCTGGGCGTTGAAGCGGACGTCGGTCATCCGCACCTGGTCCGATCCGTCTGGCGTGGAGACGTAGACCGCGTAGCGGTACAGGTCGCCCGTGTCGCGGTTCGACTCGAAGGCCAGCAGCTCGCCGTTCGGCGTCCACCAGGGGGCGCGGCCCTGCTTCCCGTCCAGCTCGCGCGCCTCGGTGGGGCTGGTGCCGATGTAGATGCGGTTGTTCTGCTGGTTGTACGGCGGCACGGCGAGCTGCCCCGGGAAGGCGAGCCGCAGCGGGGCCTGCTGCGAGATGCTGGGCATCCCCGCGTACAGGTCCTCCGGCGTGAGGCGCTCCAGCACCCTGCCGCTCCGGTCGATGCGCACCGTGCGCGGCGCGCCCAGGGTGGCCATCACCGCCATCGACTGGCCGTCGGCGTACCACGAGGGGTAGATCATGCCCTCGGTGCCCTCGATCACCCGCGCCCCCGTCCCGTCGCCGTTCACGAGGCAGATCGGCCCGTTGTTCCCCACGCAGAACGCCACCTCGCCGGTCGCCCAGCACCAGTCCGGCCGGGTCTGCCGCTCCATCCCGAGGGGCGGGTCCTCGAGGAAGGGCTCCGGCATCCCGCCCTCCAGCCGCTGGATGTAGAGCCGGGTGTCGCCCGTGCCGATCTCCGTGCGCTCGAAGAGTACGGCATCGCCGTCGGGCGAGTACACCGGGCGATAGTCGGAGTACCCGGCCTCGCCGGTGATCCAGTTGATCCGTGCCTCGCCGGGGGCGATCACGTGGGCCCCGAGGTCGGCCGGGGTTGCGGCGCTGGGCGATTCGGGCCCGGTCACTTCGTACGCCATGGTTCCCTCCCTGGAGTGGGGTGTCAGTGGCGCGGAGCCCCCGCGCCGGCCATGCGCGGCGATGCGGCGCACGACCGGGGGAGACGCTACGGCGGCGCCCTCACAGTCCTTTCCCCATGCTATCAATGTCGGGGATCGTCTCACGCAGAGGCGCAGAGACACGGAGAGAACTGCCGAGCCCCTCTCCGCGACTCTGCGTCTCCGTGTGAAACGTTGGTCAGTAGAACGCCTCCTGCGCGAGCGCGTCGACCGCGCGCACGAATCTGCGGACCACGCGCAGGCGAAACGCGGCGGCGAGGGACGGGAGCATGCGCCGGATCACGCCGACCAGGCGCTCCGTGGCACGCTGGCCGGCACTGCGGTCGAGGAGCCAGAAGAGGAGCACGGAGAGGTGTACGAGGTCGAGCGCGCGCCCCAGGGCCTCGGCATCGCCGCCTCGGGGCGCGTCGGCCGCGCCGGTGACGGCCGCCACGAACGCGCTCTGCACGCGGGTACGGGAAAACGCCGTGGCCGGCGCGAAGAGGCTCTCGTCGCTCCCGCCCACGAGGACCGGCACGAGCGCCACGAGCGTGCCGCGATGCGGGCGCAGCACCTCCAGGCTCGTCTCCAGCGCTGCGGCGAAGCGGTCGCGCCAGCGGCCCTCGGGAAGGTGCCTCGACCGTTCCTGGAATTCCGCCGAGAGCTCGTCGTAGAGCGCCAGGACCACGGCGCGCTTGCTCGGGAAGTAGCGATAAAGGAGGCCCGGGCTGACGCCCGCCTCGGCCGCGATCTCGCGCAGCGTCGTCTCCTCGTATCCCCGCGCGGCGAAGGCCTCGGTCGCCACGCGGTAGAGCGTCCGCCGCGTCTCCTCGCCCTGCGCCGTCGCCCCCGGCGGCCGGCCCCGCCCCCGCCGCGGAGATGCGCCCGGAGTGCGGCCTTGACCCCCGTCATCATTTTTAGTAAACATGTTCAGGATATTAATCGAGACTGCGGGCGGACACAAGCCGGAGGGGGTCGATGCCGATGAAGATCGTGGTCCCGGGCGGAACGGGGCAGATCGGGCGGGTGCTCGTGGAGGCGCTGCGGGGCCGGGGCGACGAGGTCGTGGTGCTCAGCCGCGAGGCGCGCGAGCCGGGGACCGTCGCCTGGGACGGCCGGACCCTCGGAGCGTGGGCGAAGGAGGTGGACGGCGCCGACGCGGTGATCAACCTCGCCGGCCGCAGCGTGAACTGCCGCTACCACAAGTCGAACCTGACGGAGATGCTCGCGTCGCGCATCGACTCGACGCGCGCGGTCGCGCGGGCCGTCGAGGCGGCGTCGCGGCCGCCCCGCGTGTGGCTCCAGGCGAGCACCGCCACGATCTACGCGCACCGCTTCGACGCGCCCAACGACGAGGCGACGGGCATCATCGGCGGCCATGAGCCCGACGCGCCCGGCTACTGGCGCTACAGCATCGAGATCGCGGAGGCCTGGGAGCGGGAGCTCGCCAGCGCGAACACCCCTCACACGAGGCGGGTGGCGATGCGGATGGCCATCGTGATGGCCCCGGACCCGGCCGGGACGTTCGGGATCCTCCACCGCCTCGCGCGCCTCGGGCTCGGGGGCGCGATCGCCGGCGGGGCGCAGTATATCTCGTGGATCCACGACCGGGACCTCGCGCGCGCCGTCGCCTGGCTGCTCGACCGCGACGACGTGGAGGGCCCCGTGAACCTCGCCGCGCCGGAGCCTCTCCCGCAGCGGGAGTTCATGCGGGCGCTGCGCGCCGCGGTGGGCGTCCCGATCGGCCTCGGGGGAGCGCGGTGGATGATGGAGATCGCCGCGTTCGTCCACCGCACCGACACCGAGCTCCTCCTCAAGAGCCGCCGCGTCGTCCCCACCCGGCTGCTCGATGCAGGCTTCGCGTTCGAGTTCCCCTCCTGGCCCGCCGCCGCTCGCGACCTCGTCGCCCGCTACCGCTGACGACCAGATCCAGAAAAAGATCGTCTCACGCAGAGACACGGAGACACGGAGAGAAGCGGGTGGTTCTCTCCGTGACTCTGCGTCTCTGCGTGAGACGCCTTGTGAGGCTGCTATCCGTGGGAGACGACGACGCGCACGAAGAAGAAGCCGAGGTTGTCTACGTAGAACTTGTCGGGGAACCTGTCGTCGTCTTCGTCCCAGATGTCGTTCACCGCGAACCACAGCGTTCCGGCCGCGCCGGTCCACACGCCCCGCCAGCGGCCGCCCACCTGGAGCTGCTCCCGCCGCAAGGGCCCCTCGGTTCCCTGGTGAACGCCTCCGATCAGGAGGCCGAGCGGCGCGTCGGGAATGAGCTTGTTCTCGGTCCGCGCGGCGTAGGCCGCATCGACGACACCCTCTCGGCCGGGATAGCCGTCGGGCCCCGTCCACCCGCGCCTGACCGCGAGGGCCGCGCGGTCGTCCTCGGTATAGTACCTCTCGGGAAGCCGCGACGAATCGGGCCGCAGCGGAAGGGTGCCGCGCGCCAGCGCCGAATCGATCCTCGCCTCGATCTGGTGCCTGATCCGCACGTGCTCGACCAGGCCGTTCAGGTTGATGTTCACCCGTCCCTCCGCCTGGACCTCGATCGAGTCACCCGGACGGATCTCGATTCCGGTATCCTGCCAGGGAAGCGGGTTCGCCGCCGGGCTGACCATCACGCGGTATTCGCCTCGCTCCTTGGTCACCTCCTGGAGCACGACCCGCGGCGACGTCGAGATTTCGACCTGGCCGTTCAGGCCGTACTGTTTCGCCAGCCACAGGAGCGCCCCGAAGAACACCACGAGGAGCGAGAGGAAGCTGAAAAGGTGCGCCACGAAGCGCCGGAACGCTCTCCCGTCGCTCAGGATCAGGCCGACCGCCTCGCCGGCGCTGATCGGCCTGGCGACCAGCTGGATGGTCTTCCGTCCTTCATCTTCGGTCGTGCTCGTGGTCATGATGAACCTGCGGCCTGGGGGCGGGGTGGGAGGAGGAACGGAGGAAGGAAGGCCGTGACCCGGTGGCCTCTGTGGCTGTGAGAAGCCATTCTTTTGCAGGAGTGGGTAGTGGAAGAAAACCGTTCCCCCCGCGAAACACAACGGCCCCGCCCCCTCATCGAGGGAGCGGGGCCGCCCGTCGATCCGAAGGCACCGCGACGATCAGCAGCAGGAGGTGCAGTCGCTGAACGGGCCGCCACACGTGCCACACGAGATCTGGCACGAGAGGTCGCACGTGTACCCCGCGCAGGTCCCGTTGCAGCTCGCCTGCCCACAGGTATTGTTCCCCGGACAGGTGCACGCCGAATTGAAGCAGCTGTCTCCGCACGTGTTGGTGCAGGCCTCGGTTCGGTCGTAGGCGAGCACGGTTCCACCGGGCCCCTTCGCGGCCGTGGTGTCGAACGACTCGACGGCGAGCGACTCGAGCTGGAGGGTGATCTTGCGCACGGTGCCTCCCCGAAACGGGTGAATGGCGGCGGCGGACATGCACCCGAGTGTCGGAAAGGTAACCACGAGAGGTGCGTGGCCCGGCCGGTGGGCAGGGTTCAATACTGCTCCGGCAGATCCTCCGTGCAAGCAAACATCCCGCGCCGTGTCGGAGGAGCGATACGGTACCGGGCGACACCCGTACACGGATGCAACACGGCCCCGCCCCCTCGTGCGAGGGAGCGGGGCTGTCCTGCTACTCGGTCGGAAACCGGGCGCCTCGGTACATGTCGTCCATGCCGCCGCCGCCCGGCATGGCCGGGGGTCTTCTCCTTCTCCAGGCGCTCTACCACCACGCTCTCGGTGGTGAGCAGCGGGCCGGCGATGGAGGCGGCGTTCTGCTGCGCGGTACGCGTCATACCAGGTATAAACAATCCTTGTGCATTGACGCCGCTAACCATGTCATCCTGAGTCGCCGCCGCACCGTTATTTCGGCGACTCCGAACTCTGGCGGCGACGAAGGATCTATCGTTTGCACGCGGATTTGGCATCACCTTGGTGGGGTCGATCACGCCGCTCTGCACCAGGTCCTCGTACTCGTCGGTGCGGGCGTTGTAGCCGAAGCACGCGTTCTCGTTCTCGCGCACCCTGGCGATCGGCTCCTCCAGCGCGCGGCGGATGATCGCCACGCCCACTGCCCGTCTCATCGTGCATTCTATTTGCGACGAAAGTAACAATCTGTCTCGCGGTGGACCGCCCGCTATCGGAAGATCGAATACCGCTGTATTCTTAGCCTGAGCAGGCGTGCAGCTCTCCGGCGCCTTCCAGCTACTGCCCAAATAAGATCCTATCTTGCCACAACGAGCGAGGCCCGCGCCCGGGACCGCCGTTCTCCTCCACGCCGTGACGAAGGCCGTGGACCGGGGGATGGAGTTCTTGCGCGCTGTTCCGCTCGGTATCCGCACGTTCGCCGGCGTGCGGAGCGGCGACGCCATCGTCACGGCCTGGCTCGGCGCCGACGAGGCGGCGCGGCTCCGGACGCTCGGCGGCCCGCGCGAGGCCGCGCTCCGGTTCGCGCGAGCGGGCGACACGGCCGCGGCCGGCGAGCCGATGGCGTACGCACGCGCGGCGCTCGCCTCCGCGCGGCTCTCTCCGCGCGCCCTGCTGCTCGCGCGCTCGCTGCACCACGCGGCCGAGGCCTACCTGCACTACCGCGAGCGCCGTCACGACGACGCGGTGCGCGAGGTGGAGGCGGCGCTGGTGTGCAACGACGCGGCGAGCGACGAGCACGGCTACCCCGGCGCCGAGGCGCGCCGCCTTCACCTGGCCCACGTGATGGTGCGCGTGCTCCGCGTGCGCGGCGACGATCCGCTGGCCGTGCTGAAGGCCATGTCGCGGCTGTGGCGCTACGCGGAAGGCGGCGAGGCGCGCTGGCCCCTGTCTCCGCTCGCGCGGCCCGCGGTGCCGGTCGACCCGCGGATGGCGGCGATCACGCTCAACGAGATCGTCACCGAGGCGGCCGTGCTGATGGCCGGAGATCCGAGCCTGGCGGGGGATGCGCTCGCCGTGCTGCGGCCGCACCTGCATGCGCCCGCGGACGCCGCCGATCCGTTCGCCTACCCTCGTGCGTGGCTGCGGCTGAAGACGCTGCGGCACGCTGGGAAGGTCGAGCCGTTCCTGGCCGCCGCGGCGGAGTTCCTGGCCACGGCCGACGGGCCGCGTCCGCTGCTCTGGCTCGACGCATTGGCCGACGCGCACCACGTCTGCGCCGCGACCGGCGGCGGGGCGGGGCGGACGGCGGCGGAGCGCATCGCCCGCGCGGCAGCGGGCGCGCCCGGCGACGTGCCCGCGTCCCTGCGCATCGGGGCGGAAGAGCCGGCGGCTGCCGCCGCGTGAGCGACGCCCTTCGCGCGCTTCGGCGACGCGGTGGGCGGCAGGACCCATCGTCGAACCTCGCCGGCCGGTCGGGATGACGGCGGGGTGAACCATTCGAGGGCCGTTCCGGGAGCCCGCGATTCCACACACACCCCAACGGAGCACTCATGGCAAGGAAGAAGCTGGATCTGAACGCGCTCGAAGTCGACTCGTTCTCCACGGTCGAGAAGGCCGCCCCCAGGCTCGGGACGGTGTACGGCCACGACATCTCGATCCTCTGCCCGGGCGACGAAACCACCAACCCGGCTTCCTGGGATGCCGGCTGTACCGTCGGCTGTACCACCCACACCGACCTCGACGGCCCCACCTGCGGTGCCGCGAACTGCGGGGAGACCGGCGGCGGTGCCACCTGGAACAACCCCAGCTGCGCTCCCAACCAGACCTGCGGCGACCCCGCGAGCTGCGCCGCCACCGGCTGTGCGTTCTACTCTTGCGGGATGTGCTGGGGCTGACGAGACCCCGTCCCTGCTTCGCGGCCGGAACCCTCGCGGGCTCCCGGCCGGCCGCGAAGAAGGGCGGCACGCCGCGATACCGAGGGTCGGTCGATCGACCTCTACCCGGAACCACCCGATGAAAAGGAAGCTCGACCGGAGCAACCACCCCGGCACCGGCCTGCCAGGACCGGAATGAGCTCGGCACCGGAATCGCCGGTGGACAGCTGCGCGGCGCGCTTCACCGATGCGGCGCTCCGCATCGGGCGGCGGATCGCGCGAGCGGCGCGGTGGGAGGGAGAGGCCTGCGCGTGGCTCGATCCCGTGCGTCCAAACGCCGCGCCGCGGGCGAGCTTCTACCACGGGAGCGCGGGGATCGCGCTGTTCCTGGCCGAGCTGGCCGCCGCCACCGGCGACGACGCGCCGGGGCGCGCGGCGCTGGGTGCCGTGGCGCACGCGCTGGCCGCGGGTGAGGCCTATCCGCCGGCGAGCGCGAGCCTTCACGAGGGCCGCGTGGGCGTGGCGTACGCCGCGGCGCGCGTGGGCGAGCTGCTCGCGCGCCCGGAGCTGTTCGCGCGCGCCGAGGGGATGATCCGGCCGCTCGCGGGGCAGGAGGCGGGCGGCGGGGTCGACGTGATCAGCGGCGCGGCGGGCGCCATCCCCGCGCTGCTCTGGATGGCGGGGCGAATCGACGCGGGGCTTGCGCACGGGATCGCGCGGGGATTGGGCGAACACCTGCTGCGGTCGGCCGTGCGCGAGCCGGGCGGCTGGTCGTGGAACACGGTGCCGCGCGGCACGGCGGTGCGAAGCCCGTGCGGCTACGCGCACGGCGGATCGGGGATCGCGCATGCGCTGCTGGAGCTGTACGCCGCCACCGGCGACGGCGCCTACCGCTACGCCGCCGAGCAGGCGCTGCTGTACGAGCGCCAGCTCTTCGTGCCCCGGCAGGGGAACTGGCTGGACGTGCGGGTGATGGACATGGTGCTCGCGATGCACGACGGCGGATGGCCGCGGCTGCGCGAGCGCCTGCGGGCGGGAGAAGCGGGGCCGCGCTGGCAGCCGGGGTGCTCGGTGGCGTGGTGCCACGGCGCGCCGGGGATCGCCCGCGCGCGGCTGCGTGCATACGAGCTGCTGGGCGACGCGGGGTGGCGCGACGAAGCACGCATCGCGGTCGCCACCACGGCCGCCACGCTGGGCGACGGCCTCGGCTGCTCGCTCTGCCACGGCCTGTTCGGCAACGCCGACACGCTGCTGCACGCCGCGGACGCGCTCGGTGAGCCGTCGCTGGCGCACCTGGCGGCCCGGCATGCCGCCGCCGCCGTCTCGCGCTACGAAGATGCCGGCGTGCCGTGGCCGTGCGGCACCGAAAACCGCGTCACGGTGCCGGGGCTGATGCAGGGCGAGGCCGGGATCGGCCTTTTTCTCCTGCGCCTCGCCCGGCCCCAGGTTCCGTCGCCGCTGTGCGTCGCCGGCCCCGCGTCGTCGGCGGATGGAGCCTCGAAGGACGGGGCGGCGGCGGCGGGATACGGGGCGCAGGTCGATGATGCCGTGGAGCGCGCGGTGGGGCGCACGTTGCGCCGGATGACGGCGCTCGGCGTCGGCGCGGCCACCGTGGTGCCGCGCCGGGAGATGGGGTCCGCGCCGCGCTCCGATGCCGACGCGGCGGTGGAGTCGGTCGCCGCGTATGTCGCCGCGGAGCCCGATGCCGGCCGCCGCGCCCTGCTGGACGACGCGTTCCGCGTCGACCGCGCGGCACACGCCCTGGCGCACGAACCTGCCGACGACTGCCGCGCCTTCCTGCACGAGCTCGTCCGGCCGGCCGCGGCCGAGGTGGAGTGGGCGAGCGCGCGGCTGGCGCTCGCGTACGACACCCGGCTGATCCGTACGGAGTGGGACTGGGATGCGTGGATGGACGCTACAGGCGGCGCCGCGCCGGCTGTTCCCGGGCGGGAGCGGCGCGACTACGTGCTGCAGCGCCGCGGGGGCGGGATCGTGGTCCAACGGATCGCGCCCTTCGCCGCGCTCGTGCTGGAGGCGCTGGAGGGCGGCGCCTCCGCGGACGAGGCCGCCGCGCGCGTCGCCGAATCCGTCGACGGGCCGGCTGACGTGCTGGGAGATCAGGTGCGCGCGCAGCTTCGCGCCGCATACGAGCGCGGGCTGATCGACCTGGCCATGGAGCCGGGCGCATCGACCGACCCGGCCGGGGCGCCTGCGGCCGACGCGGCGGCGGCCTGAACTTCAAGCCTCCAGGCGCGCGTACCCGCCGACGCCTGAGTGGAACCGCGGATACGAAACCCGGCGGGGCGCCAAAGCTCCCCGCCGGTTCCACCGAAAGCTGGGACGATCAGTACACGTCGGCAGCGCGGTGCGCGTGACCCTGGTCGGGTCGATCACGCCGCTCTGCACCAGGTCCTCGTAGTCGCGTTGTAGCCGAAGTTCGCGTTCTCGTTCTCGCCGCAGCACAAGACCTTTGCGCCGTAACGCTTGCACAATTCCGTGCGATCGCACAAATCGGGTATAGCGGCCCGGGCGCTCCGGGTCGTATCTCGCACCAATCCATGGAGGTCAGGATGCGCAAGCTCAGGCTGGAGCTGGACACGTTGGCGGTGCAGTCGTTCCACACGGGCAACGCCGTGGCGCCGGCGGGAACGGTGAAGGCGCACGCCCCGCCCACGCAAATTTTCTGCACCCAGCAGTTCAGCTGCGCCACCTACTGCGGGGCCACGGGATGTCCGGTGGAATCCATCGACTACGGCTGCATCAGCGACCCCACGGGGTGCGGCGGTTGCCAGCAGACCGGGGAGTGTCCGCTGGAGTCCATCGCCTACGTCTGCATCAGCGACCCCACGGACTGCGGCGGTTGCCAGACAGGGGACGATCTCTGCGCGTGAGCTCGATCGCGCGGACGGGAACACGAACGAGGGCGGCTCCGACGCCCGGCTGAAGCGCGCGGGGCGCGAACGCGGACGAACGGGTGGCCCGGTACACCGCCATCCCGCGGCGCGGCAAGACGGATCGATGACGGAAAGGCAGACGGCCCGCCCCCTCGTGCCGAAGGGGCGGGCCGTCCTTGACACCACGATGGAACGTTCGATCAGGAAAAGTAGAATTGCGAATTTGAGGCAAAATTTGCTCGCTCCGCACTAAAAATCATCCACCACTTGTTTCCTGATAAAACACGACATAACATCTGCCGTTCCCCTGACCTTTCGAAGCTGTCTGCGAGCCAGCCAGCCAACGTCTCCAAGCCTTCCGCACGGCCCACCGCTCAATGGCTCCGTAGCCCGCCCCCAGGTGCTCCACCATGCTCGGGCCGAAATCCTCGGCCTGCGGGGGTGAACGCCCTGGCGTTCGCCCAACCCACTCCGAAGGAGGATCCATGCGGAAGCTCAGACTGGACATCGACGAGTTGCAGGTGGAGAGCTTCACGATCGCGCGGGACGCAAGCAGGGGCTCAGGGAGCGTCCGGGCGCACGCGCAGGCGACCTACGGCTGCACGGAGGGATACGCCGGCTGCGCGGCCGAGACGATCGGCGAGACCTGCGACGTCCTCTGCAGCGACACCCACGGCGGCTTCAGCTGCGACTACTTCACCTGCGTGAATCAGACCTGCAACCAGGGGAACTCGTGCCAGAGCGAGGCACTCTGCAGGAGCTTCGACCCGTGCACCGGCGACGCTTGCGTGTTCTACTGACAGCCCGACCGTAGCTCTCGATCCTGGGGAGCTCAGGGGAGAAATGCCGGCGGCCCCGCCCCCTCGTGCGAGGGAGCGGGGCCGTCCGTGTCTTGCTACGCGGTCCGGAGACCGGCGAACTCAGTACATGTCGCCCATGCCGCCGCCGCCGGGCATGGCCGGGGCCTTGTCCTTCTCCGGGCGCTCCACCACCACCGACTCGGTGGTGAGCAGCAGGCCCGCGATGGAGGCGGTGTTCTGCAGCGCGGTGCGGGTCACCTTGGTGGGATCGATCACGCCGCTCTGCACCAGGTCCTGGTACTCGTCGGTGCGCGCGTTGTAGCCGAAGTTCGTGTTCTCGTTCTCGCGCACCTTGGCGACGACGATGGAGCCCTCGACGCCTGCGTTGTTCGCGATCTGGCGGATCGGCTCCTCCAGCGAGCGGCGGATGATGGCCACGCCCACCTGCTCGTCGTGGTCCTCCAGCGTCAGCCCGTCGAGCGCCTTCTGGGCGCGCAGCAGCGCCACGCCGCCGCCGGGGACGATCCCCTCCTCCACCGCGGCGCGGGTCGCGTGCAGGGCATCCTCCACGCGCGCCTTCTTCTCCTTCATCTCCGTCTCGGTGGCGGCGCCCACGTTGATCGCCGAGGGAGCCGGGCCGGCCGTTATTTGCGTCACTCTGTAGCGCACAACCATCGAGGGAATCCATTGACAATGACCACTCGATCCGGTTACGCCACCTTCAGGATCGAGCGGGCACTCTGGCTTGAAGAGTCGATCAGCAGTTCTCTCATCTTCCGCAGATGCGTCTCAACGGCCTCCACCTCCCCGACGCTCTCGTTCAGTTGTTTGTTCGCCTTGGCAAGTTCGTCGTCTAAGCGCTCCTTCTTCTGCATCTCCGTCGGATGCAGTTCTTTTAGCTCTCGCAGGGCACGATGCGCATCGGCAAGCTTCCGCGCGATTGCCGTACGGTACTCTCGCCATTCGCGATCATTGAAGGTCTCCGGCCGGGTCTCGATCTTTTTCATCTCCCCCTCGAGCGACTGCACGTCCGCCTCTACCGCACGGATGGCTGAATCGAGCTGTGTCGTCGCGAGCACCGCCTCGTCCAGCGCGGTGGTCAGCCGCGTGACTTCATCTTTGCGCCGCTTGAGCTCCTGGCCGGCGGTATCACGCACTCGTTGAACTGCCTCGATCGCGCCGGCGGCCGCAGCCAGCTGGGCCGTGATCTTGGCTTGCGATTCCTCGGCCGGGAACCAGACTGTCGCCAGGAATGTGTAGAGGCGCTGGGGAGCGATTTCACCTTTAGTGCTGGAGGAGCGCTCCATGGGTGGCAGTGCATCATCGAACGCTCCCGCGCGATACCGGTCGTACTCCTGCTGCAGTACCTCGCTGAAATAAAGCTTCACCGAATACGGTTCGAACAGCTTGAGCAAGAGGAGACCGGCGAAGATGAACGCGAGGAACGCCTTGATCGCGAGTTCCGTCTGCTGGTGCTCGGGACGCTTCCGCAACTCCTGGAGCACCGCGTTGTTGCCGAGGATCGTTTGCGTAGGGATCATTAGGTTATAGCGGGTGGCGAGCTGTCCGCGGTTCAGCTCGGGGTTGCGCGTGAGCGCGTCAAAGCGCGCGATCTCACGCTGGCGCTGGCGGGCCAACCCCTCCCCCTCAGTCTCCAGAGACGTGACCGTGCGCTGCATCGCCTGGGCTGTCGGCCCGTCACCATACCGCCCCGACGGCCCCTTTCCGGCGATCTCCCGCTCGTACGCCTCACGCGCCGAAGCAATCAAACGCGCTTTCTGAGCCTCGGCCTGTGCGAACTGCTGCTCTAACCGCGTGCGCGCACTGTCGATCCGGGCAGCGGCAAGCCCCTCATTGAACTGTTGGATGTCGCGATAGAAGACCAGTTGAGCGAGGTAGGGCGCGGTAATTGTAAGCGAACCCACCAGTAGCGCGATACGCAAACCAAAGGTCATCCAGTCGCGTACACGGCGATTCTCCTCGGTCTGCTTACCCAGGATCGCCCGGGCGTGCTCGGGCCATGCGCGGTCCATGGTGATCAGAGACACGTCGATCATCCACACCACCAAGAAAATGGTGATCCCCGTGAATGCGGCGCTGAGCCAACGGAGCGGACCGTCGCTCAAGATGAAGCCGAGATACCCCCACGCCACAGCCTCGGATGTAGCCATCGCGAAAACGAGGATGCGGGCCGAGAAGAGCCAGAACCCCGCCGACGAGGTGAGCAGCCGATCGCCATGGGGCCGGAAATCGAGGTGCTTGGAAAGACTCTGCATGGTCACACCTCCACGTTGGTCTCGACGAGAGTACCACACTGTTTCGTTACGATGAGACAGCGTCCCCCTGGGCGACATTCGTTCACCCTCCGAATTCCCCTGCGCGGCACAAATTCGGACCAAAGGTCGATCAGTTCTGGAGAAACTTTACACTTGTGAGCCCAGACGATTTTTTTATCCTCCAACTCGCCGGCAGACCAGTTCGACGGAACGTGGACTTCGTAGAGTCTTAATCGATCCAAGCCCTGGGGACCAAACTCACCGAACTCGTCTTCGAATCCCGGCCTCGGGCGCAAGGCGTAGACCCCATGGATTCCCGGCACTCCACCAGGGGGAATGATCTCGAATCGGCTGTACTCCGGACGATTGAGGTTTTCTACGATGCGTGACATGACAACCGGATTCGCATCGAGGGCAGCCGAAAGATTTGTGTACCGCTCGACCTCGACGGCGGCGAGCTCGTGCGAATTGGTCGTCATTATCACAGGTGCGTGCAGCATCTTCCCTTTGGTAAACGCCCACGTGGCACGGACCATGTTCTCCAACAGATCACTGCAGGCCACACCCACGATGAACATGGCGGCGGCGGCAGTCCGCCCGAATCCCTTGGTCCAAGAAGCATTCGAAGCTGCCTGCGCCGCCATGGGACTCACGGTCTGCGGGGCAGCGACTGCCGGTACCATGACAGCGGCAGCAGGTCCCACAGAGGCGCCAGCCGACTGTCCGGCCACTCCGTCGGCGGGGGGCACATCGCCGGGTGAGTAATTGACCAGCCTCAAGAACGGGTTGCTCACGGTGCCACCTCGACATGGAATGGGACCTCCAACTGCCCCTTCGCCCGAGGTTGGATTCGCGAACTCCAACGATGTCTGGCCCGGGTTAACGATCTACTAACGAATGCTAAGAAAAGTTTCAAAGGACGCGCTACAAATTAAGTAGCAGGATTCTCCACCGGAACGTATGGTTTCACCCTGCTCAGTATTTCGTGGAAGTAGCGCAGCTATATCATCATCTGAGTACGGCACGAAGCCATGGCTGAGCATGGAATTTGTGTCTCAAAGAAGGACTGTGGCGTCGTGACGTCGTGTACGCTAACGGCCCCGCCCCCTCGTCACCGAGAGGAGCGGGGCCGTCCTTCCGTCTACCGAGTAACCGCTGGCCTGTTAGAGGACCGGGTCGGTCTCATTACATGTCGCCCATGCCGCCGCCCGGCATGCCGGGGCGTTCTCCGGGCACTCCACCACCACGCTCTCGGTGGTGAGGAGCAGGCCGGCGATGAAAGCGGCGTTCTGCAGCGCGGTGCGGATGACCCTGGCGTAGCCGATCACGCGGCTCTGCACCAGGTCCTCAGCGTCGGCGCGCGGCGTTGTAACCGAAGCCGCGGTCCTCCCGTCGACGAAGTACGAGATCTTTGCGCCGTAACGCTTGCACGATCCCGTGCGATCGCACAAATGGGTGTAGCGGCCCGGCCGCTCTGGGTCGTATCTCACGCCGATCCAAGGAGGTCAGGATGCGCAAGCTCAGGCTGGAACTGGACACGTTGGCGGTGCAGTCGTTCCACGGGCAACGCCGTGGCGCCGGTGGGAACGGTGAAGGCGCACGGCCCGCCCACGCAAATCTTCTGCACCCAGCAGTTCACCTGCGCCACCTACTGCGGGGCCACAGGATGTCCGGTGGAGTCCTTCGACAACGGCTGCATCAGCGACCCCACGGGGTGCGGCGGTTGCCAGCAGACCGGGGAGTGTCCGCTGGAGTCCATCGCCTACGTCTGCATCAGCGACCCCACGGACTGCGGCGG
>Ga0070685_10000543_pt1 | contig 21169 bp, 17 predicted proteins | sample KBSS13LmetaG_FD_65651 | JGI IMG/M metagenome (GOLD analysis project Ga0070685, IMG submission 65651) | Switchgrass rhizosphere microbial communities from Kellogg Biological Station, Michigan, USA - KBS S1-3L metaG | ecosystem: Host-associated > Plants > Roots > Rhizosphere ...
CCGCTCGCTCCTGGTGCTGGGGTGGATGGGGGCGCCGGCGCCGCTCACGGCGCAGTCGCTGGATCGCGCCGCGCGCGAGGAGCTGGAGGAGTTCCTGCGCAACCGCGACTCGGTGCTGCCCATCGTGGAGCCCGCGGTGCGCGCCGGCATCGTGGCCGACGAGATCGTGGCCGAGGCGCGCGAGTGGGACGCCGACCTGCTGGTGGTGGGCACCCACGCCCGCGGCTGGACCGCGCGGATGATGCTCGGCAGCGTGGCCGAGGCCGCGCTGCGCGACGCCCCGTGCAACGTGCTCGCCGTCCCTCCCATCCCGCGGGCGGCGGTCATCGAGGCCGATCCGCTGCCGTGGGAGGAGGCGCCCGTGCTGGACAACTGGCTCGGCGCCGGCATCTGACGGACGGGTCTCACGCAGAGACACCCAGGCACGGAGAGGGCAGGGCAGGCCTCTCCGTGCCTCCGTGTCTCTGCGTGAGGTCTTTCCTTGAATGTGCGTAAGATGTAGATTTATATGGGAATACATATAAACCGGGACCGGGAATGCCGGAGATGGATCGGATCGGGCAGGTGCGCGCGCCGCGGAGGCGCCCGCGCGTGGACCGGCGGACGGTGTGGATCTGCGGCGTGGCCATCGTCATCGCCATCGGCGCGGGGTTCGTGGCGGAGCTGCTCACGCGGCTCATCGGGCTGATCACCAACCTCGCCTTCTACGGGCGGCTGGAGGCGCGCTTCACCTCGCCCGCGGGGAACCACCTGGGGCCGTGGGTGATCGTCGTGCCCGCGATCGGCGCGGTGGTGGTGGGGGTCATGGCGCGCTACGGATCCGCCGCCATCCGCGGGCACGGCATCCCCGAGGTGATGGAGAGGATCCTCCTGGGCGAGAGCCGCATCCACCCGAAGGTGATGTTCCTCAAGCCGATCTCCGCCGCCATCGCCATCGGCACGGGCGGCCCCTTCGGCGCCGAGGGGCCGATCATCGCCACCGGCGGCGCGCTGGGCTCGCTGGTGGGGCAGACGCTGCGCATCACCGCCGACGAGCGGAAGACGCTGCTCGCGGCTGGCGCGGCGGCGGGGATGGCGGCCACCTTCGGCTCCCCCGTCTCGGCGGTGCTGCTGGCGGTGGAGCTCCTCCTCTTCGAGTACCGCGCGCGCTCGGTGATCCCCGTGGCGCTCGCCGCCGCGGCGGCCACGGCGGTGCGGCTGGCCACGGTGGGGCCGGGGCCCGCCTTCTCCATCCCCGCCCCCGCGCAGCCCGGCGGCGCGGCGCTGGCGGCGTACGTGGTGCTCGGCGGGTTCGTCGGCCTCCTCGCCGCCGGCATCACCCGCGCCGTCTACGCGGTGGAAGACGCTTTCGAGCGGCTGCCGGTGCACTGGATGTGGTGGCCGGTCCCCGCCGCGGTGCTGGTGGGCGTCATCGGCTGGGTCGAGCCGCGCACGCTGGGCGTGGGCTACGTGAACATCGAGCAGATCCTCTCCGGCAACATCGTGGGCGGCGCGCTCCTCCTGCTGGTGGTGCTGAAGTTCCTCTCCTGGTGGATCTACCTGGGGAGCGGCACGTCCGGCGGAACGCTGGCGCCGCTCTTCACCATCGGCGGGGGGGCGGGGGCGCTGGTGGGGGGCGCGGCCGCCGCGCTGCTGCCGGGGCTGCACCTGGACCCGCGCGTGGCGGGGCTGGTGGGGATGGCGGCGATCTTCGCGGGCGCCTCGCACGCGCTGCTGGCCTCGGTGGTGTTCGCCTTCGAGACCACGCGCCAGCCGCTGGGGCTCCTCCCGCTCCTGGCCGGGTGCAGCGCCGCTTACCTGGTGTCGCTGCTGGTGAGCCCCACCAGCATCATGACCGAGAAGCTGGCGCGCCGCGGCACCGAGGCGGGCACCGAGTTCGTGAGCGACTTCCTGCGCCACGTGCGGGTGGGCGCCGCCGCCACCCGCGACGTGGTGACCCTGCGCGCGGGCGAGCGGCTGGAGACGGTGCGCTCCTGGCTCGCCGCGCACGGCCCCGGGAGCACGCACCAGGGCTACCCGGTGCTCGGCGACGAGGATCGGCTGCTGGGCGTGCTCACCCGCCGCGACCTGCTCGACCCCGCCGCGCCGGGGGAGAAGCGGATCGGCGAGATGATCCGCCGGGGCCCGGTGGTGGCCTTCGAGGACGACACCCTGCGCGACGCGGCGGACCACATGGTGGCCGAGGGGGTCGGCCGGCTGGCGGTCGTCTCGCGCGAGGCGCCGGACCGGCTGGTGGGGATCATCTCCCGCAGCGACCTGCTGAACGCGCACGCGCCGCGGCTGGCCGCCTCGCGCAAGGCGCACGTCGCCTTCCGCCCGGTCCGCCGCGCGCGCCGGCGCATCGCCGCCACCGAGCGCGACGCCGGCTGAGACCGTCTCACGCGGAGACACGGAGGCACGGAGAGGGCAGGGCTGCCCCCTCCGTGCCTCCAGTCGTTCGTGCACATCGACGAGGTGGACACCATATTCCCCGGCGGCTCATCCATCCCTTCGAGACGACGCCAGGAGATTCGCCGATGTCCACGCCCGTCCCTCCACAGGTCGACTGCAAGCGGCACCACGCCACGCTGGTGGTGCGAGACATCCACGAGGCGATCGACTTCTACACGCGGAAGCTCGGCTTCACCCCGGGCTTCACCTGGGGCGAGCCGCCCACCTTCGCGGGGGTGAACCTGGGCGACGAGCAGATCTTCCTGGCGCAGGGCGAGCCGAAGCCCGGCGGGTTCTCGCTCCAGTTCGTGGTGGACGACGTGGATGGGCTCCACGACTTCCATCGCACGGCCGGCGTGGAGGTGGTGGAGGCGATCGGGGACCGGGAGTACGGGCTGCGCGACTACGGGGTGCGCGACCTGTACGGCTACGACCTCGGCTTCGGCCAGTACATCTACACCGTCGGCGAGCCGGTCCCCATCGAGCGGGTCGACGTTTCCGTGCGGCTGGAGAAGCGCCTGGCCGCGCTGCTGAACGACCTCGCCGCGCACAAGCGGATGAGCCTGACCAGCCTGCTGGAAGAGATCCTCCTCCACACCAACGAGCCCCTGGGCGACGGCGTCGCGAGCCCGCACACGGAGGGGCAGCTCCGCTACATCCAGCAGCTCAAGCAGAAGCACGGCATCGACTACGACTGCCACGCCAGCTACCGCTTCGTCGAACGGTGAGCTGGTCTCACGCGGAGACGCGGAGGCACGGACAGGGGCACGCGACGATGCGACTGAAGTCGCCGCTACAACTGCGCACAGTCCGCCTTCGCGGACTCCAACGACTGATCGCTGTGCGTTCCCTCGACGCTTTCGTCCGCCCGGCGATCGATCCTTCGGCCTGCCACGTTGTTCGCATGCAGAGATTTGAATCGTGGCCGGCCTCAGGATGACGTCCCTTGGGTTTGCTCGGAATGCACGGGAATTCCCCTGATTCGTCTCGTACGGAATCCCGGAACACAGCGTGTCGTTGAAGTCCGCGAAGGCGGACTGTGTGTCTTTGTAGCGGCGACTTCAGTCGCATCGTCGCGTACCCTCTTCTCCGTTCCCTCCTCCGTGCCTCCGTACCTCCGCGTCTCCGCGTGAGACAATCTGTTCGGCTACCGCCTGGGACAGCACGGAACCTGCAAACTCCCCCTCCCCCCACAATTCGGTGGCCAGGAGGAGAAGGACGATGCACCCGCAGCAGCAGCCAGCCGCCCCGCCCGAGAGCGAGGCGGACGTCGTTTTCTCCGGCGGCAACGAGATGGGCCTCCTCTGCCGGGAGATGGAGTGGGCGGCCACCCCGCTCGGCCCGGTCGAGGCGTGGCCGCAGAGCCTGAAGACCACGGCGGGGCTCGTCATCCGGCAGGGGATCGCCATGAACCTCTGCTGGGGGCCCGACCTGGTGCAGATCTACAACGACGCCTACCGCGTCATCATGGGAGACAAGCACCCCGCCGGGCTGGGGCGCTCCGTCCTCTGGAGCTGGCGCGAGATCCGCCCGCAGATCGAGCCGCTCTTCGAGCGCGTGTGGGCGGGGGAGACGGTGTACTTCGAGGACCTGCTGATGCGGGTGGAGCGGCACGGGAGCCTCGAGGACGCGTTCTTCACCTTCTCCTACAGCCCCGTCCCCGTGGAGAGCGGCGCCATCGGCGGCGTGCTGATCAACTGCTATGAGACCACCCAGCAGGTGCGCGCCCGGGCGCTGCAGGCCGAGCGCGACCAGCTCAACCGCGCGCTCAAGCTGGAGCGGGAGCGGCTGGAGTACGTCTTCAAGCAGGCGCCCGCCTTCCTGGCCGTGCTGCGGGGGCCCAACCACGTGTTCGCGCTGGCGAACGACGCCTACTACCAGCTCGTGGGCCACCGCGAGCTGGTGGGCAAGTCCGTGCGCGAGGCACTCCCAGAGGTGATCGGGCAGGGGTTCGTGGACCTCCTCGACGGCGTGCTCGCCACGGGGGAGCCCTTCATCGGCCGCGAGGAGCGCGTCCAGCTCGCCCGCACCCCCGGCGCGCCTCCCGAGGAGCTGTTCGTGAACTTCTCCTACCTCCCGCTGGTGGAGGCCGACGGGAGCCGGTCCGGGATCATCGCCCATGGCAGCGACGTGACCGAGCAGGTGCTGGCCCGCCGCCAGGTGGAGCGCCTGCTGGAGGAGAGCGAGCACCAGCGCGCCGCCGCCGAGGCCGCCCGGGCCGAGGCGGAGACCGCCAACCGGGCCAAGGCCGAGTTCCTGGCCTCCATGAGCCACGAGCTGCGCACCCCGCTCAACGCCATCGGCGGCTACGTGGACCTGGTGGCGATGGGGATCCACGGCCCCGTGACCGAGGAGCAGCGGAACGCGCTCGAACGGGTGAAGGCGAGCCAGCAGCACCTGCTCACGCTGATCAACGACGTGCTGGCGTTCGCGAAGCTCGAGGCGGGGCGGATCGAGCTGGAGCTGCGCCCGCTCCCGGCGTGCGACCTCCTCGCGGGGGTCGAGCCGCTGGTGGCGCCCCTGGCCGAGGCGCGGGGGATCGCCCTCACCGTGCGCGGGTGCGATCCGGAGATCCGCGTGGTGGGCGACGAGGAGCGCATCCGGCAGGTCCTGCTGAACCTGGTGGGCAACGCCATCAAGTTCACCCAGGAGGGGGGATGGGTGGCCCTCGGCTGCAACCGGCGGGAGGGCGTGGCCGAGATCTGCGTGCAGGACAACGGGCCCGGGATCGCCGAGGAGAAGCAGCGGACGATCTTCGATCCCTTCGTGCAGGTGGACCGGCGGCTGAGCAACCCGCGCGAAGGGGTGGGCCTGGGGCTGGCCATCAGCCGCGACCTGGCGCTCGCGATGGGGGGAGACCTGACCGTGGCCAGCCGCCCCGGCGCCGGGAGCACGTTCATCCTCACGCTTCCCCTCGCATAGCGGCCGGGAGCCGCGATGCTCCACCTCCACCCCACCGGACCGGCGCACGCTGGTTTCCCGGTGGCATGGCGGAGGGCCGCCCGACGATGTGTCCGGCGGAGCGCTCTGTCCACAGGGGAACCTGCGGATCCGGATCCGTCCACCAGACCCTATCACGACATCCTTTACAAAGCATGCCCCAAGAAATAACATTGGAGCGTCATGAGGATTGGGCGTATCCGGGTGCCACCAGCAACCAAGGAGTCATGCCATGCGCAAGATCAAGCTGGATCTCGACTCGCTCGGAGTAGAATCGTTCGAACCGGGGAGCGAAGAGCCGGTCACCGTCGCGAGTACCACGTTCGACGCGAGCTTCCGGTGGTGTGGGACCACGTCCGCTGGGGAGTACTTCTGCTACTATTATTGTGAGCCGGCCAGCAGTCCGGGATGCTGAGTTCAGCGCATCCGCTCCATGCGCGGTAGGCCGGAAAGCCGGGAAAAGCATTTCACGCAGAGACGCAGAGGCGCAGAGAGACACGGAGCGTGGTTCTCTCCGTGCCTCTGCGGCTCTGCGTGAGACGATTTTTCCCAGATTTTGCTGACACTTGCCCTGTGGGTGGGCGAGCCGTATCTGGATTGGAGCGGATTCGGCCATGTGCTTCCAGCCACGTTGTTCGCCGCAATCCCGTCCACTGAACCACGAGTTCGGCCCCGGAGGGCGCCATCGACCCGATGACGTGGGACGAGCACTACCGCCTGTGCGCGGAGGCCACACGCAAGCCGGGCGAGGAATTCGACCGCCGGATGCAGGCGGCCCGGAAGCGCGTCGCCCAGAACACCCCGGACGACTGGCGGTGGCTGGCGGATGCGCTGGCCGACCCTGAACGCAGGTGGTTCGTCGCCGGCGTGTTCAAGGCTCAGTCGGTGCCCCGGCGGCTGTTCGGCCCGATGCTCCGGGCCGGGGTGCTGGAGCGGGACCCGAGCTTGAACCGCCGGTTCGTCGAGCCGTGCGTGCGGTCGTTCGGCGGCGGGCGGGTGCTGGCCGAGCTGCTCCGCTACCTGGAGGCCGGCACCGACGCCGAGAAGGCCGGGGCGGCGAGCGCACTGTACTGGGCCGGCGACAACCCGCGGGACGAGGACCTGGCCGAGGTGCGGCAGCGGCTGCGGTGCCAGATGCTGCGGGAGTTCGTCGGCAACCCGGACGTGGACGTGAAGCGGCGGATCATCCCCATGCTGCTGCTGGAGCCGGAGGCGTACCCGGAGGAGCTGCGGCCGCTCGTCGCGGTGGCGATCGAGCTCGCCCGGTCGCACCCTGACGAGTACATCCGCCATCGGGTCGAGGTGCAGCTTGGGGCCGGCGGGCTGTTGATGCCCATCCCCGACACGGGCACAAGGCAGGCTGAACCAGGCGCTGCGGCAGACGGCGGGGGGCATGCAGGCTTTCTGGGATTCGCTGTGCCTCTGTGGCTCCGCGTGAGACGATTTTTTCCCCGATTTCCTGGCGCTTGACCTTCGGCTGGATTGCGCGGATTCGGCCGTGTGATTCTCCTGCGTGCGTTCGCCGGAAATCCGTCCGCAAACCCATGAGTCAGGCGGCGAAGACGATGGCGAAGCGTCTGGATCGAATCCTGGTGATCGATCTTGAGTCCACCTGCTGGGAGGGCCCTCCCCCGCCCGGCCAGGTCAGCGAGATCATCGAGGTCGGTGTCTGTACGGTCGATGTCGCCTCGCTGGAACGGGTCGAGAAGCGGAGCCTCCTCGTCAAGCCGGTGCAGTCGGAGGTCAGTGAGTTCTGCACCCGGCTCACCACCTTGACCGCCGACCACCTGAAGGAGGCAGGCTCCCTGGCTGATGCGACACGCATTCTGAAAAAGGAATTCTTCTCCCAGGAGCGGCTGTGGGCCAGTTGGGGAGACTATGATCGCCGGCAGTTCGAGCGTGTCTGCAAGGAACGGGGCGTCGGCTATCCGTTCGGGATCAGCCACCTCAACGTGAAGACACTCTTCGCGGTGGCTATCGGGTCGGGGCGTGAGCTTGGGCTCGACGAGGCATATGCCGCGCCTGGGACTTTCCCTGGAAGGGACCCACCACCGCGGGGCGGATGATGCCTGGAACATCGCTGGCGTGCTCTGCCGGCTGTTGAGGGCGACCCGGGGACAGGCCGCCTGAGGCGCGGGGATCGCCCTCACCGTGCGTGGCCGCCCGGAGATCTGCATGGTGGGTCTCGCGTAGCGGCTGGAAGCCGGAAAAAAAAGCGTTTCACGCAGAGACGCAGAGGCACGGAGCGTGGGTTCTCCCTGTGCCTCTGCGCTCTGCGTGAGACAAATTTGTTTCCGGCGAATCTCCCCACGAAATTTTCTTGCTTTTCGGATGGGGGCCAGGCATTCTTCGCCGCCGGCCCTGGCGACCGGCGGTGCCACTTTCATCCCATCATCCGGAGGAAGACCATGAAGATGCTGAAGCTGGACCTCGACGCGCTGGTAGTGGATTCCTTCCAGACCTCGTGGCTGGACAGCTGGGCAGGCACCGTGCACGGCGCGCAGGACAAGGTCTCCGCCGGCGGCGAAACGCAGTGCGGCGGCGTGCAGACGTGCGGCGACGGCTGCCGGGTCTCCGGCGGCGGCGCCACGCAGTGCGGCGGCGTCCAGACGTGCGGCGAGGGCTGCAAGGTCTCGGCCGGCCCCGTCACGCAGTGCGGCGGCGTCCAGACCTGCGGCGACGGCTGCAAGGCGTGACGCAGGCGCCCCGCCCGGAACACCACGGCCGGGCGGGGCGGTAGCAATCCAATTCACGCGGAGACGCGGAAAGACGGAGAACTGCACCTGGACGCAGCTCTCCGTTTTTTGTGTGCCCGGCATGGGCGGCGCTGTGAGGCGTATCTGCCGCAGGGACACTGGGCGTCGAGGGGAGTTGCGCCGCTTGAGCCGCTCTTGAGCATGAGCGATTGATTTCTTGCCGCTGGTAACGAATCATGCATCTGACGCAGGGGTGTAGGGCCCCGCAGGTATCCGAAGCTCCATTCCTGCGCCGCCATAGCCAAGCCTGGGATAGCGCCGTCCCCTGAACGCAGTCTTCACCTCTCGAAAGGAACCTCGCATGTCGAAGTTGGTCGCAATCATGTCCATGTCGCTCGACGGCTTCGTCGCCGACCCCGACGACGGCGTGGCCGAGGTGTTCGACTGGTACTTCGGCTCGGGCGACGTCGAGATCCACACCGGAGGGTCGGACCCCATGACGTTCAGCGTGTCCGCGCCGAGCGCCGAGCACATTCGCGCTGTCACCTCCGGGCTGGGTGCCGTGCTCACCGGCCGGCGCACGTTCGAGGTGGCCCAGGGCTGGGGCGGTAACCACGGCTGGGGGCCGGCGTTCGTGCTCACCCACCACGTTCCCGACGGATGGCCGCGCCCCGGCTCGACCGTCCACTTCGTAACCGACGGCATCGAGAGTGCCGTGCGCCAGGCCCGGGCCGCCGCCGGCGGGAAGAACGTCGGGGTCCACGGCGCCGACACCATCCAGCAGCTGTTGAATGCCGGCCTCCTCGACGAGATCAGCGTCGACGTCGCGGCGGTTCTGCTCGGCTCCGGGGTTCGGCTCTTCGACCACCTCGCCGGCACGCCGGCCGTCCTCGGCACCCCGACGGTGACCGCGGGCGTCGGCGTCACCCACCTGCGCTACCCGGTGCGCAAGGCGTAGGGCTGCCCCATGGGAGTCGCCCAGCTTCGTGGCTACAGTTCGGCAGGTCGTGCCCGGGTTTCTTCCAACCGGTCCCAACCCGGAGAGAAAGAGTGCCGGATGACGTTCTGCAGATCGCGGAGATCCCGGACGAAGGGGGAGCCCTCAAGTACCGCTATTCCCGCTACCTCAGCCCGGACGGGCAGCGCTGGATTCGTCACGGGCTCTTCGTCGCGTATCATCCGAACGGACGCGTCGCCACCGAGGTGACCTACGACCATGGCGCCGAGCACGGCCTGTCTCGGGACTATTACCCGAACGGAGTCCTCGCGGCGGAGGGTCACTACGCGGGAGGCAGGCACGTCGGGGAATGGCGCTACTTTCGAGAGGATGGAACGCTCGAGGGTTCCGAGAACTTTGCATGAGGCATGCATTGCCCAGGTTCTCGCCGGTGACGACTTCAACCGGCCACCTGCGAATCCTCCCGAGGCTGGCAACGTAAGATTCACGGTCTTCTATCGTGCAGAATCAGCAAGGGGAGGCGGGCGTGGGAAGCAGCGAATCCAACACCAGTGGGCGGCGCCATGCGCTTCTCGGTCGTGCCCGTGGCGCGGTGCCCATCGCGAGTCACTTCGGCGGGTTCTTCGCCGGCGTCACCGCGATTCGAATCGTGGCGAGCCTGGCCGTAGTGGGTAAGATCCCCTCTCTGGCAGAGCTGGGGCAGATTTCCTTCACGGTTGCGGCCGCCTTCGTCGGCTTCGGCACCCTGGCTTTCGTAGTGAAAGTGGCAGGAATGCCCATCTTTGACCGAGATGAGTGAGCATGGAGCAATCCGTCTCGAAGCGCTCAGCGCTGGGCTTGTCCATGCTCATCGGGTTCGCCCTGCCGGCAGGCTGCGCTCCCGAATCGACCGAGGGTGCGAGCCAGAGCTACTCGTGCGAGATTCCAGAGGGAGATACGGGAGGATCGGGTGACGTCGCGGTCGAGGTTCGGGATGGCGAGGTTCGCAGTCTGTCCGTCCAGACGTACTTCCCGGGTCTTCCCGGAAACCCGGGTTATTCCTGCACCCTGCGTGCGGCGAGAGGTGACGGGGAATCGTCCTGGACGGTCGAAGGCGCTGTGACGACGGTCGAGCTCACGGCTGAAAAAGGAGCCTGGCCGGATCCCGACCTCGTCAGGATCGTGCCCCTTCCAGGGGGATACAGGATCGATCTCAGCAACACCCGATCATCATCCATGACGTGTGGCGCCGGGGCGGAGCTCCCCGAGGCGATCACCATCGTGGGAACCGGAGGACAATGCCGGACGGACTGGGGCGAATGAGGAGCCCCGACGCCCTCCAGGGGCAGCATCTTGTTGAGATCGGATGCAGAGGCAGTGCTCGGCGTGCTCGGCTGGCGCTGAGAGATCCGCCGGCCGAATGCAGGCGTCGATCGCGCTTCGTCGCCGAGAGCGACGCGCCCCGTGTGGCCCATGGCTGGAGACCATCGCTCGAACCCGGGAGGAACACCATGTTCGTTGAAGCACGGGTGACCATCGACGGCTCCCGGGCGGCGACCTGGGCGGCGATCACCGACATCGAGAACGCCGCGGAGCTCATCAGCGGAATCGAGAAGGTCGAGATCCTCGAAAAACCGGCGAACGGGCTGGTGGGGCTGAGGTGGCGGGAGACCCGGATGCTGTTCGGCAAGCCGGCCACCGCGGAGAAGTGGATCACCGCCGCCGCCGAGAACGAGTTCTACGAGACCAGGGCGGAAGACGGTGGATTCGTGTTCCTGACCACCCTGCGGATCTCGGAGGGCAGCGGCGGCATCACGCTGACCAGCTCCCACGATTCCAGGCCCCAGGGGTTCGGTGCGAGGTTGATGTCGATCCCGATGGGGCTCCTGTTCAAGGGCGTGGCGAAAAAGGCCATCCTGCAGGACCTGAACGACATCAAGTCCGCGGTCGAACAGCAACGGTCGATCGCGGCCTGAGAGAGACGGTCGAGGCTCTGCCTCCCACGCAGAGACGCGGAGGCACGGAGAGCAGTTCTCTCCGTGCCTCCGCGTCTCCGTGTGAAAAAAGCAGTTCGGCTATTGCTCGCGCACCGCGGTGGGCCCGTTGCCGCGGGTGTAGATCAGCAGGATTCCGTGGCGGGCGGCGTAGCCGTAGCGCCCCATGGCGTCGCCGGGCTTCAGGTAGATGATGCTCTCGATGCTCGAGAGCGGCAGGCTGGACAGGAGATCGCCGAACGGAGCGACGACCAGCACGTCGTCGAGCGCCACCGCGACCCGCGACGAGCACGCGCGGATGTCGGGGGTCGCGGTGCGGTCCTGGATGCAGATGTCCATCACGATCCCGCTGCCCTGGGAGGTCAGCTCCTGCGCCTGCAGCCCCGGAATCGTGCGCACCAGCCCGGCCACGTTCCCCGCGCCGGCGCGCCGCTCGATCTCGTCGCGCGCGATCAGGTTCAGGTGACGGCCGCGGGTGCGCGGGTCGAAGTAGCCGGGATAGACGCGCTGGGCAACCACCCGCAGCGGCTCCAGCGCCACCGTCCGCCGCGGCAGCTTGATCTCGTACTGCGCCGCCCTGCGCCCGCTCACCGTGAGCCGCGCCGTCCCCGTCCCGTAGACCGGGTGGTTGAAGGCGAGGGCGAAGGTGCCCGGCACGACCTCGACGCTCAGCTCGCCGTTCCTCCCCGTGGTCAGCTCGCGGGCGGACCCGCCCAGGCTCACCTTCACCCCCTGGATGGGCCGGCCGCTGGCGGCGTCGACCAGGCGCACCACCACACGCGCCCGCTCCCGCTGCTCGGCCTCCCTGCGCGCCACCAGCTCCGCGGGCGCCGCGAGGACGAGGTCGCCCAGCTGCGGCACGCCTCGCCGCGGCTCCACCTGCGCCACCGCCGAGTCCGCCTCCAGGCGCGCCACGATCCGCACCCGCGCGCCCGCCGGGAGCTCGCAGAAGCGGTACCCGCCGCCATCGTCGCTCACCGCGGCGGCGCGGGCCGCTTCGGTGGAGCCGGGCACCTCCCAGGTGGCGAGCAGCGGCACGCCGGAGAGCGGCTCGCCGCCGGCGCGGTCGGTGATGCGCCCCACCGCCGCGCCCACCGCGCTCCCCTCCGCCACGCGGCAGGGCGCGGCGAGGATGGAGGCGACCGAGGGGATGGCCAGGTCGCGCCGGAGCTCCTGCGGCGGCACCACCGTCACCAGCGCGGGCTCGGGAACGAAGTGGAGCGAGTCCAGCCGCGGGTGCTCGAAGGCCAGCGCGTACACCCCCTCGGCCAGGCGCGGGAGGGTGTAGCGGCCCTCGGCGTCGGTGCGGGTGCTGTCCGCCGTCCCTGCCAGCGAGACGCGCGCGCCGGCGAGCGGAGCGCCGCGGATGCTGTCGAACACCACGCCGGTGATGCGGGCGACGGCGGCCGTCTCCACGGGCGTCCCGTCCTCCAGGCGCACCTCCACCACCTGCCCCGACTCCTCGGCGATCGTCGCCCGCATCGCCTGCGACGAGGGGATGGGGGTGGCGTAGGAATACACGGCGGCCTGCGCCGAGGGCATCAGGATGCGCCAGCGGTCCACGATCCAGGCGCCGTTGGGCAGGCGGCGGAACTCCACCCGTCCCCCGGCGCGGGCCGGGATCACGGGCGAACGGGAGCCGCCCGTGTAGCGGTACTCCAGCGTGCGCAGCTCGGCCGTGCGCGCGTCGAGCCAGAGCACCCCTTCCACGTCGGCCCAGCGGCCGCCCCGCAGCGGCTCGAAGCCCAGCCCCACCATCCCCGCGTGGTCGCGGTCGGCGCGGCGGCCGCGGAAGCAGTGCGACTCCAGGAAGGGGTCGGAGAGGAGGACGGCGGCGTCGGGCGCGTGGAAGTGGAGGGTGTTGCCCACCTTCTCCACGTAGCCGTGCTCCGCCAGCTGTTCCGGGCTCACCGCCACGTAGGGGCTCTCGCTCACCCGCTCCGTGGGCTGCACCAGCTCGCGGCGCACCCCCAGGGTCGCGGCGTCGAGCACGCGGATGCGGCGCTCGGTGTGGAAGAGGTAGGGGTACTGCTGCTGCGTGGTGACGGCGGCCTGCAGCGCCTTGCGCGCCTCGTCCCAGAGCGTCGCCGTCTCCTCGCCCGCCCCGGGACGGACGGCGCAGCGCCTGGACTCGGTGCTGGTGGCGACGACCGCCTGGAGCTGCGTGCGCTCCGCCGAGGCCGCCAGGCGGTAGGTGGCGGTCTGGCCCGCGGCGAGCTCCAGCGGCGGTGACAGGGCCGCGGCGTAGCCGATGCGCTCGGCCCGCAGCTGGTAGCGGCCGGCCGCGTCCGCGCGCAGGGTGAAGCGCCCCGCGTCGTCGGCCAGCGCCCGGCCGTGCGTCCGCCCGTCGCTGGAGACCAGCGACACCAGCGCGCCAGGAACGGGGGCGCCGCTCTGCGCGTCCACCACCGTGCCGCTCACCGCCTGCGCGGCGAGCGCGGCCGGGAGGGCGGCGAGGAGCGATGCCAGGAAGAGGAGGTTTCGTCGCACGGGAGCCCCGGGGAGGGAGTGCGGGGAGCAGCGGAGAAAGAATAAACGTACGGCGAGGCGAAAGCCGGACAAGTGCAGGATGACACGGTTGAGGATCTAGCCGTTCCCTCGATCGGAAGGGCGTCCGTCCCCACACCGTGTCATCCCGAGGCCCGGCCGCGCAGGTCTCCGCGTGTCACGAATGACGGCAGGGCCGAGGGATCTACTCGGCTCGCCGCGAGGCCTGGGCGCGGCAGCGTCGCGAATGCCGACGCCGCAACGGTCATCCGCATGGTCGGCGGCCGTGGTTGCCGTGCGGCTTCCGCGGCAGGCCTCGTGGCGGCCGTGGTTAGATCCTTCGGCCCTGCGAAGCTCATCGTGAACAGAGGGCGAGGTGGGGCCGGGCCTCAGGATGACACAGTGGGGGCGACGGCTCTCGCCCGTTCCCTCGATCAGAAGGCACCTGCTCTCACCTTCAGGATGACATTCAGTGCACGGTCGATTTCGAAAGCGGGTGTGAGCCGCTTTTCAAGGGGATGGCGGAGTCACTAGATTTTCCCCCGCGGCAACATCATCTGACGACAGGATACAGGAGGAAAGCGTGTCCGAGCAGTCCCAGCAGTTCGCCTTCCAGGCCGAGGTGCAGCGGCTCCTCGACCTGGTGGTCCATTCGCTCTACACCCACAAGGAGATCTTCCTCCGCGAGCTGGTCTCCAACGCCTCCGACGCCATCGACCGGCTCCGCTTCGAGGCGCTCACCCGCTCCGAGCTCCTCCCCGAGGGGCACGAGCCCAGGATCCGCCTCTTCCCCGACAAGGAGAGCCGCACCCTGTCGATCGACGACGATGGGATCGGGATGACGCGCGAAGAGGTGGTGCAGAACATCGGCACCATCGCCCGCTCGGGAACGCGCGAGGCGCTGGAGCAGCTCAAGGCGGCCGGGGGCGAGGGGGCAGGCCAGCTCATCGGGCAGTTCGGCGTGGGCTTCTACTCGGCCTTCATGGTGGCCGACCGCGTCGAGCTGGTCACCCGCAAGGCGGGGACGGACGAGGCGGTGCGCTGGACCAGCGCCGGCGACGGCTCCTTCACCGTGACCGAGGCCGAGCGCGACCGCCCCGGCACCACCGTCACCCTGCACCTGAAGCCCGTCGACACCGAGAACGGGATCGAGGACTACGCCGACCGCTGGGTGCTCTCGCGCATCGTGCGGCAGCACGCCGACTTCATCCCCTATCCCATCCTGATCCCCGCCGAGAAGCCCGAGGAGGTGCCCGAGGGCGAGACGCCCGAGCCGGAGAAGGCGCTCAACTCCATGAAGCCCATCTGGACGCGGCCGCCGGCGGAGGTCACCAAGGAGGAGTACGCCGACTTCTACCGGCAGATCTCGCACGACTGGAGCGAGCCGCTGGAGACCATCCACACCCGCGGCGAGGGGCTGGTGGAGTTCCAGGCGGTGCTCTTCCTCCCCTCGCGCGGGGCGGCGGAGCTGTACTACCCCGGCTTCAAGCCCAACCTGCGGCTGTACGTGAAGCGCATGCTGGTGCGCGAGAACAGCGAGGAGCTGCTCCCGCGCTGGCTGCGCTGGGTGCGCGGCGCCGTCGACTCCCCCGACCTGCCGCTGAACGTCTCGCGCGAGATGCTGCAGAGCGACCGCCACGTCCGGCAGATCCGCCGCACCCTCACGAAGAAGGTGCTGGATACGCTGAAGAAGATGCTGGAGGGCGACCGCGCGAAGTACGAGAGCTTCTGGCGCGAGCTGGGGCGCGCGGTGAAGGAGGGGGTGGACAGCGACTACGAGAACCGCGACGCGCTGGTGCAGCTCCTCCTCTTCGGCTCCTCGCGCGACGCCGAGGCGCTCGGCACGCTCAAGGAATACGTGGAGCGCATGCCGGAGGGGCAGAAGGACATCTGGTACCTCACCGGCTCCAGCCGCGAGCAGATCGAGAACTCTCCCGCGCTGGAGACCTTCCGCGACCGCGGCTGGGAGGTGCTCTACCTCACCGAGCCCGTGGACGAGCTGGTGGTGCAGGGGGTGACGGAGTTCGAGGGGAAGAAGCTGCGCTCGGCCGGGAAGGGCGCGGTGGAGCTGGACGAGGCCGAGGGGGAGAAGAAGGCGGAGGGCGAGGAGAAGAAGAAGGAGTTCGAGCCCTTCCTGGGCGCCCTGCAGAAGCGACTGGAGAAGTGGGTGAAGCAGGTGCGCCTCTCCGGCCGCCTGACGAAGTCGCCCGCCGTGCTGGTGGTGGCCGAGCACGACTACTCGCCGCAGCTCGAGCGCCTCCTTTCGCGGGGGCAGGACGGCGTTCGGCAGCGGCGCATCCTGGAGCTGAACGCGGGGCACGCGCTGGTGCAGGGCCTCCGCCGCCGCTTCGACGCGAACCCCGACGACTCCGTCGTCGGCGACTACGCGGAGCTGCTCCTGGGCTGGTCGCTCCTGGCCGAGGGCTCGGAGCCGCACGACCCGGTGCGCTTCACCCAGCTCATGGCCGGGCTGATGGAGACGGGGCTGGAGTCCGCTCCCGAGCCCGCCCCGACCAAGCCCGCCGAGCCCGGCGAGACCGAGGCCGGCGAGCCGGCCGAATCTGCCGAGCCCGAGGCCACCGGGGCGGACGCCGGCTGACGAACGGCGGTCTCACGCAGAGACACAGAGGCACGGAGAGGCGCGGATTTCCCTCTCCGTGCCTCTGTGTCTTTCGGGGTTACGAGAACTGGTTCTTTCGATCCAGGCACAACGATCCATTGCCCGGAAGCCGTGCGGGTCGGTTTGTCGCGCCCGTGCCTCAACCTGTAGAAGGAATGTCTCAATTATCCGGGCAAAATCGTTGAACCATCTGTACGGCATCCCGGTTTTCCGGGCCGCAATGCTTTGCGGTGCAATGGCTTAGACTGGCTTTGCCGCAGCTGTGGCCGTAACGGTGCGCCGCTTGCCGCCTCGCCAGACACCGATCTGGCGCGACTTCCCGATGCGAGGCGTCCCACCCATGAGCACCGACGAGGCGTTCGCCATCTGGTGCGCCCTTCCCACTCCTGGACGGCGGGCGGGGTGATGGAGACCTGGCTGCGCCTGCTCCTGGCCGTGCTCGCCACCTGGCGCGTGACGCACCTGCTGGCGCGCGAGGAGGGGCCGTGGAGGGCGGTCACCCGGCTGCGGGGGTGGCCGGGGATCGGCATGCTCGGGCTGATGGAGTGCTTCTACTGCCTGAGCGTGTGGGTCGCGGCGCCCTTCGCCTGCTTCGTGGCGCAGCTCCCCCTGGAGGCGCTGGTGGCCTGGCTCGCCGTCTCCGGCGGCGCCTGCCTGCTGGAGCGCATCACCGCGCCCACCCGCCCGCTCGGCTCGATGGAGTGACCTCTGCGGCTCCGCTTGTAGTCCTCCGCGGCTCTGCGTGAAATGCTGTTTTCAGGATCTACCCCACGCCCGCCGGCTCGCGGGCGAGCGACGCATAGAATCCCCAGTCCTCCCCCATCTGCTCCAGCACCAGCGCGAGCGGGATCGGGTGCCAGCGCGACCCTCGCGTCTGCTTCCGGCTGGTGTTGCGCGGGTGCACCAGCGCCGCGAAGAAGCGCGAGTCCGTCATCGCGTGCACCGAGGGCTGCGACCACACCCAGCGCGTGTCCTCCCCCACGTTCAACCCGGGGAAGGGGCGCCGCTCCCACGCGGCGCGCCGGTAGAGCAGGGTGTTGCCGCCCACCCAGGGGCGCGACCCGTCGGTCCAGCGGTACTCCCAGGCCAGCCGCGCCGCCGGGTCGAAGTAGCGCACCACCGAGAGCCCGCAGACGTCCGCGCCCGAGGCGAGCAGCGCCTCCACCTGGCGGGTGAGCCGGTCGGGCGCCGTCCAGTCGTCGTCGTCCCAGTGCAGCAGCAGCTCGCCGCGCGCCAGCGAGCAGGCCAGGTTGCGCTTGGCCCCCAGGCTGGTGGAGCGGTCCGCGCGCACGTAGCGGATGCGCGGGTCGGCGGGCACCACGTCCTTCACCGCGTCGCGGCCGTCGTCCACGATCACCAGCTCGCGCGCCGCGTAGTCCTGCCGCAAAAAGAGCTCGATGGCGCGCGGCACGAAGCGGCGCCGGTCGGCCGTGGGCATCAGGCAGGAGACCAGCGGCTGGGCGCTCGCGGCCACCCGCACCTGGCGCGGGGCCTCCGCGGCGCGCGCGGCGGCCGAGCGCGCGCGGTAGAACTCGCGGTCGGCGCCCAGCCAGGGCGGCTCGTCCGTGCGCAGCCACCCGGCGGCGTCCACGTGGCGGCCCAGGGCGAAGCTCCAGGCGTTGGCGCCGTGGCGCAGGTAGAGGTAGAGCCCGGGCTCGTCCACCCGCTCCACCCGCGCGCCGGTGCGCACCGCGCGGGTGAGGAAGGCCGCGTCCTCCGCGAGCGAGGTGGAGGGATAGCTGGCCCGCGCGCCCCAGACGGCGCGGCGGTACATCAGCGTGCCGCCGTGCACGTTCCCCACGAACAGGCGCCGGTGCAGCGCCTCGGTGCATCCCCAGAACTCCCAGCGCTCCAGGTCGAAGAACACGTCGGCCCGCAGCGCGGTGACGTCGGCGCGCCCGGCCAGGATGGGCGCGGCCTGCGCGCTCAGCCGCCGTGGCGCGTACCAGTCGTCGTCGTCCCACTGCGCCACGATCTCGCCGCGCGCGCGCTGCACCGCCAGGTTGCGCTTGGCGCCGATGCTCATCCCCGGCGGCACCGCCTCCCAGCGGATGCGCGGGTCGGGCGGCAGCCGGCTCTCCAGGTCGCTCCCCGCCTCGTCCACGATCACCAGCTCCAGCCGCGGATAGTCCTGCCCCTGGAAGTAGCGCACCGCCTGCAGCGCGAGCTCCGTCCGCCCGCGCGTGGGCATGATGCAGCTGATCAGCGGCGGCTCCGGCTCCGTCGCGGCGCCGGGCGTCGCGTTTTCGGTCGATGGGGAAAGGTGCGCGGGCGGTTCCGGCGCGCGGGGAGCGGTGGAGGCGGGGAAGGGGACGACGGCCGGCGCGGGCCGCGGCTCGATGCGGAGCTGGATGAGCCCTGGTGGCGCGAAGTGCTCGCAGGCGTCGCCGCGGCAGTGCGGCTCGTACGCCCCCGCGACGCCGCGCAGCCGCAGCCCGCAGAGGTGGTCCTGGTAGCGGCGGCGGCTGGCCTCGAAGAGCCGCCGCTCGTCGTGCGCGCGGCGGGCGGTGAAGGGCGCGCGCCAGACGAACGACGCGGGCACCCACACCCCGCGCCACCCCGCCCGGGCCGCGCGCGCGTTGTACTCCATCTCCCAGCAGGGCCCGCCGCCGTACCCCTCGTCCGCCGCGCCCAGGTCGTTCCACACCTCGCGGCGCACGGCGTAGCAGAAGTCCGAGAGGGAGTGGAGCGGCTCCAGGGTGCGCGCCTCGCCGCCGTGGCGGGCGGCGAGCCGGCGGGCGGTCTCGGCGAGCGCGGCCTCGGCGGGGGCGCAGCGGGGCTCCGCGTGCTGCGCGTTCCACGCCCGGTTGGTGGAGGGCCCCGCCAGCCCGTTGCGCGGGTGCGCCGCGAGACCCTCCAGCAGCCGGGCCAGCCACCCCGGCGACACCAGGCACCCGCTCTCCAGCAGCACGCAGACGGCGGCGTCGGTGCTCCCCAGCAGCCGGTTGAGGCACGCCGCGCCGCCCGTGGCGTCTGGCGGAGGAAGGACGTGCAGCCCCGGCATCCGCGCGACCGTGGCCGAGGTCTCCGCGTCCGGCCGGTCGGGGACGATCACGAGGCCCGCGCCGGGCGTGTGCCGCCGGACGCTCTCCACCGTGGACATGAAGCGGCGCGGCTCCGCGTGGACGGCGATCCCGACGACGACGGACGTGCTCATGCGGGGGAGGGAAGGCAGGAAGGCGGGGACGATCGATCATCCGCAAGGTACGTGTGATCCAGGCCCCGGAAAAGCGTCTCACGCAGAGACGCGGAGGCACGGAGAGAACGTCTCTCCGTGCCTCCGCGTCTTTGCGTGAGACGATCTTTTTCCGGAGCTGGAATCAGGCGCAGCCCACGCAGGTCTGCTCGTAGCGGGTGCACGGGAAGAACTTCGTCTCCGGCACCGGCTGGGGCTGGCAGGCCGGGTCGGTTTTGCCGGTCGCATAGCAGATGTAGCAGTACGACTCCGGTCCGCCCGGGCCCGTGTCGGCGGTGATGGGCACGGCGATGCCGTCGGTGGGCGTGGCGGTCGCGAACGACTCCACCTGCAGGTTCGTCAGGTCCAGGCGCATGGCCGTCCTCCGGAAAGGGTTGAGGGATGGGGGGGTGTACAGGCTAATGCACGCCGTCGGTGTGATCAAGCATTTTATTTCTTAAAATGAAAGTGTCAGTTCGGCGCTTGTCCGTCGTCGCACGACCCATACAACGGTGCGCTTTCAGCAGATTCCCACACTGCCCCGGCATCAGAGAAGGAATCGGCGCGAGCGCCGGAAACCCTGGTGACTCCTCGATGTCCCGGAGGGCCTGCCGGAAGTCTCGCGCTGGAAAGTCGCCCTTTCACGGCAACCTATCCCACGATCCATCCCGCTCCACCCACCCGATGGGAGCAGCCACAGCCCGGGAGGGCTGTGGCTGAAAACCCTGAACACGAACAAGACAGCGTTGTCAGTCGACCCCAGGCGGGATCACCGCGTCACCCATCCACTCTCACGAACGAGGAAAGCCAGGAACAGAAGTGAAAGAACGAGCCCGAGAATGGCACCGAAGAACTCGCCGATGCTATACATGTGACCTTGGGAGACTCGCCCCTGGAGCAAGGCTACGCGGTAACGGCGCGAAAAGACCAGACGCCAGCCGAATCCGCTGTGCACCAGGGCAAAGAGCATGTCGAAAATCGCGTCGACATCCATGTGATCCACCCCCTTCCGGTCTACGATCCGTCGGCGGTCAGCTTGGGATCGGCGGCACAGCCTGCGCGATCTCCAGCAACTACGTTCGGCCACCACCTTTCGATTCGACCATGTTGATGGATCTGGTTGCGGCCCTACCCACCCAGAGAAAGCCGCGTGAACCTATCCCACGTCTATCCCCTCTGGCCTGATGCCGGATTTGGCAGGGGCGTGAGTTGCAACGGATTGGAACGTCACCTGGCGGCGGGTGGAGCGATTGTGCGGAGACGGGGGAGAGTGACACGGAGGAAGCAGAGGGACCAGAGGAACCGCGTGCAGTTCCTCTGGTCCCTCTGGTGCTCTGTGTGATATGAGACGATCCGTTGGGTTTACTTCCGTTCGCCCCACCCGCGGGGGGTGCGGACCTCCGCGTCCTCGGGAGCGGTGCCGGCGGAGCGGGGGTACACGCCCGACCCGCCGACGTCCTCGCGCCGGCCCACGCCGCCGCCCGGCTGGCCGCTCTGGTTCTCCGGCGTGTCCTCCGGCTCCCGGTCGTGCTTCCCCGGCTCTTCGCGCGCCGCCTCGGCGCGGGCGCGCACGGCCTGCTTCTCCCGGCCGCGCGTCTCGGCCGGGGTCGCCTTCTCCTTGCCGCCCGCCTTTCCGGCGCCGGGCGTGTCCTCCGTGACCATCACCGCCCCCTCCTCGGGGCGGATGCCGGAGCCGCGGCGCACGGCCCAGGTCTGCGTGAACTCGGCCCCGAAGAGCACGATCATGGCCGTGTAGTAGATCCACACCAGGAGCACGGCGAGCGAGCCGGCGGCGCCGTACGCCTTCCCCGGGTTGCTGTTGCCCAGGTACAGCCCGATCCCCCACTTGCCGATCTCGAAGAGCACCGCGGTCACCAGCGCGCCCACCCA
>Ga0070685_10000545_pt1 | contig 21142 bp, 19 predicted proteins | sample KBSS13LmetaG_FD_65651 | JGI IMG/M metagenome (GOLD analysis project Ga0070685, IMG submission 65651) | Switchgrass rhizosphere microbial communities from Kellogg Biological Station, Michigan, USA - KBS S1-3L metaG | ecosystem: Host-associated > Plants > Roots > Rhizosphere ...
GCAGAGGCCGGCGCCGTTGGCGAGGATGCCGACGTTGCCGTCGAGTTTGACGTAGGTGAGGCCCTTTTCCTTCGCCATCTGCTCCTGCGGGTCGTCGACGGTGTCGGCGATCTCGGCCAGCTCCTGGTGGCGGAAGAGGGCGTTGCCGTCGATCGTCACCTTCGCGTCGAGCGCGACGACGTCGCGGTCGGCGGTGACGATCAGCGGGTTGACCTCGATCAGGCTCGCGTCCTCCTCGCGGGCGACCTCGGCCAGCTTGACCAGCGCCTCGGCGGCCTGGTCGAGGGCGTCCTCGGCGAGGCCGGCGTCGGCGACGATCGCGCGGGCGTCGGCGGCGGTGAACTCGTGGGTCGGGTCGATGTGGCGTTTGACCAGCGCCTCGGGGTCGTCGGCGGCGACCGCCTCGATGTCCATCCCGCCCTTGGCGGAGACCATCGCCAGCAGCTTCTTCTCGCCGCGGTCGAGGATGACCGAGGCGTAGTACTCCTCGGCGATGTCCGAGCCGCCCTCGATCCAGACCTGGTCGACGCGGAAGGGGCCCTCGCCGTGCGGACCGACGATGTCCATGCCGAGGATCGCGTCGGCGTGGGAGCGCGCCTCCTCGGCGTCCTGGGCGATCTTGATCCCGCCCGCCTTGCCGCGGCCGCCGATCAGGACCTGGGCCTTGATCGCGCACGGGTAGCCGATCTTCTCGGCCGCGGCGACCGCCTCCTCGACGGTGTGGGCGACCTCGCCGCTGGGCACGGGAATGCCGTGCTTGGCGAAGAGCTGCTTGCCCTGATACTCGAGGAGGTCCATATAAGAGGTGGCGCCGAGGCGCGGCGCGCACCCTATCCAAGATCGGCATCGAGCCGCCGGCTGGCGACGTGACTCCCTGGCCGCCGAGCCAGTGACATAATGCCGCGCTCGCAATGGCCCTTCCCAGTCTCAAAAACATCAAATGGGTGACCACCGACTGCTACGGCACCCTCATTGACTGGGAGAAAGGCATCCTCGAGGCCTGCAAGAAAGAGGCGGCCAAAGACGGCTTCAGCTTCGAAGAGGGTCCCTTCCTCGCGCGGTTCATGGAAGTCCAGGCCGAAATCATGGCCGGCTCCTACGAGCTCTACGCCGAGGTGCTGCGGCGGACGATCGTCAAAGTCGCCGGTGAGATCGGCTGGGAAGTCGAGCCCTCGCGGGCCCAGTTCCTGCCCAACAGCGTCGCCTACTGGCTGCCGTTTCGCGAGGCCAACGCGGCGATGGACCGGCTTGGCAAGAAGTACGAGATCGGGATCGTCTCCAACATCGACGACAAACTGCTGGGGATCTCGCGCCGCCACCTGCGGACCGAACTCGACCTCGTCGTCACCGCCCAGCAGGTGCGCAGCTACAAGCCCGACCCGGTCCACTTCAAAGAGACCGCGCGGCGGATCGGCGGCAAGAAAGGCTGGCTGCACATCGGCTCGGACTACACGACCGACATCGCGCCGGTGCTGAAAATGAACGTGCCGGTGATCTGGGTCAACCGCCATGGCGAGAAACTGGAAGGGCGCAAAGCCCCCAGCGCCACGGTTAAAAACTTCCGCGAAGCCGTTAAAAAGCTCGGCGCGTCCTGAGCGTCTTCTAGCTTTCACGCCGCAACTCAGGCGTGAGGCGCCGGTTACGGGGTAGTCCGCCCGAGGCTTTTCCCATGCAGATGTCGGAGATACAGCCCAGTCCTTCGCGCGCGTCGCTGATCGCGCGCCTCGCCGTCGCGGCGGCGCTGCTGGCGCTGCTGACCGGCCTGGTCTTCGTCAACGCCGAGAAGGCCGGCGCCGCCTCGGCCTCCGCCTTCCCGCCCGAACACCCGAGCTTCGTCGTCATCCAGACCGACGACGAGACGCTCGACCAGCTCTACACGGTCTTCAACGCCGGCGGGATCGACATCCCGGCGATGCCCAACACGCTCTCGATGATCGCCGGGCGCGGCATCACCTTCAACCGCTACTACGTCTCCTACCCCCTCTGCTGCCCCTCGCGGGTCAGCCTGATGACCGGCCGCTACGCGCACAACACCAACGTCCGCGGCAACGTCCAGCCCAACGGCGGCTACCTCGGCTTCAAGTCCCGCGGCGCCTTCACCCACAACATCGCCACCTGGCTGCAGGGGGCCGGCTACCGGACGATCCACATCGGCAAGTTCCTGAACGGCTACGGCGACGAACCGTACGACAACGGCACCGACGTCCCGCCCGGCTGGAGCGCCTGGCACACGGTCGAGAACGCCGACACCCACCACTACTTCTACGGCTACTCGCTCAACGACAACGGCACGATCGACGGCCCGTTCGGGGACTCCGGCAGCTGGGACACCCGCGAATACGGCGAACGCGACTACTTCGGCTGCCCGACCACGACGATCGAAGACAAAGCCTGTCTGTACGAGACCGACGTGCTCACCCGGATCGCCTGGGAAGAGCTGAACGGCACCTCGCCCGAACAGCCCTTCTACCTGCAGCTCGACTACACGGCCCCGCACGGCGACTTCCGCCGGCCGGCCGGGCCCGAGCCGGCGCCGCGCCACTACACGCTCTTCGACGGCGCCCCCTTCCCCCACGACCGCGAAGAAGGGTTCAACGAGGGCAACGTCAACGACAAGCCGCGCTTCATCCGCGAAGCGCCGTACCTGTCGCTGAACGACATCCACACCTACCGTGTCTACTACCAGAAGGCGCTGGCCTCGCTGCGGGCGGTCGACGACGGCGTCAAAGTGGTGCTCGACACGCTCGGGGCCCAGCACCGGCTCAGCAACACCTACATCATCTTCACCTCGGACAACGGCTTCTTCTACGGCGAGCACCGGCTGACCGGCGGCAAGTTCCTCGCCTACGAGCCGGCGACCCACCTGCCGCTGCTGATCCGCGGGCCGGGGATCAAACCGGGCACCGCGACCGGCGAGCTGGCCGGGAACATCGACATCACCCCGACGATCCTCGAACTGGCCGGGGTGACGCCGGACAAAAGCATCGACGGCACCTCACTGGTTCCCTTCTTCCGCAATCCCGAACTGCGCACCCGGCGCCCCTTCCTCTTCGAGTCCTTCGTCGAGACCAACGACGTCGAAGCCAACGGCGAACCGACCGCCCAGCGGGTGGTCAAGGAGGTGAAGAGGAGGCCGCGCGCCGCCACGAGCGAAGCGAAGGCCTCAATCGTCGCGCCGCCGAAGGACTACGAGGGAATCCGTCTCGGCCCCTACAAGTACATCGAGTGGCCCGACGGCGAGAAGGAGCTCTACGACATCAACAAAGACCCGAACGAGCTCAACAACATCGTCCGGGTCCCCAACTTCTTCCCGATCCGCGCCTTCATGCACGCACAGCTGATCCGCCTCGAGGCCTGCGTCGGGCGCAGCTGCCGCGAATCCGCTCCGCCCTTCCCGCTAACCCGCAAGGAACAGCAGCGGGTCAGCAAGCAGCGGCGCGAAGAAGAACGCCGCAAAGAACAAGAACGCGAAGAAAAGCGCCACCACAAACGGCAGCCTTAATCCGCCGTCGCTCGGAGCATCGAGCCTGGCGCCGTTTCGCGCCAGATCGCGAACATCATCAGCGCCGAGAAAAAGACGACCGCGGCAAAGGCGATCGCGTCATTGAACCCGTATTCGTAGTTCTGGTCATGGCTGATCGGGTTGAAGCCACGAGTGCCGAGGGTGGCGCCGACGGCGAGGGCGAAAACCTCGAAGCCGCGTAGGACGAGGATCGCCCGAATCGCCCGCGAGCGCAGCCAGGAGAACCGGGAGGCGGCCTGCTCGATCGCGACAACGGCGATCACGGCGAGGACCCAGGCCTGCATCCCCTCGCGCAGGAAGCCGGAGGTGCCGCTCCCCCAGTAGATCCAGAAGAGGACGTAGGGGATGACGACCACCGCGAAGAAGGGCCAGGTCCAGCGCTTCGCGAAGCGCCAGAGGCTTGCCAACAGGATCGGGAAGAAGAGGATCGCGAAGCCGAACGGGACCCCGGTCCAGTACTGGAAGAAGAAGTGGGAGACGCCGGGCGAGATGCCGAAGAGGGTGTTGATCGAGACGTTGTGGTCCTGGAAGATCGGCAGGTAGAACGGCACGGTCGTGTCTGCGAGAGAGGTGAGCCGGAAGGTGCCCCACTCCCAGACCGACGGGTGGTAGTTCGGCAGCGCCTGGGTGACGTATTCGAGGAAGCCGCTCTGGCCGTTGTGGCCGCGGTTGGCGAGCATCCAGGCGATCGGGATCACCGCGGTGCCGGCCGCCATCGCCAGCAGGGTCCGGACCCGCGGCCGCTTCAGCTGTGCCCCGCGCAGCGGCCACAGCGCCAGCGGTCCCAGCGCGAAGTAGCCGAGCAGCGCGCCGGGGTGAAAGAGGTAGCCGACGCCGACCGCGAAGCCGGCCCGCGCGGGCTTGCGCTCGAACAGCCAGAGGGCGGCGAGGAGGATGCAGGAGGCGGCGAGGAGCTTCGGCCAGGTGAAGATCAGTTCGGCGAAGACGAACGGGGTGCTGATCCCGAGGATCAGCGCGAGGCGGGCGGCACGCGGGCCGGCGAGCTTGCGGACCAGCTCCCACATCGTCAGCAGCGCCGTCGCGCTCATCGTGATCATCGCGATCCGGTAGGCCATGAAGCCCTGCGCGTCGAACGGCTCCCAATGCTGGTCGGGGACGCCGAGGATCGGGCGCCCGCCGGTGAGGAGGACGATCGGGGCGCTGGCGATCCCGGCCAGCGGCCCGCGCGAGGAGAACATGTAGGGCAGGAAGAGGTCGTGGCCTTCCGCCCCGTACGGGGTCGTGCCGTGGGCGACCATCTCGGTGACGACGAAGGAGATGTGGCTGTCCGGCCGCCCCTCGGTCCAGAGGTTGTGCCCGATCAAGCCGGCGTCGAGCTCGCCGACCGGCCCGAGCGACCAGAGCGAGCGGGCGATCGCCAGGCCGACCGGGATCCCCAGCAGCAGCAACGTCCGCCGCTCCTCCGGCGTCAGGAACTCCTCCTCGGGACCGGCGGCGATGAGGATCCCGAACATCAGCCCGAGCACGGGAGCGACGACCGCGAGGCAGGTCGTGTCGGTAGCGAGGACGCCGTGCAGGCACCAGGCCAGGCAGCCGGCGAAGACCATCACCCCCAGCCCGAAGAAGGGCAGGAAGCCGAGCCGGATCGGGCGGTCGAGCAGCGCCCGCGCGGCGATACCGGGGCCGATCACCAGCGTCACCGCGAGGCAGGTGGCGAGGGCGACGCGGAGGAGGTCGAGCTGTTCCTGCTTCAGCGTCGTGTGGGTGGCCTCGGTCGGCGGCTTGGCCAACCCCAGCAGGCAGGCGATGCCCGCTCCCACGAGCAGGACCAGCATCACCCCCCTCTCTGCGCTGATCCGGAACAGGACTACTTGATGACGGCGAGGGTGTCGCCGCTGCCGACGGCGGCGCCCTCGGAGATCGGCAGCTCTTCCACTTTGCCGCTGCGGTGCGCGGTGATCTCGTTCTCCATCTTCATCGCCTCGATAACGCAGATCAGATCGCCCTCGGCAACCTCGGCACCCTGCTCGACTGCGACTTTGAGGATCGTCCCCTGGAGCGGCGAGGGCAGGGCCTCGCTGGAGGCGCTGGGGCCGCCGCCGCCTTTGCGGTCGCGCTTCGGTGGCTTCTTGCCTCCGCTGGCGACCGGTGCTGCGGCGCCGCCCGCGGGAGCCTCGCCGATCACCTTGACGTCGAAGAGCTTGCCGGAGACCTCGACCTTGTAGTCGCGGGTCACCATCTCGCCGCCGTCCTCGCTGGGATCGGGCGGGCTGGTGTCCTCGGGAGCGGTCGTCTTCAGCCACTCCTTGTCTTCCATCAGGTCGCGGCAGGTCTCCCCCCGCGCCCACTGCTCGGTGGCGAGGATCTTCTTGTGGAAGGGGATCAGGGTGGTGAGGCCGCCGGAGTCGTATTCGTCGAGCGCCCGCAGCATCCGCCGGGTCGCTTTCTCGCGGTCGACGTCCCAGACGATCAGCTTGGCCACCATCGGGTCGTACATCGGCGTCACCTCACCGCCGGCCTCGACGCCGGAGTCGACGCGGACACCGGGGCCGGAAGGCTCGTGGTAGGAGGGGCCGATCGGGCCGGGGGCCGGGGCGTAGTTCTTGTGCGCCGCCTCGGCGTTGATCCGGCACTCGATCGCCCAGCCGCGCAGCTCGACGTCCTCCTGGGCGATCGACAGCGGCTCGCCGGCGGCGACCAGGATCTGCTCGCGGACGATGTCGACGCCGGTGACCATCTCGGTCACGCAGTGCTCGACCTGGACGCGGGTGTTCATCTCGAGGAAGAAGTACTCGTCGCCGACCTGCATCCCCTCGATCGTGCCGGCGCCGCGGTAGCCGACCGCCTCCGCCGCGTCGGTGGCGATTTTGCCGATCCGCTCGCGCATCTCCTCGTCGACGTGCGGTCCCGGCGCCTCCTCGACCACCTTCTGGTGGCGGCGCTGCAGCGAGCAGTCGCGCTCGCCGAGGTGGATCACGTTGCCGTGCGAGTCGGCCAGCACCTGGACCTCGACGTGGCGCGGATCCTCGAGGTAGCGCTCGACGTAGACGCGCGGGTCGGAGAAGAACTTCTCGCCTTCCCGCGAGGACCCCTCGTAAGCCTCCTGCAGGTCGTCAGGCGTCATCGCGACGCGGAAGCCCTTGCCGCCGCCACCGCCCGCCGCCTTGCAGGCAACCGGGTAGCCGGCTTCCTCGGCCTGCTTGCGGGCCTCGTCGAGATCTTTGGCGACCTCGGTCGAGCCCGGGACGATCGGCACCCCGGCCTTCTCCATGATCTCGCGCGCCTGGGTCTTCGAGCCCATCGCTTCGATCGACTCCGGCGGCGGCCCGATCCAGGTGATGCCCGCCTCGTCGCAGGCCCGCGCCATCTCGGCGTTCTCGGCGAGGAAGCCGTAGCCAGGATGGATCCCTTCGGCGCCGGCCTCCTTCGCGGTCTCGATGATCTTCGCGATGTTCAGGTAGCTCTCAGCGGGGACCGCCGGGCCGATCAGATACGCCTCGTCAGCCTCACGCACATGAGGTGCGTCGCGATCGATCTCCGAGTAGACGGCGACCGAGACGATGCCCATCTCCTTCAGCGTGCGGGCAACCCGGATGGCGATCTCGCCGCGGTTGGCAATGAGGACCTTCTGGAACACGGCGGCGCAGTCTATTTAGGACGGCGGCAGAGGTGCATGCTGCCCCGGCCTAGCCTCCTAATCCCGCTTGTACCGACTCGCTTCGTACTCCTTCACCCAGGCCGTTGAGCTGCGCCAGGTCCCGTCGGCGGCCTTCGATGCCTTCAATCTTCCTCTCGTCGCGGCCACCCGCAGCGCGTTCGCCGAAAGCGTCTCGTTCGCCAGTGCGGGAAGCGGCACAAGGCGAGCTGGGCCGGCGATGGCAGGGACCACGAACTTGTGGAGGTTGTCCAGGATCGCCCGCGCGAGGAACTCCCCGAGAGGTCCAAGATCTCCTTGGTCGGCGTACCGCAGAGCGTTGAGGTAGCGGCGCCGTTCGCCTTTGTAGATGATCGCCGGCGGATAGCCGAGGCGGACGAGGAGAAGGTTGAGGACGAGTCGCCCCGCGCGGCCGTTCCCGTCGAGGAATGGATGGACCTGCTCGAACCTCACATGGAGAGCCGCCAGCGCCTCCGCAAAATCGCTTCCCTCGACCTTCCTCAACGCCTGCGCGTCGCCTATCCAGTCGCGGATCAGAACCGGGACCTGCGTCCAGTCCGGCGGCTGCATGCCTCCCGGGAACGGCTCGATGTCGTGCTCGCGGAAGGAACCAGGGCGCTCTTTGGCAGTGGCCTGCGGATGGGGCGCCACCTCCCAAACAGGCGTCATCGCAAGTGAATGAACCTCCCGCAACTCGGCCAGGGTGATCAACTTGCCCGCGCTCCAGTCTCCTGGTTGGATGCCCTGCCCATAGACCCACTCGGCAGCATCCGCATAGCCGCGCACCTCGAGATATTCGCTCAGCTCTTTGTTTCCGACTGCTCGTCCCTCGGTGAGGAGTTGCTCGACCTGCTTCAAAACTAGGGTGTTGCCCTCGATCGCGGTCGAGTGGTGCGCCTCCTCCAGCCAGATACCGCGCCAGATCCCTGCCGCCTCATCTGGAGAGGGGAGGCCGCCCAGCCGCTCCCGAAGCTCTTCGATCTGAACTTTCAGCCGCTCATAGACGGTTGCGCGCGAGGGACGGCCTCGTCGGGGCTTGGAAGTTTTGTTCGGTTGGTTCACAGATTAAATGTACCGAACAACTTGTGAAATTTGTGCGGCTGCGAGAAATTTAATTGCACCGAACAACTTCCGAGGTCCCGTTCTCCGGCTAGGCTGCCCGCCGATGCTGATCGAGCTGCAGAGTCATTCGACGGTCTCCGACGGACAGCTGCTTCCCGCGGGGGTGGTCCAGAAAGCCGCTGAGGCCGGAGTCACCACGCTGGCGCTGACGGATCACGACGCGGTTGCCGGGGTGCCGGAGGCGCAGGAGGCCGCCAAGGGACTGGGCATCGAGCTGGTGCCGGCTATCGAGATGTCCTGCGTGCACCGGTATGCGGAAGACCTGCATGTGTGCGGCTACTGGGTTGATCTGGAGAAGATCGGGCCGGCCTGCGATCGGGCGCAGCAGGAGCGGCGGGCTCGGGCTGGGGAGATCGTCGACAACTTGAGGCGCGAGGGATTCGACCTCACGCTCGAGGACGCGATCCGAGAGGCGGGGGCGGCGGACTCGATCGGCCGCCCGCATATCGCCAGGGCCGCCGGCGCCACCGGCGACCTCGGACCGTTCTTCGAGGAGTACCTGGTGCCAGGCGCCAAGGCCTTCGTCCCCCGCCGCTGGCCGACCGCCGAGGAGGCCGTGGAGACGATCCGCGAGGCCGGCGGGGTCGCGGTCGTCGCGCACCCCTACTGGGACGTCAAGGACCCGGCCCAGGTCGAGGACCTGATCCGCTCCCTGAAGCCCGACGGGATCGAGGTCTACTACCCGAGCCACACCAAGGAGCAGACCGAGCACCTGCTTCAGCTCTGCGACGAGCTCGGCCTCGTCCCCACCGCCAGCTCCGATTACCACGGCCCCACCCACAAGACCTTCGCCAAGTTCGCCGCCTACGACACCTTCGGCTTGGGCGACCCCCAGGTGCCGGCTAGGCCGTAATCAACCGCTATCAGGGGCGTCTTTTCGCTGCTGGCCGGTCGCCCACCCGAAGGGTTTGTGGAAGACGATGCGGGAGGCGTCGGTGGCGCCCTCTTGCGTCGGAGAACGACCCTCGTCGACATCGGTGGAAGAAGCGATGGGAGGCTCGAGATCGCCCTCGACGACAATCAGCATGTCTCCCCTCAGGTGAATTTCGATCGACATCGTGCCGAGAGGTTAAAGCATTTGTGCCCTCTTTCGTACATCTTTGTGACATCTCGACTACTGGTATCTGATAGGGTTTTTATGCTTTAACATCACCGTGATGTCAACCAAGGTGACGAGCTTGCGACTTCCCGACTACATGGCAGCCGAACTTGCGGCCGTCGCTCGAACCGACGAGATGCCGGTCTCCGAGGCGGTGCGCGAAGCCATCGAAAAGCACATTGCCGAACGCCGGGCCGACCAAGACTTCCAGAGGCGCTTGAAGAGGCTGATCAAAGTGGATCAGGAGGTCCTCAAGCGTCTCGCGGAATGAAAGAGGGGGCCCGGAGGCCCCCTCTCGAAACGCTTGCTTGAACCGTGGCGATGACTAAGCCGCCGCGGCCTCCTTGGCGGGGATCAGGTCGCGCTGCTCGAGGTAGGCGATCAGCTTCTCCGCCGACTCCTCGGCGCTTTCGCTTTCGGTGTCGCAGACGACCTCGGGCTGGTCCGGCTCCTCGTAGGGATCGGAGACGCCGGTGAATTCTTTGATCTCGCCCTTGAAGGCTTTCTCGTAGAGCCCCTTGACGTCGCGCTCGGCGCAGGTGTCGACCGAGGCTTTGACGAAGACCTCGATGAAGCGGTCGCCCATCAGCTCGCGGGCTTCGTCGCGGATCTCCTTGTAGGGGGAGATCGCCGCGGTGATCACCGGCACGCCGTTGCGGCTGAGCAGGTCGGCGACGAAGGCGATCCGCCGCACGTTGGTGTCGCGATCCTCCTTCGAGAAGCCGAGGCCCTTGGAGAGGTTTTCGCGGACGATGTCGCCGTCGAGGATCTCCAGCTTCGAACCGCGCGCGCGCAGCTCCTCCTCCAGGTGGCGGGAAATCGTCGTCTTGCCGGCTCCGGAGAGTCCGGTGAACCAGAGGGTGAAGCCCTTCTCACCAGCCATGTACGTCAGTCCTCCTTGTAAGCGTCGATCAGGATGTCGGCGACCTCGTCGCGCGAGAACTCGTGCGGCGGCCTTTCGCCGTTGCCGAGCATTTCGCGGACCTTGGTCCCGGAAAGGAACAGGCGTGCGTCAGCCTCGTGAGGGCAGGTCTTGTTGGAAGCCAGCCCCTCGCACTCGTTGCACCAGAAGGTGTGCTCGAACATCAGTGGCTCGATCCCGAGCTCCTCGATGTCGATCGTGTCGAAGATCTTCTGGGCGTCGTAGGTGCCGTAGTAGTCGCCGGCGCCCGCGTGGTCGCGGCCGACGATGAAGTGGGTCGCGCCGTAATTGCGGCGGACGATCGCGTGGAGCACGGCCTCCCGCGGGCCGGCGTAGTGCATCTTCGCCGGCTTGACGCCGAGGACGACGCGGTCCTCCGGGTAGTAGTTCTCCATCAGCACCTCGTAGCAGCGCATCCGCACCTCGGCGGGGATGTCGCCCGCCTTGGTCTTGCCGATCAGGGGGTGGATGAAGAGGCCGTCGCAGGTCTCCAGGGCGGCCTTGGTCAGATACTCGTGGGCGCGATGGATCGGGTTGCGGGTCTGGAAGGCGACGATCTTCTTCCAGCCGCGCGCCTCGAAGTCGGCTTTGTGCTCGGCCGGCGTCTTGTAGCGGCGCATGAAGGCCTCGTCGTGGTCGGGCAGGGCGTCGACCTCGATCGGGCCGGCGAGCATCCGGTTGCCCTCCTCGTAGATCGCGGCAACGCCCGGGTGGGCCTCGTCGGTGGTGCCGTAGACCTGCTCGGCCTCGCGTTTGACTTCGCGCTCCCAGATCTCCTCGACGGTGAGTCGGCCGAGCTTCTTGCCTTCGTCGGAGGAGAGCTCGATCACATCGCCGACCTCGCACTCGAGGTCGGATGCGAGGGTGATCGGGATCGGCCAGTAATCGCCGTCGGCGGTCCGCATCTCGCTGCAGACACGCTCCCAGTCGGCGGAGCCCTGGAAGCCGGTCAGCGGCGCAAAGCCACCGTTGCCGATCATCTCGAAGTCCGCGGTATGGCGCTCGGAAAGGGTCAGGGACAACTCAGCCATCGTCTCGCTCATCTCACCTTGGGGGGTTGGGGGAAGGGTCTTAGGAAAGGACTTGAAGGGCGGCTTGCCGGCGGCCGCTAGTTGATCCCGCACTCGGTCTTTGCCAGGCCGGTCCAGCGGCCTGCGCGCAGATCCCCACCCGGTTCGACCGGCTGGGTGCAGTGGGTGCAACCGATCGACGGGTAGCCGCGATCGTGAAGCGGGTTGTACGGGAGGTGGTGCTCACGGATGTAGTTCCAGACGTCGCGCTCGGTCCAGTCCGCGAGCGGGTTCAGCTTCCAGAGGTTGAAGCGCTTGTCCCAGCCGAACTTCGGCGTCGAGGAACGACTGCTGGAGTCTGCCCGGCGGACGCCGGCGACCCAGCAGTCTACGGAAGAGAGGGCGCGACGCATCGGCTCGACCTTGCGGATGCCGCAGCAGGCGTCGGGGTCGCTCTTCCAGAGCTCGGGGCCGTGCTGGGCCTCCTGCTCCTCCAGGGTCAGGTTGTGGAAGCGGTCGAACTCGACCCCGAGCGCCTCGGCGAGGCGGTCGCGGGTCTCGTAGCTCTCTGGAAAGAGGACGTCGGTATCGAGGTAGAAGAAGCGCGCCTCCGGATTGACGGTGCTGGCCAGGTGCGCGGTCACCGAGCTCGTTTTCTGGAACGAGCAGGCGATGTAGTGACGCTCGCCAAAGTTCTCGAACATCCACTCCATCGCCTCGGTGGCCGTGCTCTGCTCGAGCTCGGCGGCGATCGCCTCGTGATCGAGGTCCGCAGGTGTGGGGACGGTGCCTGACAGGGTGACGGGAGGTGGTTTCATCGCTGCGCTCGGCGCGAGCTAGATCGCGCACTCTCCCTCGCCGCGCACGACCTCGTACGGGCTCGATCGGTTCCAGTCGATGAACTGCTGCATCGTCTCCAGGCTGAACTCGGCCGGCATCGTCAGCTCCTTGATCGCCGCTTCGAACGGCTCGGCACCTACCCGCTCGACGAAGGGGTTGAACTCCTCTCCCTCGTTGCGCTCGGCCTCGTAGAGCTTGACCCAGCGCTCGACCGCCTCCGGCACCCGTTTTGCCGGGAGCCGCGATTTCAGCCGCTTGCCGAAGACGACCTCGCCGCCCTCGAAGTTGCCGCCGATGTGCGGGATGTAGGCGGGCATCTGGCGGCCGCCGACTTTCAGCGAGGCGCCGTAGAAGCCGATGTTGGCGATGTGGTGCTGGCTGCAGCCGTTGGGGCAGCCGCTCATTTTGATGTGGATCCGCTTGGTCAGCTCGTCGGTGATCTGCATCGCGGTGACCCGCTCCTTGATCGCCCGGTTGAGGCCCATCGAGGAGGTGATCCCGAGTTTGCAGCTGTCGGTGCCGGGGCAGGAGACGACGTCGGTGATCTCGCGGGCGCCGGCCTCGCCGAGGCCGAGAGCGTTGAGTCGCTCCCAGACGTCGTAGAGGGACTCGTCGCGGACCCAGCGGAGGACGAAGTTCTGCTGCACGGTGCTGCGGGCGGAGCCGCCGGTGTACTCGCGCATGATCGCGGCGAGGCCGCGGAACTGCTCCGGGGTGAGGTCGCCGCGGGTGACCTTGACCTCTACGCTGGAGAAGCCCTCCTGACGCTGCGGCTCGACGTTCCCCTGGAGGAAGCGCTCGAACTCGGTGCGGTCGCCGTTCGGCGAGGACGGCGCGAGCGGCGCCTCGGGCGCGTTCGCCTCCTCGTCGGGGGCGTAGGAGAGACGCTCGACCAGCTGGGGGCCGAATTCGCGCTCGGCGACCCAGTCGCCCTGCAGCTCCTCCTCGACCTGCTCGCGGAAGGCGTCGATGCCGATCTTGTCGATCAGGACCTTGATCCGGGCGCGGGCGCGGTTGACGCGCAGCCAGTCCTGGCGGTCGAAGATGCGGAAGACGGCCTCGGCGACCTTGAGGTAGTCGCCGTTGTCAGCCTCGACGAAGTCGTAGAGCGTCGGGGCGACGCGGGCCATGATCGAGGTGCCGCCGCCGACCCGGACCTCGAAGCCCTTGACGCCGTCCCTTTCGACGGAGAGGAAGGCGATGTCGTGGATGCCGCTGATCGCCCGGTCCTCGGCGGAGCCGGTGAACGAGGTCTTGATCTTGCGCGGCATCAGCTGCGTCGTCGGGTGGCGGACGAAGTAGCGGACGTAGGCGGTGCCGTAGGCGGTCGGGTCGAAGACCTCGTCGGCGGCGACGCCGGCCCATGGGTCGCCGGTCACGTTGCGGACGGTGTTGCCGCAGCCCTCGCGCGAGGAGAGGCCGGCTTCGGCGATCTCACGCAGCAGCAGCTCGGTGTCGCGCAGCGGCACGTGGTGGATCTGGATGTTCTGGCGGGTGGTGATGTGGCCTTTGTTCAGCGGCGCGTATTTCTCGACCACACTGGCGAAGGCATCCATCTGCTCGGGCGTGACCCCGCCGAAGGGAAGCTTGATCCGGATCATCTGGACGTCGGCCTGGCGCTGGCCGTAGACGCCCTGTTTGAGGCGGAAGCCGATGAACTGGTTCTCCTCCAGCTCGCCGGAGAGGAACTGCTCGGCTTCGTTGTCGAAGTCGTCGAACTCGCGCTCGATGATCGGGATGACGTGACCGGGAACGTTCTCGTAGTTCTCGGGGTTCTCGAGGGTCCCGACCCGGCCCTTGCCCCGCTGCTCCTTGTTCTCTGCGACGGCTACCTCCATGGATCGAAAGGTAGCAAAGCTGACCGGGATTCAGGTATTTAATTTCCTGAGCGGTTGAAGAGGCAAGAAAAGACCTGCAAACGGGCTGGTGACGGGATCCAGACCGCTGGCCCTGGATCCCGGTGCCTTAGCTGTGGGAGGGTTTCTTCTGCGCCTGGAGGATCGCGGCGGCCTCGCCCGACTCGGCGACGTAGCCGCCCTCGGGCTCGAGCGGCAGCTCGTCCTCGCTCCAACCGACGATGCCGTCGGTGAGCTTGACCGCGTCGTAACCGGCGTCGGTGAGCGCGGCGGTCGCCATCGAGGAGCGGTTGCCGCCGCGACAGTAGACGACCACCGGCTTCTCCTGGTCGAGCTCGCCGGTCCGCCGGGGCAGCTCGGGCAGCGGCACGTGCTTGGCGCCGGCGATGTGCCCGGCGTTCCACTCGTGGTCGGCGCGGACGTCGACCAGCTGCGCCCCCTCCTCGACCATCTTGCGGGCCTCCTCGCGCGAGACCTCGCGGGCCTCCCCCTGCGGTGCGTCTGCCATCAGTCGACCTCCGTTCCCTCGATCAGGAATGCGACGCGGACGTGGGCGCGGTACTCGTCGAGGTTCTCGCCGCGGATCCCGGTGGAGACGATGTCGACCGCGCGGATGTTGCGCAGCGAGCCCTGGGCCTGCAGCAGCGCCTGTTTGGCGGCGTCGTCGGTCGAAGTCTTGGAGCTGCCGACGAGCTCGATGATTTTCACGACAGCCATGCGGATCCTCCTCGTAGGTCCTCGATCGTCTCCTTGGCGCCGATCCCCTCCAGGTAGGCCGCCCGCTGCCAAGCGGGCGTTGCCGGTGCCTCCTCCGCGGGAGCGCTCGCGAACTCCGCCTCGAACTGCGCGATCGCCGCGGCCACAGCCGCAGCTTCGTCCCCTCGAGCGGTCTTACGTGCCATGGAGCGAAGCCTAGTCCAAGGTAGCTGCGGTGGGCGCGGCCGGGCTTGACAGCTCCTGGCGGCGGCGCTCGAGCAACGCCGCGAGGTTGCGGAGGACGGCTTGCGGTTCTCGTCTTAGTCGCGGCGCGGTGATCCGAATCATCTCGATCCCGAGCAGCTTCAGCTCCTCGTGGCGGACGTGGTCGCGCTCGAAGGCGGCGCGGCTGCCGTGGGTCTCGTAGAGGTCGAGTTCGACCGCGAACCGGAGGTCGGGCCAGTAGGCGTCGAGCTCGAACCCGCTGACGTTGAAGTTCATCGAGGGGGCCGGGAGTCCTGCGGCTATGACCGCGCGACGAAAGCGCCTCTCGAACTTGGAGCGGGTGAAGACAGGGTCCGGCCGGTAGATCGCGAGCGCCTGCCCAAGTCGTCCACGCCCACGATGGCCCCCGGCGCGAGCCAGCACGTCCTCGACCGCGCGCACATCGAGCAGCTCGCGTTCTTCGGCCTTCTCCAAATATCCCTCGAGCTGCTCCGGCCGCGCCCGGATCGCCAGATCCAGCAGCGTCCGCGGCACCGCCGTGACCGGAAACCCGTCCCGAACCGCCCGGTCCTCCTCCGCCATGATCGAGGAGAAGTGGACGACGAACCGCCGCTTCGCCCGCCGCCGCGTAGGCGCCGTCACGTGCATCACATCCGGCGTGAACCGCAGCAGCCCCCAGATATAAGCGGCCGAGTAGTGACTCGCCGCCGCTCCCCAAGTAGCGGCCCCATCAGGTTCCGCCGCCAACACAGCCGCCCAGCACCGGGAATACCAAGTCAGCTTCCGATGCCCGACGGCATAGACCCCGCGATGGAGACGCTGCAGACGCCCGAGCGCGGCCCACTCCAGAACCGCATCGACGGAATAGCCGAGGTCAAGCAGTTGAAGCATCGACACCACGCCGTGCTGCTGGGTCGCAAGGTCCTGCAGGGTCCGAAACGAGGCTGGCGTTCGTCCTTTTGCGGGCATATGCCCCGATAAGGACGAACGCCGCGGAGGTTCTTCCCCTTTGGGCGCGCAAACGCTCCGAAGTTCGGGGCGCTTTCGGGACGGATGGGAGTTAGGGGTAGCTCGGGGTCGGCGGCGGTCAGCCGTTGAGGCCGGGGACGGGGTTGCCATATTTGACGAAGGCGCAGTTGTAGGGGGGCGGGTCGAACTTGTCGGTCAGGGCTCGACCTTCCGGGTGGCCCGTACCGGCGGTTTCGCGGATTTCGGTTTTGCCGTTTTTGCCTTTGACTTTGATTTCGCGCGGTGGCTGACCCTTGCCGCACTGGACCGAGAAGTCTTTGACGCCATCGCGGGCGTCGATGATGTCTTCGCCGCCGTTGCCGTAGAAGCGGTCTTCGCCGGGCTGTCCGAGCATCGCGTTGGGCCCGCTGTCGCCGATCAGAACGTCCCAGTCGAAGGAGCCCTCCATGTCCTCGTCGGTCGGCGAGAGGTGGACGTGCTTGCAGTTCTTCACCGTGGTCACCCAGGCGGCGTGGGCGGGGAAGGAGATGATCAGCAGTCCGGGATGCGCCTGGGTCTCGGCGAAGGAGGCGTCGTCGCGGCCGGGGCCGCCGACCAGCGCTCCGCCGGCGCAGCCGCCGCCGGCGGCGAGCAGGTCGCCGTTGCCTTCGCCGTAGAGGAAGGTCGGACCAGGCAGGCCGCCGACGAGGCCGTCGGCGCCGTCGCCCCCGTAGAGCTTGTCCGCTCCGGGTCCCGACTCGACCAGGTCATCCTCGGGGCCGGCGTGGATCGTGTCGTTGCCAAAGCCGCCGGCGAAGCGGACGCTGCCCACCTCCAAGAGCGACCCTTCGACCCGCAGGCTGTCGTTGCCGGGGCCGAGGTCGGCCATCAGCCAGCGCGCGGGGCCATCAGCCTGGCAGGTGACGGTCGTCTGGCTGCCCTGGGCGTGTGAGCAGCCGGGGCTGATCGCCAGGCCCTTCTTCGCCGTGACGCTGAAGACCTGGGCGACTTCATCGAAGGCGACGAAGAACTGGTCGCGCCCGCCGCCGCCGATCACCTGCAGCCCGGCACCGCCGCCCGGAGTCGGATCGAGCTGGACGTAGGCGCTTGCTTTCGGCGGCGCTTCCTTGCCGCAGGAGAGGGTGTGGCCCTTGGCGCCCTCGCAGCCGTCGCTTCCCTGGCCGCCGTCGAGGCTGTCGGGACCGCCGCCGCCGACCAGGTGGTCGTCGCCCGGGCCGCCGTTGATCGCGTTCCCCTGCGGCGTGCCGATCAGGGTGTCGCGGAAGGCGGAGCCTTCGAGGCTCTCGAAGCCGAAGAGCTTGTCGTGGCCGTCGCCGTAGGCCCGGTGGGCCCGCAGCGAAGCCCAGACCCCGCTGCCCTTACCGCCGGCCCGGGCGGTGGCGAAGGAGGCGATGTCGCCCTTGCCGGCCCCGCCCGACATGCGGTCGTAGCCGTAGTCGCCGTGGACGAGGTCTTCGTTGCCGGCGCCGCCGTTGACGACGTCGATGCCGAGATCCCCCGCGACCTCGTCGTTATTCCCCGCCCCGCCGACGATCTTGTCGTCGCCGAGGTCGCCGTTCACCTGGTCGCCGGCGCCGGCGCCGCCGTCGACTTCGTCGTTGCCGCGGCCGCCGTGAATCTGGTCGGCCCCGGCGCCGCCGCAGATCAGGTCGTTGCCGAGGCTGCCGTAGATCAGGTCATCGCCGTTGCCGCCCCAGATCACGTCGCGCTCGGGCGTCCCTTGGAGGACGTCGTTGCCGTCGGTGCCGACGATGTCCGCCTCGCGGCCGTGGCAGCGCGGCAGGTCTTCTTCCTGGGCCCGCGTCGCCGCAACGGCGCTCACCGCGAAGGCGGCGAACGCGCAAAGCAGGACGATGAAGAAGACCCCCCGAAAGCGACTCACGAGGGCTGAATCCTATTCAGGCGCTGCGGATCAGCTTCTTGTTGACGAACTCGTCGGCGCCGTAGCGGCCGAGCTCACGGCCGAACCCGGAGCGCTTGAAGCCGCCGAACGGCAGCTCGGGGGCGTCGGCGCCGACCAGGTTGACGTAGACCATCCCGGCTTCGATCCGGTCGGCGACCCGGTCGGCCTGCTCCTTGTCGTTGGTCATCACATAGGAGCCGAGCCCGAAGGGAGTCTGATTGGCGAGCTCGACCGCCTCCTCCTCGGAGCCGACCTTGTAGACCTGCGCCACCGGGCCGAAGAACTCTTCCTGGGAGGCCTCGTCGCCCGGCCTGATCCCGGTGAGGATCGTCGGTTCGAAGAAGTTGCCGTCGCGGTTGCCGCCGACGACCACCTCGGCGCCGTTCTCGACCGCCTTCTTGACCTGTTCCTCGAGCCGGTCCGCGGCGGTCTGCGAGGAGAGCGGGCCCACCTCGGTGTCCTCTGAGGTCGGGTCGCCGGGCTTCGCCGCCTCCAGCTTCTCGCGGAACTTCTCGAGGAAGTCGTCGTAGAGCTCGTCGACGACGATGAACCGCTTCGCCGCGTTGCAGGACTGACCGGTGTTGTCGAGCCGCGCTTCAGCCGCCGCCGTCACCGCTTCGTCGAGGTCGTCGGTGCCGAGGAGGATGAACGGGTCGGAACCGCCGAGCTCGAGCACGACCTTCTTGAGGTGCTTACCGGCGATCGAGGCGACCGCGGAACCGGCGCGCTCGGATCCGGTCACCGAGACGCCGTGGACCCGCGGGTCGGCGATCACCCACTCGATCTGCTCGTTGGTCGCGTAGACGTTCTCGTAGCAACCCTCGGGGAAGCCGGCGTCGTCGAAGATCTTCTGCATCGCCGCCGCCGATTCCGGGCACTGCGGCGCGTGCTTGAGCAGGATCGTGTTGCCGATCACCAGGTTCGGGCCGGCGAAGCGGGCCACCTGGTAGTAGGGGAAGTTCCAGGGCATGATCCCGAGCAGGACCCCGAACGGGCTGCGGCGGATCACCGCGGTGCCCTCGCCTTCGGAGAGCTGGATCGGCTCGTCGGCCATCAGGTCCTCGGCGTTGTCGGCGTAGAAGCCGTAGATCATCGCGGCGAAGTCGACCTCCATCAGCGCCTGCTCGATCGGCTTGCCCATCTCGCGGACGATGATCTCGGCGAGCTCCTCGCGGCGCTCGGAGTGCAACTCCGAGACCTTGCGCACGAGGTCGCCTCGCTCCTTGGGAGTGGTCGAGCTTGGCCAGCTCTTCGAGGCCTGGTCGCAGCGGTCGATCGCCGCGCGCAGCTCGTCGTCGCTGATCTCCTCGTACTCCTTGACGGTCTCACCGGTGGCGGGGTTGACAACCGCGTAGCTGCTCATCTCAGTCCTCCCTCTTGATGCTCATTGCAAAGTTCGCTCGAGTCCGAGCGCCTCCTCGACGGGCACGTAGTCCATACCCACTCCCTCGGCGACCGCCGGATGGGTGACCTTGCCGCCGGCGACGTTGACGCCGGGCCGCAAGCCCGGGTCCCGCCTTATCGCCTCGTCTACCCCGAGGTCGGCAAGCGCTATCGCGTAGGGCAGGGTCGCATTGGTGAGCGCGTAGGTGGAGGTGATCGGAACCGCGCCCGGCATGTTGGCGACGCAGTAGTGGGTGATCCCGTCGACCTCGAAGGTCGGGTCGCGGTGGGTGGTCGGGCGCGAGGTCTCGAAGCAGCCGCCCTGGTCGATCGCGACGTCGACCAGCACCGCGCCGGGCTTCATCAGCGCCAGCTGCTCGCGCCGGATCACGTACGGCGCCCGTGCCCCGTGAACCAGCACCGCGCCGATCACGAGATCCGCGCTCGGCAGCATCTCTTCGACCGCCAGCCGGGTCGAGTAGACGGTCGAGCAGCGGCCGCCGAAGATCACTTCGAGCTCGCGCAGGCGGTCGATCGAGCGGTCGAAGACGAAGACGTCGGCTTCCATCCCGATCGCGATGAAGGCGGCGTTCATGCCGACGACGCCGCCGCCGATCACCATCACGTTCGCCGCCGCCACACCCGGCACGCCGCCGAGCAGGATCCCGCGGCCCCCCAGCGGCTTCTCCAGCATGAAGGCGCCGGCCTGGGTGGCGATCTTCCCCGCCACCTCGCTCATCGGCGCCAGCAGCGGCAGCCGCCCGTGCGAGTCCTCGACGGTCTCGTAGGCGATCGCGGTGACCCCGGCGCCGCACAAGCCGCGGGTCTGCTCGGGGTCCGGCGCCAGGTGCAGGTAGGTGAAGAGCAGCTGCCCGGGCCGCAGCATCTCGATCTCCTCCGGCTGCAGCTCCTTGACGTGAAGGATCATCTCCCCCGCCTCGAACACCCCGGCGGCGTCGGGGACGATCGTCGCCCCCTGGGCGCGGTAGTCCTCGTCGCTGATCGCGCTGCCCTCGCCGGCGCCGGCCTGGACCAGGACTTCGTGCCCATGCTCGGCGAGTTCGCGCACCCCGGCGGGGGTGACCGCGACCCGGTACTCGTCGGACTTGATCTCGGTGGGGACTCCAATCTTCATGCGACAAGCTCCCTCGCTCGCAGGGCCAACCAGAACTCGATGCGGTCGTGGGCGCGCGAGAGGTCGCGGCCCGTCAGCTCTTCCACCTTTCGCATCCGGTAGCGCAGCGTGTGGCGGTGGCAGTAGACCTGCCGCGCCGCCCGCTCCCACTGGCCGTTCTGCTCGATGAAAGCCTCCAGCGAGCGCAGCAGCTCGCCCCCGTAGTCCTCGTCGCCGCGTTCGATCGGGCCGAGGACGCTGTCGCAGTAGAGGTCGAGCGCGTCGTCGTCCTGGATCGAGAGCAGCAGGGTGAAGGCGCCGAGGTCGCGCCAGGAGGCGACGTCGGGGGCGGAGCCGTTGTCGAAGGCCGTCGCCTCGAGCGCGCAGCGCGCCTCGTGGAAGGAGTGGCGCAGGCGGTCGGGCGGCGCAGGCCGGCTGGCGGCGGCGCGGACGGGGCCGCGCTCGCGGGCGAGCGCCGTGCGCGCGGCGGCGGCGGCGTCGACCGGGTCGCGGTCGGCGCAGTCGATCACCGCACAGAGCAGCTCGCGGCCGTTGACCGAGTGGGGGGCGACGACCGAGGGGCAGGCGTCGGCGGCGAGCGCCGCTTCCAGGGTCGCCGCGGCCTCGCTGGGATCGCCGAGCGCGAAGACCAGCACCGCCGCCTCCTCGCCGATCCCGAAGGGCTCGAGCCGGCGCCGCAGCTCGGTCGGATCCATGCGGCCGCCGAGCGCCGCCGCCAGCACGTCGCCGGCCAGCCGCCGCTCGGTCTCGCGGGCGACCCGGCGGCGCATCAGCTCCAGCGCCACCACCGCCACCGCCTGCTGCAGGATCAGCCGCTCGAAGTCGCCGAGCCCGCCGGAGTCG
>Ga0070685_10000548_pt1 | contig 21062 bp, 14 predicted proteins | sample KBSS13LmetaG_FD_65651 | JGI IMG/M metagenome (GOLD analysis project Ga0070685, IMG submission 65651) | Switchgrass rhizosphere microbial communities from Kellogg Biological Station, Michigan, USA - KBS S1-3L metaG | ecosystem: Host-associated > Plants > Roots > Rhizosphere ...
GTAAACAGGCGCCATTTAGTGCATGGCGCACCAATTAGTGTCGGTGGCGGCTCCCAGCGATTACTGGCGAATCTCATACGGTTCTGTCGATCGGTTGTGCATTCAAAACCAAAAGCAAGTCTCACCCAGAGGACCAGAGGACCGGAGAAATGCACGTCATTCCTCTGGTCCTCTGGTTCTCTGGGTGAGATTAATCTGTTTGCCTGAATGCACACTCAATCAACCGAAACGGTATCCATATCATATCATGCGGAGAGGGACCGGAGGTGGCGCTGTGCCGTGCTCCGGTCCCTCTGGTCCGCAGCGTGATACGAGATCCGCCGTTTCAGCGGTCGCCGCGGTCGCCCTGGCCGCGCTTGGCCTTCGTCTGCGAGTGCTGGCGGTTGTCGGCGGCCAGCGAACGGCCCACATCCACCTGGTCGCCGGTGAAGCGTCCCTGCTCGTCGCGACGGACGTACCGCTTGTCTCCCTTGTGCGGCTCGATCAGCTCGCGCTCCCTCGCCATATCTCCCTCCTCTGGCTCAAGTTGCACCCGATCAACGGCTTGCGGAGCAGGAGCCGTGCCGAAGCTCAAGACTGTCGACCTTCCTCTCGGCCGACGTCACGACGGCGCCTTTCGGCCGCACAGTCGTGTCGGCGCAGTCCGCGAAGGCGGACTTCGTGCCGTTCCAGCGGCGGGTTTCCAACCCGTCGACTGACACCGCCGACCACCTCGGCAGAGGTTGTGCGGTGAAGACGACGCGTGCCGGAACCGCCGGTGCGCCCTTCGCCGAATCGATGAATCTCCCGATGACCAACCGCCTCGCGGATGAGACCAGCCCGTACCTGCTGCAGCACGCGCACAACCCGGTGGACTGGTATCCCTGGGGTCCCGAAGCGCTGGAGCGCGCGCGCGCCGAGGACCGGGCGATCCTGCTCTCCGTCGGCTACTCGGCGTGCCACTGGTGCCACGTCATGGAGCGCGAGTCGTTCGAGGACGAGGCCACCGCGGCGCTGATGAACGAGCGCTTCGTCTGCGTGAAGGTGGACCGCGAGGAGCGTCCCGACGTCGACTCCATCTACATGACCGCCGTGCAGCAGATGACCGGGCGCGGCGGCTGGCCGATGACGGTCTTCATCACCCCGCAGGGCGCGCCCTTCTACGGCGGCACCTACTACCCGCCGGAGCCGCGCTACGGGATGCCGTCGTTCCGCCAGGTGCTGCTCGCCGTCCATGAAGCCTGGCGCGAGCGCCGCGCCGACGTGGACCGCAGCGCCGACGATCTCCGCGAGCTGCTGCGCCAGAACGCCGCCGTGCTCCCTTCCGCCTCCGCGCTGGACGCGGGGGTGCTCGACCGCGCGCACGCCGAGCTGGCGCGGCGCTTCGACCCGCGCTGGGGGGGATTCGGCGCGGCGCCCAAGTTCCCGCAGGCGATGGTGCTGGAGCTCCTGCTGCGCCACTGGAAGCGCACCGGGAGCGCGGAGGCGCTGGAGATGGCCACGCTCACGCTGCGGCGGATGGCCGAGGGCGGGATGTACGACCACGTGGGCGGCGGCTTCGCGCGCTACAGCACCGACGCGCAGTGGCTGGTGCCGCACTTCGAGAAGATGCTGTACGACAACGCGCTCCTCGCTCGCGTCTACCTGCACGCGTGGCAGGCCGGCGGCGACCCGGAGCACCGGCGCGTGGTGGAGGAGACGCTCGGCTGGGTGATGCGGGAGATGACGTCGTCCGAGGGCGGCTTCTACAGCGCGCTCGACGCGGACAGCGAGGGCGAGGAAGGGAAGTTCTATCTCTGGAAGGCGGACGAGGTCGACGCCCTCCTCGGCGAAGAGGACGGTCCACTCTTCCGCCGCTACTACGACGTGAGCGATGCCGGCAACTTCGAGGGGAAGAACATCCTGCACACCGCGCACACCCTCGACGTTGTCGCCGCGGCTGAGGGAGTCTCGCCCGAGCGGCTGCGCGAGGTGGTGGACCACGGCCGCCGCGTGCTGTACGACGCGCGGGCGAAGCGAATCTGGCCCGGCCTGGACGACAAGGTGCTCACCTCGTGGAACGCGATGATGCTGCACGCCTTCGCCGAGGCCGCGCGCGTGCTGGAGCGCGACGACTGGCGCGAGGCTGCCGTGCGCAATGCCGATCTCCTCCTCGGCGCGCTGCGCCCCGGCGGACGGCTGATGCGCACGTACAAGGAGCGCCGCGCGAAGATCCCCGCTTTCCTGGAGGACCACGCGCTGCTCGTCGACGCGCTCCTCGCCGTCTACGAGGCGACGTGGGACCCGCGCTGGGTGCGCGAGGCGCGCGCCCTCGCCGACGAGATGCTGGAGCGTTTCTGGGACGATAGCGCCGGCGTGTTCTACGACACCGCCAGCGACGCCGAGGAGCTGGTCGTGCGCCCCCGCGACGTGTTCGACAACGCGACCCCCTCCGGCACCTCCGCGGCGGTGATGGCGCTGCTGCGACTCGGCGAGCTGGTCGGCGAGCCCCGCTACCGCGCGGTCGCCGAGCGCGCCCTCGCCGGCTCGATGGAGTTGATGGCGCGCATCCCCGCCGGCTTCGGCCACCTGCTAAACGCGCTCGACTTCGCCCTCGCCACCCCGACAGAAGTCGCCATCGTCGGCGACCCCGCGTCGGACGACACTCGCGCGTTGCTGCGGACCGTCTCGCGTGCCTATCTCCCGAACGCCGTCCTCGCCTTCCGCTCTCCCGACGCCGGAGAGGACGTCGCGGAGCTCATCCCGCTGCTGGAGAGTCGCACCGCGCAGGCCGGCCGCGCGACGGCGTACGTGTGTGAGCGCTTGGCGTGCAAGCAGCCGGTCACCGAACCAGCTGCGCTCGCGGAGCAACTCGGGATCGAGACGAAGCTTGGGTGAGCAGGGCGGTTGAAACCGCTGCAACAACCACACGAAGTCCGCCTTCGCGGACTACAGGCCACAGCGATGCCGAGGTTCGGTGGCACGCCACTGAGCTCTACCGCGGCCGAGGGGGGACAATGTCGCGCCACTGAATCGTGGCAGCACCACAGGCTGTAGTCCGCGAAGGCGGACTTCGTGTGGTTGTTGCCGCGATTTTAATCGCACCGGGGCTCACAAAACCATCGGCTCGTTTCTCGGCCTGCCTTCACATGGGTCCGCGTCTCCGCTTGCCCCCACGGCGGCCACCCGGCAGAATCCACCGCCGTCCATCCTCCTCACTGCATCCACCCGCATCCCGTCCGCATGACCACGTTCAGTTACTTCGGCGGGATCGACTTCTCGGGGGCGAAGGAGCCGCTCTCCAACCTCTGGGCCGCCGTGGGCCGCGAGCGCGAGGGGAAGCTGGAGATCGTCTCCCTCTGCCCGATCCCCTTCCGCGAGGACCTGCGCACGCACGTGGCCGAGCACTGGCGGCGGCACGTCGGCGCGGACGAGGGCGACGCCATTCTCTGGGGCGCCGACTTCCCCTTCGGCCTCCCCGCCGACGCGGGAGCGCGCATCGCGACCCCGCGCACGCCGGAGTGGGCCGCACTCGCCGCGTACGTAGCCGACCGACCGCCCGACGAGGTCCGCGGCGCGATGCCGGACCTGCACAAGGCGCTGCGCCGTACCGACACCGGCGGCGCGCTGGCGCCCTTCGACCTGCGCCTCTACCGCCAGACGCTGGAGGGACTCCGCTTCCTGCACGAGCTGCGGGAAGATGCGGACGTCTCCATCCTCCCCCAGGCGCCGCGGGCCGATGCGAGCACGGTGCTGATCGAGGTCTATCCCGCCGCCGCGGCCAAGGACCTGGGGATCCGTGGCGGACGGGTGCCGTCGCGCCCGGGCGAGAGCCGCGCGCGGCCGGCGGCGCTGCGGCCGTTCATGACCTTCGCGCACCCGTCCATGGAGGCGTGCGCCTGCACGCTGGAGGACGCCCGCGACGCCTGCATCGCCTGCCTGATCGCCTTCCTCTGCCGCAGCGACCTCGACCAGCCGCACCGCCTCGGCCGCGTCCCCCCCGAGACGCTGGTGCTCGAAGGCTGGATCTATCGCCCGCCCGCCGCGGTGTGATCTCGACTTGAACAGATGGGGTCTCACACGGGGTCGACGGAGTCAGCGGAGACATCACTCTGCTGACTCCGTTGACTCCGTGTGAGACCATCGCGTTGTCGTGTCAGAATGGAGAATCGCGGCCCGTTGGATCAGTGAGGGCTCACGCACTGACGCTTCCGGATCTCCACGCAGGAGGCACCCATGTTCAACGTCGTCGTCCATCGCAGAAAGGGCCGCGCATGGTCCGCGCGGACCGTCGCAGTGTCCGTGGGCGCGCACCTCCTGGTAGTCGGCGGGATCGCCGTCGCGGCGGCGAGCGCGCGCGCCGACCCCCCACCGCCGGTACCTCCCGACTCGATCCGCTGGTTCGATCCCCAGGACAAGCAGCCGGACGCGCCGGCCCGGGCGCAGCCCGCCGCGCCGGATGCCCAAGCGGATCCGGAGCCGGGCGCGACGCCGACACCGCAGCCGCCGGACACCGTACCCACGGGGATCGCGCCGCCGGGCCCGGGCGACGCGCTACAGCCGCCCGACCCGGGTGTCGGGCCCGCGGGCCCTGGGACGGGCACGGCCTCACCTCAGCCGCACCCGCCCACGGGAGGCACCGGTCGGCTGGAGGACTTCCGCGACTCGACCTTCGTACCGGAGGACGTGGAGGAGCTCCCGCAGCTCCTCAACCCGCGCGAGGCGCAACGGATCCTGGAGCGCGTGTATCCGAGCCTGCTGCGCGACGCCGGGGTGACGGGCCGCACCACCGTGCTGCTGGTGATCGATCGCAACGGCGCGGTGCAGCCGGGGAGCGTGACCGTGCAGGAGACCACGGACGACGCGTTTCGCACGGCGGCGGTGCGCGCGGCCGAGCGGTTCCGCTTCCGCCCGGCGAAGCTGAACGGCCAGCCGGTCTCGGTCTGGATCTCCCTCCCCATCGAGTGGACGATCCAGCGCTGAAAGCAGCGGACATCACGCGGAGCCGGGGAGAGATCGCACATCTCTCTGCGGCTCCGCGTTTTCCGTGGGATGTCGATCCGGGCTGTCGTGCGCACGCGTTGTCAGAACGGCGAATCGCGGCCCGTTGCATGGGTGAAGGGCCGCGCGGCGGGGGAGAGCGACGCGCGGGCAGGAACACCGGCACGCGTGAAGCAGTATGCTGGTGAGGGAGCGGCGCACCGCCGCACCCGAATCTCCCCGGGCGCACCACCCAAGGCGCCCAGCGCAGACGGCCCACCGGGCCACGGACGGCCCCGCACCTCAGCACCCGCCGCGCAGGAGGAGCCCCATGTTCAACGTCGTCGTGGATCGCAGGAAGCGCAGCGTGTGGTCCGCCCGGACCGTCGCCGTTTCCGTGGGCGCGCATCTGCTGGTGCTGGCGGGCGTCGTCGCCGCGGCGACGAATACGCAGGCCGCTCCGGCGCGCGTGGACATCGTCGACATCGGGCAGCTCGCCGAGCGGCCGACGCCTCCGGCTCCCCGGCCCACGCCGCCGCCGCCCGCCGACCGGCCGGTCCCGGTGAAGGGCCGCACGCTCGAGCTGCAGACGCCCACCACGGTGCCCGACCACGTCACGACGCCGGACCCGTCCGAACCCGCGGCGAACCCGGACGACTTCACCGGCGTCGGCCCCATCGGCAACGTGATCGGCACGCCGCCGGCCACGCCGCAGCCGCCCGCGGCCGACCCCGCCCCGCTGCGCGACTGGCGGACCGACGAGCCGATCGACGCCCGGAACGCGGACCAGCTTCCCGTGCTCCTCAGCCCGCGCGACGCGCAGCGGATGCTGGAGCGGGTGTACCCCAGCATGCTGCGCGACGCCGGCGTCACCGGCCACACCACGGTGCTGCTGGTGATCGACAAGGACGGCTCGGTGCAGCCGGGAAGCATCACCGTGCAGGAGACCACCCACGACCAGTTCCGCGACGCGGCCATCCGCGCGGCGCAGCGGTTCCGGTTCCGCCCGGCCAAGCTGCATGGCGAAGCGGTCGCGGTGAGCATCTCCATCCCCATCGAGTGGCAGATCCAGCCCTGACGGGGCCGGCACGGCACACGGCGAAGGGGCCCGGGGTCAGCGCCGGGCCCCTTCGCGTATCTCCCCCCCACCGCTCGTCAGCCGACGGGCGCCTCCGCCGTGGGCGCGCGCCGTCCATCCACCGCCGTCTTCACCAGGGTGGCGCCAAGGATCAGCGCGCCGCCGGCCAGCGACCAGGCGCCCGGGTTCTCGCCGTGCACGATCCAGCTCCAGAACGGGTTCAACGCCGGCTCCAGCAGCAGCAGCGTCGACGCCTCCAGCGCCGCGACGTGGCGCAGGCCGTTGGTCAGCAGCACGTACGCCGCGCCGATCTGGAAGACGCCCAGGTAGCCGACCACCGCCACGTCCATCGGCGCGACGTGGGCCGGGAGGGCGAAGGGGAGGCAGGCCAGGAAGGCGATGGCGTTCCCCGTGACCACGGTCGGCAGCGAGCTCCCCTCACCCCCCGCGCGGCTTCCCAGCCAGCGCAGCCCCATGATCGTCGCCGCCCAGAATACGCTGCTCAGCAACGCCAGGATGTTCCCCAGCCGCGGATTGGGCGCCGTGACCGCCACCGGGGGCCGCTCCACGAAGAAGAGCCCCATCGCCACCGCCACCACGGCGACGAACACCAGGTCGCGCCCGCGGATCTTCTCGCGCAGCAGGAACGGGCTGGCGAGCAGCACGTAGAGCGGCGCCGTGTCCTGCAGGAAGATGGCGTTGGCCGAGGTGGTGAGCTTGTTCGCGGCCACGAACATCACCATGGTGCCCGCGTACGCGACCGCCACCGGGAGCACGTGCCACGACCACCCCCGCCGCGCCGCGCGGAGCAGCAGGAACACCGTGAGCGCCGCCACCCCCGAGCGGAAGCTGGCCACCTGCCAGCTGGTGAGCGCCGTCGCCTTGATCGCCGCGCCCCCCGTGGAGAAGAGCAGCGCGGCGCCGAGGATCTCGAGGCGATTGCGAGTGGTGGCCACGGGCTTCGACTCCGGAAAGGCGTCTCACGCAGAGACGCGGAGACGCAGAGAGCTCGCGGCGGCCCTCTGCGTCTCTGCGGCTCTGCGTGAGATGCCGTTGCTGTTTGCTTACTCGGCCTTCGGACCCGCGGCCTTCACGGCGTCGGAGACGCGGTCCTCGAAGCGCTTGAAGTTGTCGGCGAAGGCGGTGGCCAGCTTCTTCGCCTGCTCGTCGAAGGCGGCGGGGTCGGGCCAGGTGTTGCGCGGGATCAGCACCTCCGACGGGACGCCGGGGATGCTGGTGGGGACCGAGAGGCCGAAGAACGGCACCGTGGTCGTCTCCACCGCGTCCAGCTCGCCGGCGAGGGCGGCGCGCACCATGGTGCGGGTGTAGGGGAGCTTCATCCGCGATCCCACGCCGTACGGCCCGCCGGTCCACCCCGTGTTCACCAGCCAGACCGTCGACTGGTGCTCCTGCAGCTTCTTCCCCAGCATCTCGGCGTAGACGTTGGGGTGCAGCGGCAGGAAGACCGCCCCGAAGCAGGCCGAGAAGGTGGGCTGCGGCTCCTTCACCCCCCGCTCGGTGCCGGCCACCTTCGCCGTGTATCCCGAGAGGAAGTAGTACGTCGCCTGGTCCGGCGTGAGCTTGCTGATCGGCGGGAGCACGCCGTACGCGTCGGCGGTGAGGAACACCACGTTCTTCGGGTGCCCGCCGCGCGCGCTGGGGACGTGGTTCTCGATGTAGTGCAGCGGGTAGCTCACCCGCGTGTTCTCGGTGAGCGACTGGTCGTCGAAGTCTACGCGGCGCTTCTCGTCGACCACGCAGTTCTCCAGCACCGTGCCGAACATCCGCGTGGTGGCGTAGATCTCGGGCTCACCCTCCTTGGAGAGCTTGATGGCCTTGGCGTAGCACCCGCCCTCGAAGTTGAAGATGCCGTGGTCGCTCCAGCCGTGCTCGTCGTCGCCGATCAGCGCGCGCTCCGGGTCGGCCGAGAGCGTCGTCTTCCCCGTCCCCGAGAGGCCGAAGAAGAGCGCGGTGTCGCCCTGCGGGCCCACGTTGGCGGAGCAGTGCATGGAGAGCACGCCCTGCTTCGGCAGCAGGTAGTTCAGCAGCCCGAACACGCTCTTCTTGATCTCGCCGGCGTAGCGGGTGCCGCCGATCAGCACCTCGCGGCGGGCGAAGTTGATCAGGATGAAGGTGCTGGTGCGCGTACCGTGGCGCGCCGGGTCCGCCGGGTATTCGGGGGCGTGCAGGATGGTGAAGCCGGGCTCGAAGCCGTCCAGCTCGTCTTCGCTCGGCCGGCGGAACATGTTGTAGGCGAACAGGTTGTGCCACGCGTTCGGCGTGATCACGCGCACGCCGAGGCGATAGTCCGGATCGGCGCCGCCCCACATGTCGCGCACGAACAGGTCCTGCCCCTCCAGGTGTCCCAGCACGTCCTCGCGCAGCAGGTCGTAGTTCGCCTGCTCGAAGGCCACGTTCACCTTCCCCCAGTCCACGTCGCCCTCGGAGCCGGGCTCGCGCACCACGAAGCGGTCGTTGGGCGACCGGCCGGTGTGCGGGCTGGTGACGGCGTTGAAGGGTCCGCCGTCCACCAGGATCCCCTCGCCGCGGCGGATGGCGTGCTCCACCAGCTCCACCGGGTTCAGGTTCCAGAACACGGTGCCCGGGCTGCGGATGCCGTGACGGTCAAGGCCGTAACGGCTCGCGTGCCCAACGCGGGGGGCAGCGGCCTCGGCGGGGTTCAACGTGGTTGCCATGCTGAGGATCTCGGTTTCCGGGAACGACGTTCCGCCGCCGCCGATGCTCCTGTTTGCGGCCGCGGAGGGAAAACAGGGGACGAACGCTATCACGCGCGGCGGATCGGGGCAACCTTGATCGCGGCCCGATGAGCGGGACTCATTGCTTCCCGGGCCCCGGCAACGGCATCTCACGCAGAGCCGCGGAGCCGCGGAGGGAGGCGCCGTGGCTCCTCCGCGTCTCTGCGGCTCTGCGTGAGACCGATCTTTAGAAGCCGGAGACTACGTCTCGTCCTGGGGCTCGACGACGACCCGCTCCGACTTGCCGCGGCCAAAGGTCTCGGGGGAGTACATCTCCTCCGCGCGCGGCGGCGGGGCGATGAACTGGCCGGGGGTCGTCGCCCGCGCCACGTACGAGTAGGTGTACGTCCCCGCGGGAAGGAGCGAGGTGAAGGCCTCGACCCGGTCGTCGCGCAGGTTCTGGTGCTCATACCAGTACAGGCGCCACCACCATCCCCACTCCATCGTCCGCGCGCCGCCGTCCTGCGCCGGCGGGGTCTCGCGCGCACCCCGCAACTCGGGGTTCACCGGCTCGAAGCCGGCGGGGAGCGGGTCCACCAGCGCCACGTGCAGCCGCCGCGAGGGCGCCGTCATCGTCAGCGTCACCCGCACGCGCGCGCCGGCCTTCACGTGCCAGCGGCCGTCCGCGCCCAGGACCACGTCGCGCGGATCGTCCACCGCCTCGTACGTCCGCGACACCGCGAACCCGGCGTCCAGCGGCGCCAGGTCCAGGTCACGCGGGGCGTAGCGCAGCCCGGCGCGGTAGTAGATGCGGCCGGGTCCTTCCTTCCCGATCGTCACCGAGCCGGGGCGGTCTTCCTGCAGCGTCCGCATCGGCACGGAGACCAGCCAGCGGTCCGTCTGCCGCCCCGTGAAGGCGTGGCTCCCCGCGAAGCGTTCGCCCAGCCAGACGCGCGCGACGAACTCCGGCGTCTGCCCCTCGAACGCGTGGAAGTAGCGGTCGAGCGCCAGCAGCACCCAGGCGTTCTCCTGGGTGTTGGTCCACCGCCCCCGCGTGCGGTGGCCGAGGAGCCCGCGCACCACCTTGGGCACCAGCGGGTTGTCGGGCTTGGCGGCGATCAGCGCCTCGAGCACCACGCCGTCGGTGCGCCGCGCGCTGTGCAGGAGCAGGTACTCGCCCTCGCTGTAGCGCGTGGCGAAGGTCGCGGTCGACGCCGTCTCCGTCGCGCGGTTGTCGATGGCGCGCAGCAGCTGGTCGCGCTCGGCGGCGAGCGCCGAGTAGTGCGTCGCGGCGGAGAGGAGCCACCCGGCCATCTCCACCGTCATCGAGTCGCGCGGCGTGGCGGCGACGAACCGGCGCACCTCGTCCCCGGCGCTCGCGTCCTCCATCCTCGCCCGCACGTACAGGGCGTAGGCGTGCAGCGCCCGCTTCACGTCCTGCGGGTACTCGGCGGGGAGGTTGCGCGGGACGCCGCGCAGGTAGCCCCGGGCGCGCTCGAGGACCTCCGGCGGCACGGTGTAGCCCTTCTCCTTCGCCCGCTGCAGCGCGTGCGCCGCGTGGATGCTGGCGTAGGGGAAGGAACGCTCGCCGCGCGCCCAAAGACCGAAGCCGCCGTCGGCGTTCTGCATCGCCGCCAGCGCGCGCACGTCGCGCTCGACCGAGGCCTGGAGCTGCTCGGGGGCGGGGAGCTCCTCGGTGCGGAAGGCGTAGAGCACGTCGCGCAGCGCCACCACCCCCAGCATCCGCGAGGCGACCTGCTCCGCGCACTCGAAGGGGTAGCGCACCAGGTAGAGGAGCGCGTCGGTGAGCTCCTGCAGCGCGGTGGACGAGGTGGAGACCTCCAGCCCGCCGAACGCGGGGATCGCGTCCGCCGGCACCTGCAGCGGCAGCGTCTGCGCGCTGTCGCCGGTGAAGGTGCCGTAGGTGGCGAACGCCTCCGCCGTCGCCGGGGTGTAGACCGGGAGCTCGCCCTCCGCCGCGTCCGCCAGCGCGGACGAGGCGGCGGCGACCTGGAAGTAGGCCGGGCCCGCGCGCACCGCCTCGGCCGCCAGGCGCACCTCCACCCGGTCGTGCGCGGGGACGGTCACGCGGCGCCCCGGCTCCGTCACGTTCACGCCCGAGGCGCGGGCGGCCACGTCCACCTCCACCGGCGACCCCGTCTGGTTCTGGACGACGACGGGAAGCTCGAAGCGGTCGCCCCAGTTCAGGAAGCGCGGCGCGGAGGGCCGCACCATCAGCGGCTGCCGCGCGGTGATCCCGGACTCGCCCAGCCCGTAGCGCGTGCCGCCCTCCACCGCGACCGCGGTCACGCGGTAGCGGGTGAGGTTGGAGGGGAGCTTGAAGGGCACCGTCGCGCGCCCGTCCGGCCCCGTCACCACCACGGGGGAGAAGAGCGCGAGCGGGTCGAAGTTGCTGCGCACCGCGATGGGCGCGGGGGCCGACGCCTGGCCGGGCTCGGGCGGCGGGGGAGGGGGAGGCGGCGGAGGCGCCGGCATCGGCGGGGCCGCCATGTCCGCCATCGCGGGCGCGCTCGCGGCCAGCTCCCGCCGCATGATCCCGCCTGCCCGGCCGTTGAAGGACTGCTCCTGCGCCATCTCCGCCAGCCGCAGCGGGACGAGCGAGACGCGCAGCGGCGCCGGCGCCGACTCGCCGACCACCACCTCCACGCGCGCCGTGGCGTACCCGTCGTAGCGCACCGCCACGGTGCGCCGGCCGGACGCGACGGAGGCGAGCCTGAAGCGGCCGGCGTCGTCCGTCTTCACGCTGTCGCCGCCCACCAGCGCGACCTGCGCGCCGGCGATGTAGCCGCCGTTGCGCGCGTCGACCACGCGGCCGACGATCGTGTGCGGCGCCGGCTCGAAGTCGGGCGCCACCACCTGCACCAGCGGGCGGATGCGCACCTCGCTCACGCCGGGGCTGCGCGTGCGGTAGAAGTACGGCAGGGGATCGGGGATGGAGTAGCCGCTGAGCGCCAGCACCGCCTCGTCCACCACCACCAGCGCCACCTCGGCGCCGGCGACGGGGCGGCCGGACGGGTCGCGCACCTCCACCGAGACCTCGGTCTGCGCGTCGGGCGTGGTGGCGGTGTCGCGCGGGAGCGGCTTCACCGCCAGCGTGCGCGTCGCCGGGGGCACGGAGAGGTTCAGCGTGGCCACGGCGTAGCTCACCCCGCGCGCACCCTCGCCGCTCCGCCCGTCGGAGGCGCCGACCAGGTCCACCTGCACGAACACGTTGGGGACGTCTCCCTCGCCGATCGGCACCGCCAGCGTGGTCAGCGGCCCGTCGACGCGGAGCTCCTCGCTGCGCACCAGGCCGTTGCGGCGCACGGTCAGCAGCGCGCGGGCGGGGATGAACTGCGTGCGCAGCAGCAGCCGCGCGGTGTCGCCCACCGCGTAGCTGCGGCGGTCGGCGATCAGCTCGGCGCTGGTCTGGCCGCCGTCTTCCGGCCCCATCGCGAAGCGGCGCCCGCCGCTCACCCACACCGTCAGCGTGGAGCGCGCGGGGCGGCCGCGCGCGTCGGTCACCGTCGCCGCCACCTCGTAGCGCCCGCCCTCCGCCGCGCGGAAGACGCAGCGCACCGGCTGCGGCGCGGACTCGCGGACGCAGGCGGTGGAATCTTCCACCACCTCCTTCCACTCGCCCTGCTCCTGCCGCCAGCCGCGGCGCACGGCGCTCACGTTCACCGTGCGCCCGGCGACCGGCTTCCCGTCCAGGTCCACGACGACGAGGTCGAGGTCGATGGAGTCGCCCGCCTGCAGCCAGGCCCGGCGCGTCTTCAGCCCCACGTAGACCTCGGCGGGGTGCACCAGCAGCGCCGTGCTGGCGGTCCACGTCTGCCGGTTGACGTCGGTGACGGTGGCCGCGGCGTTGACGGTGTAGGGGCGCGGCGGATGGGCGCTGGTGAAGCCGACGCGCAGCACGTGCTGCCCCGACGCGTCCGTCGCCCCCTCCAGCGCGAGCGAGCGCGTCTCCTCCCCGCCGCCGCGGCCGGCGCGGTAGAAGAAGACGGGCGCCTCGCCGAACGTCCACTCGTCCCACCCCGGCGGGGTGTACGAGCCGGGGCTGGCGGTCACCTGCCAGTGCACCGGCGCGCCCGGGAGCCCGCCGCCCGCGAAGTAGCTGGCGCGCGCCGTCACCTCCGCGCTCCCGCCGATGACGTGCGGCCCCTCCTGCGCCGTCACGGAGACGGTGTACTCCGGCCGGCGGAACTCCTGCACCTGGAAGACCGCCACCGACTGTGCGCCGTTCAGCTCGCTCCCCTCCAGCTGGAGCTGCAGCTGCGAGGTGCCCAGGTTGGCGCCCGCGGGGACCACGAAGGAGGCGTCGAAGCCGCCCAGCGCCGTCAGCGCCGAGGTGCCGCGCGCGATTTCGTTGCGGCGCGCGTCGAACGCCGTCCACGCCACGCGCGCGTTCGCGCCGGTGAGGAGCGCGACGGTGCCGTCCTTCCCCGCGCCGATCCGCCGCACCCATCCCTTGAAGCGCACCGTCTCGCCCGGGCGGTAGAGGTTGCGGTCGGTGAACGTGTACCACGCCGCGGACGCTGCCTGCTCCTCGCGCCGCCAGGTGGCGTATCCCCCCGTCCCCCGCGCCAGGAACGCCACGTCCGCCCCCTGCCGCACCACCAGCAGCGGCTGCTGGTCGCCGGTGCCGGCGGGGAGGGCGAAGGTGGCGACGCCGCGCGCGTCCGTCGTCCCCCCGACGCCGGCCGCGCCGGGAGACGGGACCAGGCGCACCTCCGCGCCGGCGAGGGGCGCGCCGTCCACCAGCGAGGTGGCCCAGGCGAGCAGGTCGGTGGCGTCGGAGAAGGCGGCCAGGCCGATGCGGGTGGACTGCACCCAGACGTACGCCTCCTGGCTGCGCTCGTACTCGTCGTCCCCGTCCAGCGCCTCCACCGCCACCGCCACGCTCCCGAAGCCGCCCGTCAGCCCCGGCGACAGGTCCACGCGCAGCTCGCGCTCCTCTCCCGGCGGCGCATCGACCGTCAGCTCGCGGTCCACCACCGGGGTCCCCGGGAGCGGCAGGGGGTCCGCACGGCGGCGGTTCATCCCGACGAAGCGGAACCAGTCCTCCGGCTGCACCCGGTGGATGCGCAGCCGCAACCGCCGGTGTCCCTGGCTGGTGAAGGAGATCGCGCGCTCGGTCAGCGGGTCGAGCACGATCATCCCCCCCGGGCCGCTCAGCGACGCGCCGGGGACGCCCACCTCGAAGAGCTGCGTCTGCGGCGTGCCGAGCGTCTGGCCGAAGACGTCGCGGATCGCGGCGTCGAGCCGCACGGTGTAGTCCGTGCTCTGCTGCGTCTCGCCGGAGATCACCAGGTACGGGCCGGAGACGGTCACCTGCATCCCCGGGATCGCGGGCGTGACGCGCACCAGCTCGGGGCGGAAGGCGCGCGCGTCCAGCGGGTTGGTGAACTGCAGGAAGAAGGGCGCGCCCGGCCGGCAGGAGCAGTTCTGCTCCTCCACCTTCAGCGGACCGTAGGTGCGGAACTCCCAGTACTGCTCCACGGTGGTGAGCCGCGGCCCCTCGGCCGAGGGCGTGCCGGGGCGCACGCTCACGCGCACCTCGGCGTTGCGCGGGAGCGGGGCCACGGGGCGGAAGGCGAGCCAGCGGCCGGGCGTCTGCCCCCGCGTGAGCGCCTTCACCTGCGAGTCCGCCGCTACCTCGGCCGCGGTCGCCAGCCGTACCGGCCGGTCGATGCCGGCGGCGCGCAGGCGGATGGAGCGCAGCACCGCCGCCGGGTCGATCCGCTGGTCGAACGCCACCACCAGGATCGGCGTGAGCTCCGTCGGCCCCGGCTGCGGCGAGCCGCCGGTGGCCTGCGCCGCCGGCGTCGAGAAGGTCCAGCGCAGCGCGGTGCCCAGCGGGGTCCCCGCGGCGGAGCGCGTACCGGCGGGGACTTCGACGGTGTACTCCGTCGCCATCGGCATGCGGCCGGTGGGCTCGAACTTCAGCGTGCGCGCGTCGATCCACCGCCAGCGCCCCGCCGGCTGCGGGGTGATGCGCGCGGGGACGGCCCGCGCGGCCACGTCGCCCACGGAGCCGAGCGGCACCATCGGCTGGGAGAAGGTGATGGTCACCTCCGCGCCCACATCCACCTCGCCCTCGGGCGCGCGGCGGATCACCTGCAGCACGGACGCCGGAGGGGTGACGGGGCGCGTCGGTGGCCGGGTCGCGCTGTCCCGCGGCGGGAACGGCTCGGTGAGGGTGCGCCCGGCGCGCGGCGGCAGGAGCGTGGCCGCGGGGAAGAAGAACGAGTCCGCGGGCGTCGTGCGCGTGCGCAGCGGCTGCAGCCGCCCCAGCAGCGCCTGCGACTCGGCCGCGGTCAGCGGCCGCCCGGTGACCACGGTGGAGCGCGCGCGCACGCCGCCGGTCGAGGCCTCGTCCAGGCGGAAGTAGAGCCCGGACGAGTCCACCCGCTCGGAGACCGGCCCAGGCGTGTAGACCGGGTAGAGCGGCGGGATCTGGCGCCCCTGCTGCGGCTGCGGCGTCGGCCGGGCGACCGGGCGCGTCGGCACCGGACGCGGCGTGGACGGACGCGCGACGGGGCGCTGGGCGGCGGCGTGGCCGGGGAGCAGGGCGCCCGCGGCGGCGAGCAGGAGCAGCGCGGAGGTGCGGCGCACGAAGGTCATCGAGCCGATGGGTCGAGGGTCCGCCGGAAGGGGTGGGTCTCTCCGGCGCGGTGCTGCGTCAGGACAGGAAGCGGGCGCGCACCTCGGGCGAAGGCAGCATGCACGCGTCCACGCGCCCGAAGATGCGGTAGCGGCTCTTCGCCACGCGGTCGTAGAAGAAGTCGCGGACCGGCCGCGGGAGCACGATGAAGGCGTGGAGCGCGGGCCAGGGCGCGTCCATCCAGCGCATGGTCCGCAGCACTCCGCTGGACTTCACGGAGGCGCGGTCGCCCTCCACCAGCACCATGCTGTCCAGGTCGTCCACCGGGAGCCCGTGCCGCGCCAGCAGCCCGCGCCCGATGTCGGACTGCAGCGCGGCGAAGCGGATCCGTCCCCGCCGGTCGTGGCGGAGGATGAGCTGCACCAGGCGGTCGCACAGCCCGCAGGTGCCGTCGTAGAGCACCACCGGCCCGTCCGCGCCGGCGACGCTTGTCGAATCGCTGTTCATCGTTCCGCTGTCCATCGGGAGAATGTACGCCCGGCCGCCTGCAAACTCCAACGGCACGCCCTGGACGATTCTGACTCTTCGATCGACGGGATGATCTCACCATTTGTGGAAGATGACGAAGACGGCGCAGACGATGAGCCCGAAGCCCAGCGCGTAGTTCCAGCGAAACGGCTCCTTCAGATACGTCACCGAGAAGACCGCGAAGACGATCAGCGAGATCACCTCCTGGATCGTCTTCAGCTCGGCGGCGCTGAAGCGGCCGTATCCCCAGCGGTTCGCCGGCACCTGGAAGCAGTACTCGAAGAACGCGATCCCCCAGCTCACCAGGATCACGGTGACGAGCGGGAGCGTGCGGTGCCGCAGGTGCCCGTACCACGCGACGGTCATGAAGATGTTGGAGACGAGCAGCAGCAGGATGGTCGACATGGCGGCGGTGTCGTTGCGTTGGGCGTGACCGGGGACGGGCCACGATACGCCCTCGCTTCGAGGTACGACAGGGCGCCGCCGCCCACGCGCGGCTCCACGGCTCCGCCCGGGGCCGATGTGCTCCCATGGGCTGAAGCGCTTGCGGCGCAGTGGCTTAGGTTGTGCAGACCTTCGTCGGACGTGGAATCCTCCAGGCGCCCTGAACCCGATCGCCCTCCTGATGCCCAGCCCCGGAGCCCGCAGGCACCCCGTCACCCTCGCCACGGCCGCGCTTGCGTCCGCGGGGCTGATGGGCGCCGCGTGGGCGCTCGACGCCATGCGCCGCGAGAACGCCGCGCGGCGCCTGCACCGCCAGGTGGTGGAGCTGCTGCTCAACGCCCTCACCGCCGACGACCCGGTCACCGCGCGCCACAGCCGGCGCGTCGCCGACCTGAGCTTCGTGCTGGGCGAGGCGGACGGGCGCCTGTCGCGCGACGAGATGGCGACGCTGCGGGTGGCCGCGCTGCTGCACGACATGGGGAAGATCGACGACCGCTTCTTCCTGATCGTGCACTCGCGCAAGCCGCTGAGCGAGGCGCAGCGCGCGCAAATCAAGCACCACCCGCACCAGAGCGCCTGCATCCTGGAGCCGCTGGAGGAGCAGCACCCGGGAATCATGAAGATCGTCTCCAGCCACCACGAATCCTGGGACGGGAGCGGCTACCCCTGCGGCATCGCGGGCGAGGAGATCCCGCTAGCGGCGCGCATCATTGCGCTGGCCGACGTCTTCGACGCGATGACGCAGCCGCGCAGCTACAAGGACGCGATGCCGGTGGAAGAGGCGCTGGAGAAGCTGGACGAGGGGTGCGCGCGCCAGTTCGACCCGCACCTGGTCGAGCTGGTGGAGAGCGACCGCGTGCTCGACCGCTGGATCCCGATCGCGCACCAGGGCCTGGACGAAGAGCTCGGCCACCTCGCCCACCCCAACCCCACCGAGGCCGCGCTCGCCAAGGTCGATACGGAATAACGGCCGTTTCACGCAGAGACGCAGAGGAAAAAGAGAGAACGACCGTGCTGGTCAGTTCTCTCTGTTTCTCTGCGTCTCTGCGTGAAACGGCCGTGGGTGATCCTGGTCAGAATGACGCCGTCGGGAATTCGCTCGCCTTGGCCCGGGCAGCTACTGCGCTCGCCGCCGCGTGCACGAAGGCGCGCACCAGCGGCGGCGTGTGGCCGTGCAGCGCCGCGCGCTCGGGCTGGAAGAGGGTGGCGACGTAGAAGGGGTGCTCGGGCAGCTCCATCGCCCGCACGGCGCCGTCGGGGTCGAAGCCGGTGAAGCGCATCCCGTGGCGTTCGAGCGTCTCCCGGAACTCGGGGTTCAGCCCGAAGCCGCACATGTACTCCTCCTCCACCGGCTTCGGCCCGTAGATGCCGTATAGCCGCGATCCCTCCGCGAACTTCACCTGGCCGCCGACGTCGCGCAGGGCGCAGGCGAGCGCGGTGACCACCAGCGTTTCGCCCTCCGGGTCCGTCTCCGCGTGCCCCGCCGCGCCGATCCCGGCCACGTTCCGCGCGAACTCGATCACCGCGTGCTGGAAGCCGCCGCAGGTGCCCAGGAACGGCATCCCGCGCTCGCGGGCCCGGCGGATGGCCGCCAGCGCGCCCTCCATGCTGCGGTAGGGGCTCGCGGGGACGCACCAGACCGCGTCCACGTGGCCCAGCGCCTCCTCCTCGTCCGCGGCGATCTCTTCCGTGGCGACCCACACCGCGTCCACGGTGCGGCCCAGGGAGAGCGCGGCCAGGCCGAGCGCCTTGGGGATGGCCCGGTGCGCGACCACCTCGGGGTCGTGGTCGCCGACCAGCGCGATGAACGTGGGTTCCAGCATGGCGAGCCTCGCCGGCAGCGGGTCCGCCGTCCGCGCGGGACGGCGGGGAGGGTCGGTGGGACGATCGGATGAAAGATGTGCCGCAGAAGCCGGCGAGGGAAGGTTTCTGCTACGCCGCCGACCGCAGCGGAGCACAGTACGCGGCCGCGGTCCGTGCCAGGATCTCGGCGACCTGCACGTGCGAGTCGATGTCCGCCCATTCGACCAGCTCGTGCGCGCCCGCGCCGCGCCCGCCGATGACCACCGTCTCGATCCCCGCCGCGCCGAGGAACGCCGCGTCCATCCAGAACCCGAAGCCGCGGGTGACCGGCTCCTCGCCCAGTACCTCGGTCGCCGCCGCGAGCACCGCGCGCACCACCGCCGCGTCCGCCGCCACCTCGAACGAGCCGCGCGTCAGCGTCGGCCGCACCTCCGCGCGGAAGGTCGGGTCCTCCGCCGCGAGCGCGTCGGCGATGGCGCGGAGGGGCGCGACGACGCTCTCCTCCGTCTCCCCCGGCGTCATCCGCCGCTCGATGGTGGCGATGCAGCGGTCGGCATAGGTGCTGACGCCGGTCCCGCCCTTCAGCAGCCCGACGTGCAGCGACGGCGCGCCGACCAGCGGGTGCGCGGGCGACGCGCGCAGCTCGCGCTCGTGCGCGTCGAGCCGGGCGAGGAAGCGCCCCATGCGCATGTTCGCGTCGACCCCTTCGTCGTACAGGCTCCCGTGCGCCGCCCGGCCGAAGGTCTCCACCTCGATCCAGCAGAAGCCCTTGTGTGCGAGCCCCACCGCCATCTCCGTCGGCTCGGTGACGATCGCGGCGTCCGCCGTCACGTGGCGCAGCACCTCCTGCATCCCGATGCTCGCCACCTCCTCGTCCGCCACCGCGGCGATCAGCACGTCGCCGGCGAGCGCGGCACCGTGGTCGCGGAGCGCCTTCACCGCGGCCAGGCACGCCGCCAGGCCGCCCTTCATGTCGTAGCTGCCGCGGCCGTAGACGCGCCCGTCGCGCACCTCGCCCGAGAGCGGCGCCTCCATCCCGTCGATCCCGACGGTGTCGAGGTGCGCGTAGAGCATCAGCGAGCGTCCGCCGCCGGATCCGGGGAGCACGCCCACCACGCTCGCGCGCCCCGGCTCGCCCTCGAAGCGGCGCGTCGACATCCCCAGCCGCTCCATCTCCTTCGCCGCCCGTCCCGCGATCTCCGACTCGTTGGTGGAGCCGTCGCTGAAGGCGGGGTTGATGGACTGCGTGCGCACCAGCCGCTGCAGCGTCTCGACGAAGTACTCGCGGTCCGGCTCCATCGTCCGTCCTTTGTCGTTGATTTTCTCTGCGGCTCTGCGGCTCTGCGTGAGATGCAGTGGCAAGACCGAGGCGCTCACCGAGCTTGGGCGATCATCCGCAGCCCCGTCGGCCGCAGCGTGATCAGCGGCTGCCGCCCGACCTCCGCGCCCGGCGCGTGCCGCAGCCGCCAGCGCCGCGCCAGGGTGGCCAGCACTAGGATCCCCTCCGTCCACGCGAACCCCTCGCCGATGCACTTCCGTGGACCGCCGCCGAAGGGGAAGTAGGCGTAGCGCGGAAGCCGCGCCTCGTTCTCCGGCGTCCAGCGGTCCGGGTCGAAGCGCTCCGGCTCCGGCCACCAGCGCGGGTCGCGCTGCGTGACCCACGGGCTCATCAGCACCACCGTCCCCGCGCGGATGCGGAAGCCGCCCGCCACGAAGTCCGCCAGCGGCTCCCGCCCGATCGCCCACGCCGGCGGATACAGCCGCATCGACTCCGCGAGCACGGCGCGGGTGAACGGCAGCCGCGGCAGGTCGTCCACGCGCGGCGGGGCGTCGCCGAACGCGTCCAGCTCGGCGTGCAGCCGTGCCTCGGCGTCGGGGTTCAGCGCCAGCAGGTGCCAGGTCCAGGCGAGCGCGTTGGCGGTGGTCTCGTGGCCCGCGAGGAAGAGCGTGAGCGCCTCGTCGCGGAGCTGCAGGTCCGTCATCGCCCCGCCGTCGCCCTCCTCGTCGCGCGCGGCCAGCAGCATCGAGAGCAGGTCGCCGCGGTCCTCGCCCGAACGGCGGCGCTCCTCGATCATCCGGTAGATGGTCTCGTCCAGCCGCTCCGCGGCGCGTCGCACCCGCAGCGTGCCGGGGAGGGGAAGGCGGTCGAGGATCACGCCGAGCGGGTTGGTGAGGCGCTTGAAGGCGTTGAGCGCGTCGTTCAGCGCCGCGCCGATCTCGTCCGCCTCGCGCTCCACGTCGGCGCCGAAGAGCGTCTTCCCGGCGATGGCGAGCGTCAGGCGGTTCATCTCCCGCGCCACGTCCATCTCCGCCCCGGCCAGCCAGCCGTCGGCCACGCGGGCGGCGTACGCCACCATCGTCTCCCCCAGCGCGGCGATGCGCTCGCGGTGGAAGGCGGGCTGCGCCATCCGCCGCTGGCGCAGGTGCATGTCGCCCTCGCTGGTGAGCAGCCCCTGGCCCAGCACCGCGCGGGCGCGCTGCAGCGCCTTGCTCTTGATGAAGTTGCGGTGATTCGTGACGAGCACGTCGCGCACCTGGTCGGGGTGCGCGACCAGGTACAGCCGCCGCGGCCCGAAGCGGAAGCGGGCCACGTCGCCGTACGTCGCGTGCAGGCGTTCGACGAAGCGGATGGGGTCCCGCCGGAAGGCGGGGAGGTGCGCGAAGGGGAGGCCGCGCGGGCCGGGGGGCTCGGGGAGCGCGCCGGGCGGGGCGGGGAGCGCCCCGGTGGGGAGCACGGCCGCACCGCCGCCGGTCACGCCGTCACCCGCAGCAGGCGTGGATGCCCGTGCCGATGCGCCCCCAGCGCGCCGCGGTGAGGAAGTGCGGGAAGGGCGAGTCCTTGTCCCGGTCCACGCTGAAGTAGATGAAGAGCGGCTTGCCGCGCACCACCTCGCGGGGGATGAACCCCATGAAGCGCGAGTCCAGCGACTGGTCCCGGTTGTCGCCCATCACCCAGTAGCTGTCC
>Ga0070685_10000551_pt1 | contig 21022 bp, 19 predicted proteins | sample KBSS13LmetaG_FD_65651 | JGI IMG/M metagenome (GOLD analysis project Ga0070685, IMG submission 65651) | Switchgrass rhizosphere microbial communities from Kellogg Biological Station, Michigan, USA - KBS S1-3L metaG | ecosystem: Host-associated > Plants > Roots > Rhizosphere ...
CGGCCGTGTTCGCCGGCCACATCCACGAGACCTGCGGGAAGGTGAACGAGCCCATCGGCGACTCCGGCATCCCGTTCTTCCGTTCGGGCGCGGCCGCGTTCCAGGACTACCTGGTGGCCGACATCGACCCCACGCAGAAGGTGATGACCGTGCGCAAGCGCGCGGCGCCGTACCCCGGCGAGTACGCGTTCACCGGCGAGGAATGGAGCTGCGTCCTGGACGACACGGTGCCCGACCCGCCGCTGCCGGTGCCGGCGAAGGACGGCTCCGTGACGTTCTTCAACGAGGGCGGCTTCGTGGCCCGGTGCGAGCTGCGGTACACGTACAACGGCGTGGAGTACCGCAGGAAGACGGGCGACATGGACCTGGGGAACAAGAAGAGCTACAGCATTCCGCCCACGGCGACGGACGTGCGGGTGATCGGCAAGGAGCAGACGGGCCTGGTGTGGGAGGGGTGGCGCACCGTGTTCGACCTGAGCTTCCCGTCGCCGCCCAACCAGTGCTTCAAGCTGTACGGCACGACGCTGAACCCGAAGTGGAACAACAACTGCTCCTGACGCGCCGGTTTCCCAACCGGTTGTGCGTTCGTCGACAGCCGAACTGACTTGGCTCTCACAGGGGTCACAGGGGACACGGAGGAAAGCCCGAGGCAGTCCTCCGTGTCCCCTGTGACCCCTGTGAGAGATTGCGGTTGAGTCTGCCCGTCGATTGCACTCAATCGGCGGAACGGGTGGGTCAGCGCCCCGGCTGGCCGATGCCGAGGAGGTTGCCCTCGCTGTCCCTGAACCAGGCGCCCTTCTCGCCGACGCCTTTCCGCGCATCCCACGTGTGGCTGAATGAGGAATCGGAGCGGGCAGGCGCTGAGCTCGGGTTGAGTCCGAGCACTGAGTTTGTTAATGATCCATCGGTTGATCGCATGCGTTCCCTCGCCGCAAGAGATCATGTTTTCTATAAGGAGATTTCCTTAATATTGGCAGTCCCTCCATACAGCGACTCCTTTCCGCGAGGTCTTATGCCAAGGCGTAGAAGAAGTGCTGGGCTCTGGGGATCCATTCTTCAGATCCTCGAGGTGATTGTGGGCGCAGCCAAGTCCTGGGCCGTGGCTCCACTGCTCGCGGTCACGATCGCGTTTACCTTTTATATTGGGATTCCTGCGAAGACGGATCCGATTCCTACACCGGTACCACTACCCCCACCGAACCCTGTCTTCCCGCCGCGAGACAGCGCGAGAGAAGGACCAAACGGGCCCATTACCTGGGATACGCTCCAAGCGGACACCCTCGATCGAACTGGCCGGGCGCTGGGAATTACCGTGGGAGCGCTGAACGAGAACTATCGCTGGTTGATGGGGAGCTCCAAGTACGTCGGTATCAGCGGAGGGGACAGTATTCCACTGAATGACGCACTCTCGTCCCTGAGTCGCGACGTTGAGCTCCCGCTCATCGTCATCGGAATGGCGTCGCATGAGAACGCCGACGAAAACCCGTTTCAAGAGGATTTCCGTGCGCTGACGCGCGCGGACGCGATCGCGCAGTTTTCTCAGGATCATTTCAATCGAGCTCCGCAGATCTACAAGATCAATCTCGGCGCGTACCGGTCCCGGAGCGGACCGGCTGGAACCTCGGCGGTCGAGCGGCGGGTGGCGGTCCTTCAGATCACCTGCTGGGACGAGGGTGCCGATCTGCAGAGCGGAGTGAGAAACGCCCTGGTCAAGGCGGGAAGGAGAGGCGGTACCTCCGTGAACGGTCCGGGGTACACAAATTTCGACCCCGAGCGGTTTATCGTGACCACAGTGACAGAGAGGACTGGCGGCGTCAAACCGCCTCGGTGCGCACCTCAGGCCGTAGAATAGTGCAGATCGCGTGAAGGTGGCCGGGCGCGCGCAGGATCGGAAGGATAGCAGCGCACGTGAACAGAAAGGGCTCCGCGAGCGACGCTCGTGGAGCCCTCGGCCGTGACGATCGTTCGACTCAACGCACCGGCTGGCCGATGCCGAGGAGGTTGCCCTCGCTGTCCCGGAACCAGGCGCCCTTCTCCCCGACGCCGCCCTTGCTCGGGTAGTTCCCCTCGATCTCGGCGATGCCGCCGACCGTCTTGATCCCGGGCAGGTCGTACTCCTCGAACACCACGCCGCGGGCCCGCAGCGCCGCGACCGTCGCCTCGAGGTCGGCGACCTCCCACCCCATCTGCGTGTGCGTGCCTGACGCGGCGCCGGCCGACTGGAAGACGACGAAGAAGGTGTTCCCGCAGCGGTAGCGAAGGCCGCCCGGCCGCTCCTCCACCGGCTCCAGCCCCAGCTTCTCCGCGTAGAACGCTCTCGCCCGCTCCAGGTCCTGCGCCGGCAGTCGGGTCGCCACGTCACTGTGTTCGAGCATCTCCCTGGCTCCCATCGGATGGATGGCTTCGGACGGAGGCGGGGGCCCGCAACAGAGCGGGGGACAACCGCCGAACCGCCGGTTGTCCCCCGTTGCTGCAACCTGCCGGCCGTTCGGCTCAGACGCAGCCGATCACGGTGCAGCCGCGCGCGCTCGGACAGGCGTCCACGGCGGAGCCGCAGTTGGGACCGCCGCCCTGCGTCGCCGCGAGGAACTCGATCGTGATCTCCGCGGTGCCGAACGACTCCACGCTCAGGGTGTCGAGGTCAAGCTGGATCTTGCGCATGCTAGTGTTCTCCCATCAGGAAGGTTCGAGTCGCAGGAGCGGCATACTCTGCCGCCCCGGCCTCTGTCTCACGGCGCTCTGCAGCGCCCGGGTCGCAAAGGCAAGTCGAATATGCCGGTACCACTTGGCGCCGTCAACTACTTGCGAACATGCACCCAGGGCGTTAAAGGGGCGCAATTGCGACGCTCGCTCGCCCCACTGTTCCAGTCGCTCCCCAGCAATCCCGTGCACTTTCGGGCGCTACGCTACACTCACTGCCCGCTGTAAGTAATTGTCGATATTTGCAATGAGCCTGTCGTCTCCGCGAACCAGCGGACGCGGCACGGATGACTATTTTCTATTGGAATTACAGAGAAAATCTTTGTCAAGTGGGGAAGACGATGTGGCCGTCATGTGAAATGTGCTACGCACTTCCGTTGCACAATCCAATCACCCTCGTCATCACGGGCTGCAGCTGTGCCTCACGCAAGAGACGCAGAGCCGCGGCGAAGCCCTCCGCGACTCTGCGTCTCTGCGTGAGGCCAGCTGTTTCAGTCGCCCCAGGCCGGCTCCGGCGCCAGCGCCGACAGCCGCCGCTCCTCCTCGATCTCGTGCTCCCGCTCCTCGCTCACCAGCCGGCGCTTCACCCACGAGCCGAAGTCGTCGAAGTAGGAGTAGGCCACCGGCACCACCAGCAGCGTGAGCATGGTGGAGGTGATCAGCCCGCCGATCACCGCGCGCGCCATCGGGGCGCGGAAGCCGCCGCCCTCGCCCATGGCCATCGCCACGGGAAGCATCCCGAAGATCATCGCCAGCGTGGTCATCATGATGGGGCGCAGGCGCACCTCGCCCGCCTCCACCAGCGCCGTGCGCCGGTCCTTGCCGGCGGCGCGGCGCTCGTTGGCGTTGTCCACCAGCAGGATCGCGTTCTTGGTCACCAGCCCCATCAGCATGATCACCCCGATCATGCTCATCATGTTGAACGAGTCGCCCGTGATCAGCAGGGCGATCAGCACGCCGATCAGCGAGAGCGGCAGCGACATCATGATCGCGAACGGCTGGGTGAAGCTCTCGAACTGGCTGGCCAGGATCAGGAAGATGAGGATCACCGCCAGGACGATGGACTCCAGCACGTAGCCCACCGTCTCCTGCAGCTGCTCCGTCTCGCCGCCCAGCGTCACGCTGTAGCCGGCCGGCAGCTTCATCTGCGACACGGCGGCGGTGATCTGCGTGGAGGCCTCGGAGATCGAGAGCTCCGGCGCCGTGCCGGCGGAGACGGTGGCCACGCGCTGCAGGTCCTGCCGGTCGATCTGCGACGGCGCCACGCCGCGCTCGATGCGCGCGACCTGCCCCAGCGGCACCGTGAGCGCCGCGCCCGACGCGTCCCGCCGCGTGGTGGCGATGGGGAGCGAGGCCAGGCTCTCCAGCGAGGTGCGCTGCTCGGGCGCCACCTGCACCACCACGTCGCGCTCCTCGCCGGTGGGGTCCTGCCAGGTGGTGGCCGTCTGTCCGGCCAGCAGCGGACGCACGGAGCTGGAGATCTGCCCCACGTCCAGCTCCAGCTCGTTGGCCACGTCGCGGTCCACGTCGATGCGGAACTCCGGCCGCGGCGCGCCCAGCGAGCTCTCCACGTCCACCACGCCGGGGATGGCCTTCATCCGCGCGGCCACCAGCCCCGAGATGCGGGTGAGCTCGCGCACGTCGGGCCCGCGCAGGTTCACCATCAGCGGCTTCTGCGCGCCGCCCACCCCGCCCGCGTCGAGCACCGACACCATGGCGCCGAAGGTCCCCCCGACCGCCCGGCGGGCCTCCACCATGATCTCGTCCTGCGAGCGGTCGCGCGCGTCCGGGGGGGTCAGCTTCACGTAGATCTCGCCGCCCGTGACCGTGCCCGTCACCCCGGCGCCGACGGTGGTGTAGGTGTACTCCACCCCCGGGATCGCCCGCAGCCCCGCGCCGATCTGCTCGGCCCGCTGCCGCGTGTAGCCCAGCGACGACCCCTCGGGCGTCTCGAAGGTGACGGCGAATTCGGAGTTGTCCACCGTCGGCATGAACCCGCCGCCGATCAGCGGGAAGAGCATCATCGCGCCCACGAAGGCCGCGGCGGCCGCCGCCAGCGTGGTCTTCCGGTGCGAGAGCGCCCATCCCACGATGCGGCGGTACTTCCCCGCCTGGCGGTCGAACCAGCTGTTGAATCCCCCGATCACCCGCGTGACCGGGTTGCGCTTCGGGGCGTGCGCGCCGTGCGACGACTCCACCCCCCACCACGCCGCCAGCATGGGCGTCAGGGTGAAGGAGACGAAGAGGGAGACGAGCACCGCCCACGCCACCGTCATCCCGAACTGGTAGAAGAAGCGGCCGATGATCCCGCCCATGAACGCCACCGGGACGAACACCGCCACGATGGAGAAGGTGGTCGCCATCACCGCCAGGAAGATCTCCTTGGTCCCCACCTCGGCCGCGCTGAAGTGGTCGCGCCCCAGCTCGCGGTGGCGCACGATGTTCTCCACCACCACGATGGCGTCGTCGATCAGGATGCCGATGGAGAGCGACAGCGCCATCAGCGAGAGCACGTTGAGGGTGAAGCCCAGCACGTTCATCAGGATGAAGGACGAGATCACCGACACCGGGAGCGCCAGCGCGGTGATGGCGGTGGCCTTCCAGTCGTTCAGGAAGAGCATCACCACCACCACGGTGAGCAGCGCGCCCAACATCAGCTCGCGGATCACGTCCTCCACCGAGCGGCGGATCATGATCGAGTTGTCGCGGATCACGTTCAGCCGCGTGCCCTCCGGCAATGCCCGCTGGATCTCGGCGACCGCCTCGTTCACCCCGTCGGCCACCTCCACCGTGTTCGCGCCGGAGACCTTGAGCACGTCCAGCGACACCGCGCGGGTGCCGTCCACCAGCGCGACGGAGCGCTCCTCCTCGGTGCCGTACTCCACCCGGGCCACGTCGCCCAGGCGCACGGGGTGGCCGAGGCGGTTGTCCACGATCACCCGCGCGAACTGCTCGGGGCGCACGATGCGGCCGGTGACGCGCACCAGCTGCTCCTGCGACCCGCTCTCCAGGCGCCCCGCGGGGACCTCCAGGTTCTGCTGCCGCAGCGCCGCCATCACCTGCTGCGCGGAGACGCCGGTGGCGATCATGCGGTCCGGCTGGATGAAGACGCGGACCTCGCGCGCCAGCCCGCCGGCGAGCTGCACCTGCCCCACCCCGCTCACCGACTCCAGCTGCCGGCGGATGGTCTCGTCCGCCAGCGTGGTCAGCTCGGCGATCGGCGACCTGGACGACGAAAGCGCCAGGGAGATGATGGGCTGCGCCGAGGGGTCGAACTTCTGCACCACCGGCTGCTCGATGTCCTGCGGTAGCTCGCGGCGCACCGCGTCGATCTTGGCGCGCACGTCCTGTGCGGCCTGGTCGCCGTTGCGCCCCAGGTCGAACTCCACGATCACCTGGCTCACCCCCTCCAGGGAGATGGAGGTGATCTTGTCCACTCCCTCCACCGGGTTGAAGGCCTCTTCCAGGCGCTGGGTCACCTCGCGCTCGATGGTCTCCGGGCTCGCGCCGGGGTAGACCGTCTGCACCGTGACCACGGGGATGTCGACGTTGGGGAACTGGTCGATGGGAAGGCGGCGGTAGCCGAAGATCCCCAGCACCACCAGCCCCGCCATCATCATGGTGGTGAAGACGGGGCGGCGGATGGCCACCGCGCTCAGTCCCCCCCGCGTGCCCCCGCGCCCCGGCTCCGGGGCGGGGATCTCGTTCCTCTGCTCGCTCATCTCGCTCACCGCTCCGCGCCCGCGGGGGCGGCCGGGGTTGCGGCGCGCACCACCACCCGCGCGCCCTCTTCGATCTCGCCCGGCACCCCCACCACCTGCTCGCCGGCGGCGAGGCCGCTGGCGACGGCCACCAGCCCACGCGCGTCGTCGCGCTCGCCGAGGGTGACCACGCGGCGCTCGGCGCGGCCGTCCTTCACCACCCAGACGAAGCTCTCGGTGCCGGCGGTGCGCACGGCGGCCGCGGGGACGGCCACCGCGGTGCGGGTCTGCCCGGTCAGCACGCGCCCGCTGGCGTAGAGCCCGCCGATCAGCCCCCCGTCGGCGTTGGGGAGGCGCAGGGTGACGCCCACCTGCCGGGTGCCCGGGTCCGCCACCGGGTCCACCCGCGCCACGGTGCCGCGGAAGGTGCGGCCCGGGTCGCTGCTCAGGGTGAACTCCACCGGCTGCCCCGCGCGCACGGCGGCGGCCAGCTCCACCGGCACCTGCCCCTTCAGCTCCAGGTTGCGCGAGTCGACCACCACCAGGAGCACCGCGCCCACCGCCACCGCCTCGCCGGACTGCACCCGCCGGTCGCTCACGCGCCCGGTGAGCGGCGAGAGCACGCGGGTGCGCGCGGCCTGCTCGCTGGCCCCGGTGGCCCCGGCGCGCGCCGCGGCGAGCTGCGCGCGGGCCGCGGCCACCTGCGTCTCGGCCGCGCGGTAGCTGATCTCGCTCATGGCGCCCGCGTCGTGCAGCGTGCGAGCGGACTCGAGCTGGCGCTGCGCCTGGGCCAGCGCGGCCTGCGCGCCGGCCACCTGCGCCGCGGCGCCGCCGGCCTGGCTCTGGATCCCCGCCGCCTCGATGCGGGCCAGGAGCTGCCCCTGCCCCACCACGCTGCCGCGGTCCACCGTGAGCCCCTGCACCACCCCGGGCACCTGCGCCTTCACCTCCACCACGCGGGCCGGCTCCAGCGACCCGGCCAGCCCCACGGCGCCCTGCAGCTCCGTGGTGGTCGCCGGCGCCACGTCGCTCGGCGCCAGTACCACCTCGGGGGTGGCGGCGGGGGTGCCGGCCTTGGCCTCGCCCGCCTCGCCGCCGCCGCCGCACCCGGCCAGCATCGCCATCGCCGTCGCGGCAAGCGCGGCACGGACGAACGCGCGTCCGCGCGGCATCTCAGTCTTCATCACCGTCTCCAGGGCCGGGTTCATGGGGCAGTCCGCGTCGTCGTCGTGGGTCCGCCGGCCGCGCGCTCCACGCGCGCCGCGGCGATGCGCAGGTCGGCGGTCGCCTGCGCCAGGTTGCTGCGGGCCTGCAGCAGCTCCAGCCGCGCCTGCGACACCTCGAGCTGCGTGGCCAGGCCGCGCTCGTAGCGCAGCACGGTGAGGTCGTAGACGCGCTGCGCCGCCTGCACGGTGGTCTGCCGCGCGGCGATCGCGGTGCGCGCCCGCTCGGCCTCGCCGCGCGCCTGCTCGTACTCCACCTGCACCCCTTCGCGCAGCTGGGAGAGCTGCAGGCGCGCGCGCTGTGCCTCCAGCCGCGCCGTCTGCAGCTCGGCGTTGCGCTGCCCGCCGTTGAAGATGGGCACCGACACGCTGAGCGTGGCCGCCGCGTCGCCGCGCCAGTCTTCGCCGAAGCCGAACATCTGGGTGGGCTGCAGCTGCCGGCCGTAGTGCGCCGCCACCGACACGCTGGGGAGGAAGGCCCCCCGCGCGACGCGGATGGCCTCGTCGCGGATGGCCACCTGGCGCTCGGCGGCGGCGAGCGAGGCGCGCCCCGCCGTGGCAAGCGCGGCGTCCGTCTCGGCGGCCACGCGCTCGGGGGCGTCGAGCGGGCTGGTGAGCCGCACCGGCTGCCCCGTGGGGATGTTGAGGAGGCGCTTGAGCTCCAGCAGCGCGAGCTGGGCGGCGTTCTCGGCCGCCACCAGCTGCGGGCGCAGGTTGTCGCGCGAGACCTCGGCGCGCAGCACCTCGAGCTCGCTGCTCTCGCCGGCGCGCTGCCGCAGCCGCTCCTGCGCCAGGAAGGCCTCGGCCTGCTCCAGCGCCGCGCGGGCGATGCCGGCGAGCTCGTCCGCCAGCTGGGCGCGCGTGTAGGCGGTGCGCACCTGCAGCACGATCTCCGCCTCGCGGTCCAGCAGGGTGAGCTCCGCCGCGCTCCGGTAGCTGCGCGCGATGCGCAGCGCCGCGCCCGTGCGCCCGCCGGAGAAGAGCGTCTGGCTGCCGCTCAGGGTGGCGGTGTAGGTGTTCTCCTGCCCAAAGGGGAGCCCGCTGAAGAGGCTGCCCAGCCCCGCCAGCCCCGCGTTGGCCGCGTTTTGCTCCAGGTAGGAGACGCGCTGGGCGAGCGGCGCGGTGCTGTCGGGCTCGAAGCGCAGCGAGTCCGGCAGGGAGATCCCCCCGCCGCCGAAGGGCGAGGCGAAGGTGCGGGTGTAAGCCAGGTTGGCGCTCAGCTGCGGCAGCGCCTGCGCGCGAGTCGCGCGCACCTGCGCGGCCGCCAGCCCCACCTCGCTGCGCGCCAGGCGGATCTCGTCGCTCTCGCTCAGGGCGCGCGTCACGGCGCCGTCCAGCGAGAGCGCCACGGTGTCGCGCGGGGCGGCGGCCGGCTGCGGCGCCGTCTGCCCCCGCAGCCCGTGCGGGGCGGAGACGGCGATCAGCGCTGCCGTCGCCGCCAGGATGGACGATCGGGTCATTCCGTCTCTTCTTCCGGGGCGGTCGATAGGTGGTGCGGTGATATACTCCAGTATAACACCTGGAGTTTCAGCGGACAGCTGCTCCCGCCGCATGGTCGTCGTCCCCATGGCTCCCTGACTCAGGGGCGCGGGGCGCGCGTGACCTCGGCCGCGAGGCTGCGCAGCGACTCGATGGCGAGCGTGTTGAAGCGCACCACGTCGTCGAACCGCTCGCCGGCGGAGGGCGACAGGTCGCCGAGGCGCTCGCGGGACTGGCCCAGGCGCTGGATGAAGACCTGCATCCGCTCGATCTGGCGGCTCACCAGGCGCTCCGACATGTCGGGCGCGATGCGATAGTAGTCGCGCCGGTCGCCGGGACGGGTGACCCGCTCCGCCACGCCCCAGTTCTCCAGCAGGCGCGCGTTGGAGCTGACGCTCCCCTTGCTCACCTTCAGCGTCTCGGCCAGCTCGTCCAGCGTGGAGTCGCGCTCCACCAGCATCAGCAGGCCGAACATGCGGCCCGCGATGCGGGGCACCCCTTCCTCCTCGAAATGCCGCCCCATCATCTCGATGAACTCTTCATTCGCGTCGGTCATTCTCGGCAGCGTGCGGGGGTGACTGGCTCGGCTCGCCGAAGATAGAGTCACTAGATCGTTTAGTCAATACTGAACGCACTATACATTCAAGATGCGCATGGGGACCGGAAAGATCGTCTCGCGCGGAGGCGCGGAGACGCAGAGGAGGGCGCGGCGTCTCTCCGTGTCTCCGCGGCTCCGCGTGAGATGCTTTTCGCCAGGGTTGATTCACCCAGAAAGGCTTGAAGCATCACGCAAAAGACCCGGCGCGCACCTGTGGAGGCGCGCGCCGGGCCGTGCTGTGATCACCGACAGCTCACGGACGCATCATCGCGAACTCTGTCCGCTCAGCAGTCGCAGGTGTAGGTGATCGGCGCCGGCAGGCAGAACCTGCACGGGTCGGTGTAGTAGCCATTCGAGCCGCAGTAGCACGTATACGATTCGAGGCCACGGACCGTCCCCCGGGCCGCAGCGGCGGCCGCCTCGACCTGGAACTGCTCGATGCGGAGATCCTCGATGTTGAGCGCGAGCTTCTTTGCCATGTGACGTCTCCGTTCAGGATGGGGGATGGGGGTGCTGCGGGTGCGTCAAGCTAATCATTTGCATCTAGGCGCACAATTACGGGCTGGAAAAACGTGACTGTCCGCTTATGCAAGCGCGTCGTGCGAAAGAATCGTCGAACAAATCAGGTTCGTCACCCACGCACGATCAGCGCAGCTCGGGCCTGCCTGCCGACTCCATCGGATGATCGGGCGTGGGTGCCATCCGCCCCCGGATCGTTCCCGCCAGCTCCGGGCGGAGCGCGACGGCGAAGGCGAGCACGATCAGCCCCGCGCCGATCAGGCGCGCCGTCCGCCACCCGTTCGGCAGCAGCTTCTCGGCGAAGACGACGAGCGTGATCGCCAGCACCCAGGGCAGGCTCATGGCCCCGGCGGCGACCAGGATCACCATCAGGGTCCAGCAGCAGCCGATGCAGTAGCCCGCGTGGCGGGCGGCGAGCCGCAGCGTGGCGGCGTACCCGCTCCGCCAGCGGCGCATCAGGAAGCCGAGGGGCGACTCGCACTGGCGGAGGCAGACGCGCTTCGCCCCGGAGAGCTGGTAGATGCCGGCGGCCGCCAGCACCGCGGCGATGGCGAAGGGCGCCGCCGCGTGGAACCCCTGCCACCGCGCCGCCAGCGCCCCCACCGCCACGTACGCCCCGTAGACGGGGATGCCGGTCGCCAGCCAGAAAAGCAGGTAGACCGCGGCGAACGCCGCGGGCGGAGCCGCGCGGTCGCCGATGGCGGCGAGCCGGCGGCTGGCGGTGCGGTAGAGGAGGATGGTGGGCGCGGCGCTCGGCAGCATCATCGCCGCCATCATCACGCCCCACTGCGCCGTGAACGCCGCGCCCTGCGCGAGCGACGGCGACGCGCCCGGGGCGGACATCGACATCGACGCGGTGTCGCGCAGCACCAGGAGCCACGCCAGCATCGAAACGGCGGCCAGACCGGCGCCCAGGGCGAGCGCCCCGCGGCTCCCGAACGCCGCCGCGCGGCCCTCGACGCGTGTGCTCACGGACCCTGGTACTCGAACGGGGCCGCGGCGGCGTAGCGGCCGGAGTGGTCGAAGCTCACCGGCCCCTCGATGCGGAACGTCGACGAGGCGGCGAGGTCCGCCTCCTTGAAGACGAAGCCCTCGGGGAGCACGGCGCGCGGATGCACCTCGGCGCCGGTGACCTTGTTGCGCACCGGCTCCAGCTCCAGTGCGATGAAGTCCCCCGCCTTCACGGAGCTGGTGAAGCCGCTGACGGAGACCTCGAAGGGCGCGTACTCCGGCGCGTGGAGCGTGCCGATGGTCGTGGCGATGATCTTCCACGGACCGCCGGCCCGCCCGGAGACCAGCGTCTGCAGCGCCTCGCGCTGCCGTTCGTCCGCGCGCTCGTCGAGCACCAGGATCCCTTCGCCGTTCCCCTCGTGGATGGCGCCCGGCCAGTTCACGGCCATCCCGAAGCTCAGCCCGGCGAGCGGCACGTCGGCGTAGCTCCCCTCTTCGATGTGCCAGTTCCAGTTCCCCTCGCACTTCCCGGTCGTGGGCAGCCCGTTGAAGTTGCACGGGCACCCGTAGTCGCAGTTGCACGCCAGGATCACGTGCCCGCGAATGTGCCAGCCGGGGATGGCGCCCCCGTTCGAGGCGGAAGGTGCGGTCATGATGCGATCTCGTGGAGGGAGGGGCGGCGAAGACGGAGCGCGCGGCGCACTGCTCAGGCCGACGCGGGTCCGATAGGCTGCGTCGCCCGGCGCGATTCCGCAAGGCGCGGCATAGAATCTCACACGGAGTCGACGGAGTCAGCAGATTGAAGTCTCCGCTGATTCCGTCGACTCCGTGTGGAACACCGCGACTTTGCTCGTCAGGGCTTGGCCGGGGGCGAGGCGTCAGTCACTGCACGATTCGGTGCCGGCCCGCACGCGGGAAGCGGGGTTTGGCGATTCTTCACTCGCATTTCCGCTATCGGCCAGTGGTGCTTTAGCAGGGGTTCGTACCGCGCGAGAGCGGCCTGCCACGGGCTGTCAGCACTTACTTCTACAGCCCCTCCTTGCTTCAGCGCCTCCAACCTCAGGGCCGCGGGAAGCAAACCGGCTACGTTAGCATGGCTGAGGTTCATGTCAGATGCATGCGCCCAAGGCGGAAACACCGCGCCGCGTAGATCGGCTCCGGTGAAGTCGGCGTGGGTGACGTAGGCGCTGTCAAACCGAGCGTTGCGAAGCGAAGTGGCGATGAACAACGCGTCGCAAATGCGCGCCAAACGGAAGGATGCCCCGTCCCCTACCGAGAATGTGAAATCCGAGCGCCGTAGATCGGCTGCCCCAAAGTTCGTGCCGCGCATGTTCGCGCGCGTGATTGACGACCGAACAAAGTTTCCTCCGATAAACCTCGCACTATCCAACAATGAAAACTTCAAATCCGCATCCGGCAGATTCACCTGCTCGAGCCGTGCGCGTGGAGCTTCCAGCCCACGCAATCGAACGCGGTCGGCGTTGAGATCCTCCAGCGCCGAGGAACGTCCTGCGTCACCCACCTTCCCACTCGCACCACCGATTAGTTGCCACGCTTGGAAGTGCTTCGTTCTCTCACGATCCAACCTGCCCGTCCAATACTCGTAAACCGGGAAGCAGATGATCACCGTCTGCAAGACGAGAATACACGTCTGCAGAAAGATAAGGCGGTCGGTGTTCTGGGAGATACGAGCGAGGAGCTCCTTCACCCTCGTACGAAACGTGATGGTGGGTTCGTCGGGTTCGATCGACATAAGTTTTCACCTCAATCCATATGAAAGGGACGGCTCGCTATAGTCGAATGTTGCCTCCTCCACGTTTTCGATCCGGCACTCCGTCCCCAGCAAAACACACCTTATCCGCCACTAAGACGAGCGGGGGCTGCTCCATCCAAAACGCAAGATTGGTTTGTTATCCCAGGTGTGAACCGATCTAAATCCTGTCAGACTCAGTATCATGAGCTTGTGTCGAACCCATCAACCAGCTTGCGCGGCGCCGTACGGCGCCAGGCGTCCAGCACCAGCTCCCGTAGCTGCGCTGGATCGGCTTCCGCGAGCCGGGCGAAGACCCAGGGGTGCTCGCGGAGCTGGTCGGTGAGATGGAAGACCGCCGGCGCTGTCGAGAGCAGGTGGTCGCGCTCGTACGGGTCGGTTCGGACCAGCAGCGTCTGCCCGTCCTCCATCAGGCGCAGGAATAGCTTCTTGCGCACGGTGAAGGAGTGCGCCCCGTGCGCCGCGGCCTCGGCCGTCTCCGGGAGCTCCAGCGCGATGGCACGCACCTCCGCGAAGGTCATCGCTCACCTCCCGTTCGCGTCTGGATGTCCCGCGTCGACCCACACGCTGCGGTCGAGCCAGGGCGCATGCAAGGAGAAGGACCGGACGCGCGTCCGGTCCTTCTCCACGATCGGGCACGACCTCGGAGCTTCGGGCTACACGGTGATGCCGACGGCGAAGTTCTCGGCGGGCGCGAAGCACTCGCCGAGACAGCTGTAGTGGCAGAGGGTGCGGGCGGTGCACTCGGCGCCCTGGCAGGTCTTCCAGTCGGTGACGGGGAGGAAGGCCGCATCGCCCTCCGCCGGGTCGCCGGAGCGCGCGCGCACGGTCCCGCGCGCGGAGGCCGCCGTGGCGGTGCCGAAGCTTTCCACCCGCAGCGCGTCGATGTCGAGCTTCATCTTGGCCATGGCAACCTCCTCCGGGGTGATGGGAAGTGGATTCCGCACGGTGGCGTGAACTGAAGTGAAAAAGTGATTACGAGCAGCGGGAATGTCAATGAACCGTCCGCAGACGTGGCGGGGTGAGTTTTGGCGGGCTTTGCACGAAGACGCGGAGAGATCGACCAGGCCTGCCGCGTCCCCGCTCGAGGCGATCGTTCCCCTGGTATGCGCAAGCGCGGCCCGGCGCCCGGGGGTTCGCGGGGCCGCCTGAAGTGATATCGTCAGTCGATCCTCCCGCCCCCGCGTAGCCGGTCCCGCCGGCGTGGCGGATTCCTCCATTCCAGCCCGGGAACGCCGTCCATGAAGCTGGCCCTGCTCTCCGCCCTGGCCATCGCCCTCCTCGCCGCCGGAAAGGGCACCGCGCAGGCCCCCGTCATCGAGAAGGTCGATCCCCCCAACTGGTGGGCCGGGCATTCGGTGAACCCGGTGCGCCTGCTCATCCGCGGACGGAACCTGGCCGGCGGCCGCCTGGAGTGCCCGCGCCTGGCCTGCGGCGCCACGAGCGTGAACGCGGCGGGGACCTATGCCTTCGTGGACGTGACGATCCCCGGCGGCGTGGCGCCCGGGCGATATCCGCTGATGCTGCGGACGGCGGCAGGCGCGGCCCAGGTGCCGTTCACCGTCTCCGCGGCGCTGCCGGCGGCGGGGCGCTTCCAGGGGTTCGGCCCGGACGACGTGATCTACCTGGTGATGCCCGACCGCTTCGCCAACGGCGACCCGTCCAACGACGACCCGCCGCAGTCGCCCGGCGTGCTCGACCGCGCCAACGGGCGGCGCTACCACGGCGGCGACCTGGCGGGGATCCGGGCGCGGCTCCCCTACCTGAAGGAGCTCGGGGTCACCGCCATCTGGATGAACCCGGTCTACGACAACACCAACCACCTCGACCACAAGGAGGTCTACCAGGGGCAGCCGACCACCGCATACCACGGCTACCACGCCATCGACTACTACGCGGTGGACGAGCACTTCGGCGACCTGGCGCTGCTCAGGCAGCTGGTGGACGACGCCCACGCGCAGGGGATCAAGATCATCCTCGACATGGTGGCCAATCACACCAGCCCGCATCACCCGTGGGTGGCGAACTCGCCGACGCCCACCTGGTTCAACGGCACCGAGGCCAGCCACCTCTCCAACACCTGGCAGATCTGGACGCTGGCCGATCCGTACGGCTCCCCCGCGGTGCGCGAGCCCGTGCTGGGCGGGTGGTTCGTGAACATCCTCCCCGACCTCAACCAGGACGATCCCGAGGTCGCCCGCTACCTGATCCAGAACACGCTCTGGTGGGCGGACATGACGGGGATCGACGGCATCCGCCAGGACACCTGGCCGTACGTGCCCCGCCGCTTCTGGCGCGACTGGATGGCGGCCATCCGGCGGGACCATCCGCAAATGCGCGTGGTGGGCGAGGTCTTCGACGGCGATCCCGCCACCGTCTCCTTCTTCGAGGGCGGCCGCGCGCGCTTCGACGGGATCGACGACGGGGTGGACGCGCTCTTCGACTTCCCCCTCTTCTTCCCGCTGCGCCGGACCTTCGCCGAGGGGAAGTCCATCCGCGAGGTGGCGCAGATGCTGGGGCGCGACCACCTCTACCAGCGCCCCGAGTCGCTGGTGACCTTCCTGGGGCTGCACGACGTGGTGCGCTTCATGGGCGAGACCGGCGCGACCGCCGACGGGCTCAAGCTCGCCTACACCTTCCTGCTCACCGCCCGCGGCACGCCCCTCCTCTACTACGGGGACGAGATCGCGCTCGCCGGCGGCGGCGATCCCGACAACCGCCGCGACTTCCCCGGCGGCTGGCCCGGCGACGCGCGCAACGCCTTCGCGGCGACGGGGCGCACCGCCGCCGAGCAGCAGGTGTTCGACCACGTCCGCCGGTTGCTCCGCCTGCGCGCCGAACGCCCGGAGCTCCGCCGGGGGGCCACGAAGAACCTCTACCTCTCCGACCAGGCGTTCGTGTACCGCCGCGGCACGAGCGTGGTGGCGCTGAACAACGACACCACGGCGGTGGAGATTCGCCTCCCGGCGGTGAGCCTGACCACGGACGCGCTCGGCCTCTGCGCCCCCGCGCGGCGCGAGGCGGACGGCGTGGTCATCGGCATCCCGGCCCGGACCGGCTGCGTGTTCCAGCGTACCGCCGGGGGTTGAGCCGCACCGCGGTGGCGTGCGCGACGGGACGAAGCACGACGAGAATCTTTGCGCGGCGGCAGGCGAAGATTACCGTAGATGGTCGGAGGCGGTCCTAATTGATGTCACACCTTCTGAATGGGAGGAAATCATGAAGATCGAACGGCGCAGAAGGGTGTGGGCGCTCGCGCTCCTCCTGCTCGGGGCCTGGGTGCCGGCCTGGACGTTTGGGCCGGTGGACCGGGCCTCGTCGACGCGGGGCGAGGTCACCAACATCCGCACCGGCAGGCACGCCGGGTACGACCGCGTGGTGTTCGACCTGAGCGGCTACGCGATGACGGAGTACCACGTCCGATACATCGCCCAAGCGGCCGAGTGCGGCTCCGGGAACACGGTGAACACCGGCAACCAACGGCTGCTGGAGGTCCACTTCCCCCAGGCCGAGGCGCACTCCGCCCCGACGCTGCTCACCCCCAACTACCCGCAGGTGAAGGTGGTTCGAACGATCTGCGACTTCGAGGGCCACGTGAACGTGTTCCTGGGGCTCGCCGGCCACAAGCGCTTCCGGGTACAGGAGCGGCACAACCCCCTGCGCCTGGTGGTGGACGTCCAGCACTGACGGAGGGTGGCACAGCCACCAGCGTTTCGCCCCAGCAAGCCGCGGAGAGACCTGTCAGCGTCTCTCCGCGGCTCCGCTTTTCCGTATCCGCGAAAACCCTTGAACGTCATCCTGAGGCCGGCCACGCTGCGACGAACGACTGCGAAGAAACACACTGGCCGAAGGATCTATAACCGCGTCAGCACGTCAGCCGGCGAGTTGCACCCGGTTTCGATTCGATGTCAGGCCTGCTTCCACCCGTCGGCACGCCGCCGACCCATCGCCGAAAAAAAATTCGTGGGGTGATGTCGATCTGGGCGGGGCTCGTTCGTCGTCCCTGTAGAGGCCGGGAGATGGCCGGGGCGAACGCCCCGGACGCCGGCCGCGAACCCCAAGACGGAGAGACGACGATGTCGACCACGACGCTGACCCGGCGCGAGCGGAAGATCAACGCCATCCTGTGGACGGTCCAGGTGCTGCTCGCGCTCCTGTTCGTGTTCGCCGGCGTGATGAAGCTGGTGGCGCCGCCCGAGATGCTGAAGGGGCCGGGGATCCAGTTCCCGGTGCTGTTCCTCCGCTTCATCGGCGTGTGCGAGCTCGCGGGCGGGCTCGGGCTCATCCTCCCCGGCCTGCTGCGCATCCGCACCGGGCTCACCCCGCTCGCTGCCGCCGGGCTCGTCATCATCATGATCGGCGCGACGGCCACCACGCTGATCGGCGGGATGGGCGCGGGCGCGCTGGTGCCGTTCGTCGTCGGCATCCTCGCGGCGGGGATCGCGTACGGCCGGACGCGCCGGGTGCCCCTGCGCACCTCGCCGCGGCGGCGCCTGGCGCTGCAGCCGGCCGCCTGACCGCCGCCCCGAACCGCCGCAACCGGCGGAAGCGCACCGCGGGCGCGGGGAGGAATCCCCGCGCCCGCGCCGCATTTCCGGAACCCGCGCTGGCCGAATCTGCGCGGCGTGCCGTTCGTCCCCCGATCGTTCAGGGGGCCTGGTCGGCGAAGTGCGCCTGGAGGCTGGCGATCTCCTGCTCGAAGAGCGCGGCGAAGCCGTCCACCGACGCGGGGTCGTCGAACACCATGTCGCGGCTGAACGAAATCGTCGTGTGGTCGTTGTCCACCGGGTCGAGCGAGATCGTCGCGACGTAGCTCTGGATGCCGAGCGCCGGCGTCACGAGCCGGTACTGCAGCACCTTGTCGCCATCGTCCACGTAGAAGAGCCGACGCGCGCATCGATTCGAACCGTTCGCTCCGGATTCAGACTACATCAATCGTCGCAACCATGATCGTCGCGCAGTCTCCGCCTGCCCCGCCGTCGGTTCCCGATGCGTTGCTCCCAAGTGTTCGGCGCTTCTCCGTGAATCCCTGCTATGCTGCACCACGGGCGCCAGCACATCGTGGGTCAGCTCGAGTCTCGAACGGCCTTTGTCCATCTCCATTCTGATCAATCGCCGTGAGATGAGCGTCTCCACCACGGCTTGGGTGATTCCCGGAAGTGCCAGCGCATTGTCAAGCGCGATGCTCTCCCGGAATCCACTCACGCTCACCAGCCGCTCCTCAACGAACGTCCGTACCGCAGGCTCAAGGTCGGCGAGACACCCGAGGTAATAATCGCCCAGAATGTTGCTTCTCGTAGCCTGTACGAGGTTGTCGTCCAATCGAGGTGCGCCAATCGCCTTCCGGCGTTCGTTCAACTCCCGGCAGAACAGGCTGAGCAGCGCGGGCTCAACTACCAGCTCGCGGATTGGAAGCTCTGGACCCGACTCGCCGTCGCGGTCGCCGGCAACCGAGCGCACGATGCGCTCACCGACTGCGGGGGAAACGAGTTCCGGACCTCCATGTGTCGTGACGAGAAGCGCCGCATCTCCGCACAATGGTGCGAGGACCATGCGGTTCGTCATGAGCGAAGGCATCATTCCGCGCAACGACTCGAGCTCGGCCAAAAAATCTTCGCGAAGCGAGATCAGTACCTTGCAACTGGGCGTCACGAAATCGAAGAGTTCGACGTCCTCCGGATGAGCGTCGAGGCGGGCTTTTATAGCGGCCGGAGCGCGCGCCTCTACGACATCGCTCAATTCTTCCAGAAACGCGGCGGTAGACTGCTGGTCCTGACGGGTGCGTCTGCCCAGGGTGAACGCCTCCTCGAACTGATCTAACATCAGAACGGGGATGACCTGGCTGCCGTCGTGCGTCCGGTAAGCCGCGTTCCGACGGTTGAAGTGCTCCCAGAGTGTCCGATCCGGTACGGATGGGGGTGCCGTGATCGCCTCCCTCTCCGCTTCGTACGCGAGCGCCTGAAGCACCTGGTTTCGCAGAGGCGGATTGGAGGCGCCGTAGGCAAGCCGGATCCGAACAGGCAAGTAGTACTCTGCCCGGAGAGCCGGCGAGAGACCCGCATTGAGGAGGGAAGACTTGCCCAGACCGGCCCTGCCGAAGAGAATCGTGACCCGTTCGCGCCGAACCAATCGCAGCAGCAGTTGCACCTCTTTCTCCCGTCCGCAAAAAAACGCCGCATCTCTCTCGGCAAACGACTCCAAGCCGGGCCAAGGGTTTTCAGGATCGAGCAGTGGTTCGCCGATGTGACTTACCGGTACAAGCGGTTTCCGCCTGCCAGTGGGTTCGCGCGATTTCTCGCGCGGTGGGATCGCTCGCGTGCCTCGCGGCCGGTACTCGAGCCAGCGCTCTACAAGTTCACTCACGAACGACGCTTCGTCTTCCGCCACAAGCATCTCTCTTCCGTCGCCACGACGAAGAAATCCGGTCAAACCAGAGGCGTCGTGGATCTTCGAATCCACCACGTATATGTGGCGCATCGGAAAGTCGAAGGGGCGGCGGTTGACAACGCGCAGGATCGGGCGCAGCCAATCGGCCCCCCCTACACCGAGAATGAGCAGCGAATGTGAATTCAACTCGTCGAGTAGCAGGCTCGGCCCGCCGTACTGGAGTTGCAGCGAGTCCGTCCACTCGTATACGTCTTCTTCCGTGACAACGTAGTCAGGCACCACGGATGCACGTCCGAACAGGTGGACCAAGACCGGATGCTCCAGTTCCGTAACCGGGCTCGGAAGGTCCTGAGTCCTGCCGTGACTGTATGCAAGCACCAGCGTGTGCAGCGTTCCGAAACCACGCTGAGCGAGCACGATCCCGGGCAGATCGTCAAAGGTTGTAGTCGCAAACAGCTTGAAGGACCCAAGTCCGGCGAGTTGCGCGAGCGTAATGGGGAGTGTTTCAAGCTTCTCCTGCTCTTCACGACATGCACAGCCGATGGAGTAGTACAGGTCGGACAGTTCGCCTTTCTGTTCGTATAGAAACCGGCGGGCGACATCTAGTGGGGACGTGCTGTTCCGCAGCGGCGTGGGGGCAAGTTCGAGCAGCACCTCGGCCCGGCGGGCCACGTACTCGTAGAAGGGCCGCCTTCCATACTCACCCTTCACCACCACCGCGTTCGGACCGATGATTGGAATCACTTTCCGCTCCGCAATGTCCTGGAGCAAACAATTCCAGAATTCCTCATCGGCTCGCGGGGGGAGAGGTACGGGGACCCGCGTCTCCGTCTCCGACTCCTTCGTGTCGCCCCAGACGCGGGAAAGCCGCGTTACCAACTCCGGCAGATGACTGACAAGGTCCCCTGTTACCGCATCGAGCCACTGGGTCGTGGCAAGGTTGAACCGCAACGATTTCGACAGTGGCAGATCCTCGATGCGCAAGGGAATGAGCAGGAGGCCCTGGCTCGTCGCCACCTGCACCTCCTTTTGAACAAATATCGACTCGTTTGCGTGCCCGGTGAAAACGAGCACCATGGCATCGCTCGTCTCGATCGCTTTCACGATCTCCGCACCAAAGTCCGCACCCGGTATGATGTCACGGGGCGCAATCCAGCACGTCAGGCCTGCGCTCTCCAGCCCGGAGCAAACCGCATCGGCCAAGGCCTTGTCGTGCCTCGAATATGAAATGAAGACGTGTGACATCGGCTTGCCGTCTACCTGGGATACACGCCGCGTTGTCGCTGCGGCGAGCGGCGTAGAAGTGCCGGTCGATCGGGTTTCACAAAATCACTATGCAGTGCCAGCCTGGGCTCTGCAACATCATAAAACGACGGCCATTTCCGGGAGGTATGGCCGCGGCGGCGCCTGGCGCTGCAGCCGGCGGCCTGACGCAGTGCGGCGTTCAGTCAAACAGCATGGTCTCACCTGGAGAACCAGAGGACAAGAGAAACTACGCGCAGTTTTCCCTGGTCCTCTGGCTCCTCTGGGTGAGATTTGCTTTTGTCCCCGAATGCACGACCGATCGGCCGAACTGGTATTACTGGCCGTTGTCGGCGAAGTGCGCCTGGAGGCTGGCGATCTCCTGCTCGAAGAGCGCGGCGAAGCCGTCCACCGACGCGGGGTCGTCGAACACCATGTCGCGGCTGAACGA
>Ga0070685_10000553_pt1 | contig 20958 bp, 25 predicted proteins | sample KBSS13LmetaG_FD_65651 | JGI IMG/M metagenome (GOLD analysis project Ga0070685, IMG submission 65651) | Switchgrass rhizosphere microbial communities from Kellogg Biological Station, Michigan, USA - KBS S1-3L metaG | ecosystem: Host-associated > Plants > Roots > Rhizosphere ...
GCGACGAACTCGCCCAGCGCCGTCACGAACGCCAGCAGCGCCCCCGCCGCCAGCCCCGGCAGCACCAGCGGCAGCACCACGCGCCGCATCGAGGTGGCGGGCGAGGCGCCCAGCGAGGCGGCGGCTTCTTCCAGCGCCGGGTCGAGTTGGCGGAAGCTGGAGAGCGCGGCCCGCGTCACCAGCGGCACGTTGCGGATGAAGTAGGCGAGCGGCAGGATCGCGAAGGTGCCCACCAGGACGATGCGGCCTTCGAGCGGACGGTTCACGCTGAAGGTGGTCGCCAGCGCGATCGCCAGCACGGTGCCGGGGAGCGCCCACGGCAGCGCCACCAGCGCGGAGACCAGCCCCTTCGCGCGCACCCGCGTACGCGCCAGCAGGTAGGCGGCAGCGAAGGCGAAGGCGACGTTCGCCAGCGTGGCCACCGTCGCCATCTGCAGCGAGTTGAGCACCGGGCGCAGCTGCTCGGGGTCGGCGAACATCCGGCGGTACGGCTCGGCGGAGTAGACCGGCGGCAGCACCTGCGTGGTCCACGTGCCCTCGGGGACGAACGACACCAGCAGCACGGTGAGGTGCGGCAGCAGCAGGAAGCCGACGAAGGCCGCGGCGGCCAGCGTGAGCATCCACCCGCGCCCGCCCGGGGCCGGCGGCGCCGCGCCGAGGCCCTTGGACGCGCCGGTGTAGTCGCGCGCGCCCTCGTAGCGCTGCAGGGGGATGAGGAAGGCGAGCGAGACCAGCGCGAGCACCACCGCCTCCACGGCGACCAGGCCGCCCTCGCCGTTCAGCTTGCTGGCGTAGAGCTGCGTGGTCAGCACGCGGAAGCCGCCGCCGAAGACGTACGGCGCGCTGAACGACGCCATCGAGGTCATGAACACCAGCAGCGACGCGCCGCCCAGCGCGGGCGCGAGCATCGGCAGGGTCACGCGGCGGAGCGTGGTCCAGCGCCCGGCGCCGAGGGCGGCGGCGGCTTCTCCGTAGGCCGCGTCCAGGCGCGCGAGGCCGGCGGTGACGAAGAGGTAGAAGTAGACGTACATCGTGTAGGCGTGCACCAGCAGCACGGCCCAGGCGCCATCGAGCCGCCACGGCGCCGCGCGCAGCCCCAGCGCGAGCTGCACGCCGCGGGTGAGGAACCCCGTCTCGCCGTAGAGGAAGAGGAAGGAGATGGTGCCGACGAGCGGCGGCAGGAGCACGGGCATCGCCGCCAGCCCGCCCAGCAGCCGCCGCCCGGGGAAGTCGCGGCGCGCGAAGAGGAATGCCAGCGGCACGCCCACCAGCGCCGAAAGCGCCACGCTGGCGAGCGAGATCCACACGCTGTTCCAGAGCGCCTTCAGCTCCGACGCGCTGCCGAAGAACCCGGCGTAGTGCGCGCCGGTGACGCGGCCGCCGTCCAGGAAGCTGTCGCCCAGCACGTAGACGTTGGGATAGAGGACCAGCCAGAGCAGAATCCCCACCACGCCCGCCGCCAGCAGCCACGTTCCTTTCGTGACACTGCGATCTCCCAGCCTCACGTGATGCCCCCTTTCAGATCACGTCATCCTTCACTAAGCTGGTCATCCATCCCAGCTCCGGCCCGGTGCCGGCCCCTGGTGGATGCCTGCGACACGGACACTTCCTTCCACCCTCCCGGAGAACCCCATGCGGAAGATCCAGCTGGACCTCAGCAACCTGTGCGTCGAGTCGTTCGCCACCGCCGGCGGGGCGAAGGAGCGCGGAACCGTCGCAGGGCACGAATGGACGTTCACCGGAATCTGCTGCCAGTATACCGACGTCTGCACCGGCACCGACAGCTGCAGCGGCCCCGTCGCCTGCATCTGCGACTCGGTGAAGGCCTGCTGATCCGCCCGCCGGCGCCCCGGAAGCCTCCGGGGCGCCGCTTCGTTTCGCACTGGAAGCGCTCCCGTGCGCCCGTTCACCTTCGCGAAGGAGGCATCGGTGAAGAAGCTGCACCTGGACCCCGACCAGCTCCGCGTGGAGTCGTTCCCCACCGTGGCGCAGGACGAGTCCCCCGGCACCGTGCATGCCCACGCCACGCCGCCGTCGTACTGCGGCCCGTCCTGTGCCCCGACGTGCCAGACGAACTGCGACTGCACCTACACGTGCACCAACGGGTTCCCCGCCACCCGCTGCACCATCCCGTGACGTCCCCGGCGGCGGTGCGGACCGCCGCCCTGGTCAAACCATCTACCCGGAGCGCGAAGATGCGAAAGCTGCGACTGGACCCCGAGGCGCTGCGCGTGGAATCGTTCGCGCCGCGCGAGCAGCCGGCCGCCGAGAAAGGCACCGTGCGCGCGCACTCCTACGTGACGGTCGATCCGTACGTGAACCCGTGCTCCGAGCCGGCCAGCCAGTACTGCATGGAGACCGACTTCCACTGGAACACCTGCGGGAACTCGTGCGTCAACATGTGCTTCCCCACGGGGAACGATCCGAGCTGCGCCTGCTGATCGTCCCCATCACCCTGGCCAGGAGGGCACCATGCGCAAGCTGAGGCTGGAGCTGGACGCGCTGGAGGTGGAGACGTTCGACCCCCGCGCCGCGGACGCGCGCGCCGCCGGCACCGTGCGCGCGCACGATTCGGAGGATTGGCCGGACACCGACTACCACCTGCACTCCTGCGACATCATGTCGTGCGGCGGCACCTGCTGGCTCACGCCGAACGTCTGCGGCACCTGCGGCGCGACCGCCGTCGATCCGACGTGCGCGGGCGAGCCGGAGTGCGGGTGAACAACTCCGCGGAACCGCGGGATGAAGGATGTCTTCGCGCGCGTCGGCTTCCCTCGACCGTCTGTTGGGCTTCGTTCGCGGGCGTCACTCCCGGGTGACGTCCGCAGCCGCTTCGCCATGAGGATGTCGGGGCGGCCGAAGCCCTTGGCGTGCGGGATCACGCCGATCAGCTCGAAACCGAGGTGCTGGTAGACCTCGAACGGATGTCCGCGGAAATTGCGCAGCTCCCGCAGCCGGTCGAGAACGTTGGGGAAGATCTCCATGCCGCCCAGGCTCGTCTCCGCGTTCTCGTCGTCGGTGCCGAGGTAGAGGGTGATGACGCCGCGCTCGCGCAGCCGCCGCTCCAGCTCGCGCACCAGCATCCGCCCGATGCCACGGCGCCGGTACCGTTCGTCCACGACTATCGGATGCAGCTCCCAGACGTCGCCGTAGTACTGCGGCTGCCCGCCGATCCAGCCCACCAGCATCCCATCGGCGTCCAACGCGGGTTGAGGCACTCGCGCACCTCCGCGCACGCCGCCTCCATGTCCGGCCACGCGCGCGGATGGTGCTCGCGGAAGCCCTCGACCAGCAGCGCCGCCGCCCGCTTGACCGCCGCCGCGTCGGCCGGGTCGAGCGGGAGCACGCGGAAGGCATCCGCGCCGGCCGGATCGCTCACGGCTCCGCGGCGAAGGCGAGCGGGAGGGCGGCCGCCGCCGGCGCGACGCGCACCTCGTCCCCCGTCGACGCGTCGGAGGCGTCGCCCTGGACAAGAACTTCGGCGCCGCCGTCGAGCGCGACCGTGTAGAACGACAGCGCGCCGGCGAAGCGCCGATCCAGCACGCGGCCGGTGAGCCCGTCCGTGGCGTTGCCGTCTCGGGAGATGCGCAGCGCTTCGGGCCGCGCCATCAGCCGCACCGCCGTCCCCCCCGGCGCGACGAAGCCGTCCGGCGTGCGCGCGCGCCAGACGGGGCCGGCGGCGAGGCGACAGGCGAGCGTGTCCCCATCCACCGACTCCACCGTCGCCGGAAGAAAATTGGCTCGGCCAAGGAATCCCGCGACGAAGGGGTTCGCGGGGCGCGCGTACAGCTCTTCGGGCGTACCGAGCTGCTGCAGCTGGCCGCGGCTCAGCACGGCGATGCGGTCGGAGAGCGCGAACGCCTCCTCCTGGTCGTGCGTAACGAAGACGGCGGTCATCCCGAGGCGCTTGAGGAGCGCGCGGAGCTCGGCGCGGGTGCGCTCGCGGAGCGCGGCGTCGAGGTTGGAGAGGGGCTCGTCGAGCAGGAGCAGCGGCGGCTCGGGGGCGAGGGCGCGCGCGAGGGCGACGCGCTGCTGCTGGCCGCCGGAGAGCGCCTGCACCTTCCGCGCGCCGTAGCTCTCCATCTCCACCAAGGCCAGCGCGCGCTCCACCTTGGGCTTCGCCTCGACGCGCGACACGCCGCGCGAGCGGAGGCCGAACTCCACGTTGTCCCACACGTTCAGGTGCGGGAAGAGCGCGTAGTTCTGGAAGACCATCCCCACCTCGCGCTTCTGCGGCTTCAGCGCCGTCACGTCGCGCCCGGCGATCACCACGCGGCCGCTGGTGGGGTGCTCGAAGCCGGCGATCATCCGCAGCGTCGTCGTCTTTCCGCACCCGCTCGGCCCGAGCAGCGTCAGGAATTCGCCCTCCGCCACGTCGAGCGAGATTGCGTCGACCGCGACGGTGTCGCCGAAGCGGCGGGTGAGCGACTCGAGCTTCAGCATCGGCCTGGGCAGGGCGAATGAATTCGCGGCAACGACGGCCCGAAGTCCGCCTTCGCGGACTCCCTCGTCGGCATCACCGCGGGCCCTTGCCGCGCACGTGCTCGTCCCAGTAGCGCATCCACTCGGGGGTCTTCTGCTGGAGGAGGGCCCAGTCGAGGGGCTCGGGGCGGAGCGCGGCCTTGACCCGGCGCAGGCCCGGCGGCAGCGAGTCGTCGGGGACGTCGGTGCGCGCGGGGAGGCGGAAGAACTCGCGGGCGGCCGGGATCACGCCGGGGCCGCCGGCCCACTCCACGAACTCGCGGGCGCGCTCGGGGTGCCTGGTACCGCGCACCACGGCGATGCCGTCCACCAGCACCGGGGTGCCGCTGGTGGGGAGCACGTAGTCGATCGGCCAGGCGGCGCCCTTCGCCTTCAGCGCCTCGATGTCGGGGAGGTCCCAGAGCGTGATCAGCCCTTCCTGCCGCGCGAGCTTCTGGTAGAGGAGCGTGGGGTTCAGCACGTACTCGCGCGTCTGCCCGTCGAGCCGGCGGAGCCAGTCGAACCCCGGCGCCGTGTCGCGTCCCGCGCGGATGCCGCGGTAGACCATCATCCCGAAGATGGCGCGCATCGTCCCGCTCGCCATGGGGTCGCGGATCAGCACCTTCCCCTTCCAGCGCGGGTCCAGCACCTCGTCCCAGTCCTTCGGCGCCTGCGCGGCGGGGACCACGGCGCTGTTGAAGGCGATGACCTCGGGGGTGAGGTAGGTGCCGTACCAGACGCCGTCCTTCGACTTCGCGTCGGCGGGGAGGGCGCCGGCCCAGCTCGGGGTGAAGGCCGCCAGCAGCGAGTCGCGCGCGCCGTCCTCGAAGTTGGTGGCGGGGGCGCCCCACCAGACGTCGGCCTGGGGGTTGGCGCGCTCGCTGCGCAGGCGGTCGAGCACCTCCTGCGAGCCCATGTCCATGAACTGCACGTCCACGTCGGGGTGCAGCGCCTCGTACTTCTTCTCGAAGGCCTGCAGCATCTCCCGCCCGTGCGGCGAGTAGATGGTGAGCACCTCGCGCCCGTCGCCCCCGCCGCAGCCGGCGAGCAGGGCGGCGGCCGCGAGCGGCGCGAGTCGTGGGATCGAGATGCGCATGCGTTTCCGTTTCGATGTAGAAGCTGTACGGGCTGCAACCTTCGGCGGCGGCACCAAGTCCGCCGTACATCGGGTTGAAACCCGGTGCTACAACGGCACAAAGCCCGCCTTCGCGGACTGCGGCCGAAATCTTGGTGCGAGACCGCGGCGCCGTTCGTCCTATAGCCGGCACGCGTGCGCCGCGATTGGCCCGCGCTCCCGGCCGCGCGGGGGAATCCGCGAAGGCGGATTTCGTGCCGTTGTAGCCCGGGTTTCTAACCCGGTGTACCCGCCGCGCCGTCGCCCGCCCCGCCTTCGCCGTCGCCGAGGAGGCGGTAGATCTTCCGCAGCGATTCCACCGTCTTCGGTGCGAGCTTGCGCAGCCGGGCGATGTCGCCGCGCGCACCGTCGAGCACGCGCTGCCACACCATCTCCCGGTGCTCGGCGCTCGCGTGGACGAGGATCGACTCGACCAGCGCCTTCGCCTCGTCGCGGTGCGCGGGGAAGTCGGCGTCGAGCTGCTGGTCCAGCGTCTCGAAGCGCACCCGCTTCGGCCGGCGGCGGCCCAGCCATCCCCCGCGCCGGCCCGCGAGCGCCAGGCAGAGCGCGAGCACCACGCAGACGAAGAAGACGTCCCTCGTCACCGCGCGCGCTCCCGGCTCAGGCCGCGGTGAGCAGGATGGGACGGCCGCGGGTGATGACGATGGTGTGCTCGTAGTGCGCCGCGAAGCCGCCGTCCGCGGTGCGCACCGTCCATCCGTCCGCGTCCTCCACCGTGCGTCCCGAGCGCTCGGCGACGATCGGCTCCACGGCAATCACCAGTCCCTCGGTGAGCGGCTGCGTCATCCGCCCGTCGTAGTGGCTGGGGACGCTCGGCGGCTCGTGGATGGTACGCCCGATCCCGTGGCCGCAGAGGTCGCGCACCACCTCGAAGCCGCGGCTCTTCACCTCGCCCTCGATGGCCCGGCCGATGTCGCGCACGCGGTTGCCGGCGACCGCGACCTCCATCGCCTTCTCGAACCCCGCGCGCGCCGCCGCGACCATCCGCCGGCGCTCCTCCGTGACGCGGCCGACGGGGAGGGTGATGGCGGCGTCGGCCATGTAGCCGTCCTTCTCCACCGTTACGTCGAGCTTCACCAGGTCGCCGTCGCGCAGCCGGCGCGGGCCGGGGATGCCGTGCACCGCCTCGTCGTTCACGCTGATCAGCATGTCGGCGGGGAAGCCGTAGACGAGCCTGGGCGCCGAGCGCGCGCCGTGCTCGCGCAGCGCCGCCCCGCCGATGCGGTCCAGCTCCGCGGTGGTCACCCCCGGCCGCACCGCCCTCTTCATCCGCTCGATGCAGATGCGGACGATGCGTCCCGCGCGCCTCAGCGCGTCGAGCTCCTGCTGCGTTTCGATGGACATGTCAACCTTCCAGGGCTTCGCGCCGTTCGGCCCGGCGGCGGGCAACTCCAGCGGAAAGGGCGCGATAGTCTCCATCCAGCATGTGCACGGCCCACTCGAAGTCGTCCGGATCGCCCGCGGCGTACTCGGTGAGGAGCAGCCACATCAGCGCACCGGCCACTCCGCGTGCGCGGGGTGCCACGGCCGCCGTCCGGGCCGCGGTGGCCCACGCGTCCGGAGCGAAGTCGCGCCGGATCAGCAGGGCGGCCATGAAAGGAAGGGCCGCGAGCGGCGCGGGGATGGACGGATCCACCTCCGCCGCGGCGCGTCCGTCCAGCATCGCCCGCAGCCGGTCCGCCTCGCCGCCGGCGACGGCGAAGATCGTCTCCGCACTCGACGGCCACGACGACCCCATCCAGAGCACCACCTCGTCGACGCGCTCCGGCGGGAAGAAGCGGAGGGCGCGCTCCCGGTTGCGCCGGTAGTCGCGGCGAATGACCTCCACCCTGTCGACGCCGAGGAACGCGGCGTCCACGGGCCCCTCGCCGCGGGACTCCACGAGCTGCCGCAGCGCGCGCTGCGAGGCGTCCGCCATCATCGTGTCGCGGAAGTCCTCCCCCGGCCGCAGCGCGGCACGCAGTCCCTCCAGGCCGCCCCCGGCCCGGTCGAGCGCCTCGTTGAGCTTCCACGCCGGCATCCCGGTGTACTCCGGATGATAGCCCCGGAGCACGTACTCGGCCTGCTCCCGCTCCTCGGCCGGGAACTCGCGGGCGATCCGCTCACGCACGGCCGGCGGCAGCGTCTTCACGGCGGCGCTTTCCTTCGAACCGGGTGGCGTCAGAACTTCCGGCAGCCGCCGGAGTCGACCATCTCGGCGGTCGCCAGTCGGCCCCGTACGATCTCTACGACGCCACCGCCATCCGTCGCGTCCTGCACCTTCGGCGAGGTCTCCACGCAGGTCGTGTCGCCGCGCCGCTGGTACGCGCTGACCTGTGCCTTGCGGTTGCTCATCCGCTCGATCTCGTTCAGCGCGGTGCAGACGGCCTGCGCGCTGTCGCCCTCCGCCCGCCGGCAGTCGCGGCCGGCGATGGGGGTGTCGTCCCGCACGTCGGCGCCCGCACTCTCGTCCCGTTGTCCGCCGCCGCAGGCGCCAAGCAGCACGGCCGCGGCGGCCAGCGCCATGCAGAGGCTCGTCGGTGATTTCATCATGGCGTCTTCGCTCCGAGCGCCAGCAGGTTCGCGAACAGGCGCCAGGCGCCGGGGACGCCCTCGGGGAGCTGGCGGTTGAAGGCGAGGCCGGTGTAGACGTAGGTCCCCCGCCCGTACTTCGCGACCAGGAGCGAGCCGCGCATCGGCGTCTCGCCGGGGTCGGTGAGCTCCAGCAGCGGCGTGTACTCCGGCGCCCAGGTGTGCGCGAAGTAAAGGCCGCGCTCCTGCACCCATCCCTGCCAGTCCGCGTCGGTGATGCGGTTCGGCGTGGTGAACACCGGGCTCGCGGGGTCGAGCACGCGCACCGGCGACGCCTCGTCCGTCACCCGGTCGTGCGGGTTGGCGAGGGTGATGGGGAAGGGGGTGAAATGACCTTCCACCAGCTCGTACTTGTTGTACTGCACGATCAGCGTGCCCCCGTTCCGCACGTACTCCAGCAGCCGGGGATTGGCCGCCCCCAGGTCGTGCCGCACCTCGTAGGCGCGGATGCCGGTGACGATCACGTCGTACCTCGACAGGTCGGCCCCCGCCAGCGAGTCCGCCGTGAGCACCGACGGGGTGATGCCGAGCTGCAGCAGGATCCCGGGCCCCGCCTCGCCCGCGCCCTCCACGTAGGCCACCCTCAGCCCCGCCGGCACGCGCACGTCGAAGGCGCGCACGGTGGATGCCGCGTCGTGGTAGATGGGCCGCGCGCGCACGTGGGGATAGTCGACCAGCTGCAGGCCGCGGGTGTAGCGCTCCCCGCCGTCCGCGGTGAACGCGGCGGAGACGGGCGCGCTCCCCGGCCGCACCCCGGCCGGCGCGGTGACCGACACCTCCACCTCGCGCGACTCGCCGGGGGCCAGCGTCACGCGGCCGCCCGCGGGCTGCGCCGACCATCCCCCCGGCACCGCCACGCTCCACGTCCCCGCCACCGGCCGCGCCCCAGCGGCCGCCAGCCGCACCCGGAAGCGCAGCGGCCGCCGCGGTCCGGCGGTGGGGAGGATGCTGACCTCCGGCTCCAGCAGCACCGACATCGCGGGGACGACGAGGACGGGCCGGCGCAGCTCGCCCTGGCGCGGGTCCACGTCGCGGAAGGTGGCCTCGCGCCGCAGCGGCACCTCGGCGCCGGCGACGGTGACCTGGGCGGCGGCCTGCAGCGGCGCCGGCTCGAAGGGGAGCCCCTGCACGCGCCAGTCGCCGGGCCAGCGGTAGAGGTCGCCGTCGCGCGGCTGGCGGAGGAAGTACGGCTCCGTCGGCCGCGCCTCCGCCGGCACGCGCACGCGGAAGCGCCGCGTCGCCACCGCGCCCGCGGCGAGCGGCGCGGCCGGGAGCGGCGTGGAGTCCGCCGCCGTCACCGTCCACCCCTCCGGCACCCGCGGCTCCAGCGCCGACACGGTCACCGGGCGCGTCCCGCCGTTCCAGAGCGAGACGGTGACGCCCAGCTCCTGGCCGGGGACGATGCGGGCCCGTTCGGCGACGGCGTCGAGCTCCAGGCCGGCCGCGAGCGCGAGCGCCGCCTGCGCGTCCCGGGTCTCGTTGCGCACGAGGAAGGCGGCCGCATCGGGATCGATCAGCCGCCCGGCCCTGGGGCGCCCGGCCTCCGGGTCGGCCAGCAGGCGCAGCGCCGCGGCCAGGCCGTCCACCAGGGCGGCGGGCTCCAGCACGCGCGCGTTCCGCTGGAGGCTGTCCACGATCAGCGAGTAGCGCGTCAGCGCCCGCTCCAGCGGGTGCGCCGCCCGCGACGGCGAGAGCGTGCGCCCCCCGATCACGCTGTCGATCCCCGCCCAGATCGAGGGCTCGGGGCCGGTGGCGGCGGGGTCCAGGCGCATCAGGTAGCCCCAGCGCGGCCCGGCCGGCTCGGGCGCGCCCATGTCCTGCGAGCGGTGGCGCGAGCGGCTGGCCATCGCCAGCTGGAAGGGCGAGCGGCCCACCAGCGGGTCCATCCCCCCCACGGCGATGCGCACGGTGGCGCTGTCGGCGCGGCCGCGGAGGGAGCGGTAGAACTTCGCGGGACGGAAGGGAGCGAGCCCGGCACGGAGCTGCTCGGGGAAGGCGGACGAATCGCCCGCGGCCTCGAAGGCCTCGCGGGCGATGAGGGCGGAGACCTGGTGGTGGCCGTGGCCGTCGCGCGGAGTGCCGCTAAAGACGGCGACGACGATGTCCGGCCGCCAGAGGCGGATCACCCCCACCGCGTCGCCCAGGATCTCGCGGCGCGGCCAGTGGCGGAAGGTCTCCTCGGCGCTCTTGCTGAAGCCGAAGTCGTACGCGCGGCTGAAGAACTGGGTGGCGCCGTCCACCCGGCGCGCGGCCAGCAGCTCCTCGGTGCGCAGCACGCCCAGCGCCTCGTGCAGCTCCGGCCCGATGCCGTTCTGCCCGCCGTCGCCGCGGGTGAGGGAGAGGTAGGCCACGTCGGCCCCCTGCTCCAGCGCGAGCGCGGCCAGGAGCTGCGTGTCCTCGTCGTCGGGGTGCGCGCCGATCATCAGCACGCGCTTGGTGGTGCCCAGGCGGCGGAGCGCGAGCCCCAGGGCGGCCGCCCCGCGGTACTCGCCGATCCCCTCCTGCGCGCGGACGGCGGGCGGCGCGGCCGGGAGGAGGGCGAGCGCGAGCAGCGCCGCGGCGGCGATTCTTCGGATGGACATGCGGCTAAGCTTGGGCGACGCGCGGCGGGCGCACAAGAGCTTGCTTCATGCGTGAACGATCGCGCGCGATCAGCAGAAGAGCGGGCCCCTGTGCTCGCCGGGCGACTCGTCGCTCCACACCTGCGTGAGCAGCCCGCCGTCGCCCGAGCCGGAGGCGCGCAGGTGGTTCTGCACGTAGCGCACGCCGTCCACCACGCGGTCGTCGGGGATGTGGGTGTGGCCGTAGACGTGCACCGCCGCGCCCACCCGCCGCACCTGCGCGTCGATGTCCACGCTCCCCGCCACCAGCGGCAGCCCCTTGAAGCGCAGCCAGCGCACCGGCGGGAGGAGCTCGGTGCGCGGCACGAAGTGCGAGAACGACACCACCGGCGCGTCGTAGGCGCGCAGGTGGCGTGCGTTCATCCCCAGGAAGCGGTCGGCGGGAGAGGGGCCGGGGGGCCAGCGGCAGAAGTAGCGGTCCGACCACGCCTCGAGCGACTCGTGGTCGCCCTCGCCCAGCACGTCGAAGGCGGCGTCGTACCACGAGAAGAGCGGGACCACCCAGGCCCCACCCACCCGCGCCGGCGCGGTGCGCACCCCCACCCCGCGGCAGGCCGCGAGCACCGCGTGGAACTTCTCCACCGAGTCGCGCGGCTCGCCGCGCACCCAGAGCTCGTGGTTGCCGGGGACGAAGAAGAGCTCGGCGAAGCGCTCGCGCAGCCCGCCCAGCACGTCGGTCACCACCTGCAGCGAGTCCGCCACGTCCCCCGCGACGATCAGCACGTCGCCGCGGTGCTCGCCCGCGGGGATGCGCTCCAGCAGCCGCCGGTTCTCGCGGAAGTCGGCGTGCAGGTCCGAGACGGCGAAGATCCGCATCCGGCGGGGGATCGGGTGCGGATGAGCGCTACTGGATCGACGCCGGCACCGTGAGCGTGACCCGCTGGCCCGGGCGCACGTACATGCTGTTGAAGGTCACCGCCTGCCGGTTCGACCCGATGGGATCCACCAGGAAGCGCAGGTCGCGCCCGGTGCCGACCACCGTCGTGGGGAGGCGGAAGATCCCGCTGCCCCCGCCGGTCACCGTGCCCAGGCGGGTACGGAGGGTGCCGTTCAGCACGAACACGTCCACGTCGATGAAGGCGCGGTTGATCACCCTCACGGAGGTAGCCGCCTCCGGCGTGGGAGCGTTCTTCCCCTTGCCCACGCACGCGGCGGTGCCGAGGGCGGCGAAGAAGAGCACGGCGAGCAGCGTCAGGGCACGGCGCATGGTACGGCTCCTGTCCTCTGGAAATTGTTGAACGGCTTCTACGGCTGCACGACGGGTGTGGGCCAGGGCCGCAGCACGGCGAGCAGCACCATCGCCGCCATCAGGAGCGCGAACAGTGCCATCACGGCGAACAGGCACCCGCGCAGCCCGCACCCGCCCGGCCCCTCGGCCGGCTCGGGAGGGAGCTTCACGATCCCGTCCGGCAGGTGGGGGTCGTTCACTCCCCGCGGCATGGTCTCTCCCGTGCGATCGGCTTCCGATGCTCCAATATGGCGGCACCGGCGCCACACTGGGAAGACACGCCAGGCGCCCCGCACCCCAGCCCGGGCCGTCCCACGCGGAGGCGCGGAGACACGAAGAGAGTCCGCGTCAGGTTGCGCCGAGGGAGGCAATCTCGTCGGACTCGACGACGCGGACGCCGCGGACGCCCTCGCGCGCCAGGCGCACCATGGCACGGGCGACGGCACCGGCGTCGATCGCGCGATACTTCCGCAGCGGGCCCAGCAGGAGCGGCGAGGCGAGCGGGGCCAGCCGCTGCGCCAGCGCCTCGGCGGCGCGGCGCTCCTCGCGCGGGCCCAGGATCAGCGAGGGGCGGAGGAGCGCCACCCCCTCGAACGGGAACGCGGCCACGTCGCGCTCCACCTCGCCCTTCACCCGGTTGTAGAAGATGCGCGACCCCGCGTCGGCCCCCAGCGCGGTCACGAGCAGGAAGCGCCGCGCTCCCCGCGCGCTCGCCAGCCGCGCCGCGGCCACCGGGTAGTCGTGGTCCACCCGGTAGAAGGCCTCCTGCGACCCCGCCTTCTTGATGGTCGATCCCAGGCAGCAGAACACGTCGTCCACGGCGAACGCATCGCCCCGTTCGTCCAGCCGGTCGAAGTCCGCGACCACTTCCGCCAGGCGCGGGTGCGCGCGGCCGGCGGGGCGCCGCACCAGCGCGGTCACCCGGCTCCAGGCGCCATCCTCCAGGAGCCGCTCCAGGCACAGGCCGCCCACCAGCCCGGTGGCGCCCAGCACCAGGGCGGTCCTGCCTTCACCGTTCACAGCAGCCATGTGCCTCTAGGGGGTGGCGTCGATCACGTTGAGGAGCCCTTGGCGCCCGTAGTCGAGGATCTTGGTGTCGCGGGTGACCAGGGTGGCGCCCACGCGGCGCGCGGTGGCGATGAGGATGCGGTCGGCGGGGTCGCCGTGCACGGGACCGGGGAGGCGGGTGCTGTCCAGCGCCACCTCGGGGGTGAGCGGCGAGAGGTGCACCCCCGGCGCGGCGAGAGCCCGGCGCACCCACTCGCCCGCCTCGATGGAGAAGCGGATGCGCCCCTTCGCCTCCAGCATCCCCACCTCCCAGACCGAGATGGGGGAGACCAGCACGCGCCCGACCGCGCCGGCTTCCATCACCGCGTTCTGCGCCGCGTGGCCGAGTTCCGTCACGGCCCCCTCCACCATCCAGATCCACACGTGGGTGTCGAGGAGGAGGGGGCGTGCGGGAAGGCTATGTATCGGCATCCCAGGTTTCGTCGACGGGGCTCACCAGGTCGCCATAGGAGACGACGGTGCCCGACAGGTGCCCGAAGAGCGACATGATGGAGGTGTCGTAGGGGACCAGCCGCGCCACGGGCTCTCCGTAGCGCGTGATGACCACGTTCCCGCGCCCCTGCCGCACCTCTTCGATCAGGCGCAGGCAGTGCGTCTTGAACTCGGCGGCGGTGACGAACTCCGCCTCTTCGTCATCGCGCGCGGCCTGGGCCCAGCGAGAAGCCGCCTCGCGCGCGATCCACCGCCTGTCCTTCCGCTTGTCGTCCATGCAGATCACCTCGCTCGATGTTGGTCATCAATTTATGACCAACACCGGAATCCGGCAAGCGGCGCGCTCCTCACATTCCGGAAAAGACTTCCTCACACAGAGACGCGGAGGCACAGAAGGAATCGGCGCGGGTGCCGAAAACCCTTGTAAATCCTTGATGTTCCGGAAGGGCCGACCGGACTTCCCGCGCTAAAATGCCGCGTTTTCGCGGTAAACCTATCCCACAACCTATCCCACGCCCAGCGGGTGACGCTGTTCTGAAAAGTCGGTGCGGCGGGTTCGGGGGGGACAAGCCCCCCGCTCACCCGCCGCCAGAGAGCCGGGAAGCCACCTGCCGGTTACCGGGTGGCTCCCGCATCCCCCCGCGTCGGACGAGCCCGGTTCCCTCCTAAACCTAAAAAATTCGGAACGGCGGCTCGGGGGGACAAGCCCCCCGCTCGCCGCCGAACCTGAGCACCCGTCGCGCGCACGGCGTTTTCCTCACTTCACGCGGCCAGCCGTGTGACCTCCATCTAGCGGCTAGCCCGTCGTGCTCTCGCTTGACGCGGTAGCCAGATCTTCACCGCCCGAACAGTGCCAATGCCCGCCATCGTTTGCAACGGGGCGCGCCGGAGGTCCGCCAAGACGCGATGCGCCCAAGGGAAAGGCGGGCGTTGCGCTACGCCTGCGCTACGCGGACGCACCCTCACGGTGCGCGCGTGTGTTGCGGTGTCCCCGTCAACCAGTCTGGCGGTGAGCACCCCCCGTATTGCATCCGAGAGTTGTTCTGCGGTCGCAGTCTCCGGCAGCAGCACCACATCCCGCACCTCACCCGAGGTCCGCCGCTGGATCTCGAAGGGTGCGGAACGATGCGGCAGCACTTGCACCAAGGCGATGGTGAGGGGAACGCGCGTCGGAGCATGCCGGGGTTGGGACCCGTTGCTCTCAGCGTGCTGTCCCATGAGCACGATGGGCGCCAGCGCAACAAGGGCGCCGAGCACGGGCAAAATGGATGGTTTCATGGTAGAAGTCTTTCGCGTCGCAGGGTTCTCAACAGGATGTCACGTATCCGCAGGCCCAATGGTCCCATTCGCCCTTCTCCGGGTTCCACTCGTCGATGCAGGCGTACTCGACCACTGCCGTGGCACCGCAAACGCTGCTGCCGCCGTTACCCTTCCCAGTTTCGAAATCGACGGTTTCTCCGCCCGTATAGTCCCCGGGTTGGTATTGGATGCCGCTTCCCGTATCGCCGCCGGAGCCACCGCCGGTGGACCCACCTCCGCCCGCGCAGTCACTGTAGTAGCCCCCGCCATCATCGTACGGACTGTACGTGAGCTGCGTTAACTCCTCACGGTCGCAATCACCGGAGCCGGTGTTCCCGCGCCGAACCAGCACCGGCCTGTCAATGGGATCTTGGGCGACCAGGAGCTGACTGTTGAATACGATTGGTCCGATCTCCCGCGAGCCACCCCGGCAGAGCGCGTTGAAGCGCCCTTGGAACCGCCACAGGTTGCCTGCCGGATCTTCACCTTCACCCGCTTGCACTGTTTCGTAGATCGCCCTTCGGAACACCAAGCGGCGGCGGTCTGTGAAGTCGCCCGGTCGATAGCCGCGTAACAGCAGCGGAGGGTCCAAATGGATTGTGGCGATGCCATAGCCACCGTCCCACCAGAGGTCGATCGCGTTGAAGTGGTCCCGGCAGAATTCGCGTTCGTCGCCAATGGGATCGCTGTCGTAACGGAACGTGGCGTTCAGGCCCGTTTGCGTGGTGTCCCAGGAGAACCGGGTGCCGAACTCTGCCTCCAGATCGGAAAGGGTCCACGCCTCCGTCGTGGTCTCCAGACGCGGGCCAGTGCGAGGGGTTGCGGTAACCGGGTTGGGCGCCCGTTCTGTACAGGCTACGAGTCCACCAAGGGCGAGAGCGAGACAAGCGCGCTGAAAAACGTTACGCATCGAATTACCCTCCCTGCTCTGGGTGTGGAGTGGATGGCGCCGAAGCGCTGGGGACTTGATATTTGAAATTACCTCGACTGTCTAAGCGCTTAGCCGCAAGTGCCCGCCCCCTGCTGTCGGAGGGACGATGCCAATACGGGACGAAAAGACCTTCACCGACGAAGAGTTCATCGCGGCATTCTCCATAATCCTGCCGCCTGACGAAGCCCGCGAAGAGGGCTTAGCATGGAACGCATTTCCAGATCCCAAGGCGCATGAAGGCACCACCCCCGACGAGCTGAGGGATTCTGAATTCAGGAGCCCACGTAGCTACGATGGCGACCTGCTGGACCTTCTCTCTCTTGTTTCCGATAGTTGCGCCGAACGGGCTTGGCGGCTTCTCGGTATCTCATCGGCAGAGGGCGAGCGCCGCAGAGCAGAATTCCGACGCCGAATAGACGATGCACTGCGAGCGCGCGGCTGATTCCGCCGGAAACGCACAGACTCCCGCGACTCATTTGCCACCAACACGGAAATTGGCAGATTTTAACTCACGAGGCAAGTTTCCGAAGGCACGCTCACCCCGCCCGGTATTCTTCACGCACGGCACTTAACCACGCCGGCCGGGGCGCGTTGTGGCTTGCGAAGATGCTCTCCAGCGCGCGCACCAACTCCAGTGCCGCGCCTTGGCGCTCGCCTGGCGCAATTGCGGCAAGTACCTGTTCGATCAGATAGGCGGCAACGTCCGGCGTGAGGCCATCGCCGCCCGCCGCCCATTGGCGCAGGTACCAGTTCCGCAGCTTACTGAGAGTTGTTCCATACACGCGCTTCGTTGTCCCAGCAACGAGGTTGGCGATTCCGCCGTGAGATACTCCCGAGCCCTTGGCGACTGCGCGGATGGAGCTGCGCGCAACTTCGCGGCGCACCGCGGCGACGAGGAACGCGGCTTCTTCCTCCCCGGCGCTCAACGTCGGCACGCGCGGAGCCGGTCGACGTGTTCGCGTTCCGCGACGGATGCGCGCGCGCGAGGGCTCCCCGCGCTAGGCATCGTCTGGTGCGACAGCATCCCTTCGGCCGCTAGCACCCCCAACGGCACCCCGCCGAGCGCAGGTGTCGCTTCCGCGCGGCGGACTGCCGCCGTGGCGCGAGAATGGCGGTTGCGCCTACGCTTCTTCTTGCCTCGCTTCATCTGCCGATCCGCTCCGAGAATTCAACGAGGCCCGGTGGGGGTGTCACGCCAAGGTTGGTGTAAAGCCCAACCAGTTGAGTTGTAAGGCATCTGAGGCACTTGTCGCGTTCCGGACTTGGTGGCATTCCGCATAGGCCGGTGAAGAAAGCCTCATAATCGTTAGCTGTGCGGCGCGACGGGGCGGAGTCTCCCACGAGCGTCAGCGTCTGTAATCGTGTGATCCAAGCTCCCTGCCTTTTCGTTCTTGCCGTGGTCGCATCTCCAATGAAGGTTGTCGATCCATCAGCTACCTCGACGTCGCCACGGCCGGCGCGGCCGGGGCCGCAGCGCGTCCAACTCAGCTCGGAAGCGTTCGAGCACAACACGTGTCGGACCCTGTTGTTGCAGCTCGTTCATCGAGAGCCCGAGGTACACACGAATCGCCCGTCGCAGTACACTGCCATCCGCATATTCAAGGGCCGCAGCGACGCCATCCACCGTTGCGCCGGGCTCCTCAAGAAGCCTCGCCGCCCACACCATTCGAAGCCAAACAAACGCGTGCCTGACTGGCGGGATTCCTAGCCGCTGACATTGCCGAAGGAGCGCTTTGTCATTGATTCCCAGCTCTGCGGCCAACGTCGCCGCCGTCCCACCACGCGCCAGGACATCCGCAATCCGGGAAAGCAGCTCGCGCCGTTGAGGCTCCTCGACAGCGGCGAGCAGCGCCCTCACCGCCTCATCGCGCAACACGTCGGGGCGCCCGCGCTCGTCCAGGCCGGCGTCGTCCGGCGACGCTCCACCGTCAACGCTCACGTTCTCACGCCCTCTAGCTCGGTCGCGAACCGATCCACAACCTCACGCGACGGACCGCGCGCACGTAGCTCTGTCGGTGTCAGGCCGAGGAATTCGTGGAATACCCGACGCAACGCGGCATCCGTCGCGTAACCGCTCGCGGCCGCGACGGAGATGAACGTCGCGTCGGCATCCTCCAACAGCTTCGCCGCCAGCAACACCCGCAACCACGCCATCGTACGCCGCGCCGAAGGCATTCGAATGCGGTGACTCAACCGGACCAGCGACCTTGGGTCCAGACCCAATTCGCGGGCGAGCACGGCGGCATTCCCACCGCGTGCAACGACACCCGCGATCCGCAACAGGTACTCTCGCCGGTTCGGCTCGGTCACCCGGCGAAAGACCTCCTGCAAACCCGCTTCGAGTAGAGCAAGGTTTCGCTCACTCCAATCGACGCTCAACTCCGCCTCCGCCGCTTCGGCAACGATCTTCACGTTGCACCGGTTCGTTCTTGCTCGTCCGTCTCCGCCTCGCGCAGGACCGCCGCCGTGTCGGCAAACACTTCGTAATCGTCGTCCGACGCGGCGACCTCTGCTAACGCCGAGTCGCGCGCCGCCCCGCTCAACCGCCCATCGAGTAGCGATCCCACGCGTTCCGAACGGCCCGCAGGAGGACGGCGCGTCGGGAACGCCGCTTCCCAATCGCTGGAGCCATAGTAGCCGTCCGGTCCGATCCCCACGGCCTATGACCCCTGCACGGCGTCGGCAACCTGCACCAGCACCGGCCGCACCGGCTCGTACCACCCCGAAAGCGCCTCCGTGGCGCTGCGGATCACGGAAGCGGCGGCCGGTGGCAAGGCGGGATCGCAGGCGGCCGATTGTAGGACCGCAAGGAAGCACTCGAACTGTTCCGCGTCCGCGTCGGTCGAGTCGAAGTCAGGCGTACGGACGACGCCGCCCGATGGCTCCGGAATGAACGCCTCGACCCCCGACGCGAAGTTCAGGAACAGGTCGCATACGTGGTTTTCGATGAATTCGAGTAAGTGGCCGAGGGAACTGGTGGCGCTGGGGTGGAGCTGGTGACGAAGGTGCTGGAGCGCGTGGAGGTGCTGCCACGCGGATTCGACGCTGTCCAGCAGCGAGCAGAACAACGCGCGCTCATCATCATCCAGCCCGGCCGCGCGCGTACGTGCTGCACGCCAACTGTCGCGGTGTATCGTTCGCCGCCAGGGCTCACCGGCGAGTGATATGAACGTGCGTTCCGCTGAAAACTCCAGATCAAGCACGGCTGACGACCCTGTGTCACGGTGGCCGAAGAGGGGCGCATACGCTATCGGACGAAATCAAACGGTGGGAGAACTGTTGTGCCAAACCAACATCAGCCGGAGCGAGGGGGGCAAAGTCAACAAAGTGCCCCCCGCAGCGCGGCGAACCGTGTAGGTACTTCTGCCGCCTCTTATCGGGGGGCAAAGACCCAATTTTGGCCCCCCGCAACTGGCGGAAATAGAGGGGAAGGGCCTATCGTTTTCCGCGCGTCCTCCTGGCGCGCAATAGCCCTTCCCACAAGGAGTTTTCACCATGCAGGCGATCACCCGTGCCTCCGCCGCCGTCGCAGTTATTGCGATCACAACCATTTGTGCAGCATGCCGCGAGAACCCCGCTGGCGTGTCCATCGCACCATCCGCCGCGCGGATGGATGGCGGCGTGACCTTCGGCTCCGGGGGCCGCACCGCGCTGCCCACGACGGAAAACACGACGATGGCCGTCGATTCGGGATCGACGGCCGCAAACCGGGGAGGCGTTACGTTTGGATCGGGTGGTTGAAATCGGGGAAGGGAACGAGAAACTAAGCCGCCCTGTCCATCCCCCACGGTCCGGGCCCTCGCCCGCGCCGTGGGGACCAACGCGCTACCCGCTCGGTGACCTCGCGAACAAATTCGCGCAGATCATCGTTGATTCCGGAACGTGGCGGCGCCGCTTTTCGATCCTCGATCAATTGAAGGAGGATTTGGGCCATCCGTGCAGTCTCACGGTCGTTCTGTGCTTTTGCGAAGGCAAGGGATGCTTCGGCCTCAGCTCGTGCACCTTCCCAATTCCCGGCGAGGCGATGCGCGTCACCAAGATGCCACCGGGTGACCCCTTCCATACTTGGATGCTTGCTCAGCAGCTTCAACGCACGCTGTCGGAACACGGCGGCTTCTTCGGGTTCCCCGGCTCCAGCGAACGCACGCGCTGCGAGCGCCAGAATTGCCGTGCGGGCGGACTGCTGCTGCACAACGCGGAGGACCACGCGCAGCACGCGGATGGCGGCGGCGTATCGCCGTGTGAGCACGAGCATGAGGGCAACATCGGCTCCGAAAAAAGGCAGCCGAGGGTCCGATTTGGGGTAGAGCGCAAGCGCTCGCCGCGCACGCGCGGCAGCTTCTGTCAGACGGCCCCGCACCATCAGCAGAGCACAAATGTCATGCTGCGCCGACGCGGCCAACGACGGCGGCCCCTTCTTCCTCGCCAGCGCGGACGCCCTGTTCAAATGCTTCCGCGCATCTTTCACACGTGATAATTCCTTGCACAGTTTTCCATATCCCACGTGACCCCAAAATCGCTCGACCACATTGTCCTGCTCACGCGCGAGTGCGATTCCCCGCTTAAACCAAACCTCGGCACGCTCGTAATCGTTGGCGTTTCGGTTAACACGTCCCGCTAGGTTTGCGAGCTTCGGATTTTCCAGGTCCACCACAGCCGCAACCTCGGCCCACTCTATCGCGGTCTGGGTGTAGTCGTGAGTCAAAGCCCATTCTACGATCCGCTCGCAAGCAGTACCGACGACTGCCGGATTACTTTCGAGCGGACTCGCTTTCAGCGCAGCAAATGTATCTAGCGGGCCGCCTAATTCAGGGACGGACGCACGCGCCTCCCGTCGCTTCGCGAGAACGTTCTTAGTTGGCGGGTTGAAAAGATCCCCGCGTACTTCGGGGCTTGACTCGGCCCAATCCCGCAAGTGGCGAACGTCCTGCCAGAGCACCAGTCCAGCAACGTTAGGCAACTCGCCCAGGATCTCGCGTTCCCGGCGTCGCGCTCGTGGCGGCGGTGGAGGGATACGTGGCTCGCCCATTCGGCGTTGAAGATCCTGCTTCACGGTGGGGGAGATACCGGGTCCGTAGGCGACAGAATACGCCGTCTAATTGTGGCACGCCAGCCCGGGCCGGCCCATTTGGGCCTGCTGGGGCTTCCCCCGTCTCCCCCGTCTCCCCGTCTCCCCGTCTCCCCGTCTCCCCGTCTCCCCGTCTCCCCGTCT
>Ga0070685_10000555_pt1 | contig 20900 bp, 24 predicted proteins | sample KBSS13LmetaG_FD_65651 | JGI IMG/M metagenome (GOLD analysis project Ga0070685, IMG submission 65651) | Switchgrass rhizosphere microbial communities from Kellogg Biological Station, Michigan, USA - KBS S1-3L metaG | ecosystem: Host-associated > Plants > Roots > Rhizosphere ...
GATCGGCTTCGCGGGGCCGCGGGTGATCGAGCAGACCATCAAGCAGGAGCTCCCCGACGGCTTCCAGCGCTCCGAGTTCCTGCTGGAGCACGGGATGCTGGACCTGATCGTGGACCGCCGGCAGATGAAGGCCGAGATCGCGCGCGTGCTGCGCCACATGCTGGGGCAGCCGGAGCCGACCGAGGAGTTCGCGGTCACGACCGCCTGAACGGAACGTTCTCACACGGTCGAGTCCGGGTGAGAACCTGCTTCGATGGAGGCAGCCATGTCCGCCCGCCGGCTCCTTCCGCTCCTCCTGCTCCTGTCGGCCGGATGCTTCCCCTGGCCGGTGCGAAGCCGCGCCTTCTACACCCACGCCGACGTCTCGGAGGAGAAGGAGCCGCGGGTGCGGGCCGGCACCGAATACGTGTTCGAGCGCTGCCGCGGGACCTTCACGCACCCGATGTTGTACGGCCACTGCCTCTACCTGGTCGTTCCCGCCGACAGGGTGGCCGCCGACCGCAAGCTCATGTTCCCTGGCGAGGGAACGAAGGCGGCGCTGGCCACGGTGGGGATGTGGCATGCGGAGGGCACCTACGCCCCGCCCACGGGGTGGATGCGCATCGTCGAGGTGCGGCCGGACCGCATCGTGGCGGAGGTCGACGTCCGCGGGGTGGCGTCCGACGGAGAGGTGTTCTTCGTCCGCGACCGGATCGGGTTCCGGTCGACGAAGGTGGGCGAAGATCCCTTCCACGATTTCTGACTGCCCCACGCGGAGACGCGGAGACACGGCGAGAACCGCCCAGCGCCTCTCCGCGGCTCCGCGGCTCCGCGTCTTCCGCGTGAGACGCGTTTGCCACGCCTGGTTCACACGGTGAATTCGCGGATTCGGTATGGGAGCTGACGAACCGGGGGCGTGGCTGTTCGCGCGCCCCACCGGCGGAATCCGCTGGGGGCTGGAGCGCACGCGGGAGCTGCTCGCCGGTGTGGAGGATCCACACCGGCGTTTCCGTAGCCTGCACGTGGGTGGGACGAACGGAAAAGGCTCGGTCTCCGCGCTCTGCGACGCGGCGCTCAGGGCGGCGGACCCGGGGCGCGCCGTGGGCCTCTACACCTCGCCGCACCTGGTCTCGTTCGACGAGCGCATCCGCGTGGGCGGGCGGCCGGTCGACCGCGCGCTCCTGCTCGACTGCGAGGCGCGCCTGCGGCCGGAGATCGAGCGCTCCGGCGCCACCTTCTTCGAGGCGACCACCGCCATCGCCTTCCTCTGCTTCGCCGAGGCGGGCGTCGACGTCGCGGTGGTGGAGGTGGGGCTCGGCGGGCGGCTGGACTCGACCAACGTGCTGGTGCCCGAGGCGTGCGCCGTGACCAACGTGGCGCTCGACCACACGGAGTACCTGGGCGGTTCGCCGCAGGAGATCGCGGCGGAGAAGGCCGGGATCTTCAAGCCTGGCGTCCCCGCGCTCACCGGCGAGCGCGAGACGGCGCCGCTGGGGGTGCTGCGCTCCGCCGCCCGTGCCGCCGGCGCGCCGCTCGCCGTGCTGGACGAGGTCGCGTCGATCGGTGACGTGCGGGTGGCGCTGGAGGGGACGCGCTTTCGGCTTGAGTCGGCGCGGTGGGGGAGCCGCGAGGTGCACGTCCCGCTCGTCGGCGCGCACCAGGCGCGGAACGCGGCGCTGGCGGCCGAGCTGCTCGGGCTCCTCCCCGACGACTTGCGGCCGGGGTGGGAGGCGATCGAGGCGGGGTTCGCGGCCGTGCGCTGGCCGGGGCGGATGCAGGTGGAGACCCTCCGCGGCACCACCTGGGTGTTCGACGTGGCGCACAACCCGGCGGGCGTCGCCGCGCTCGCCGCGACGCTCGACGGGCTGGACCTGCCGCGGCCGGTGGTGCTCGTCACCGCCATCCTCAAGGACAAGGACTGGGCGGAGATGCTCCCGCCGCTCCTGGCGCGCACGGACGCGGCGGTGCTGACGGTGGCGCCCTCGTCGCCGCCCGAGCGGCGATGGGAGCCCGCGACCGCGGCGGAGCAGGCGGGGGTGTTCAGCGGCATGCAGGTGCGTATCGTCCCCGACTTCTCCGCCGCCCTCCAGCGCGCCGAGACCCTGGCGCCGCACGGCACCGTGCTCGTCACCGGCTCCGTGCACACCGTCGGCGACGCGCTGCAGGAGCTCGGCATCGCGGCGGTCTGAACGGGTGCGGACGCGGCGTTCCCTGCTTCACTCGGCCTCGAACTCCATCTCGCGGGCGGTGCCGTGCGCGCCTTCCAGCGCCTCGCGGAGGCTGTGGTTCTCCAGCGCGAGGTGCACCACCAGCTTTTCCAGTTGCGCGACCCTGTCGGCGCCGTCGACGGACACGTCCACGCCCGTCTCGTCCGAATCCGCCAGCATCAGCAGGTCGGAGCCCGGTGAGCCGTAGCTCTCGCCCTCCGGAGCGGTGGCGAAGGCCGCGGGCTCGAGCGCCCGCTCCGCGCTGCCGCCGAGCTCCTCCGCGTACGCGGCCGCGCGTTCGCGGAAGGCGTCGAACCCTCCCTTCCGGCGCAGGATCACGTGGGGGCAGTCCTTGCCGGTCCATGCCTGGTGGGGGACCACCTTGTCCGCCCCGATGCCGTAGGCCAGCATCATCAGCGCGGTGAGGAGCGCGGCCCGGTCGATGGCGGCCTCGGTGTCGATCCCCTGGTTCTCGCACACCTCGATCCCGATGCTCTTCGAGTTCCCCGGGCCCGCGTGCCACCCCTTCTCGTTGGTGGGGAGGTGCTTGAACACGCGCCGATCGTCGACGGTGAAGTGCCACGACACCTGCCGGGCGCGGGCGTCGGGGCCCTTCACGTAGCGCGCGTGCATCGCCGCGTCGGCGCCGCGGGCGGGGTTGGAGGTGTTGTGGATGGTGATGAAGGTCGGCGTGATGCGCGTTCCCGGCCGGTTGCTCGAGCCGGCGGGGATCAGGTCCACGTTGATGTTGAGCTTCTCGATCGCTTCGTCCTGGGTCATCGTCCTGTTCCTCATGGGGTGTGGGTTGGGCCGGCCGCGGGCGCATCCGGCCCGGGCGCCTGCGCCGCAGCGCGCGGCTCAGCGGTAGAACCAGCGCTCGCCGAGGCGGGCGAGCTCCCTCAACTGCCGGGGATCCACTCCGCCGTACGGCTCCTCGTCCGCGAGCGCGCGGAGTGAGGCCGGGTCCGCCTGCGCTCCCGCTCCGTCGGTGAGCTCCCGGAGGCGCTCGGTGATCACCTGGCCCTGCGCCTTCTTCGTCGCGGCGTACGTCTCGGCGCGCGCCGCCCGGTTCTGCTGCTGCTCGGCGCGGGTTTCGGCGGCCTCGGCCCGTCCGCGGTTCACTTCGCGGCCGAAGAAGAAGCCGGCCGCCGCGAACGCGAGCGACTCGACTCCCGCGAAGAGGTAGATCATCCGCCCCCACACCACCGGGTCCTTCTCGCTTACGTCGTCGAACATGCGCGAGAGCAGCAGGCCGTAGGCGACCAGCACGCCCAGCCCCACCGCGTAGGGTACCCACCAGAACCGGTCGGGGAGGGCCGTCCGCGGAGGCGCGGCTCCGCCGCCGGGGGTAAGTCCGCCCGGCGTTCCCGGGGTGCCTGTGCCCGGCGTTCCAGTGCCGGGGTCGGTCACGGGTCCCAGGTCGTTGTCGGGTTCGTCGGCATCGCTCATGGTTTTCTCCTCCGCGGGTGAAGGGGCGGGTGCAGACCCGGGCGGGCGACGCGCGGCCCGCCCTGGAGGGGCGCCCGCCTCCGGCCTGTAGTGAAGAGAGGGACGAGGGAGCGGGTTTTCTCGTGAGCCTTACCCGTGGCGGGCGCTCACCGGCATGGCAGAACCCTCGCGCTGGATTCCAGCGCGAGGGCGTGGGGAGGACCGGGATGGGGCGGGGATTACGGTTCCGTGGAAGGCGCGCGCTGCACGGAGCCGTACGCCGTCTCCGGCAGCTGGGGCGTGACCTCGCGGTGGGCGTCGGCCCACCAGGCCCAGAGCGGGAAGAGCCACATCAGCAGCCCGGCCCAGGCGATCGCGCGCTCGTGCGGCGGGGGCGGGCCGAACAGGTTGGCGGCGTACACGGCCAGGTAGAACGCCATCAATCCCCAGAACGCCCAGCGGCCGATCGCGTCGCGGGAGCGCGTGGTTCCCACGTACACCGCCAGCCCCACCGCGAAGAGCAGGAGCTCGACGATCACCGTCGCCGGCACCGAGTGCCACATTCCCATCCCCGTTCGGGGGCCGCCGGGCCAGAGCGGAAGGTCCGGGCGGTGGGTGAGCCAGTCCAGCACCCAGTGGCTCAGCACCAGCAGGCCGACGGTCCATGCCCCGTACCCGTACTGCGTGACGACGTAGTAGACGACCGCGGCCGCGAGGGACCAGCCGAGCACCGCCAGCAGGCTGTGCGAGAGGGGATAGGAGACGAAGTCGAGCGGGGTGACCGCGGTGTTCCCCGGGTCGATGCGCACGCGCTCCCAACCCGTCAGCAGGAAGACGGGCCAGAGCAGGTCGAGAAAGGTCGCCGCGGCGAGGAGCACGCCCAGCGAGGTGCGGGGCGCCCCGCGCTTGCCGATCAGCGCGACGGCGGCGTGGCCGATGAACATGGGGCGGACGCGGGAGTGCGGGTCAGATGGCGAGGGGCGCGGGGGGCATGAACGGCGCGGGCTCGCCGGCGAGGGAGACGAACTGCACCGCTCCGTCGGCGGTGACCTCGCAGCGATAGGGGTGCACGCGCGGGCTCACGTTCCACCCAAAGCCGTGGCGCAGCACCTCGTCCGAGTCTCGCTGCTGCTGGCGGATCTGCTGCGGCGTGTGGTTCGGCAGCTTCTACCGGTAGTCCGCACAGGTCGCCTCGCCCGGGCCGTCTTCCGCGGGGCCGTGGAAGATCAGGTAGACGTCCTCCACCCCGTGCGCCGCGACCAGGAAGGCGCACTCGCGGCGGAAGGCGTCCGCGCGCATGAACGCGACGCCACTCGGCCTCAGCGCGCCCGGGCCGCCGGGCACGTACAGCCGGTCGTAGTGCGTGATGCCGAGGGTGGCGAGGAACTCGTCCACCGGCTCCTGGATGCGGCCGTCGGAGCAGGCGATCACCAGCACGCCCGGCCGGGCGGAGTTCCACGGGTCGCGGGCGACGTAGGCTGCGGGCATCGAGGCGGCGGTGGGGGAGCCGGGTGCCGTGTCGGCATCAACCTAATACCGATTCCTGAAAAGATCAGCATCGCGCGGAGACGCGGAGAGGGTTGTCGTGCCCTCTCCGCGTCTCCGTGTCTCTGCGTGAGATTCCTCAGTCGAGGCCGCGCAGGAACTCGATGCGGATGGTGCGGGTGCCGTGGCCGGCGAAGTCGACCTCGGCGCGGTCGCCATCGATGGCCATCACCATTCCCTCGCCGAAGGTGCCGTGCGCCACCTCGTCGCCCACGCCGAAGGGGAGGGGCGCGTGGTCCGGCTCCGGGGGCTCCACGATGCGCTCCACCACCGCCTCCCGGCGCACGCCCGGCTCCGCGGCGCCCGAGGCGGACTTCGCGGAGGGCGCGCCCGCGTCGTTGTCGCAGTGGCCGCAGCGGAAGCCGTCGGCGCGCTCCTCGCCGAAGTACTCCAGGATCATCTTGGTGCGGCAGCGCGCGGTGCGGCAGTAGCGCACCATCTCCTCCAGCTTGTACCGGTCGCGCTTGCGCCGCTCCTCGTAGTCGGTGAGCTCGCGGCTCAGGTCCGCCGCCGTGACGTCGGGCACCAGGCGCTCCCACACGCCGCCGCGGTGCTCGCGCACCATCGCGTGGCGCTTGAGCAGGGTGAGCACGATGCGCGTCTTCCGCCGCGGCACCTCGGCCATCTCGGCGATCTGGTCGAGCTCGCGCTTCTCCTCCACCGGCATGTTGTTGACGACGCGGGCGACGGCGATGGCCTCCTGCAGGTCCGGGTACTTTCCGCCCAGGAAGTACCCCTGCACCGCGCTGTCCTCCACCCGGTAGAAGATCGTGCAGCGCGCGGGCAGCCCGTCGCGGCCGGCGCGCCCCGCCTCCTGGTAGTACGCCTCCAGCGAGCCGGGGAAGTGGTAGTGGATCACGAAGCGGATGTCGGGCTTGTCGATCCCCAGCCCGAAGGCGTTGGTGGCCACCACCGCCTTCACCTGGCCCGCCATGAAGCGGTCCTGCGCCTCGTGCCGCTCGGCCGCGCCCAGCTTGCCGTGGTAGAGCGCCATCGGGAAGCGTTTCCCGAACTCCTCGTGCAGCCGCTCCGCCTCCTTGATGGTCGCCACGTAGACGATCCCCGTGCCCTGCGAGGCGCGCAGGTAGCGGTCGAGCGCCGCGTCCTTCTCGCTGTCGTTGACGGTGGGGACGACCTCGAGGAAGAGGTTGGGGCGCACCAGCTCGGCCACGTGCACCAGCGGGTCGTGCATGCGGAGCTGGCGGGTGATGTCGTCGCGCACCTCGGGGCTGGCGGTGGCGGTGAGCCCCATCACCGGCGGACGCCCCAGCCGCTCGGCGATGGCGCCCAGCATCATGTAGTCCGGCCGGAAGTCGTGCCCCCACTGGCTCACGCAGTGCGCCTCGTCCACCACGAACAGGCTCACCTGCCGCTCCAGCAGCAGCTCGAAGAAGTCGCGGTCGCGGAAGCGCTCCGGCGTCACGTACAGGATCTTCCCCTCGCCGGCCACGCGTGCCTCGGCCTCGCGCTTCTGGGCGGCGCTGAGCGAGGAGTTGATGGTCCACGCGTCGACCCCGATCTCGTCGAGCTTGTCGGTCTGGTCCTTCATCAGGGCGATGAGGGGCGAGACGACCACGGTGAGGCCGGGGAGGAGGAGTGCGGGGAACTGGTAGATCAGGCTCTTCCCCGCGCCGGTGGGCATGATCACCAGCGCGTCGCGGCCGGACAGGACGGAGCGGATCACCTCCTCCTGGCCGGGGCGGAACGCGTCCAGGCTGAACTCGGAACGGAGGACGGAAAGGAGGTCCGTCCGCTCGGCTTCGGTCACGCTCAAGGTCGGGTGGTCCCTTCGGGGGGTGTCGGTACGACGGCTTCGAGCGGGGGAACGGATGAGCAAGGGGCGGACCACCTGAGAGATCGTGACCATGTCGCCGCGGCGGGCGGACGCGCATCTTCGTCATTGCATGATCGCGACGATGCGAGTGAACTCGCCGCTACAACGGCACACACTCCGCCTGCGCGGAGTTCGTGCGCGACGCGGCGACGGTGCGCACCCGCGGCGCGCGGTGGACTCGGCCGCGCAGGCCGACGGGGTTCGTGCGGGCCATCGTCTCTGAAGCCCGCGAAGGCGGACTGCGTGAAGTTGTAGCGGCGAGTTCACTCGCATAGTCACTCTCCCATCCTCCACCCCATGCCGCAGCCGCCCGACGTGCCGCTGGTGACGGTGGTGATCCCCACCTGGAACCGCCTGCCGATGCTGCGCGAGGCGGTCGCCTCGGTGGTGGCGCAGACGTATCCCGCCTGGGAGCTGGTGGTGGTGGACGATGGCTCGACGGACGGCACCGCCGCGTGGGTGCGCTCGCTCGGCGACCCGCGGATCCGCGTGGTGGAGCGTTCCCGCTGCGCCCACGTGGGGCGCCTGCGCAACGCGGGGGTGCGCGCCGGGTCGGGCGAGCTGGTCGCGTTCCTCGACTCCGACGACGCCTGGCTGCCGCGCAAGCTGGAGGCGCAGGTCGCGGCGATGCGGGCGCGGGGTGCGCGCTGGTGCTACGGCCGCTACGAGGTGATGGACGCCGAGGGGCGCCCGGCGGCGCGCCGTGCCGGCGAGTTCCGCGCGCTCTCCGGGCCCATCGCGCGGGAGCTGCTGATGGACCACACCGATGTCTGCGTGGTGACCCTGCTGGTGGAGCGGACGCTGTTCGAGGCGGCGGGCGGCTTCAGCGAAGACCCGCGGGTGCGGCGGCGGGAGGACTGGGAGCTGCACGTGCGCCTCGCCATGCGCGCCGACGCGCTGGCGCTCGACCAGGCGCTGGCACGCATCCGCGACCACGGCTCCCGCACCACGGCGGAGATGGCGGACGCCTACACCGTCACCGTCGCCACGTACGATGCCTTGCTCCGGGCGAATCCGCCGGCCGGCCTCGCGCGCCTCGCCCGCCGGGGCCGCGCCGGGCACCTGGCCGAGGCCGGGGCGGAGCAGCTCGCGCGCGGAGCCTGGGCGCGGGCCGCCGGGATGTTCGCGCGCGCGCTGCTGGGCGGCGTGCCCCCGGGGCTCTGGGCGCGCGCGGTGGTGCGCGGCGCGCGGGGCTGGCGGCGCCGCGGGAAGGGCGTGGCGGGCGGGTCCGCGGTGGGGTAGTTTCGGGGCACCGACGCGAGCTCGCCCTCCCTCTCCGGTCCACCCCGCGACCGATGCCGCACCCGTCCGAGGCTTCCGGCCCCGCCCCCACGGCCGGCGACGCGCATGCCGCCGCCGGCCTGGTCTCGGTCGTGATCCCCTGCTACAACGCCGCCGACTTCGTGGGCCACGCCATCGATTCGGTGCTTTCGCAGACGTACCCGGCGGTGGAGGTCGTGGTCGTCGACGACGCCTCCACCGACGGGAGCCGCGAGGTGGTGGCGGCCTTCGGCGACCGGGTGACCGCACTCCACCTCCCCGCCAACCGCGGCACCTCGCACGCCCAGAACCGGGGCGCGGAGCTCGCGCGTGGCGAGTGGCTGATGTTCCTGGGCGCGGACGACTTCATCGCTCCCGACACGCTCGAGGGGCTGGTGGAGGCGGCGGGGCGCGCCCCCGGCTCGCTGGCCGCGTGCGGCTGGGAGTTCCTGCACGAGCAGGCGGGCGGGGGATGGATCTCGCGGGTCCCGCGGCGGCCGTTCGCGCCGGCGGGCGATCCGCTCGCGGGGTGGCTGGCGGGGAGCTGGGCGCCCCCCTGCGCCGTGCTCTACCCGCGCCGCGTCTTCCTCTCCACCGGCGGCTTCGACGAGGCGCTGCGCCGCAACGAAGACGGCGACCTGGCGATGCGGGCCTTCGCGGGAGGCGCCGGGCTGGTGCCGGCCGCGCGCGGGAGGGCCTTCTACCGGCGCCACCTGGACGGGAACCGGGCCCTCTCGACCGACGACCGGTCCGGGGCGGGGCTGCGCTCGGAGGCGCGGGTGCTCGACAAGCTGGTGCCGCTCCTGGAGGCCCAGGGCCGGCTGGACGCATACCGCCCCCTGATCGAGGCGCGGTACGGGCACGTCGCCAACCACGCCTTCCACGTGGGGAACCTGGCGGTGGCGCGGGAGTGCCTGGCGCGCGGCGGCCAAGGGGCGGCGGAGGTGGTGCGCTCCACCACCCTGGCGGGACGGCTGCTCACGGCCGCCGTGGGGCTGGAGCGGAAGCAGCGCATCGTCCGCGCCCTGCGCCGCTGGGGCGCGTCCCTGCGCGGGGGCGGCCCGCGTGGCGGATGAACCCGTGCGCGGGTAGATTCGCCCCCTGCCCGCCAGCCCCGGATCATGCCACCCGCACCACGCGCCGGCCGCGATGCCCCACTCTCCAGACCACTCGGCGAGCCTGGAACGCGAGGGGATGGAGACCGCCTCGGTGGTGATCGCATGCCACAACGACGCCGCATTCGTGGGCGACGCGATCGACTCGGCGCTGGCGCAGCGCCATCCCGCCGTGGAGGTGGTGGTGGTCGACGACGCCTCGACCGACGGGAGCTGGGAGGTGATCGCGGCATACGGCGAGCGCGTGCGGGCGCTCCGCCTCTCCGCCAACGGGGGCTGCCCGCACGCCCGCAACCGCGGCGCGGAGCTCGCCCGGGGCGAGTGGCTGATGTTCCTGGACTCCGACGACTTCATCGCGCCCGACACCATCGGGGCGCTGGTGGAGGCGGCGCGGCGCGCCCCGGGCTCCCTGGCCGCGTGCGCGTGGGAGTACCGGATCCGGCAGCCCGGAGGATGGATGCCCTACGTGCCCCCTCGCCCCTTCGCGCCCGCCGGCGATCCGCTCGCGGGATGGCTGGAGGGAATCGAAGCCCCGACCTGCGCCGTGCTGTACCCGCGCGGCGTGTACCGGGCCGCCGGCGGCTTCGACGAGACGCTGCGCCGCTACGACGACGGCGACATGGCGATGCGGGCGTTCGCGCAGGGTGCCGGGCTGGCCCGGGCGGCCGGCGGGCGGGGATACTACCGGCGCCACCTGGGCACCCGCCGCGGCCTCTCGGCCGACAACCAGTCGGAGGCGGCGCTCCGGTCGCACCTGCGGGTGTACGACAAGCTCGCGGCGCTCCTGGAGTCGCAGGGCCGGCTGGAGCGGTACCGCCCCCTGATCGAGGCGCACTACGGGAAGATCGCCGTGCACGCCTTCGAGGCCGGCAACTTCGCGGTGGCGCGCGACTGCCTGGCGCGCGGCGGCGGGGGAGCGGCGAAGGTGGCGCGCTCCGGCACCCTGGCGGGGCGGCTGCTCTCGGCCGCGGTCGGGCTGGAGCGGAAGCACCGCATCACCCGCGTGCTGCGCGGGTGGCAAGCGGCGCTGCGCACCCCGGGTGCACGTGGCGGCGAGCGCGCGCACGGTTAGATTCGGCGCCGCGCGCGACCGCTTTCAATTTTCCCGAGACCCTTGCCGATGGCCGACACGCTCCACCCTGGCACCGCTGCGCCCCGCGGCCGCTTCATCGTCCTGGAGGGGATCGACGGGGCGGGGACGACCACGCAGCTCAACCGGCTCCGCGAATACTTCCGGGGGCGGGAGGAGCGCGCGTTCTTCACCCACGAGCCGAGCGACGGGCCGGTGGGGATGCTGATCCGGCTGGCGCTGCAGGGACGGCTGGCCGGCGGCCGCTACACCCTGCACGACCCCGGCGACGAGGCGCACGCGCCGAGCGAGGAGTTCGACCGCACCGCGCTGGCACTCCTCTTCGCCGCCGACCGCGCGGACCACGTGGCCACACAGGTGAAGCCGAACCTCGCCGCGGGCCGCATCGTGGTCTGCGACCGCTATCTCCTCTCGACACTGGCGTACCAGGGGCAGAGCAGCGACGTGGCGTGGCTGCTGGAGATCAACCGCCCGGCCGGCACCCCGGACCTCACCATCTTCCTCGACGTCCCTCCCTCCGCCGCCGGGGAGCGGATGCGCGCCTCGCGCTGGAAGAAGGAGATGTTCGAGACCCCGCACGAGCAGGAGAGCATCCGCGACGCCTACCTGCGCTACATCGGGATGGGGATCGAGCAGGTGGGCGAGGTGAAGACGATCGACGCATCGCGGCCGGCAGACGTGGTCTTCGCCGACATCGTCGCCTGCCTCGACGCGTTCCTGGTCGGCTGATCGCACGCGGAGACGCGGAGGCACGGAGAGATGGCTTTCTCTCCGTGCCTCCGCGTCTCTGCGTGAGAAAAGATCGTCAGTCCCAGGCGCCGAGGAGGCGGCGGACGAGGACGAGCTGGCCGACGTGGTAGGCCGCGTGGTCCGCGGCGAGGAGGATTTCGCGCAGGTACGTCTGCCCCTGCCCGTGCGGGATGCGGGCGAAGAGGTCGGTCGCGGGGTCCGCCGCCATCGCCTGCAGCGCCTCGCGGTCGGTGCGGTAGGCGGCGACGCTGCGGTCCCAGGCGCCGTCGTCGGGCGGGGCGGGGGAGTCGGGCCAGTAGTCCTCGGGCCAGCTCAGCTCCCTGTACTCCGCGTTGCGCGAGAAGTCGAGGATGTCTTCCTGCGTGATGCGCAGGTGCTCCAGCAGCTCCCAGGGCGAGTACGGCAGCCCGTCCGGCCGCACGCCGCGCAGCTTCGGCGCGAGCCCGTCGACCGCGCGGTCGAAGCCGGCGTGCGCGTCGCCCCAGGCCAGGAGCTTCCGCAGGTGCTCGCGCAGGGCGTCGTCGCTCATCTTCCGTTGCGGGTTTCTATCGTGCTTCGTGCTTCGCCACCGCGCAGGATGCGCGATTCGCGCATCCTGCGCGCTGGCAGGGGCGCTACCCCGACGCCGCGGGGCCGCGGCCGGCGTCGCGCTTGTCCAGGCGGCCGATCTCGATGTGGGTGGCCGTCACGTCGCCGGCGAGGTCGGCCATCCGCTCGGTGATCTCGATCACCGCCCGCACCCCGTCGCCCCACACCTGGCCCACGTAGCGGTCGCCGGCGCGGAACAGCACCCGCTGCGCCTCTTCCAGCTTCTGAATGGCCTCCCACACCAGCTCGCGGGCCTCTTCCAGGTATTCCCTCGCGGTCGGTTGCGGCTCGGCCATGCGTATCGGGGCGGCACGGGTGGACGGCTCACCAGCAGTCGGGGAGAATGCGGCCTCCGGCGCCCCGCGCACAAGGGCGGAGGGGGGAATGCGCCGTTCCCGCCTTCCCGGGCTCCCCGCCGTCAGGGCTGCGGGGTGACGCGCTGGATGCGCTCTATCAGCTCCGCCTGGTGCGCGGTCGCCAGCTGCTGGCCGATCTGCGCGCCCTTCTCCGCCAGCGACGCCATGTTGTTCGCCAGCCGCTGCCCCAGCGGGGTGCGGTAGAAGGTGACCAGCGCCCGCAGGTCCGCCTCGGAGAAGGCGCTGGCGTACGCGTTGGCGAACGCGGCCTTCGCCTCCTCGCTGGCGAAGAGCTCGGTGGCCCATTCGATCATCGTCGCGCGGTAGGGCTCCAGCATCGGGTTCGCGCGGATCTGCGCGTCGAACGTCGCCTTCACCCCCACGGTAGACATCTCCTGCATGCGCATCACCTCCAGCAGCTCGCGCGCGGCGGCGAGCTGGCCGGGCGTGGGCGGGGTGGTGGGGTTCTGCGCGGCGGCGCGGAGCGGGAGGAGCAGGGCGCAGGCGAGGGCCAGCAGGGCGAGGCGGCGCATGGGGTCTCCTTCGGCGGTTGAGGGGTTCTCTCCGTGTCTCTGCGCCTCTGCGTGAGACGCTTTCTACAGGCTAGACAGGCTCCAGCGGGCGGTGCGGCCCGGGGGGGAGCTCCACGCGCACCGGGTCGCCGGGGCGCACGTCGCCGCCGGCGAGCACGATGCCCATCACCCCCGACCTGCGCACCAGCCCTCCCTGCTCGTCGCGGCCCAGGACCGCCGCCATCAGGCCGGGCTGGAAGCGGTCGAGCTGCACGCAGGGGTTGCGCAGGCCGGTGACCTCGACCACCGCGTCGACGCCCAGGTGAAGGCGCGCGCCGGTCGGCAGGGCGAGCAGGTCGATGCCGCGCGTGGTGACGTTCTCGCCCATCTCCCCGGCGGACACCGCGAACCCGGCGGCGCGCAGCTCGTCGTGCAGCTCGGCGTGGATCAGGTGCACCTGGCGCAGGTTGGGCTGCGTGGGGTCGCGCTTCACCCGCGAGCGGTGCTTCACCGTCACCCCCAGGTGCGCGTCGCCCTCCACGCCGAGCCCCGCGAGCAGGCGGATGGCGTCGCGGTTCGGCTTGCTGAAGGTGTACGCCTCGCTGCGGCTCACCGCTTCGACGATCCCGTCCATCGTTCCCGTCTGTTGATGAGGCGAGGAGAGGCCAGCGAACGCCTCCTCATTATCTCTGGCGTGTCCGCGTAGCGCCATCCCGCGCCCGCATGCCACTCCCCCGAGCCGCGCACCGCCTTCCCGGCTAAGGACAGCAGCCGCGTCCTCTCGTTAGATGACGATCGTTGACAGACGAAGGAAACCATAAGCTCCGACTTCAAAGGTTTACTTGTGCCCACGAACCGATCTTCCGATGCTACCGTAGCGAGCTTCTCAGGCGCAACTACGGGTTTGGCAGGTGGAAGAAGTCGTCGCGACCCTCGGTGACGCCTTGGTATGGAGTTCCAAAAGGCCGATGCAGCGTGATGAGATGAGTCCGACGACGAGGGGATAAGACAATGGCGGGTATCGAAGCGCTGTTGAGGGGAAAGGTCCTTGTAGGCCGCTACCGCGTCGATGAGGTGATCGGGCGCGGGGGAATGGGTGTCGTGTACCGCGCCATTGACGAGCGGCTCGGGCGCGCGGTGGCGGTGAAGGTGATCACCGCCGCCTATCACGAAGACTCGGAACTGTGCGAGCACATACGCGCGCGCTTCCGCCACGAGGGTGCTGCTGCCGCACGGCTCCCGCACCACTCCAACGTGGTCCCCGTCTACGACTTCGGCACCGACCCCGAGATCGGGATCGACTTCATCATCATGGAACTGATGCGGGGCGAGGATCTCGCCGAGCGCCTGCGGCGTGCGGGACCGCCGCCCCTCGGACTGGCGCTCCGAATCCTGCGCGACGCTGCCCGGGGGGTGGCCGTAGGGCACCGCGTCGGGCTCATTCATCGCGACGTGAAGCCCGGCAATATCTTCTTGGTGGAGGACGACGACCCCGCTGACGTGCAGGTGCGCGTTCTGGATTTTGGCATCGCCAAGCTGTTCGCTGGCGAGAACACGCATACGGCGCTCACCCACGTCGGACTGGCGCCGCTTTCTCCGGCTTTCGCGTCGCCCGAGCAACTCCGCGGTGAACCCCGCCTGACTCCGGCGGCGGATGTATACGGCCTGGGAATAGTGGCGTTCCATCTCCTCACGGGGACCGCACCGTTCACCGATGGCGATCGCAGCCGGCTCGCAGCCGGCACGAACGTCCCGCTACCGTCCATCAAAGCACATAATTCCGCCGTTCCCCCGGACGTGGAGGCCATCGTCCGGCGTGCCTTGGCCCACGACCCGACCGAGCGGTATGCCAACGCCTCTCTTCTCGCCAACGCCATCGAGGCAGTGTTACATCGGCTATCGGACGAGGTAACGCGCGCGCTCCCTGCCATCGGACCTGCAGTGAACATAGACGCAGGCGATGGCATCGCTCTCCCGGCGTACGCGCGTGCCGGGGACGCGGGAGTGGACTGCACGATGCCTGTGCCTCCCCGGCCATGGGAGGCGCCAGGGCCCGCGGCAGGGCGGTCGGTGTCCGTGGTCGCTTCCGCTCCGGTGGAGGGGCCGGCTCCGGTGAGCCCGGTAGCGGAGAGGCCGCCTTCACGGTCTCGCACCCAGCGCCAGATACCGCGTCGGACAATCCTCGGCGGGATCGGGTTCGGCGTCCTGCTCCTCGGCCTTCTGTTCGTAAACCAGGGAAGCACCCCCAGGCGAGTCGATCGGGCGCTCGCGGCGTATGAGTCGCGGCAGTACTCGGTCGCGTACCCGCTGTTCGCGCGCGCGGCTGACGACGACAACGCCGTGGCGCAGGCCTATCTGGGCCATCTCTACGAGGAGGGAAAGGGCGTCGGGCGAAATGACAGGGAGGCGCTGAGGTGGTACCAGGCGGCCGCCGAGCAGGGGAATGCGGCGGGACAGAGCGGACTCGGATTCCTTTACTCAGTGGGCCGGGGTGTGGTGCAAGACGATGCCGAGGCGCTGCACTGGACCCGCCTCGCGGCCGCCCAGGGAGACGCTCGTGGACAGAACAATCTCGGCGTCTTTTACGACGCAGGCCGGATTGTAAAGCAAGATTATCCGCAGGCAGTGGACCTGTATAGGAAGGCGGCGCAGCAGGGCTTCGCGCCAGCCCAGGCCAACCTTGGAAGCATGTATGCCTCCGGGCGCGGCATCACTCGGAACGACTCTACAGCGGTCTGGTGGTACCGCCAGGCGGCCGCCCAGGGTTACGCACAGGCGCAGACCTCACTGGGCCGCATGTACGCGCACGGACGCGCCGTTCCACTGAATCACGCCACGGCACGGGAGTGGTACCTGAAGGCTGCCGAGCAGGGCGATGCCGGCGCGCAGACCGAACTCGGCTACGTGTACTTGGAAGGCATCGGCGTGCAACGAGACTACGGCGTCGCGCGGGAGTGGTACCTGAAGGCTGCCGGGCAGGGTGACGCTGCCGCGCAGAACACCCTCGGATACATGCACGTGAAAGGCCTGGGCGTGCCGAGGGACTACGGCGTCGCGCGGGAGTGGTATCTGAAGGCCGCGGGGCAGGGCAACGCTGTCGCACAGAGCAACCTCGGAGACCTGTACATGAACGGCCTGGGTGTGCCGAGGGATTACGGCGCCGCGCGGGAGTGGTACCTGAAGGCTGCCGAGCAGGGCGATGCCAACGCGCAGGCCGAACTCGGCTACCTGTACCTGGAAGGCTTGGGTGTGCAACGAGACTACAGCGCCGCGCGGGAGTGGTCGCTGAAGGCTGCCGGGCAGGGCAGCGCTATGGCGCAGAACAACCTCGGATACATGTATTCAACGGCCAAGGGAGTTCCGCGGGACGATGCTGAAGCCGAGCGATGGTTCCGGATGGCGGCGGGCCAAGGCAACACCGTCGCACAGACGAACCTCCGGTTGCTTCAGGGCAGCCGGATGCCCTAACGAAGCGTCTCTCAACTCCGATGACGGTTTCCTGACGAACTGCGGCTGCAACGACTGCGCGTCATCGTCACCGTAATTACGAGACACGCGCAGGAAGCCATCCGCCATATCAGCTCCCGGAGTCGCGGCGCGGGAACGACGCGGCGGCGAGCAGCAGGCCGGGGACGATGAAGACCATGAAGAAGGGGTCGCCGGTGATCGCGAGCGCGCCGGCGCCGAACGCCAGGTAGAGGGCGGCGACGATGGCCGGCGGCACCAGCGGCGCGTCCCGGCCCCCGAGCCGGCGGAAGAAGGTCCACAGCACGAGGGCGGCGAAGGCCACCATCGCCGCGCCGCCGAAGTGCCAGCCGACCGCGAGCCCCTGCGCCAGGTCGCTGGGCACGCCCGACTGCGCGAGCCGCGCGCGGAGCTGCGGCCAGCCGAGGAGCGAGTGCGCGGCGGCGCTCGCCGCCATCAGCACGCCCGCCACGATGCCGAGAATGCTGCGGGTGCGGCTCAATGCGTTGCGTCTCCGTCCAGGGGTGGGGGGATGGGTGGGACGAGGTCGAGGAGCCCCGCGGGCGCGAAGCGAAGGGGGCTGTTGCGCAGCTCCTCAAGCGGCACCCAGAGCGCGTCGTGGCGGAGCCCGTTGGGCTCGGTGGTGGTGATCTCGTCGCGCTCGTACGCCCACGCCTCCGCCACGCGCGCGGCGAAGACGAAGGCCACTTCGTGTCCCGCGCGGCCGTCGTGGGTGAACAGGTTCTCGATCACCCCGAGCAGCCGGGGCGACTCCAGCGAGAGCCCGAGCTCCTCGCGCCACTCGCGGGCCAGCGCGTCGGCCGCGCGCTCGCCGAACTCCACGCCGCCGCCGATCGCCCGCAGGAAGGGCTCGCCGCGCACGCGGTCGTACCCGCGCTCCACCAGGATGCGCCCGCGGCCGTCGTGGCAGACGGCGAGCGCGATCGTACGGATCGTGTCGGCCATGCGGGAGGTGGCGAGCCGGGATGGGTCAGGTCGGGGCGCGGAGGGCGGCCTGGCGGAGGTCCGCGGCCACCTCGAGGAGCCTCTGCGCCATCCCCGGGTGCGGCGGCGCCCCCGCGCGCAGGGCGGCGACCAGCAGGGCGATGGAGGTGGCGCGCCCCTGATTGGCCTCGCGGCCGAGCGCCAGCACCGCGTCGTGCACGCGGCGCATGCGGCCCTCCAGCTCGTCGGGCGCCACGCCCTGGCCGATGCTGGCGGCGATCGCCTCGATCTCCGCCGCGACGCGGGGAGCGTCACTCACCGGCGTCGACCTCCTCCTCCGCGCCGTCGTCGGCGTCCGTGGTGCCGCCCTCCTCGGCGCCGGCGTCGCGGCGGCGCTGCTCCTTCTTCTCGGCCTTCGCGTCTTTCTTCCGCTGCTTCTCCATCTCCTTCTGCCGCTTCTCGAAGCCGTAGTTCGGGCGCCTCGCCATGCTTCCTCCCCCTGTGCGGTCGACCTGCCGCGGGGCCCGGGCCGTGTGCCCGGCCGCGCGTTCCGCTCATGCGAGCCATGAACATATGCTCGCGGCGTGCCGGCTGCACCCTCGCCCGCGGCGCGGCTCATGCAAGGGGAAATGAGCCGGACCCGCGCCAAACCCTCGGCTAACCTTGGATGGGGATGCCGGGACGGCGAAGAATCACCCGTGCGCCATGCTCGCGCAGGGTGGACGATTTCACCTGAACAGCGAGGCGGAGCATGGCACGCGAGACGGGAACCGTGGAACGGTTCATGGACGAGAAGGGGTTCGGCTTCATCAAGCCGGACAGCGGCGGGAAGGACGTGTTCGTGCACCACTCGGCCATCAACATGGACGGCTTCAAGTCGCTCGCGCAGGGGCAGCGCGTGGAGTTCGACCTGGTGCAGGACCCCAAGGGGCCCCGCGCCGAGAACGTCTCTCCCGTCCAGGAGTAGCGCGATCTCGCCAGCAGGCGCGGAGGACCAGGGACCCGCTGCGGATCCCTGGTCCTCCACGCCTGCGCGCGAGCTCCCGTCACGTCGCCGGCCGATCCCACGTCATCGTGTAGCGCCACTCCAGGTGGTGCACCACGCGCGCGCCGGGGAGCAGCTCGCGGTAGACGAGCACGGCCTCGTCGGGGCGCAGGTAGCGCTCGCCGCGGCCGTGCTCGCCGTAGAGCGCCGCCAGCGGCGTTGCGCGCCGGCGCCCCGAGAGCAGGCGCACCGCGAAGCCGAGCGCGTTGGCGGGGAGGTGGCGCACTCCCGGGCGCGTCACCACGTCCTGGATCACCAGCCGCCCGCCGGGGCGCACGCAGCCGGCCAGGCGCCGCACCGTGGGCGCGAGCGGGAGGTGGTGCAGCGTGGCCACGCTCAGCACCACGTCGAACGCCGCGTCGGGGAGCTCCGTCTCGGCGACGTCGGCGACGCGGTACTCCACGTTCGGCCACGCCGCCGACCGGGAGCGGGCGACGCGGACCATCTCCGGCGACAGGTCGAGCGCCAGCACCGATTCCGCCCGCGCGGCCACCCGCCGCGTCAGCGCCCCGTGCCCGCACCCCACCTCGAGCACGCGCCCGCACCGCGCGGGGAGGAAGCCGAGGAGCGTGCGCTCGAACGGGCGCAGCGCGTCGCCCGTTCCCGCCTCCTCGATCTCCCGCGCGATCCGGTCGAAGTCCGCCCGCACCTGCGCGCTCGCCTTGCACATTGTCTCTCCGTGTCTCCGCGCCCCTGCGTGAGACGAACTTAGTCAGGATTCATGACGAATTCGTGCTCCCCCTGAATGGCGGAAAAGAGCATGTTCCTTGCAGTCCCATACTCCCGCCGGGGATTTTTAGATCTCTTCACCACCACACGGGACGGGCAGCGATGGCACGGTCGACGGGTACGGTAGAGCGTTTCATGGACGACAAGGGCTTCGGCTTCATCAAGCCCGACGAAGGCGGGAAGGACGTGTTCGTGCACCACTCGGCGATCGAGGGCAGCGGCTTCCGCTCGCTGGCGCAGGGCGCGCGGGTGGAGTTCGACCTGGTGCAGGACCCCAAGGGCCCGCGCGCCGAGAACGTCCGCACGCTCGAGGAGTAGCCACCCAGGCGCGGAGGGAACGAGGGAGCATCCCCCCGTTCCCTCCGTCGCTTTTCCAGCGCTCACCGGCCCGGGCCGAACGGCAGAGACGCCGTGCGGGACCGGCGCTTCGCCGCGCGCCTACGGCGGGGTGAGCACGCCGGCCTGGGTGTCGTAGCCGCCCACGCGCACCCAGGCGTGCGAGGCGCCGGAGGGGCGGATGGCCCAGAAGTCGAAGTTGGCGTAGCGCCGGTCGCCCACCTCGTTCAGCGCCGTCCACCCGGTGGCGCCGTGGAAGGAGCCCGCCGCCGTCTCGAAGCGGCTCGTGAGCCCCTCGATGCTCACCGGGCGCGGCGCGGCCAGGTACGCCTGGGCCGCCACCCACACCGCGTCGTACACGCCCAGCGCGAAGGCGTCGGGCGCCGACCCCGCGCGCGCCTGGATGCGCGCGGCCACCGGCTGCCACTTCTCCGCCGCCGAATAGTCCAGCCCGAAGACGGGCGCCGGGAAGCCCACCTTCTCGGCGAACGCCACCGCCGCGGGGCTCGCCAGCAGGGCGCCGCTCTGCGCGATGCCGTCGGCGCCGTACCAGCGCACCGAGGCGAGCACCGGGTCTGCCGCGGCGGCGGCGAACACGTCGGCCACCTCGTCGAAGCCGGCCAGGTACACCGCCACCTGCGCCGCCGGGTGGGCGTCGAGCGCCTCCCGCACCTGCGCGCCCACCGTCGACACCGCCGCCGCGTAGTTGGCCGAGGCGGCCGCGTACTCCGCCCCACCCCAGACCGACCCGCCGAGCGCCGACATGCGCGCCGAGGTGGCGGTGTGCAGCCCCTGGTTCCCCGCGTCGGCGCGCCAGATGGGCACCACCGCGCGGATCCCGTCGCCCCACATCCGCGCCGAGATGGCCACGCCCTCCAGCGAGTCGGCGGGGGTGAAGCGGAAGATGCGGTCGCCCTTGACCGCCAGCGTTCCGGCGGTGCTGGACTGGCTCACCACCAGCAGCGGGTTGGCGTCGACGTACGGCTTGAGCACCGCGAGCTCGGCGCTGGACTGCGGGCCGATCACCACCTGCACGCCGGCGTCGCGCAGCGACTGCACGGCCGCGAGCGCGGCGGCGGGCTCGAGCTTGGTGTCGCGCACGTCGGCGCGGAAGGTGACGCCGCGGCCGGCGGCCCAGGCGTTCACGTCCTCGACCGCCAGCTCCATCGCGGCCTTGCTGGTGACGCCGAGCGACGACCAGTTGCCGGTGAGCGAGAACACGCCGCCCAGCACGATCTCGTTGTCGATGCGGGGGATGGTCCCGCTGTCGTCGCAGCCCAGCGCGCCGGCGAGCGCGAGCAGCGCCGCCGCCAGCCGTGCGCCACGCGCCACGGGGAACTTCCTATGCTTCATGGAGACACGATCCGGTTACGGGAGGGTGGAACAGGTGGGGATTGCAAATCTACATCGTTTGTACTTTCCGCGCACCACTGATACCGGATCCGGGAGTAGATTCGGGAAAAGCCGTCTCACGCGGAGACGCAGAGGCACGGAGAGACGCTGAGTGGTTCGCTACGCCACCGCCTCGCCCTGCATCTCCTCCAGCAGGCGGGCGGCGGCGTCGGGATCGAGGGGGTGGGAGAAGAGGAAGCCCTGGCCGATGCGGCACCCCATCCGCTGCAGCGCGGCCGACTCCTCGGCGGTCTCCACCCCCTCGGCCACGGTGTCCAGCCGCAGGCTCCCCGAGAGCGAGATCACCGTCTGGATCACCGCCTC
>Ga0070685_10000556_pt1 | contig 20882 bp, 10 predicted proteins | sample KBSS13LmetaG_FD_65651 | JGI IMG/M metagenome (GOLD analysis project Ga0070685, IMG submission 65651) | Switchgrass rhizosphere microbial communities from Kellogg Biological Station, Michigan, USA - KBS S1-3L metaG | ecosystem: Host-associated > Plants > Roots > Rhizosphere ...
CCCGCGCTGGCCGCCGCGGTGGAGGAGAACACCCTGCCGCTGCTGGAGCTCGCGGCCTGCGGCGACCGCGTGCACGAGTGGCTCGCCCGCGCGGGCGAGCTGGAGTCCGAGTCCGAGTCCCTGCACGCGCTCGCGGTCTGATCCCGTCTCCCGTGATGGGCCGATGCGAGAGCAATGTCGCCCCGGGAGGCTGCCGAGGACCCGCCCACAGGGTGTCATCCTGAGGCCCGGCCTCACCTGGCTCGATGCGCACGGTGGGCTTCGCAGGGCCGAAGGATCTAACCACGGCCGCCACGAGGCCCGTGGCGGAAGCCGCACGGAGCCGCGGCAACGTCGTGCATGGGCCGCCGCGAAGCCCGTCATTCGCGACGCTGCCGCGCCCGGGCCCCGTGGCGCTCCAGCTGGATCCCTCGGCTCTGCGGACGTCGGTGCGGCGGCGGGTCCGTCGTGGCCGAGCCTCGGGATGACACGGGGGGGTGTTCGGCCGGCTGGCGTCGCTCGACAGGCTCCGAGGGAGCCGCCGCGCCGGGCTCGCGCCGTCGAAGATGCACGATTCAGCGCGACACCAGGCGTAGGACAACGGCGTCTGCAGGATGACACCCAGCTGCACAGCCGATTCTGAAAAGCGGTCCGATCTTCCGCCCAAGGGCCCATGAACGAGCAGCCCGGCACCCTGGAAGTCATCGCCACCGAGCTGGGGAAGGTGGTGAAGCCCCTCGAGGAGCGCATCAAGGCCGGCGAGGTGCTGGAGCTCCTCGCCGAGCTGGGGGTGCGCTTCCCCGAGTCGCTGGCGGCGAACCCGCAGTTCCAGGCGGCGCTCACCGACGCCATCGACCGGCTGGAGCACATCCCCGGCTTCGTCGCCACGATCGTGGAGAAGGTGCGCCTCGAGCAGTACGGCGACGCCCTGGGCGCGGCCGTGGACCTCACCGAGGCGATCGTCAACCTCATCCTCGACATCGACCACATCGCCGACGCCATCCAGGCGGCGCCGCTGGGGATCGACCCCGGCACGGTGGGCGCCTTCGTGGCCGAGCTGAGCCAGAACCTCTTCGAGTACCTGGTCGTCAACTACCTGGAGAGCGTGACCCCCGCGGCGGCGGCGGTGCTGGAGCTGCTGGAGGTGGTGGAGCGCAGCCCGCAGAACGTGGGCTCCACCAACCCCGTCACCCCGCCGTACACCAGGAAGGCGCTGCACCTCGACAACCTGACCGCGGCCTTCAGCAACCCCAACCAGCACCTGCGCACCCTCTACAGGTGGGGGCAGAACGACTTCGACGACGCCAAGCTGCTGCGGCGGCTGAACAAGGTGATGCTGGAGCTGGGGCTCCCCGTGCTCCTGGACGAGACGGTGACCCCGCACCACCTCGACATCCTCTTCTTCCAGCTCTCCAAGCGGCCCTCCCCGCTCCCCCCGTCGCTGCAGCTCCTGCTCAAGTACGTCTTCACCGTGGGCGGCGTCTACCGCATCACCCGCGAGCGGTGGCGCGCCGAGCTGGGGGTGGAGGCGGAGGTGCCGCTCGAAGCGGGGATCGTGCTGACCCCCGACTGGAACGTGGAGGTGATCCCCCCCGATATCGGCACGATCGAGGGCGAGCTCTTCGCCAACTGGATCGCCAACCCGCCGCCGGGGCAGCAGAAGCTGATCCTGCTGGGGCAGGAGGGCGCCGGGCGGCTGGAGATCGCCGAGCTGCGCACCGGGGCGCGGGTGGACCTGGCGTGGGACGGCACGCGCGCCACCAGCGAGCTGGTGCTCGAGGGCGAGGTCACCGGCGGCAGCGTGGTGATCGACGCCACCGAGGGCGACGGCTTCCTGGCCAAGATCCTCCCCGGCACGCGCATCCAGTGCGACTTCGAGATGCTGCTGGGGATGTCGAGCACGCGCGGCTTCTACTTCCAGGGGAGCAGCGCGCTGGAGATCCGCCTGCCGGTGCACATCGCGCTGGGGCCCATCTCGCTCGAGGGGCTCACCCTCACGCTGCGGCTGGGGCAGGAGAACGGCGTCACCCAGCTCCCCATCTCGGTGGGCGCCGACATCCGCGCCGAGCTGGGGCCGCTGACGGCGGTGGTGCAGAACATGGGGATCACCGCCCGCTTCTCCTTCCCCTCCGACAACAGCGGGAACCTGGGCGGGAGCGCCAACCTCGACTTCGCCTTCAAGCCGCCCAACGGCGTGGGGCTCTCCATCGACGCGGGCGGGCTCAAGGGCGCGGGCTTCCTCTACCTGGACTTCGACAAGGGCGAGTACATCGGCGCCCTGGAGCTGGAGTTCAAGGGGACCTTCTCGCTGAAGGCCGTCGGGATCATCAACACCAAGCTCCCCGACGGGAGCCAGGGGTTCGCGCTGCTCATCATCATCGTGGCCGAGTTCACCCCCATCCAGCTGGGGTTCGGCTTCACCCTGAACGGGGTGGGCGGGCTGCTGGGGCTGAACCGCACGGTGCGCATCGACGTGCTGCGCCAGGGGGTGAAGACGGGGGCGCTGAACAGCGTGCTCTTCCCGACCGACGTGGTGGCCAACATCACGCGGATCGTGAGCGACCTGAAGCAGATCTTCCCCATCGAGACGGGGCACTTCCTGGTGGGCCCCATGGCCAAGATCGGCTGGGGGGCGTCGATCGTGACGCTGGAGCTGGGGCTGCTGCTCGACATCCCCCGCCCGATGTTCGCCATCCTGGGGGTGCTGCGGCTCACCCTTCCCAACGAAGACGCGCCGGTCCTCAAGCTCCAGGTGAACTTCCTGGGGGTGGTGGACTTCGAGAACAAGTACATCTCCTTCGACGCCAGCCTCTTCGACTCGCGGCTGCTGATCTTCACCCTCACCGGCGACATGGCGCTGCGCATCGCCTGGGGGAGCGAGCCGCTCTTCGTGATGAGCGTGGGGGGGTTCCACCCCGCCTTCCACGACGCGCCGGCCGACCTGCAGCACATGACGCGGATCACGCTGGCGCTCCTCTCCAGCGACAACCCGCGCCTCACCATCCAGTGCTACTTCGCCGTCACCAGCAACACGGTGCAGTTCGGGGCCAAGGCCGAGCTGTACGCCGAGGCGTGCGGCTTCAACGTGTGGGGGTACCTGGGGCTCGACGTCCTCTTCCAGTTCAACCCCTTCCGCTTCATCGCCGAGCTCTACGCGGGGCTGGCGCTGCGCCGCGGCACCCGGGTGCTGCTGGGGATCCGGCTGCGCGGCTCGCTGTCCGGGCCGGAGCCGTGGGACGTGCAGGGCGAGGCCAGCTTCACCCTCCTCTTCTTCGAGATCACCGTCTCCTTCCACGCCACCTGGGGGGACAGCGCCGACAGCCTGCCCAAGGAGCGCGAGGACGTGCTGGGGCTGCTGGTGACGCAGCTCGGCGACGACCGCAACTGGCGCGCGGCCATCCCCGCCAACAACCACCTGCACGTGACGGTGAAGGAGATCACCACGCCCGACGGGTCGATTGTGATCCACCCCTTCGGCACGCTCACCTTCAGCGAGAGCGTGGTGCCGCTCAACTACACCATCGAGCGCTTCGGCGAGAAGCTCCCGCTGAACGACACCCGCTTCGCCCTGACCGACGTGCACAGCGGCCCCACCTCGCTGCCCACCACCGCGGTGCGGGACCGCTTCGCCCCGGCGCAGTTCACCGGGATGAGCGACAGCGAGAAGCTCAGCGCGCCGAGCTTCGAGACGATGGACAGCGGCTTCCAGCTCTCCGGCACGGCCAGCCTCTCCACCCCCGCGCCGGTGAACAAGAGCGTGGACTACGAGCTGACCTACCTGCGCGCCCGCCGCCCCGTCTTCGCCGGCATCCTCTCGCTGGGGAAGGGCCGCTTCGCCATGTCGCGGCAGGCCTCGGCCGTGGCCAACACCACCCTCTCCGCCAAGTACGCGATGCCGCCCGCGCTGGCGCCGGCGCCGGTGGACACGCCGGCCGAGGGGTTCGTGGTGGCGGGGACGAGCGACATGCGCCCCTTCGAGTCGGCCGCGGCCGTGGGGTCGTACGCCGAGGCGCGGCAGCAGGCCGAGCGGCTGGTGGCGGCGCGCCCCGAGCTGGCCGGGCGGGTGCAGGTGCTCTCAACGCTGGAGCTCGACGGATGACCATCGAGGTGGCGCGGTACCAGTTCCACTCCTGGGCGCGGCGCGGGATCGCGGCCAACATCACCGACGCCGACGACCTGGGCACGGGCACGGTGCACACCGTGGAGCGCGCCCAGGTGCCGGTGGACCTGAAGGCGAACGCCCAGCCGGTGACCAAGCGCTTCTCGCTGGTGGGCCCGGGCGACGTGGTGGGGATCAACCGCGAGATGGTGGTGCGCACCGAGCCGCTGCACTGGATCACCGACTTCGAGCCCAACTACCTGGCCTTCATCGAGTTCTACGACGAGGACTTCGCCTGGCGCTACACCCCGGCGGCCGCCGCGGCGGGGGAGAAGCTGCGCCCCTGGCTGGCGCTGCTGGTGCTGGAGGAAGACGAGTTCGAGCGCACCGCGCGCCAGCTCCCGCTCCCCTCCATCACCATCAGGGACAAGACGGCGATGCCGGCGGCGGGGGAGCTCTGGCTCTGGGCGCACGTGCACAGCAACGCCGACATCCCCGACGCCGACCTGAGCGACTACGAGCGCTTCCTCAACTCGCTGAACACCTCGGTCGACACCGACCCCGACGGGCTCTTCTGCCGGCTGATGAGCCCGCGGCACCTGAAGCCGAACACCCCCTACCACGCCTTCGTGGTCCCCACCTTCGAGACGGGGCGCCTGGCCGGGATCGGCGAGCCGACCGCGGGCGTGGAGGCGCAGCGGCCGTCGTGGCAGGCCGACGGCACGCCGGGCGGGGAGATGCCGGTCTACTACGAGTGGTTCTTCCGCACCGGGGCCAACGAGGACTTCGAGTCGCTGGTGCGCCTGCTGGAGCCTCGGGCGATGGACCCGCGCGTGGGGATCCGCGACATGGACTGCTCGGCGCCGGGGTTCGTGACCGCGGACGGGAGCGGGCCCCTCCCCGCCACCAGCCCCCCGATCCTGGGGCTGGAAGGGGCGCTCAAGTCGCCCTCCGCCGTCTCCACCGTCTTTCCCAGCCCCCCCGCGCACGACGAGTTCCGCGAGGCGCTGGAGGCGGTGGTGAACCTGGGCGAGACGGCGGCGGCGGACCCCACGCAGGACCCCATCGTCACCCTGCCGCTGTACGGGAAGAACCACGCGCGGCAGAACCCCGCCGACACCATCCTCCTCGACCACGAGAGCCAGCGCTGGCTCGACGACCTGAACCGCGACCCGCGCACGCGGACCTTCGCGGGGGTCGGCACCCGGGTGATCCAGAAGAACCAGGAGCGCTACATGCGCGCCGCCTGGCTGCAGGTGGACCGGATCCTCGAGGCCAACCGCCGCATCCGCGACGCGAAGGCGGCCATCGCCTTCGCCACCCCGCTCTTCGCGCGGTCGTTCGCCGCGCGCCCCACCGTCACCCTGCTGGCGATGAGCCGGCCGGTGCTGGCGAAGGTCATGGGGAGCCCCACGACCCTGCATCACCAGCTGATGGAGAGCCGGCTCCCCGCGGCGGCGCTCTCCGGCACCTTCCGCCGCCTCCTGCGCCCGGGCGGGCCCTTCGCGCGGCGGCTGGGGATCGACGCCGGGGCGTACGAAGGGGTGGTGGTGGCGCTGAACGACGGCACCCTCACCGCCGCCCCGCCGCGCACCCCGCCCGGCGGGCTCCCCACCACGCAGGGGCTGGGCGACGGCGCCCGCCCGACGGGGTCCGGCGCCTGGCTCGCGCGCTATGGATGGATCCTGCTCATCGTCCTGCTCCTGCTGCTGCTGATCCTCCTCTTCCTGGCGCTCTCCGCGGGCGCGGCCGCCGCGGCCGTGGCGATCGCCGTCGCCGGCGTGGCCGCCGCGGTGGCGATCGTCAGGGCGATGCGGCGGGCGCAGCGGCGGCAGGAGGTGGCGGACGTGCTGGGCGCCCCGGAGACGGCGGGCGACACGATCGCGAGCGTGCCGCCCCGGCCGGGGTTCACGGTGCGGCTGGAGGGCGAGGCCACGGTCCCCGCGGCCACCAGCGGCGGGGCAGGGGGCGAGAGCGTGGAGGCGGAGCGCTTCCGCGCGGCGGTCACCGGGATCTCGCGCATCGCCTCCGTGCATCCCGCCGCGCAGCCGGAGCGCCAGGCGTTCGCGCTGGAGCCGGCGAAGGCGAAGGTGGTGGCGGCGCTCGAGCCGCGCCGGGCCCACGGGGTGCGGCTGTCGAAGCGGGTGAGGATCAGGAACCTGCACTGGACCGAGCCCGACGAGCCGATCGTGGAGGCCATGGCCTACCCCGAGTTCGACGAGCCGATGTACAGGAAGCTGAACGCCGAGTCCGGCGACTTCCTTCTCCCCAACCTCAAGCTGGTGCCGCCCAACACCATCTCGCTGCTGGAGACCAACCAGAAGGCGATCGAGTCGTACATGGTGGGGCTGAACCACGAGATGGGGCGCGAGCTGCTCTGGCGCGAGTACCCCACCGACCAGCGCGGCAGCTACTTCCGGCAGTTCTGGGACGTGAGCGGCCTGGTGCAGCCCGACAGCGGGAAGACCGCCGCCCAGCTCGCCGAGGAGCACAAGGACATCCCGCCCATCCACACCTGGCAGCGCCACACGCGGCTGGGGCGCCACAACCAGCGCGACGCGCAGGGCGACGCCGAGCAGGTGGTGCTGGTGATCCGCGGCGACCTGCTCAAGCGCTACCCCAACTCGGTGATCTTCGCGCAGAAGGCGGAGATGAACAGCCTGGTCGAGCGGGTGATCGACCTGGACCTGACCGCCTCGGAGTTCGGGAAGGAGCTCCTCTTCCCCCTCTACCGCGCCGACATCTACCCCGACCTGAAGTTCTTCGGCTTCGACCTGACGGTGCGCCAGGCGCGGGGCGACGATCCCAGCCCCGGCTTTCCCGACGACGACGACTTCGGGTGGTTCTTCGTGATCCAGGAGGTGCCGGGCGAGCCGCGCTTCGGGATGGACATCAGCTTCGACGCGGGGACCGACGGGGTGACCTGGGACGACCTGTCGTGGCGGAGCTTCCCCACGCCCGACCCCGACTTCGTCCGGGTGAGCCCGCACCCCACCGGCTTCACCCCCACCGACAACACCCCCGACCGCTGGGCCCGGAGCTCGGCCGAGATGGCCTACGTGCTCTTCCAGAAGCCCAGCATGGTCGCGGTGCACGCGTCCGAGATGCTGGCCAACCTCGCCTGACCCCCATGCCCACTCTCCCCGACCCGCTGCCGGCGATCCAGGGCCTGCGCGAGCAGCGCGACCAGCTGGGCGACCAGGCGTACGCGCTCCGCACGGCCATCCTGCGCACCCGGGCGGCGCTGCGGGCGCAGCGGCAGCTCGCCGGGCGCCAGGTCGGCGCCGACGCGGAGGAGGTCGCGCGCGCGCGCGGCCAGATCGCGGCGCTGGAGACGGAGCTGCGCGCGCAGGCCGCCGCGGGCGAGGCGGCGCGGGCCCGCATCGCCCGCGCGGACGAGGCGCTGGCGCGCGTGGCCTTCCTGGAGCGCTCGCTGGCGGGGGCGCGCGCCTCCATCACCGAGCTCGAGCGCCTCCTGCAGGAAGAGTCCGAGGTGCGGCCGCCGGACTGGAAGCGGATGGAGGCGATCCGCCAGCTGATCGAGACGGCGCGGGCGCAGGAGGCCGACACGGAGCGCTCGCTCGAGGCCGCGCAGGCCGACGATACGCAGGCGCGGCGGGACGCCGCGGCCGCGCGCGAGGCGCTGCGCGCGGTCGCGGCCGAGAGCGCGCGGCTCCGCGACGAGATCGACGGGCTCCAGGCCGAGATCGGCGCGCTGCGCGACGCCACCGGGCCCACCCCCGACGACCTCTCCGGGCAGCTCGCGTCGCTGAACCAGGAGTACGCCGGCGTGCGCGCGGCGCGGAAGGAGGCCGCCGCGGCGCTGCAGGCGGCCATCGCGAAGCTCTACCAGGAGGACCCGCACCACCTGGTGGCGGAGATGTCCGACGCCACTCCCTTCCTCCTCCTCCCCGTGCGGATCGAGACGCGCTTCGTCGCCGCGCAGGCCATCATGGAACGGCCGGGGGCGCCGGGGGATCGGCTGATCTCGCGCGTCGCCGAGCCGCGGGCGCGCGGGAACGAGCTCTGGCTGCGCATCTACCCCGACGACGTGGCGGTGCACACGCACGAAGACGCGCTCACCGACCGCGAGGTGGCGGTGGGCGAGGCGTACTGGCTCGCGCTCTACGGCATCGAGACCGGCGGCGGCGGAGACGTGGCGGCGCGGAAGACCGAGACCTGGCGCGGCTTCGCGGCGCTCTTCGGCCCCTCGCGCGCGGCGTGGGTGGCGCGCCGGACGCGGCCCACCAACTGGGCCGGCCTCTCCGCCCTCGGCTCCGCCAACGACCTCGTCTTCCCCACGCACGACCTGACCAAGACCAGCGCCTGGTCGCGCGCGCCGCGCACCCGCGTGCTCCCCGACCGCTTCGTGGTGCGGCTCTACCCGCGCGGCGGGGGCGACCCGCGCGAGGTCGTCGGCCGCGTGGTCCCCGACGAGCTGGTGGTGGGCCCCGAGCCGATGGACCTGGTGGCCGACGCGGACGACGCCGAGGCGGAGGCGGAGAGCTCGTTCGTCACCCAGGACGGCCAGCTCACCTTCGGCGGCGACTTCGCCTGGGCGTCGGACTTCGAGAAGGCGGTGGAGGTGGGGATGGGCGTGCGCATCCCCCTCAGCGACAACGAGGCCGCGCAGGGGTTCGACCGCATCATCGTGCTGGGGGTGATGGGCTCGGCGGACTCGGCCGCGGGGCAGAAGCTGCTGGAGGAGCTGCTGGGGAGCCACCAGCACTCGCCCCGGGGGCTGTCGCTGCTGGGGCAGGGAACCGCCACCAACAACACCGACGACAACGGCTCCGGCTACTCGGTGAACGACTCGCTGGAGCACGTGCAGGAGGTCACCGGCCTCGACGTCCCCCGCTTCGGCGCCGGTTCCGACGGCGACGGGCGGCGGCTGGCCGACGCGCTGGGCGTGTCGTACGAGACCCTGCACTTCGTTTACAACGCCGACAACACCGACCACGCCGACGCGGTGGCGATGAACCGCGCGCTCTACCCGGCCACGCTGGGCTACTACTTCGACTCGATGCTGCGCCCGGTGCTCTCCGAGGACGCCCGCGAGCGGGTGCGCGACTGGTTCGTGGAGCGCGTGACCGGGCGTGGGCCCCTCACGCCGCTGCGCGTGGGCGACCAGCCGTACGGGGTGCTGCTCACCAGCGACTTCGGCCGCTGGGCCGACCCGGCGCCCGTCACCCGGCGCGACCCCTTCCACGCCACCCTGCTGGCGGTGCTGCGGCACTTCGACGCGCTCTGGCAGCGCCTCCTCCCCCAGCTGATGTACGCGGGGAAGCCGGGGGTCACGAACGACCAGGTGCTGATGAACGTGCTGGGGCTGCAGCCGGGGTCGGTGACCTTCGCGCAGCGGGTGGGCTACAGCTCCGAGTACCTCTGGAACCTGGCCGACTTCCGCTGGGGCGGCGCCCAGTTCCAGGAGATGGTGCGCTCCTGGACCCGGGAGTCGAGCGTGGCCTCGCTCCTCGCCACCTTCGGCTGGTTCCCCTCCGAGCTGGACCCGGAGCGCCCCCTGGTGCCCAAGCTCATCTACCAGCACTACACCACCGCGCTCGACGCCGCCAACCTGGTCGACGCCGTCCCCCTCTCGGAGACGGAGGGGGTGCGCGAGCTCGACGCCGCCACGCACCGCAACTACCTGCACTGGCTGCGCGACGCCGCCTCGGTGAACGCGCTCTCGCGGCAGGACTTCGGCGGCGCGCCGGCGCCCACCGCGCTCCTCTACCTCAAGCTGCGCCACGCGCTCCTGCTGCAGCTGCACAAGAGCGCGGTCACCTGGATCGCCGCGCGCGGGGTCGACACCTCGGCCACGCACGTGGCGCGCACCTTCCACAACATCCGCCCCGCGGGCGACCTGAACCGGTGGGAGGTGATGCGCGCCCCGGTGCAGACTTTGGACCCCGGCGCCGGCTCCACCCTCAGCGTGGGCGACTTCCTGCTCACCGCCACCGCGCCCCTGGCCGAGACGGAGTTCCTGGCCGGGATGCGCGAGTCGCTGGGCGCGCTGGCCGGGCGCTCCACCGCGCGGCTGGAGCGGTGCTTCACCGAGCACCTGGACGCCTGCACCTACCGGCTCGACGCCTGGCAGATGGGGCTCTTCGAGGAGCGGCTCGACACGCTGCGGAACGCTGCCAAGGTGGGGGGCGACCGGCGGACGGGGATCTACCTGGGGGCGTTCGGCTGGGTGGAAGACGTGAAGCCCTCGCCCTCGTTCCCCGCGCGCGGCGAGGTGCCCGAGAAGCTCCGCTCGCCGAAGGGCCTGCCGCTGCGCGAGTACGCCGACAACGGCGGCTTCGTCCACGCCCCCTCGCTCAACCACGCCACCGCCGCGGCGCTGCTGCGCGCCGGCTACATGGCCCACGCCACCCCGGCAGCCCCCGACGTGATGGCGGTGAACCTCACCTCCGAGCGGGTGCGGCGGGCGCTGGCCATGCTGCAGGGGATGCGCAACGGGCAGTCGCTCGAGGCGCTGCTGGGCTACCAGTTCGAGCGCGGCATCCACGACCGCGCCTCGGCCGACTCGTCGCTGGCGGTGCTGAACGGCTTCCTCTTCGACATCCGCCGCGCCTTCCCCATCCGCCGGGTGCGGGTGGCGGGCGGGGCGGAGGGGGGTGCCGAGGAGACGGTGGAGGCGTACGACGTGGTGGACGGCGTGGCGCTGGCCGGCGCCTCGCCCGACTGGTTCGCCATCACCGGCGCGAGCGGCGCGGTGCTCACCGCGCCGCGGCTGGCCGCGCTCGACGGCGAGCGCGACCGGCTGGCCGACACCCTGGACGCGGTGAAGGACCTGCTGCTGGCCGAGGGGGCGTACCAGCTGGTGCAGGGGAACTTCGACCGCGCCGGCGCCGTGCTCACCTCCACCCGCGACGCGCACGTGCCGCCGGAGCTGGACGTGATCCGCACCCCGCGCGCGAGCACCTTCACCTTCACCCAGCGCGTGGCGGTGCACTTCCCCCGCCTGGTGCCGGTGGACCCGCTGGACCCCATGGACCCGGCGGTGGGGTGGACGGGGATCGCCATGACGCCCCGCGCGCTGCTGGAGCCGGGAGTCAACCAGTGGCTGGCCGGGGTGCTGGGCGCGCCGGAGGGGATCGTCTTCACCGCCAGCGAGCTGCACGAAAACGGCACCACCTCGAGCCCCTCGGTGCTCACCGCGCGCGACCTGGCGCTGCAGCCCATCGACCTGGTGTACGTCCTGGGGGCCGATGCCACCACCGGGGCCGACGGGCGCACCGGCGCGTCGGAGCTGGAGACGCGGGTGGCGTGGCGCTACCGGGCGGACCACGGCCTGGGCGAGACCACGCGCGTGCAGATCTCCTTCGCCGCGCCGCAGCAGGCGGGCACCGTCACCTTCGCCGAGGCGGCGCCGCTGCTGCGTGCGCTGCAGACCGCGCTCACCGACTCGCGCGCCCTCGACGCGCGCGACTACCACACCTCCACCCAGCAGGGCGGCACCCCCTCCACCGGCCGCGACTTCGCCGAGCTGCGCGCGCGCGCCGAGGCGCTGCAGGCGCGGCTCGACGGAGTGCTGGCCGCGCTGCGCGCGCTCCCCTTCACGGCCACCATCGGGACGACCGGCGTCGCCACCCTGGGCGCGGCCTTCACCGCCATCCGCGCGCAGACCGACGACGCGATCGACCTCGCGGAGACGGCCTTCACCTTCACGACGGGCGACGCGCTCCTGCTGCAGCGGCAGCTCGTCGCCCTGGCCGCCTTCGGGGTGGCCGACGCCTTCCCCCGTACGCAGGGGGTGGGGACGGAGCTGGCGAAGGCCGCCCTGGTGCAGCAGGCGCTGGAGGCCGACGGAGCCGCGGCCGCCCGCGGCCTGACCTCCGCCGCGCTCCTGGCCGACGCCGTCGCCGCCTCGGCCGACTCCGCCGACCGGGCCACGGGGCTGGCGGCGGACGCCTGCAAGGCGATCCTGGGGCAGGCCTTCGCGGTGCTCCCCCTCTTCACGCTGGACAACGAAGCCGAACTGCTGCAGTCCGGCGCCGACCGCGCGCTGCTGGACCACGCCGCCGGCACGCTGGGGATGACCTGGCCCGAGGAGGAGTGGCTGCGGAGCGTGGCCTGCGTCCGCCCGCGGGTGGCGGCGTGGGAGCGCATCCGGCTGCTGCACGAGACGCTGCAGGAGGGCACGCTGGCGCTCACCGCGGTGCAGCTCCCCTACCGGGCGCAGGACAGCTGGCTGGCGGTGGAGTACCCCGCGCTCGACGCCGCCACCGGCGAGCCCTTCGCGGTGAGCCGCGACACCCTCTCGCTGGTGGTGCACGGCGCCTCCGCCTTCGCCGCGGGAGCGCCGCGCGCCGGGATCGTGATCGACGACTGGACGGAGACCATCCCCGCGCGCGAGCAGGGGACCGGGGTGGCCTTCCACTACAACCGCCCCAACGCCATGCCGCCGCAGGCGCTGCTCCTGGCGGTGCCCCCGGCGCTCACCGGCCACTGGAGCTGGGAGGCGCTGGTGGGGATCCTGGAAGACACGCTGCGCCGCGCCAGGCTGCGTGCGGTGGAGCCGCACCTGCTCGACCGGCTCCCGAGCGCCCCGGAGGCGGGGGTGCTCCTCCCGGCGCTCCTCTCCGAGTTCCAGCAGTACGACCTGAACGTGTCGCTGGACCTGCGGCTCAACCTGATCGGGCTGATGCCGCTGCTCACCGGCTTCTACGTCAACCCGAACCTGTAGCGCCGAGCGGCCATGCTACCCCCGACCACGACCGCGGCCGTCACCGCCAGCTCGCTGCAGCTGGCCGAGTTCCGCCTCCCCTCCATCACCGCCTGGAACCGGCTGGAGGCCAGCCCGCGCGCCGCCGACTTCACGCGCAGCCTGCGCGCCGAGGTGCGCGACCCGCTCTGGATGCTCACCCGCCAGTGGCAGATGGGCGAGTTCCAGGGCGAGGACGCGGCCACGCCGGTCGGCGCGCGCCTCCTCTCGCGGCTGCAGCACGCCGACCGCATGGTCTTTCCCAACGGCACCGTGCGCCCCTACGACGACGCGATCCCGCTCGAGACGCGGGTGGAGCGCGAGCCGTTGCGCGAGGACCTGGGGATGGCGGTGGAGCTGGCGCGCTGGCTCTGGCGCGAGGACGGCGCGCTGGTCGCCGCCCACCGCGCGGCGCTGATCGCGCGGTACCCGCTCACCTTCGCCCCCGAGCCCAACGACGTGCTGGGGACGCAGCTCTACGAGGCCGCGCGCACCCGCTGGTGGAACGGCTACACCCTCCACGCCGACGCGACCACGGACGGGGCCACGCCGGGCATCTCCCGCTTCCGCGAGTGGCTCGACGGCGAGGGGAGCATCTCGTCCGCGGACAGGGATGCGCTCGAAGCGCTGGCAGCGCGGGTGGCGGCGCGGGTGCAGCGCACCTACAGCGCGCCGGCCGCGCCGGACGAGGACGCGTGGAAGGCGGAGCAGCTCGAGTACGGCTTCGCGCTGGTGACGCCGCCCTCGCCGCAGACGGTGCTGGCGGCCGACGAGTACTACCAGGGGCACGTGGACTGGTACTCGTTCGACCTGGACGAGAGCACCCGGCGGCTGGGCGGGGGGCCCGTGCCCACCACCCCCGCGCCGGAGGAGGGCGAGCTGACCTCGTTCATCCCCGCGCCCATCAGCTTCAAGGGGATGCCGCACCCGCGCTTCTGGCAGATGGAGGAGAACCAGACCGACTTCGGCGCCATCAACGCCACCACCACGGCGCTGCTGCACCTGGTGTTCGCCGAGTTCGGGCTGATCTACTCCAACGACTGGTTCATGCTCCCCATGCCCCTGCCGTTCAACACCCTCTGCGAGATCCGGGGGATCGTGGTGACCGACGTCTTCGGGCAGGAGACGCTGGTGCGCCCCGCCGGCCGCGGCGCCGACACCGACTGGCACCGCTGGTCGATGTTCAAGAACGCCGAGCTGGGGGGCGCCGCGAAGACCCGCTTCTACCTCGCCTCCTCCGTCACGCACTACCTGGAGAGCGAGCCGGTGGAGAAGGTGAACTTCCTGCGCGACGAGACGGCGAACATGGTGTGGGCGGTGGAGAACACCGTCCCCTCGCTCGCCGGCCCGGGGATCCGCGGCGACGAGATGGACATCGGCGTGGCGCCCACGGACACCTTCACGCCGGCCGGGAGCGCGCTCGTCCGCTACGTGGCGGGGACCACGGTGCCCACGAACTGGATCCCCTTCCTGGCGGTGAAGATGCCGGGGAGCGACGCGGAGATCCGCCTGCAGCGCGCGCGGATGCCCGGCGCGCCCCCCGCCCGCGGCCGGCTGCTGACCGAGGTGCCGCCGCCGTACTTCGTGAACGAGGAGGAGGTCCCCCGCGCGGGCACGCTGGTGAGCCGCACCTGGCAGCGCACGCGCTGGGTGGGCGGGCAGACCTACCTCTGGCTGGGCCGCTTCAAGGAGACCGGCCGCGGCGAGGGCCATAGCGACCTCAAGTTCGACCAGCTCGAAGACATCCCGCCGGCCGAATAACGGCGGCATCACACAGAGCCACGGAGGCACGGAGAGGCTTGGAGGTTCTCTCCGTGCCTCCGCGTCTCTGGGTGAGATGCTGTTAGAGATCGGCGGATGCGCGTAACTTGGCGCATGCGCACGGGGCTGCGGTCGGCGGAGGGGCGGTGGATCCTGGCGGCGGCGGTGCTGGGGTCCGGCGCGGTGTTCCTGGAGGGCACGGTGGTCAACGTGGCCCTCCCGGCGCTCGCGCGCGATTTCGGTCTGGGGATGGACGGCGTGCAGTGGGTGGTCAACGGCTACCTGCTCACTCTCAGCGCGCTCATGCTCCTGGGCGGCGCGCTCGGCGACGTGCATGACCGCGCCCGCGTCTTCGCGCTGGGCGCGTTCGCCTTCGGCGGCGCGACGCTCGCGGCGGGGCTCGCGCCCTCGTTCCCGCTGCTGGTGGCCGCGCGCGTGGCGCAGGGGACGGCGGGGGCGCTGCTCGTCCCCAACTCCCTGGCGCTGCTGGAGGAGCGCTTCGAGGGCGCCGAGCGCGGTGCCGCCATCGGCAAGTGGGCGGCCTGGTCCGCCGTGTCGACCGCCGCCGGTCCTTTCGCTGGCGGATGGCTGGTCGACGCCTTTTCGTGGCGCTGGGTGTTCTTCGCCGTTACGCCCTTCGCCTTCGTGGCGGGGTGGATGGCGCTGCGTAAGGTCCCCGCCGCCCCCCGCGGCGGCGCCCGGCGCCCCGTCGACTACCCCGGCGCCGCGCTGGTGACGGTGGCGCTCGGCGCCCTGGTGGCCACGCTGGTCGCGGCGCCGAAGCTGGGGATGGGCGACGTGCGGATCGTCGTGGGGGCCGTGATCGGCGTCGCGGCGCTCGCTGGCTTCGTGCTGCGCGAGGCCCGCTGCGCGCACCCGCTGCTCCCGCTGCGACTCTTCCGCTCGCGCCAGTTCTCTGCCGTCAACGTGGCGACGCTGTTCGTCTACGCCGCCCTGGGCGCCGTCTTCCTCCTCCTGGTGCTGGTGCTGCAGAACGCGCTCGGCTACACCGCGTTCCGCTCCGGGCTCGCGCTCCTCCCCCTCAACGCGGTGATGCTCCTCGTCTCCCCCTTCGCCGGCCGCCAGGCGGGGAAGATCGGCCCGCGCGCGCCGATGACCGCGGGCGCGCTCGTCGCCGCGGCCGGGCTCTTCCTCCTCTCCCGCCTGGACCCCGGCGCGGGCTACCTCCGCGGCGTGCTCCCCGGGCTCCTGGTGTTCTCGCTGGGGTTGTCGTCGCTGGTGGCCCCGCTCACCGCCGCGGTGCTCGGCGCCGTGCCGGACGAGTTCGGCGGCGTGGCCTCGGCGGTGAACAACTCGGTCGCGCGCGTGGCCGGGCTGCTGGCGACCGCCGCCCTCCCCGCGCTCCTCGGTGCCGCTGCCAGCGAATCGCTCGCCGGGGCGCCGCTGCTGGAGGGCTTCCGGCGGGTGATGGTGGTCGCCGCGGGGCTCTGCGTCGCCGGCGCGGCCACCACCTTCCTCTTCGTCCGCGGCGGCGCCCCGGTCGAGCCCGTCCCGCATCCCGCGCCCGCGCACGGGTGCACGCAGTCCCACGCGAAGGTCACCTGAGATTTCCTCACGCAGAGACGCGGAGTTCCGGAGAGGCTGGGCGGTCCTCTCCGTGTCTCCGCGTCTCTGCGTGAGGCAGTCTTTACTTACCGGCGAGTCACGGCCGGGACCCGCCGAAGCGCACCCCGTTCAGCCCCCGTGCGCCTGGGTGTTCACCTTCCGGTAGAGCGGCTCTTTGCGTGCCCGGTGTGGCATCTCGGCACCTCAGGGCCTGAACGTCTTCGACTGCCGCGGGGGATGCTGAGCGTCTTCCAGGCGTCGCCCGCGTAGTGCTTGGCGAGCAGGGTGATCTGCCCCGTGTGGCCGGCGGTGTGCGCGAGCGACCGGCTCAGCGCGCCGAGCACCGTGTGCGCCTCGCCGCGGATGTGGATGGTGCGCAGCAGGTCGTCCGGCGTGAGCGAGGCGAGCGCCCCCTCCAGCGCCGCCCATCCGTCGGCCCGACTCTACGGCGCTTGCAAATCGGTCTTATTGTGTCTTATAATGTGGCGGAGGGTCGGTCAGGCCTAGTCCCTTTGGTCGAAATAGAGACGGGGCGCACGAGAGAAACTCCACTCACATCCTTCCCAGGAGGCGCAGCCATGAAGAAGCTGAAGCTAGAGCTGGACGACCTCGCAGTTGAGTCGTTCGAGCCGGTCGACCGTCGCGACCGGGCCGGCTCCGGGACTGTGCGCGCGCGGGAGTCGGATGGGGAATCCGCCGACTCCAACTGCCCGGACTGCATCACGTACCTGTCGCTTGGGTTTGGCTGCACGGTAGAGATCTCCTGCTACCAAACTCACTGCGCGGAGACCAACGTGTGGGAGTGCACAGACCTCGGTTTCTGCTCGGTCGAGAATTGCCAGAGCAACGGGGAGTGCTAGCGTCGGGTCTGGCGTCGCGGGCGCCGTGATCGGCATCGCGGCGCCAGCTTCGTGCTGCGCGAGGCCCGCTGCGCGCACCCGCTGCTCCCGCTGCGGCTCTTCCGCTCGCGCCAGTTCTCCGCCGTCAACGTGGCGGCGCTGTTAGATCCTTCGGCCTGCACGGTTTACAGCCGGCGAAGCGCCCGCGTGGCCGGCCTCAGGATGACGTCTTTGGGAGAGACGGTTACTCGACAGTCTCTGATAGTGACAGGGCTTCCTTCACTCCCGTGAGCCGAAGCGCACCCCGTTCAGCGTATGGGTGCAGCAGCTGCAGCTCGGGACGAGGTCGTCGGGCCGGAGATCGGGATTCACGATCCGGAGGATGCCGTCGTCGTCCACGTACAGGCCGGTGAAGTAGCTGGACTCGCCGACGCGCACGAGCTCGCGCCGCTCGCCCTCGTGCCGCGCGACGAGCCAGAAGATGGGATCCGGGTGGTCCAGGCGCGGGACTGCCTCGCTGAAGACGGCGTTCCACTCCGAGCCCACCTTCGACAGGAGGAACCTGAACAGGGGCGTGTAGTCGAGTCCGCGCCTCCGCTTTCCGTGCATCGAGGCCCGGCTCGCCTCGGAGCGCGCCTCTCCGCTTCGCTCCGTCCGGTAGTCGCCGCCCGTCGCGTGATGCACCCCGTGCGTCTGGGTGTTCACCTTCCGGTAGAGCGGCTCTTTCTGCGGTCCGCCGCGCCTCACGGCTTGAACGTCTTCGACTGGCCGCGGGGGATGCTGAGCGTCTTCCACTCGTCGCCCGCGTAGTGCTTGGCGAGCAGGGTGATCTGCCCCGTGTGGCTGGCGGTGTGCGCGAGCGACCGGCTCAGCGCGCCGAGCACCGTGTGCGCCTCGCCGCGGATGTGGATGGTGCGCAGCAGGTCGTCGGGCGTGAGCGAGGCGAGCGCCCCCTCCAGCGCCGCCCATCCGTCGGCCCACCGCTTCTCGATGTCCGCGCGCGTCTCGCCCGGCGCGACCACGAACTCGCCGTCGCGGTCGCGGTCGGGCTTCTCGCCGTCGGTGGTGAGGAAGTCGGTGAAGCGCGAGCGCAGGTTGCCGCCCACGTGCTTCAGGTTGATGGCGATGCTGTTCGTCTCCGCGTCGGGCGTGGCGAAGAAGCCGTCGTCGCTCACCTGCGCGGCGGCGCGCTCGGATTGGCGGCGCAGCGACTGGAAGCGCTCGGCGAGGTCGCGGAGGTATTCGGTGGCGAGGTCCATGTCGGGTCTTTGGCCGGGGGAAGGTGCGCGAGCGTGCCGCGTGCGTGCGTGATCCGTCGCAGATTATGCCAGGACGGCCGAACGCAGCAAGCCCGCGAACGGCGGGAGCCAGGCGTGCGCGCGCAACCTGGCTCCCGATCCCGATCCGGCGTGGCTCTACGGCTCAGCGCGTGTACTCGTGTCGGTAGAGGGGCGGGGCGTAGTCGGCGAAGCCGCCGGCCCCGTGGAAGACGACGTTGGCGAGCTCGCCGCTCGCGGCCGTCTCTCCCAGCAGGGCGCGCGGAACCGTCCAGCGCTTGGTGCCGGTCGTGCCACCCGTGGGGGGAGTGCTGGCGATGAGCGTCCAGCTCCAGCCGGCGCCGGCGTTCCGATAGAGCTGATCGTCCTGGATCATGTAGTCCGCGCCGATCCCGAGGAACGCGTAGCCCGTGGCGGCGTTCAGGTCCGTGTCGATGAACACGCGTTTATACGTGAACGCAGACGCGAAATCCGCCTGGTAGTACACGTTGCTCGCGTCGTTCTCGGCGAAGTATCCGGAGATGGGCCCGTTCGAAGCGCTGTACACGTGCTCGTACTTCCCCCCGTTCTGGATCGGGGCGCCGCTGATTTCCGCCTCGAACGCCAGGCTCGCGGTGTTCGGGGTGACCGCCTCCCCGATCGCCGCGCGCGAGATCGTCCACTCCGTCGAGCTCCCCGTCGTCACCTGCCCCGAGCTTCCGATCGCCGTCCAGTTCCACCCCGCGGCCCCGTGCGCGTACAGCGTGCTGTTCTCGATCAGGTAGTCGGCTCCGATGCCGGCCACCGCGAAGCCCGTCGCCGCGGAGTGGTCGCTGTCGATGTACACGCGATAGAAGGTGAACGGCTGGTTGAAGTACATGCTGTAGTGCTCGTTCACCCCGTCGTTCGATCCGCGCCAGCGCGAGAGGGCCAGCGGGGGGGTATAGGCGTTGACGTTGACCGCCTCGGAGTGGAAGTACGAGGGCAGCGAGCCGAAGGTGTTGACGTTCGGCTGCGCCGTGAGGCTGGTCACGTACACGTATCCCGCGTTGCGCGCCCGGCTGAGGTCGAGCGCGGTGCTCCACTGCGACGAGCTCGCCGTGTGCACGATGTGCCAGATGCGCCCCGCGTTGGCGGGGGTCTCCCAGTCGCGGCCGACCGTGGACCAGGCGCCCTGGTAGCTGGCGAACGTGTCCTCGAAGGTGACCACGATGTCTCCCACGCTGAGATAGCAGGAGTCGACCGCCGCGCCCGGGTTGATGATCACGGTCGCGTTGGGGTGTGCGCCCTTGATGTAATCGTAGATGGGCTTGTAATACGAGGTGGCGTGCGCGCAGTCGGAGCCGCCGGTCACTTCATCCAGGAAGATGCCGTCCAGGGTCGGGTAGAGGCTGTAGTACAGGTCGATGTCGGCCTCGACCGCGGCGACCGTTCGAGCGTAGGTGTTGCCGTGCAGCGGGTCGGGAGCGGTATTGGCATACTTGGTATAGATGTATCCGAGCACGCGGGCCCCCTTGGCGTGCGCGGCGCTGACCTGCGAAGCGTAGCCGGAGCCGGGGCCGTTGTTCGGATTCATGACGATGACGTTGGCGGGCGGCGAGTCGGCCAGCAGCGTGCTCCAGTTCGTGAAGTACGCGGGCACCGCGATCTGCTGGCGCTGCCCGGCCACGAGCGCGGACGCAGGTCTCTCCGCCGGCCGCCTGCTCTCGGGCGCGACGAGATCACTGCTGCTGCACGCGGCAGCCACCGCACCCGCCACCACCAGGATCGTGGCGAACGCACCCCGACGCGCCTTTGCATGGCTGATCATGACGGATTCTCTCTTTCCCTCGGTGTACCCGCTTCACGGACACCACGTAGTCCGTGGTGACGAGCAGCGACGCGGCATGGAGCGTGCCCGCACGACGGCCTGAAAAAGGCGGCCTGAATAAATCTATAGTCAGAGCCAGCAGAACCGGTCTTCCTCTCCGTGTCTTTGCGCCTCTACGTGAAGACGCCTTGACGAGGCCGGATGCGGCGCATAGGCTTGCCGAACCGGTTCAGTGGTTCGGATCTCATCGTCCCATCCTCCGCAAAGCCATGGCTCAGCGCCCGACGATCGACGACGTGGCCCGGGAGGCGGGCGTCTCCAAGGCGAGCGTCTCGGCCGTCATCAACCACAAGCCGGGGGTGAGCGAGCGCACGCGCAGGCGCATCCAGGACGTGATGGAGCGCCTCAACTACCGCCCCAGCGGCGCCGCGGTCACGCGCGGCCCCGGGCGGAAGCGGCGCTCCATCGGGCTGGTGATCAAGGAGATGGACAACCCGTACTACACCGAGGTGGCCACCGGCGCGCTGGCCGAGGGGCGTAAGCACGGCTACACGGTGCTGGTCGCCAGCAGCGAGGGCGACTACGAGGCGGAGAAGGAGGCCGTCGAGCTGATGCGGGAGCAGGGGGTGGACGGGATCATCATCACGCCCGTGCTGGACGAGCACGCCGACCTCTCGCACCTCTTCGAGCTGAAGCGCCGCAACTTCCCCTTCGTGCTGCTGGAGGAGATCCGGGGGGTGCGGGCGAGCCTGGTCGACATCGAGAACACCGAGGCGTCGCGGCGCGCGGTGGAGCACCTGATCGAGGGCGGGCACACGCGCATCGTGCACTTCGCGGGGCCGGAGTACTCGATGCACTCGCG
>Ga0070685_10000558_pt1 | contig 20845 bp, 19 predicted proteins | sample KBSS13LmetaG_FD_65651 | JGI IMG/M metagenome (GOLD analysis project Ga0070685, IMG submission 65651) | Switchgrass rhizosphere microbial communities from Kellogg Biological Station, Michigan, USA - KBS S1-3L metaG | ecosystem: Host-associated > Plants > Roots > Rhizosphere ...
AACGCCAGCTCCAGCAACAGCCACCAGCGCACCCGGCCAACAGCCGGCAAACTACTGGTTTATGCAGCAGCCGACTACTGCGCCGGGGCAGGCAACATTTGTCGATACGCCAGTAGTCGTGCCGGGCACCCAGGCGCAGCCAGCCGTCACAACCCAGGCAAACACGCCCACGCCCGAGGAAGAGGCGCTGGTAGCAAAAATCAGAGCCGAAAATTCTAGCCAGGCCATGGCTTATGGCCACCTAAAGACCCTCAAGACCCCCGAGCAGCTTGCTGCCGAGGACACAGCCCGCCGCGCCGTAGCAGTAGCCGCCAAACCGCAAGTGACACCCGAAGAACAGGCTGCTATAATGAACCTTGCAAACAATGATGACCTGGATGTTGCAACCCTAGCTCGGCAAGCTCACCGAGAAGCAGAGCAAAATGGTGATGGTGAAGTGGTAATTTCACTCCGTTAGCACAAGTAGCGTCCAGCAAGTCGAAAAGTAGTGGGCATGTAAGGACTAATGGATCCAAACCAACAACCGCAAATACAAAATACTGGGGTGGGACAGCCATACCCCACGCCGCCCGGAGTACCACCAGCCCCGATTCCTACAATCACGCCCATACCCAGCCCTTATGTAGCTCCCACTCAAAATCTACCACCCAGTCCAGCAATGAGCGTTCCGCAACCAGCGCCGGGCATGGCTCAGCCTGTCGTACCTAGTAACGCAGCCCCTGCAGCCCAAGTTGCTCCCAAAACAAACCCCAATAGTACCCAGAATGCCCTCCAGATCGCCGAGATCCGCGACGGTATCGTTATCATGAACGACGGCTCGTTCCGTAGCGTGGTGATGGTAAAGAGCATCAACTTTGACCTGATGAGTCCGCAGGAGCAGGAGGCAGTAGAGTATGCCTACCAGGGTTTCTTGAACTCGCTATATTTCCCGGTACAGATATTTATCCGCTCACAAAAGGTAGATTTGCAGCCGTACATCGAAAAGCTCGACAAGATACGTACTGAGCACGACAACATGCTGCTGGCACTGCTGATGGATGATTACATCGGCTACATAGACCAGCTAGCACAGCAGACGAACATCATGGACAAGAAGTTCTATATCGTCGTGCCGTATTTCCCAGTCATAGACGTACAGAAGGCACTTTCCCAGAGCAAGAACTTCTTTACTGGTCTTACTCAGCTTTTCAATACCAAAGACAACCATGTCGTTATCAACGAAAGTGAACTAGAAAAGGCTAAGACCGAGCTGCGCAACCGCGTTCAGGCAGTACTTGGCGGTTTGCTACAGTCTGGCATCCAGGGACTGCCCCTTGACACTCAGGAACTCATTGAGCTGTACTACGACACCTACAACCCTGATACCGCTACCCGCCAGCAGCTCAAAAACTTCAATGACCTGACCGCAGACATCGTAACCAAGGGCGCGGGAACCGCCCAGCAGCCACACTTACAGAGGGAGCTTCAGTAATGGCACGCAAAGACAGGCAACTCGACCCAGTAGCACTGGCACAGGCCCAACAGGCACGCGAACAGGCCGAGGTAGCGGCAGCCTTCCAAAAGGGCATCACCGCACTCCGTGATTTTATCGCCCCCAGCTCCATCGAGTTCCAGGGCACGTATTTTCAGCTAGGTACCCGCTTTGCCCGTACCTATTACGTGTATGGCTACCCACGCCAAATTTACACCGGCTGGCTGAGCGGCCTAGTGAACCTTGATGAAGTGATTGACCTATCTATCTATGTATACCCAGTAGAGAGCCAAGTGGTGCTCGACAACTTGCGCAAAAAGGTAACCCAGCTGGAGGCAGGGCTACAGATAGATTCCGAAAAGGGCAGGGTTCGTGATCCGCAAAAACAGGCCGCCATTCTCGACGCCGAAGAGATGCGTGACAAACTGCAGGTCGGCGAGGAGCGCTTCTTCCGCTTTGGCCTGTACTTTACGGTGTACGCCGGCAGTGTCGAAGAGCTGGAGTTTATCAGCCACAAGGTGGAAAGCATGCTGGGTCAGCAACTGGTGTTCAGCAAGCCGGCCACCAGCCAGCAAGAGCAGGGGCTCAACAGCGTCGTACCACAAATGACCGACCAGCTACAGATCCGCCGCAACATGAGCACGGGCGCTATATCTACCAGTTTTCCATTTACTTCAGCTGATCTGAGCCAGGACAATGGCATCCTGTATGGCATAAACATGCACAACTCCGGACTAGTTATATTCGACCGGTTCTCGCTCGAGAATGGCAACTCGGTGGTCTTCGCCAAGTCTGGTGCTGGTAAATCGTTTACCGTCAAGCTCGAGGCGCTGCGCAGCATGATGTTCGGCACCGAAGTGTTCATCATCGACCCAGAAAACGAATATGAGCGCATGTGTGACGCCGTAGCAGGGGCGTACGTACGCTTGAGCCTCAACAGCTCCACACGCATCAACCCGTTTGACTTGCCACGTGTGGTGGACACCGAAGAAGCCGATAACGCACTGCGTTCAAACCTGATTACACTACACGGCTTGCTCCGCCTGATGATGGGTGGCGCGCAGGCTCAGATGATGGGTGGCAACAGCGTGCTCACACCAGCGCTTGCGCCGAGCGAGGAAGCCGACCTGGACGCCGCACTCATCGAAACGTACGCCAAAGCCGGCATCACCAACGACCCGCTCACACACACCTCGCCACCACCGACCATTGCCGACCTATATGACACACTACTCCACATGGGTGGCACCGGCCCGCAGCTGGCTCAGCGCTTGCGCAAATACACCACCGGTACCTTTGCGGGCATCTTTAGCCAGCCGAGCAACATAGACATCAACAACCCATTGGTGGTGTTTAACATCCGCGATTTGGAAGACGAGCTACGCCCTGTAGCGATGTACATCGTGCTGAATTACATCTGGAACAAAACCAAGAGCGACCAGAAAAAGCGCATCCTGATCGTCGATGAGGCCTGGCAGCTGATGAAGTACGAAGATAGCGCCAACTTCCTCTTTAGTCTGGCTAAGCGCGCCCGCAAGTACAATCTAGGCATTACGACCATTACACAGGATGTGGAAGACTTTATGGGGAGCCGCATGGGCCGGGCCATCGTGGCCAACGCCAGCATGCAGTTCTTGCTCAAGCAGTCGCCAAGCGCCGTAGATGTGCTGAGCGACGTATTCAAACTAACCAGCGAAGAAAAGAAGCGCCTCAGCCAGTTCCCGGTAGGGCAGGGCCTGTTCTTTGCCGGACAAAACCACGTCCACATCCAAGTGGTGGCCAGCCCGACCGAAACGGGACTCATCACCACCAACCCCGCCCAGTTACAAGCCATGCAGCAGGGCGGCGAATTTAGCCAGCCACAGGGCACCATAGACTTACAAAACCAGTTGTACCCTGGTAGCATGAATAATCTCTCATAATTATGCCCACTTACGATGACCAAGTTAGTAACCCCGACCTAGATGAGCTAGAGAAGATGTACAGCGCACCCGCCTCTGCTGAATCGGGTTCTAGCAAGCTAGCCACACAGGGACAAAGAGGTGCTCGTTACGGCAATGACGGTCCCGGTGGAACGAATACGCGTGCCACTCGTTACAACAATGGTAGCTCCGGAAAGACCAACACTCGAAACGATCAACACGGAAACAATGGCTCTGGTTTCAAAACTCCAACTAGCCCGGCAAATGCGAGAGAACTTAAAAATAACGAAGAAGCGGCCAGTAGTCATCATGATGGCACCACAGAGGGTAGTCCAAATCAAGTAGGCAAGGGCTTTACCGGCAGTGGCAAAAGCGCCGAAAACACCAAAGCCCATGGCTTCCTAGCAAAGCTAAAGAACAGTTCTAAGTTTAAACAGCGTTTACTCATAGGCGGCGCACTGGCTGGCGGCAGCACTATAGGAGCAGTACTGCTGTTTTTGGCTATGCTGCCACTCAAGATTGAGCATATCGTGACCAATCTGGAGGAGCACTTTTCCGTGGCGGCAACTAATGCCGTAGAAAATGAGGTGGAAGAAGACTTCAACGGCTACGTCAAAAACAGTGTCTTAGCTAGTATGAACAGAGGCACTTGTAAGTCTACCATCGACCCATCATGCGTGGTAACACCATCAGGCACCGGTTACTTCGGGAGGCTCTATGCAGGCTGGAGTGATGGACGGATGATGAACAAGCTGGCGAACTTACCAAATGGTGATTCCATCATCATTTCCAAAAAGCGCAATACGTTCTACATGACTCTGAACGGGCAAGACTTTGACCTCACAAAGGTGATGCAGGGCAAGCAAAGCATATTCGACGTCGCTGGCACCAAAAAAACCAGCCGGTCAGAAATCCGAGCCACCATCCGAAACGCATTGAAAGACGGAACGTTGTGGGATAAGACCTACAAACGGTTCCTGATCGGCAAATATCTAGAAGCTCGTTTTGGTATAAAACGTTGCGTTGCATTCTGTGATGTACGTGATAAATTCGCCGATACCGTCGAAAACAAAAAGCTCGCAGGTAAGCTTTGGCTAATACAAAAAGTACAGGGGCCATACGCCCAATCTTATGGACTGCTGATACAGTGCATACTCGCCCCCGATCAGTGCGACACCAAGCTCAAGGTAAGTAGTGACGGCAGAGAAACCTCTGACCTAAACAGCAAGCTGGAGGAACAGCTCGCCGAATACATTGCGGAGAATGGCGTATCGAAACTTGCTGATCTAGCCCAAAAGGCAGGTGACATAAATAAACTTGGATTATCTGGCTATATGACGAAACTGCTCGCCGAGCAGTTAGCAGAGAAGCTTGGTGGTGATGGTGCAAAAGTTGCCACCGGAGAAGCCCTAGACAAGGCAGTCCCCATAGCAGGTCAGATAGACTTGGCTGTACAGATTATTAAAGAGGAGAAAGCCGTACCAGAGATAACAAAAGATTTGGCTTACGAATCCCGTGCGGTTGCTGCTGTCCAAGAAGCAGAAATGTTTGAGAGTATTGTTAGTGAAATGCACGCCGGACACATGGACGTGACTGAATTTGGCTCGGTAAACGATCTGCTAAGTTCCAGTATAAAGGACGTCAACGGCCTTTCTTCCGACGCTACCTCTACGCCACTCTACAGCCAGATTATGGGCTCTCCAGCTTTGGTGAATGCGTCAATCTTTGGTGACATATTTGGCGGCAACGCCTCTGCGGACAGCGTCACCTCCAGCTCTACATACCCCTGTAATGACGGCAAGCCGGTCCCAAACGGTGACAGAACTTGCCCTGAAGAAAACTTTGCCGACCCAGGTGTGTATGTAAAAGCACTGAGCTTCTTTTTGGATAATGCCGAAGCAGCTTCAGCTTTTGGGTTCCATTTGCCTTCGTACATACCCGGGGCAGCGGAATACAACAGTGCAGTTGCACCGGCGCTGGGTGCCGTATTCAAGCTGGATGAATGGTTTGGCGACTTGGCAGGCCTGGTGAGTGATGCCGCCGTTAAGACATGCACCCTGACGCCACCTTGTAGTGTCGCGCTTAATGGCTTTACGAGCCAGTTTTCTCAGCTTGCCGGCTGGGCCCTACAGCAGATCATGCCAAATCCGCTCGGCAGCATTACTGGCGGCAGAAACTTTGATATGATCGCGGCCGGTGAGGACGTGCAAAGCAACAGCTACTGCCAGGAAGAGCTGGGCTGTAGAAAGGCCACGGATGGAGAGGTTGCCGCACTGCAGAACCAGCAAATTGCCGAGCAGAAACAGGAGTTTGAAAGCCAGTCTATGTTCGCTCGTATGTTCAACACTAGCAGTTCATATTCACTCATATCGCGCCTAGCGATGACCATGCCCACCAATATGCTTTCCGCCACCAATAGCAGCCTAGCTAGTGTACTCACCAACCCGCTTGGACGACTTGGCGGCATGTTTGGAAGCATATTCTCGACCAATCACGCCTTTGCCGCAACCGATGTCAGGTCCGATCCTTTTGGAATCACCCAGTACGTACCAGACATGAGTGGGGTGGGTGATCGTGAAGCCTACTGGAACCAAAACTGCGTGAACGGCCCAATGGCAACCTTCGATGACACCACCAATATAGTTACCCCAACCCCTCAATGGCTCGAGGCGCACACCACCCAAGACCCTAACATGCAGGCTGTAACCACCGCTTCTAATCCTTGTCAGACCATAGGTGCGGGCATCAAGGCGGCCGGGGCTATGTTCGCCACTGGAGTCCTATCTAGTGATGAGCTCAATAATGACGCGGCCGGGACGCCTAGCACCAGCAGTGGCACCATCCCAACAGGAACCGCCCAGGACCTGGCTAAGCAGCTCGATGCAAGCCCGAACATCAGTTTCCAAACCCCCGCAGACGAGAGCTATTTCAAAGAGATTGAGAACACGGGTCGCCAAACCCAATGTGGTGGCGTAGACATCTCCCCGAAGCTGCTTGGCGTACTGCTGGCACTATCGCAGAACTACAAGATAGTAATCGGAGTGTTTGCCGATGGCAACTGTAGCGGCAACCATGCCAAAGGCTTAGCTGTCGATCTCAATGGCATCAATCCGCTGAGCGGAAGTGGGGGCACCGGCAATCACATTACCTGGGCGAGCAGCGAGCAGCCCATCATAAAGCAATTCTATGGTGACGCCGCCAACATCCTATCCGCTAATGGTGGTGGCAGCTTGGGGCAGACAGAGTGCTTCAGTGGCGTCGCCCATCCGACACCTGTGGCCAATGTTGACTACTTTCCCGACCTCTGTAATCACTTGCACGTCAGTGTGGGCAGGCACGGGAATTAGACTATGCACCTATTTAACCGACTGCACCAGCAATCCTCCAGGGAATACCCGCTGCGTACTAAAAGCTACGCCTTGGCACGTAAGGCTCTGTTGGTTGCACTATGCACCGTAATGCTCTTGTTTGGAACCGGTACCATACGCGTGTTCGCCGACACCGACTGTCCGACAGATATGTCTGCCCTGGACTGCGAGGCCATAATCGGCAACTGGGTAGATTGGGTTCCGGATGACGGCTCCTGCAACTCTGCTATATCAGACGGCACCGACAGCAACGGAGACTCTTCGGGAGGTGTGTCGAGTGATACCTACACTAAATATCCACACATCAAGGAAGCGTTCCAGTTTTTTGTAGCGCATGGCTACAGTCCGGCACAGTCATCCGGCATCGTCGGCAACCTTATGCAGGAATCCGGGGCAAGTATCGACCCATTGGACAGTGATGGCGTAGCCCACGGTATTGCCCAGTGGCAGGGTGGCCGTCTGAGTCCAATGTGGACGTGGGTAGCAGCCTGGGCGGCACAAAATAATGACCCAGCTGGCAAAAACTCGTTCGAAGGCCAGTTAAACTACCTTATCTACGATCTGAACAATCATTACACCGGCGTGCGCAATACTATCAAGGGCATGGATTCTCCCGAGCAGGTAGCCATATACTGGAACCACCACTACGAGATTTCCGCTGACACCAGCAACAAACGTCCCACCTATGCCCGTGGCGTTTTCACTACGGCAGCAGCCCAAGGCTGGGCTAACGGCATTACTGTAGTAGCTGATCCTGGAGCGCCTAGCGACACAGGCTCCACTGCTAACTGTACTGCCGCAGCCGGCACCGTCGTTGGCACCACCTGTGCAGATATCGGCAAGACCAGTGAAGCACCAAATCCCACATCTAACCCATACGTCTGCGCCAACACAGAGGTAAAATGCACCGCTGGTAGTGATGTAGGGACAGCACAGGGCTATAACGACGGCAAGGAATATGATGTCCGCCTGTGCCGTGTCCAAGGCGTTATCGTCAATGCGTTTATCGCCGATAACATCAACAGGATGATCGACGCGGCAGCCAGCAGTAACATTCGCATGGATGGGGGTGGGTTCCGCACACTGCAAGCACAGATTGACGTACGCAAGAGCAATTGCGGCACCACTCAGTACGATATATATGACAAACCGGCGAGTGATTGCCATCCGCCAGCTGCCAAGCCAAAATACTCCAACCACCAGATGGGTTTGGCGGTAGACTGGAGTGCCTGCCCGGGCACTAAATGTTCCACATCGCTCATCAGTTCGCACGGCGACAGCGGTTTTAGATGGCTAGCGGCTAACGCAGCTAAGTTTGGATTTAAAAACCTGCCATCAGAGCCATGGCACTGGTCGGTAGACGGAGGTTAGAAACAGTATGTATCCAGAACAACCAATCATGGGGCAGCCAATCAACAACAGTCGTAATAGGCTGATAGTGATCGTTATAGTCGCACTGTCCGTCCTAGTGCTAGCACTGGGCCTTTGGCGTGTCCTACACAAATCCGGCAACATCCCACCGACACGAGGCAAGGTGGTTGTTTCGTACAGTCCGGCAGACCTCAACGATGTATCGATCTCTTTTAACGGCAAAAAGCAGACTGGTTCTGGCACGCCACCCACGTACAATCTAACACCAGGCACCTATTCGCTTACCATTACCACCCCAGGCTACAAGAGTTTCTCGGCAAAAGTGCCAGTAATGCTCGGCAAGACCGTGTTAGTCAATGCACAGCTGACCCCTACGACCGCACTGACTATAAGCAACCCTAGCCAGATAACACTACCATCCGACGTCAGCAATGTAAGCATCGTAGATGCACAATACTTTTACAACAATAGCTGGGCAATATTGCACGTTAACACTGCCACTGACTCCGGTGCAATCTTAGTACTGCGGCGCAGTCAGACATCTGGGGGATGGAAGACGGTATTAGGGCCGGCAATCGGTTTCGACCCAACGTCCATCAATGACCTACCACCCCTAGTACAGCAATATCTGAATGATAACGACTACGTCGTAGAGGGGGACTAATACTATGCGAAAGATTTTCCTAATCATCAGCGGCGCTATCGTAGTAGTGATAGCACTTGGTCTCTGGACGCTCACTGGCGGTACAGACATCACACAACGTGTCGTGGCAGCAAAAAGCCTGGCAGCAGCAACGGCATGGGGCCCCCACACAGTGCTGACGTCAAACGGCAGCGCCTTCGTAGCATACAATTATCTCACCGGCGTTTCCAAAGCCGTCAGCACAGACATCGGCGCAGACGCTCTCAGCACAACCGACACATTGTCTACCGGTAGCGATAGACAATACATACTATTCCACCAAGCATCTACAACCGATGGTTCGGCGCTACTGCAGACACTACAGACCAGCAACATGGACACGTCATTTGATTATTGGTGGGTGTACGACATAGCCGCTCAGACATATAAGCCACTACCGTCAGGCACGTTACAAGCCAGGCTGCAAAACGGACATATATATGCCCTCGTTTCGGGCACCAACGGCGAATCTATTAACAGCTATGCGCCAGACTCTCTTGATGAGCTATCCACGGTTAGCATTACACCAAGTGTCAATTTTTACGCAACCGCCCAGGGGTACCTACTACAAGATACAAGCGGCATCATCTACTTCACCAAAGATGGCATCATCAACCAGCAACTATCTGCCGGATCGACCTTAGTAACCGTTACAGACCACAACCAACGAGCTATCATCACTAAACACCAAGGCAAAGATGTAAGCCTACTTAACGTCAATCTACAGGATGGCACCACTACGACCATCGCCAAGAATGTTACCAACCAACCACTCTGGCAATCATCCGGGCTAATACTCTACAACACATCTGCGAGTAATGCAAAATTCTTCGTCTACGACACATCCACGAAAAAGACAACAGCTTGGAATTTTAGAAATGACAGTTACCCAGGAGGTGACGCTACAGCACTCTTAGATGCCACAACTGCGGTCATGACCGATACAAGTGGCAACTACTTCTTAACCGGCCGCAATCTACATAGGCCGGTCCAGTTATAAGCCAACCTGGGCGAATCAGTTGTGGCGCTCAAGTGGGATGATAGTGCTGTTGGTAAAATGCTTTACCACTACATCAGCATCGGTAGTAGTCAGGAACGTCTGGTAGCGCTGCAAGAAGCTAGTGAGGGCACGTCTACGCGCGCCATCGAGCTCACTAAAGACGTCGTCGAGCAGCAGCAGGGGAGTTCGCCCACGAACCGCCTCCAGTAGCTGTAGCTCTATGATTTTGAGCGCCAAAAGGGCTGTGCGCGTCTCACCGCGCGAAGCGTATTCATCCGCCGCACGACCTTCGAATGTCACCACGAAATCCTCGCGGTGCGGACCATAGGCCGTAAACCCACGCACAAAGTCTTCGTGCAGGTGGCTTTCGAGCTTAGACAGCAGCTGTGATTCGTACGTTTCGAGTGGAAATTTGGGTTGGTAGGCAAGCGTCACCAGCGTTTTAGACTGTGATATCTCCGCATAGATATCGGTAAGCTTTTCGGCTAGTTGTACACAGAGGTCTGCACGAGCCCGCGTAATAGTCGCACCCAGCTCGCTGAGCCGCAGGTTCCATGGGAATAGTTCTTGGGTACTTGGTTGCTTCGGCCGCTTGAGCAGGGCATTGCGCTGAGCAAGCACCCGCCGATAGTTTCGGCGAAAGCTCGTAAAGCCAGGGTAGGTCTGCTCCAGGATGTCATCCAGATAGTCGCGCCGCAGCTGTGGACTGCCGTGCAAGAGCTGCAGGTGGTTCGGCTCGAACAGCACCACCGGTAGCATATGCTGCATAGTGAGCCGCTGGTATGTTTTGCCATCAATTTCGTACGTTTTGGTCTGACGCGGCACCGTTGCCAACTTTACCGTCCGGGCTGAATCTTCTGGCTCCATACGTGCGTCGAGCCGAAACCAGGGTGCGCCAAACTGCAGTAGGTCGACATCATTCACGCGGTACGAACTGCCGTGCGCAAGCACCAGTATCGCCTCTAGCAAATTGGTCTTACCACTACCATTTGGCCCTACGATGATGTTCACGCCCTCACCAAATTCAAACGACGCATCGTTATACGAGCGGAACTGCTGCAGCCGCAAATCAGAAATCATAGCTATAGTGTACGGTATTTCCCGCCAGTGAACGCCTATCCGGCCGTTACGCCCGGAGCATCGGACGATCCAGGAAGTTTTTGCTGCTTCTTTATACGCCGCTCAAGCTTTTTAATATCTTCTTCAGGTTTTAGTGTTTCAGGGGTAATACCTCTTTCGCGCAGCACCTCCCGCACTTTACTGTTATTCTGCTCGTGCTCACGAGCTACAGGCTCAATACCATGTAAGTTATTGCGCTTAGTATTAAAGGTGGTGATTTCAGCTGCGAGATCCTTTGCTTTCAATGTAACCGTAGGAAGAAAATCAGCTAGTGGCCGCTTGGCCGGCACGCCTAGTCTGCGTTTCATTTCGTTGGTGTTGGCGGTAAAGAGCTTTTTGTCACCACGTGATTTTATCTGGCCGATACCGATACTATCAATATCGCGCTGCATCAGCTCCGAGGCAAACTCTTTCTCTGTTTGCGTCAGTTTATGACGTGCAGTAAGTCTCTCTAATTGTTCTTGCTGCCGCTGGCCAACTTCTTGCCGTCTTGTCTGTATGGCAAAATAGGTTTGAGCATTGGCAATTTCCGGTTTCTGGGATGACCCGTTCTGAGCTATAAGATAGCAAGCGTACCGAGTCAGTCGATAGTCATCAACAGGACGCACAGCATTACTGCCAACTTCGACCATTTTCCTGGCTTTACGAAAATGGTCCATTGTTGCGTAACCACTTCGCTCACATGCTATTTCGGCCTTACCGATAACACCCGTGAAGTTATCCCACTTATCATAGCCGAGTAACGGCATCAGATCTCGCGCAGACCAGAATTCGCCTTCAGCATCGAGGCGCTTTATATTCTCGAAATTCTGAACTCGCTCCGGTACGTCATCAGCCACAGCAGCCTCCTTAGCTCTTTAAGGGCATTATTATGTGCAGGTAGCCGTCCGCCTCGCTGTCGGTCAGCATCACCGCCTCCAGCTTGCCATTGAATCCGATTTTGACCGTCTTAGCATCCATCGCCTGTAGGCCATCAAGCAGATAACGAGAGTTGAGTGTTATCGAGCCAGAACCCTTTGCGTCTACCTTGAGCGTAGCATTGTTTTCGCCCAGCTGCGAGGCAACCGCATGGATCCATATACTCTCGCTCGGCTCATCTACGCTCACTACGATACTGCCAGCGCTTTCGCGGGCAAACAGACTCGAAACCTTAGTGATATTAACCAGCTCGGAGCGGGGAAGCACAGCGGTGGTAGCAAAGCTGGCCGGGATGAGCTTGCGGTAGTCAGGGTAATTACCCTCGATGAGTCGAGCCACCAACTCCACTTCGCCAGCTCGGAACTGCACCTGCTGATCATCGTGGACTACTGCTATATCACCCTCGAAGTCATTGATAATACGCAGCACGTCGTGCAGGGCAGTAGCCGGGATGAGTAGCTTTACATCCTCTTTGAGCTCACTCAGGCGTTTTTCGGCCAGGCGGTAGCTATCGGTCGCGGCAGCATATAGCACACCGTTCACGGTTTGGAAGAGCACACCCGTGAGCACCGGCCGGCTTTCGTCGTTGGAAGCAGCCATCAATACCTGCTGCAGCGCTTTTTTAAGCACCGGCCCAGGCACCTTCCAAGTCGTGCCACCCTCTATGGCCGGCATCACCGGGAATTCCTCGGCAGAGACACCATTAATGACCGACTTGTAGCTATCTGTCGTAACCTTAAGACGCTGTTCGTCCTGCTCCAGCTCTATAACACCACTCGGCAAGCCGTTCACGAAGTCTTGGAGCAGGCGAGCCGGCACGGTGAGCGAGCCCTCTGCTTGCACCTGAGCACCGAGCTGGCAAGAGATAGCGATATCTAGGTTGGTGGCCGATACGCTCAGGCGGTTTTCTTCTATTTTGAGTAGTACGTTGCTCAGTATCGGCAACGTGCCCCGTGTGTTGGCAACCCGTGCAACCAGACCCAGTGCTTTGTTCAGATTTTCTTGCGTGACTTTTAGTTTCATACTGGCTTATCCTCTCTGTCCTATTAATAGATTTTCTTTTCTTTTACTCATGGACCTTATTATTAGGGCTGTGGAAAGTGGGGAAAACCTCGCAGCTCTATCTGTTGTTGTGCCGCTACTACGTGGGTACAAGTGCATAACAAACTTGTGCAGGGGGAGAGGGAAAACCGGGCCGATTTTCCACTTGTCGAAACGGCTAGACCTGGCATGTGTTGATAAGCTGGTGACTTTACGGGCCGAAACAACCAGGCTTGCCACAGCTTGTACACAGGTTTCGGGCACTAATCCACTGGGCTTTGTAGTCGCCAAGCTATGCATAGAGCCGCTCCTTTATCTCTGCCAGCGCACTGCGTACATCGGCATCGAGCCGTGATTCTTTTTCGATCTTCTCTACCGAGTGGATGGCGGTAGTGTGGTCTTTGCGACCGAGCTCGCGGGCAATCTTGGGGAAGCTAAGGTGGAGCTCGCTGCGCAGCATGTACATGGCTACCTGGCGGGGGACTACGATATCCTTGTCGCGCTTGGGCCCCACGATGTCTTCAACGCTGACTTGGTAGTGGCGGGCGCAGCGTTCTATGATCTGCCGCGCGCTCAGGTGCTTCGGCCGAGTCTGGCTGGTGCCAAGCAGACCGGTCGCAATTGCCAGGTTTGGCTCCAGGGCCCGCATCTCGCAGAAGGCCAGCAACTGGTTCAGGGCGCCTTCGAGTTCACGGATGTTGGTCTGTACATTTGTTGCTAGGTAGTCGACTACGTCGTTGGGTAGCTGCACATGGTGAAGCTCGGACTTTATTTGCAGAATGGCACAGCGGGTTTCAAAGTCGGGATTTTGCATGTCTATACTCATACCCCACACGAACCGGCTGCGCAGGCGCTCTTCGAGGGTTGGGATTTCGCGCGGCGGCTTATCACTACTAATGATAATCTGCTTGTTTGCCTGGTGGAGGGCATTGAAGGTGTGAAAGAACTCTTCCTGGATCTTTTCTTTGCCAGCCAGGAACTGCACGTCGTCAACGATAAGCACATCGGCGCCACGGTAAAAGTCGGCGAAATCAGTGTTTTTCTTGTAGCGCAACGCATCGACGAACTCTTGCACGAACTGCTCGGTTGACACGTAGACCACTCGGGCATCGGGTTTGTTTGCCAGCACCGCGTTGCCGACCGCTTGGATAAGGTGGGTCTTGCCGATGCCGGAGCCGCCGTACAAGAAGAGTGGATTGTACTTGGTACCAGGGTTAGCTGCGATAGCCTGGCAGGCGGCATAGGCAAGCTCGTTGCCCGAGCCAACCACGAAATTCTCGAAATTATACCGCTCGTTTATACCTTGCCGGTATGCATGGGCCAGGGTATTGGCAGCCTTGAGCGTTGGCTGGGGCGATTGCGCGGCCCGGCTACTAGGAGGGGGTAGCGTGATAGACTCTTCGGCGTCCGTACGGCGCACTACACTCTGTATTTTGTACTCTACAGCCGGTACATCGATGCCATTTTTGCGGAGGGTGTCACCTATGAGGTCGTTATACTTCTTCTCCAGTTGCTGTTTTATAAACACATTCGGCACACCGATAACGATCTTGCCGTCGTCGTGCTTGAGTAGCTGTGTGTTCTTAAACCACGTCAGATAATTGCCCCGAGAAAGTGTTATCTCAATATCACCGAGTACGGTCTGCCACAGCTTGTCTTGCTCCACGTATAATTTCCTTGTTACCCTTAAAACTGTGTATAACTATACCGCACCCCTGGGAAAGTTTTCCACAATAATTTATACAACTATTTTCCAGGACGAAAAGATAACAGCAGAGGTGAAGTTATCCACAGAGTACGGCCTCATCTGTTAAACTGTGGAAAAAGCTTGGATAAAAGGGGAAAACTTGTTACGATAGACATCGATATACAACAGGGGAGACCGGCTGGCCAAAACAGTGGTGGCATGGTATACTCATGTATAACTTATAAAACGACAAGAGAGAATCAAGTAAATGCCCAAGCGAACTTTTCAACCCAAGAAGCGTCACCGCGCCCAAGAGCACGGCTTTATCAAGCGTATGGCTACCCGCGCCGGTCGTGCTTTATTGCAGCGTCGCCGCAATAAAGGCCGCGCTCGTCTCACACACTAGAAACTGGTGTGTTCTTTGTGTAAGGCCGGCTCTATTAGTCCGGCCTTACTTTTTTAAATAAGCTAACTCTGGAATGACAACCCTAGTACACTAAAGATATGATTGGACGTAGCAATCGCTTTCACGGACGCAGTAGCATACAGCGGCTGCAAAGAGGCGGAAAATCTGTTCGCTCTGGTGTGCTGGCACTGCGGTTTGCGCCAAATCTACGCCGCAAGTCATATCGACTGGCTGTGGTGGTGAGTCGTAAGGTCAGTAAGTCTGCTGTAGTGCGGAATCGGATTCGCCGGAGGATATACGAGCGTGTTCGTATTTTGTCTAGTAATTTTACGGCCCCATACGATCTTGTGCTGGTTGTGTATGATGAACAGATTGCCACACTCTCGGCTGACGCATTGGATGCTGAGCTGCATAAAATCATAAGAAAAGCTAAACTTACTTCGGCCACTCCCGGTCAGCATGCTATAGTAGAATCTAAGGAATAATCTACCAACATTATGTTTACACATCTCATAGTCCAACCTATCTTTAATTTGCTAGTGCTCATTTACGCGTTGCTGCCGGGCCACAACTTTGGCTTAAGCCTCATTATCTTCACCGTTATCATCCGTTTGCTAATGTGGCCATTGGTGAAGCGTCAGTTGCGCCAAACAAAAATCATGCGCACACTACAGCCCGAGCTGAAGCGGATCAAGCGAGAAGCCAAGGGCGACAAGCAAAAAGAATCGCTGATGATGATGGAGCTCTACAAGGAGCGCGGTGTTAATCCGCTGGGCACCATCCCTGTCCTTATCGTGCAGATCGTAGTGCTTATTGGTCTGTACAGTGGCTTGCGCAAGGTCATCGATAACCCCAAAGATATCGTCAGCTTCGCCTACCCTGCACTCCAGCACCTGAGTTGGATCCAGCACCTGGCACACCACGCCAAGGATTTCGATAACACCTTCTTTGGTATCTTTAATCTATCGCGCAGTGCACTCGGGCCTGCCGGCTTCTATCTGCCGGCAATGCTACTGGTATTTGGCAGCGCAACCATACAGTTCCTGACAAGCCGCCAGCTGATGCCAACCAGCAAAGATTCTCGCAAGCTGCGTGACATCCTGAAGGATGCGGGCAGTGGCAACCAAGCCGATCAGACTGAAGTCAGTGCTGCAGTCAGCCGCAACATGCAGTACGTTATTCCTATCTTCGTATTCTTGTTTACGGTAAATTTGCCTGCCGCTTTGAGCCTCTACTGGCTAACCGGCGGTATCGTGGCCTACATACAACAGTCCATCGCACTACGCGAGGACGAAGCAGATATGGAAAAAATGGCAGATGCACAGCCAAGCAAGGACGTGTCCAAGATCGTCGAGGCAGAGGTGGTGTCACAGCCAAAATCCAAGAAATCGCCTAAAAAGAAGTCAACTAAGCGGAGAAAGAAATAGTGGAACCGTCTATTCAGTTCGCTAAGAAATATCTCGAAGACCTGCTCTCATTCTTTGGCCTCAATACCGACGTGCATGCTACGAGCGAAGATGGTGAGGTGATTGAGCTGAACATCCCCAGCACGCATCTCAATGGCTTTTTGATAGGCCAGCGTGGTGAGACAGTTCGGGCCATACAGTTTATGGTCAGTAGTGCGCTCAAAAGCAATGGCCATGAAATCACCCGTGTGAACGTAGACGTTGCCGAATACAAGAAGCAGCGAAGTGATCGGCTCGCCAAAACCGCCGAAGAGTGGGTAAAACAGGTACAGGAGACGGGTACGCCGTACGAAGTTCGCCCTATGAACGCAGCCGACCGCCGCGTTGTCCACAAGGTGGCCGCGGATGCTGGCCTAGTGAGTGAGTCTGTCGGCGAAGGTCGTGACCGCCATATTGTGCTAAAACCTGCCGAGTAGCGCTATGCGTACTCAGCCTCGGATTGTCGTACTCGGTGGTGGCACCGGCAGCTTTACGCTGTTGCAGAGTTTGAAGCAGCTGAGCTCTCATCTGACTGCCATTGTCAACATGAGTGATGATGGTGGCTCAACTGGCGTGCTGCGTGATGAGCTTGGAGTGCTGCCGCCAGGCGACGTGCGTCAGTGCCTGGTCGCGCTCAGCGATACACCCGCCGTTCGTGACCTGTTTAGCTACCGTTTTTCCGAGGGTAGGTTTCGTGGCCAGTCGCTGGGCAACATTATCCTGTCTGGTCTGGAGCTACAGTATGGTAGTTTCGAAGATGCTATACGAATAGCCAGTGAATTACTGAATGTGCAAGGGCAGGTGGTGCCTGTAACGCTACAAAAGCATATCCTAATGCTACGTGATGGCCGTAAGGTGATACAGGGCGAGAGTCATATTAGCAACCATGCCATTGAGCACCCGACGCATCGCCTCTGGCTTGAGCCAGAGGCGCATATCAACCCGCAGGCTAAGGCGGCAATATTGGAGGCAGACCTTGTTGTTATTGCGCCCGGAAACTTCTATAGCTCGCTGCTGCCCATTTGCACGGTCGAGGGTGTGGCTGCTGTCATTCAGGAAACCACCGCCCAAGTGGTTAGTGTCACCAATCTGGTTAATAAGCACGGCCAAACTAATGGTTGGCATGTGGTGGATTACGTCCGTCAACTAGAAAATCGCCTTGGGGCTGGAGCGATAGATGTCGTACTGTACAACGACCAGCCAATTAGTGACGACTTGCTCAAAAAGTATGCTGCCGAGGGTGAGTTTCCGGTGGAAATTAATCCATTACCGTTTAGCAATGTGCAAGCCCGGGCTGTTGGAGCGCCTTTGGTTGCAGAAGATATTATTCTGCAGGATCCGGCAGATACGGCCATTCGTCGTACGCTTATCCGGCACGATGCCGCTCGCGTGTGCCTAGAACTTCAAAAAATATTGGTGGAAGACGCTGCAGTACGTAACGCCAAACGTAGTAAAGTCCTCTCAAGCCATCCGTAAACTTCCAGATCAGAACACGCTACTATAGATTAGTCGCGCAGGGCCTTTTCGTACACTGCTAAGGTTTGCTGCGCCATGCGTTCCCACGAATAGGTAGCGACTTGTACCCTGCCTTTATCTATCAGATCATCACGCAACACTGGGTCATCTACCACCTCGCCTATCTTGGCGGCCATGTCGCTAACGTCGAGCGGATTGAAGTAGTAGGCGGCATCGCCATGCACTTCGGGCAAGCAGGTAGCATCGCTGCTGACGACCGGGGCGCCATGCGCCATAGCTTCCAGTCCAGGCAGGCCAAAGCCTTCGCTGAGCGATGGAAAAACATAAGCCTTGCAGTGCTCATAGAGCCAGCGCAGCTGAGCGTCAGGGATGAAGTCGGTGAATATGACATTCTGGATGTGCTCGGTCTGGACTTTTGCTTCGTGTCGCTGGTAGTTGGCGTCCTTTTTACCGACCAGCACCAGGTACAGCTCTGGACGATCCTTCTGTAATAGTCTGAAGGCTTCTATCAACCGGTCCAGGTTTTTGTGTGGTGTCGGCCGGCCGGTGTACATGATGAACTGTTTGTTCTGTAGCTTATCCATCGGCAGCGGTTCGTCAGCTATAGGGTCAGCCGATTCGAGTGTTACCGTAACCTTGGCCGGGTCTATATGGGTATACGCGACGGCGTCGTCTTTTACGAACTGTGTCGGTGTAATGATAGCCATCGACTTGTGGGCCGCCCGCTGGATTACCCATTTGTATACCTGTTGCTTTATCCAGAAAATCGCCGGGTTTTTGGTGGGGTTTTTAAACCGTAAGGTGGTGAGGTCCTGTATGGTGGTTACGACCTTACCGTGGTACAGCACGGGCTGCTGGACGAAAGGAAAATGCACTAGATCAGCCTCTAGGCCCCTGATCTGCCGCCAGAACCCGACCTGCTCGCTGAAAGTGAACTCTTTGAACGGTGTTTCCACGGTAACGAACGACGGTGCGATTTCCGATAGAAACTTCATCCGTTCTGCCTTGCCGAGCAGGATGATAGAGTGCTCAGGCTTTAGTATGTGCAGATATTCGATAAGTTTATCAACATACCGCCCACTACTGGTCCCCGACTCCCGTGCGTCTATTACAATTTTACTCATGTGTTCGTGCCTGCTAATGTATCCACGATTCTATTGTATACGCTAGCCGCTACAGTACTCCAGTCGTATGTCTGAGCGTGTCGTTTACTTGCTTCGCCTAGCCGATCTCGGTATGACGGGTCGGCTAACAGTTTTCTCCAGACGTTCACGATAGACTGCGGGTCGTCCTGTTTGAAATAGGTGGCCACATCTCCAGCGACTTCCCTAAATACGGGGATGTCACTAAGGGCACAAGCTTTTCCATAACTCATAGCTTCAAGTGGAGTCATGCCGAAGCCTTCGTAGCGGCTGGCTGAGGTGTAAAAAGTTGCCGCTTGGTAGAGTACGGCTCGCTGCTCATCACTGACGTAGCCGAGGTGGAGAATGTTCTTACCTTCCTTGGCGAGCTGCTTGAGTCGGGCAACCTCCGCCTCGCAGTTCCAGCCAATCATGCCAGTTATAACAAAGGTGTATTCCTTTTGTAGCTTTTCCGGTAGCAGGAGATAGGCATCGAGCATACTCAAAACATTCTTGCGTGGTTCGACTGTACTTAATGTTAGGAAGAATTTGCCGGGGATGTTTAAGGTTTGTAGTATTGTTTTACACTTAGCTTCTGTTTGTACAGTGGTCGCATTAGGCGGTATAGGTGTTACCAATATGGAGTCTAGCGAAACATGAAACGTTTCGTGCAGGCGTTTTTTAGCGAATGCGGACACGGTAATTATAAATCGTGAGCGCCGTATGTGGCCTGGGGTGAACCGTTTAAGGTCGCTCAGGTTTTTTCGGGCCACGTATTCGGGCAAATCAACAAATGTCAGGTCGTGTATAACTGTGGCAGACGGGGTATGAAATAGACTCGGCTGATTTAGAAAATTGGGGTAGAGAATAAAGTCGGCTCGCATAAAGGTGAGTAGCTCTATGGGTATCTCTATGCGGAAACGACGCAGCAGGTTAATAACAGGCCCGGGAAAGTGGTAAATGGGGTGATAATAGATGTTTGGCGCCGATGGAGTTTTGGGCCTTGCTTTGCGCCCTAGGAAGTTGTAATAGTATCCCACAAATTGTACGTTGGGGTACCGGTATGCAATGCTGCTAATGAGGTGATTAGTGTAAACACCTACTCCAGTGCGTTTTACCATTAAGGAGTTTGCGTCAAAAAGAATAGTCAAATCATTCCCTTTCATATATTGGCAAGAACCTTTCCTTTACTATGTGCGAGAAGTCGAAATTGTCAACGAAGCTGGCCCGGGCGGCCTTGCCTAACCTCTCTCTCAGCTCTGAGCTATGTAGCAGGTTAGCCATGGCACTCTGCAGGGCGTCGACATTTTTTTCTGGTATGAGCAGCCCATTCTGCTCGTTGCTGATGATTTCTGGGTTCCCGCCAACATTGCAGGCGATGATAGGCTTACCAAGCATGGCCGCTTCGATAAGGGATAAACTAAAGCCTTCATGGTAGCTTGGATGCACGAATACATCTGCCGTGGCAACATAGCGGAGCGCTTCGTCGGAATGTCCCACAAATATAATCGATGAATCTTTGCCCGCCTGCTCTCTAAAGTAAGCAGCTTCAGGGCCGTCGCCTATCAGCCATAAAAGCATGTTTGAGTGTTGTCGATGTAGGTTTTGAAACGCCGCAATGAGCTCGCCAATGCCCTTTGCGGTAACAAGTCTTGAGGTTGCCGCAAAGACGAATTTGCCCGACGGGCTTGGTAAGGGCTGGATGGTACTGGCAGTGTCAATTATGCCGTTATGAATGACAGTTGAGTGGGGCAATTCATGGCCTAGGTTGTCGGCGATGAGTCGCTTCTCGCTCTCGCTCACGAGTGTGATTACATG
>Ga0070685_10000562_pt1 | contig 20777 bp, 17 predicted proteins | sample KBSS13LmetaG_FD_65651 | JGI IMG/M metagenome (GOLD analysis project Ga0070685, IMG submission 65651) | Switchgrass rhizosphere microbial communities from Kellogg Biological Station, Michigan, USA - KBS S1-3L metaG | ecosystem: Host-associated > Plants > Roots > Rhizosphere ...
AGCGCGGCGCCGAGGTGATGCTCGACGTCCCCGCGCCGGATTTCTCCGATCCGCGGGTGCGGCTGGCGGGCACGCACTTCGTGCTGGTGGAGTTCCCCTGGATGTCGGTGCCGCCCGGCGCGGCGCAGGTGCTCGCGGGGGTGCGCGAGGCGGGGTGGCACCCGGTGCTGGCGCACCCCGAGCGCTACCCCGAGGCCTCGGCCGACCGGGCGGGGGAGTGGCGGCGGGCCGGGGCGGCGCTGCAGGTGAACGCCGGATCGCTCCTCGGGCGCTACGGCGAGGGGCCGCGCCGGGTGGCGTGGGGGCTGTTGGAACGGGGGTGGGCGGACTACCTTTGCAGCGATTTCCACGCGCGCGGCCGCTGCGCCACCGCCGAGGCGGCCGAGGCGCTCGCGCGCGCCGGGGGGGCGCTGCAGGCGCACCGGCTCACGCACGAGAACCCGGCGCGGCTCCTGGCCGGGCAGCCCCCGCTCCCCGTTCCGCCGCTCCGCCCCCGCCCCCCGCTCTGGCGCCGCATCCTGCGCCCGGGGCGCGGCTGAGCGCCGCTTCCGCACCTCCCCCTGACAAGACTTTCGACGATGGATACAGAGCAGGCCGCCCCGCCCGTGCACCACCCGCGCATCATCCCCAAGCCCTGGGGGCGCGAGGTGTGGTACGCGCACGAGGAGCGCTACGCGGGAAAGATCATCGAGGTGAACGCGGGCTGCGCCCTCTCGCTGCAGAAGCACGAGCGCAAGCAGGAGACGATGTACCTGCAGTCCGGCCGCGTGCTCTACCACTTCAACGGCCGCGACTTCGAGATGGGCCCCGGCGACTGCATCACCATCCGCCCCGGCGACGTGCACCGGGTGGAGGCGCTGGAAGACGCCGTGATCCTCGAGGTGAGCACCCCCGAGCTCGACGACGTGATCCGCCTGGAAGACCGCTACGGACGCGCCGGCTGACGCGCCCCGCCCGCCCTCCGGGGTTGTCGCCCCGGAGGGCAAAAGTTAACTTTCCGTCCGGGCCGCGCGTCTGTACCTGTGCGCGCCTGTTTTGTTTAGTGGCTCTGCGCCGGCGTGCAGGCCCCGGGTTTCGGCCCGCAGCCGCAGCGCCGGCATCCCGCTTTCCCCGCCGTTCACGGCGGGGCCCGCAGGCGCCGCCGTTCCCCGACGCAGTCAAGTTCCCTCCGTACGGACCTCAGTGTGCAGATGGGCGTGAGCGGACAATCCAGGATCCTCGAGGTCGAGGCGGAGTTGCGCGCCGCCCCGCGCACCTGGCTGGTGACCGGGGCCGGGGGGTTCATCGGCTCGAACCTGGCCGAGCACCTCCTCCGCCTGGGGCAGACGGTGGTGGGGCTCGACAACTTCTCCACCGGCTCGCGCCGCAACGTGGCCGAGCTGCTGGAGGGCGCGGGCCCCGGCGCGGCCGCGCGGTGGCGCCTGGTCGACGGCGACATCTGCGACCCCGGCGCCTGCCGCGACGCCTGCGCGGGGGCCGACTACGTCCTCCACCAGGCCGCGCTCGGCTCCGTGCCGCGCTCCCTCGCCAACCCGCTCGCCACCAACGCCGCCAACGTCGACGGCTTTTTGAACATGCTGGTGGCGGCGCGCGACGCGGAGGTGCGGCGCTTCGTGTACGCCGCCTCGAGCTCCACCTACGGCGACCACCCCGCCCTCCCCAAGGTGGAGGGCCGCATCGGCGCCCCGCTCTCGCCCTACGCGGTGACCAAGCTGGTGAACGAGCTCTACGCCGCGGTCTTCCGCCGCGCCTACGGCTTCGACTCGGTGGGGCTGCGCTACTTCAACGTGTTCGGCCGGCGCCAGGACCCCTCCGGCGCCTATGCCGCGGTGATTCCCGCCTGGATCGCCAACCTGCTGCGCGGGCGCCCCTGCCGGATCAACGGCGACGGCGAGACCAGCCGCGACTTCTGCTACATCGAGAACGTGGTGCAGGCCAACCTCCTGGCCGCCACCGCCCCGCTCGCGGAGGAGGGGCCGCGCGTGTTCAACGTGGCCTGCGGCCAGCGCACCACGCTCAACACCCTCTTCGAGCTGATCCGCGACGGGCTGGCCGAGCAGGACCCCGCGCTGGGCGCCGCGGTGCCGGAGTACGCCGACTTCCGCCCCGGCGACGTGCGGCATTCCGAGGCCGACATCTCCCTGGCGCGCGGCGAGCTGGGCTACGACCCCGCCTTCGACCTGCGCCGCGGGCTCGCGCAGGCCCTGCCCTGGTACGTGGAGCACGCCGAGGCGCGCGAAGCGGCCACCGCCGGCGCCGGGCTCTAACGCCCGCGGGGCGGGTTGTCAGCCGCCGAAGGCGAGGGTTAGTTTACCGCCCCCCCGCGAGGGCGCGCCGCGACCGCCGCGCGCCTCGCCGGGTTGCATGGATCGGCGCCGCCCCGGAGCGCCTTCACACGGTTCCCGCGCGAGCGAAGCAGCGCCGAAGATGCATTTCGTGATCCTGGCGGCCGGCATCGGCAGGAGGATGCACCCCCTGACCGAGGACCGGCCCAAGGCCCTGCTCCCGTTCCGGGGGAGAACGCTGCTCTCCCGCTTCCTCGACCAGATCGGCACCCTCCCCGGCGCGAGCGTCGCGGTGGTGGCGGGCTTCGAGCACGAGAAGGTGGAGGCGGAGGTCTCGGCCCACCCGCTCTCCCGCGCCGTGCGGGTGGTGCGCAACCCGCGCTACCTCGAGGACACCAACGTCCTCTCGGTGAAGCTCGCGCTCGACGCCGACTGCCGGCCCTGCACCATCATCGAGGCCGACATCCTGCTGAGCGACGCCGCCTTCGCGGCGGTGGCCGCCAGCCCCGCCGAGCGCTCGGTGTGGTACACCGCCGGCCGCTTCGACCCCTCGCAGCTGGGCGGGATCCTGCGCGCCGACGAGGCGGGGCGCGTGGTGGACCTGCAGGTGGTGCCGCGCTACGAGCCCGCCTGGGCGGGGTACAAGAAGCTGATCGGGCTGCTGAAGATCGGCCCCGGGCAGCTCGACCGCTACGCGCGCGAACTCGCGCGCGCGGCGGACGCCTCCGTGGGGCAGTACTACCTGGCCCCCTGGATCGACCACCTCCCGGAGCTGGAGAGCTACGAGCAGGAGCTCCCCCTGTCCGGGTGCCGCAGCTTCAACACCGTGGCCGAGTTCGAGTCGGCCCTCGCCACCTTCGACGCATGAAGCAGGAAGAGCCGCAGCCCATCGAGCTGGTCGCCACCGACCGGCTGCGCCCCATCGAGGGCCACAGCCGCAAGCGGGTGCGCTGGCTGGTGGAGAAGATCACCCGCGAGAGCCTCTGGACCCGCCCGCTCTGCGTGGAGCGCAACCACCTGCTGGTGCTCGACGGGATGCACCGGCTGCACGCTGCGCTGGAGATGGGGCTCGCCGTGGTCCCCTGCGCGCTCTTCGACTACGACGAGGTGGAGGTCTGGAGCCTGCGCGACAACCACGTGGTCACCCGCGAGCGGGTGGTGGAGCAGGCGACCGCGGGCACCATCTACCCGTACAAGACCGCCAAGCACCGCTTCCCGGGGGTGATCGCCCCGCTCTCGATCCCCGTCGACTCGCTCCGCCCGTCTCCCCGCGCGGCCGGCGAATGCGCGCCATAATCCTCGCGGCCGGCAACGGGTACCAGCTCGACGGCTACAACAAGAGCCTGATCTGCGACCCCCTCACCGGCCGCGAGATCCTCGACCTGCAGCTCGAGGCGCTCGAGGGCTGCCGGGTGACGGTGGTGGTGGGGTACCGCGCCATCAACGTGATGTCGCGCTACCGCGGCGTGGAGTACGTGTACAACCCCTCGTGGAGCGTGACCAACAACAGCTACAGCCTGGCGCTGGCGCTGTCGGACGAGCCCTCGCTGGTGCTCTCGGGCGACATGATCTTCGGGCGCGAGCTGATCGACGCGGTGGCGGCCGGGCCGCCCAACTGCGTGGTCACCGACGCCACCGAGAACCGCACCCCCAACTCGCTGAACTGCCGGATGGAGGGGGAGCGCATCCTGGAGCTCTACCAGGGGAGCCTGCGCGACCTGGGCGACCCCGAGGCGGTGGGCTTCTTCAAGGTGAGCGACCCCGAGATCCTGCGCGCCTGGCGGCACAACTGCCTGCGCCACCAGAACCTGTTCGCGGGGCAGAACCTCCCCTTCGAGCCCGGGGCCGAGCTCCGCTCGCTCCCCCTGGGGGGGATGCGGCTCGACGAGGTGAACACGCCCTTCGACTACATCCGGCTCCTGGAGCGGCACCGGCGCGCGCAGGGGGCGGAATGATCATCCGTTCCGCCACCTTCGGCGTCGACTGGCGGGAGCGCGACCGGCACCCGGTGGAGGCGCGGCTGCGCGCGGCCGTGCAGGTGGCCCGCGACCGCTTCGGCGCGGCGGGGCACTCGCTGCGCACCTGCCGCCTCACGCTCACCCCGGTGGAGCTCGACACGGTGAGCCAGGCGGGGGTGAAGAGCCTGGCGGAGTGGGTGGCGCAGGAGCTGGCGCCGGGGGCCGGGCTGCGCTGGTTCTCGCTCCCGCTCTCGACCTTCTACACGGGGAAGAAGGAGAACGTGGCGCAGGTGGCGGTGAACCTGGTGCAGCGCTTCCCCTCGCTCTTCCTGAACCTGGTGGTGGCGCGCGACGGCGAGATCCACCGCGACGGGATCGTGCGCGCGGCCGAGGCGATCAAGTCCATCTCGCGGCTGAGCGCCAACGGCTTCGACAACTTCCGGGTGGGGGCGTCGTGCAACGGCCGCCCCAACACGCCGTTCTTCCCCTTCACCTACCACCAGGGCCCGCACGCCTTCTCGCTGGCGCTGGAGCTCCCCGCGCACTTCATCTCCATCCTGCAGGAGCGCCCCCGCTCGCTGGAGGAGTTCCGCGAGGCCGTGCTGGAGCGCCTCGCCCCGCAGCTGGCCGAGCTCGAGGGGGTGGCCCGCTCGGTGGAGGCCGACACGGGGTTCGCGTACCGGGGGATCGACCTCTCGCTGGCGCCCTCCTTCGGCGAGGAGACCAGCGTGGGGAGGATCCTGGAGCTCCTGGGCGGCGAGCGCTTCGGCACCCAGGGCACCCTCTTCCTCACCGGGTACCTGACCGACCTCCTCCGGCAGCTGCTGGCCAGGAGCGGGGTGCGCGCCGCGGGGTTCAACGGGGTGATGTACTCGCTGCTGGAAGACGCCACCATCGCCGAGGCCAACAACCGGCGGACCTTCACCCTCGACTCGCTGGTGGCGTACTCGGCGGTGTGCGGGTGCGGGCTCGACATGGTGCCGCTCCCCGGCGACGTGTTCGCCGAGGAGATCGCGCTGCTCATCCTCGACGTCGCCACCCTCTCCACCGTGCTGGGCAAGCCGCTGGGGCTCCGCGTCCTCCCCATTCCCCACAAGGAGGCCAACGAGTTCACCGAGTTCAGCCACGACTTCCTGCACAACACGCGGGTGCAGGCCATGCCCAACCGGGTGGGGTCGCTGGGCGCCGCCGGGCGCGGGGTGTTCGAGTTCCGCGCGCCGCTGCACGCGGCCGCGGGGGAGCCGGCGCCGTGACCCTCGACCAGGCCGAGGTCCGCCGCTTCTGGGATGCGCAGGCGCGCAAGCTGGGCGCGACCGCGGTCGCCAGCAGCGTCACCAACCTGGAGGAAGACCCCGAGCTGGTGGCCGAGAAGGTCGCGCACGAGCGCCGCCGGGTGCGCGAGTTCCTCCCGCTCGACCCCGGGGCGTCGCTCCTGGACCTGGGGGCGGGGATCGGGGCCTGGAGCCTGTACCTGGCCCCCTTCGTGGCCCGGGTGGTGGCGGTGGAGTACAACGAGGCGTTCGTGCGCTTCGGGCGCGAGGAGCAGGCGCGCGGGGGAATCGGGAACGTGGAGTTCGTGGTCTCGCCGGCGGAGGCGTTCACCACGGCCGAGCCGTTCGACCTGGTGTTCATCTCCGGGCTGATGATCTACCTGAACGACGGCGCGGCGCTGCGGCTGATGCGGAACCTGCGCGCCCTGGTGCGCCCCGGCGGCGCGGTGGTGCTGCGCGACGGCACGGGGGTGCCCGCGCGCCACGAGATCAACGACCGCTTCTCCGAGGCGCTGCAGGCCCGCTACAGCGCCGTCTACCGCACGCGCGAGGAGTACGTCGCGCTCTTCCGCGAGGCGGGGTGCGCGCTCGAGGCCGACGACGACATGTTTCCCGAGGGGCACCGGCTCAACAAGTACCCGGAGACGCGCCTCCGCCTCTACCGCTTCGTGCGGCGGGGGTAGCGGCCCTCCGCAGGGATCACCGGCGCGCGGCCGCGCGCCAGAACTTTCGCAGGAACCGTGTCTGCTACACGAACGCAACGTCCGCCCCTGGCCGACGCTCCCGACCTTCCCGGCGCTCCCGCCGCGGCGCTCTCCTGGCGCGCCTGCGTGGCCAAGGTGCGGCGGCAGCAGAACCCGAAGGAGTTCTTCGGGCGCTACTTCAGCTGCTACTTCTCGCCCTACCTCACCGCCGTCTTCCACGCGCTGGGGCTGACCCCCAACCAGGTCACCGCGTCGATGTTCGTGGCGGGGCTGGCCGGCGCGGTCGCGCTCTGCTTCGGCACCCCCGCCGCGCTGCTGGCGGGGAGCCTCTGCCTGGTGCTGGTGAACGTGCTCGACACCTGCGACGGCGAGATCGCGCGCCTCACCGGCCAGAGCTCGCCGGGGGGCGAGTACCTGGACCGCCTGGCCCACTACGTGGTGGAGGGCGCGGGCTTCCTGGGGTACGCGGTGGGGCTGGCGGCGCTCTCCGGCCGGGCCTGGGTGGTCCCCGCCGGCGCGGCCTTCGCCCTGCTCAAGACGCTCGAGGCGCTCTCGCGCGACCTGGTGTTCGCGGTGGGGCTCGACGCGCCGGAGGAGCGGAAGCAGCGGAAGCGGAAGACGAGCTTCCGCGGCGGCCCGCTGCTGGCGATGCTCTACCCGGTGCTCTCGCCGAACGGCTTCTTCCACGTGATGCCGCTGCTGCTGCTGGCGGGGATGGCGCTCGGCGACCGGTCGCACGCGGCCGTGCTGGGGTACGCGGCCGCCTTCGCCGTGCTGAACGCGGCGGGGGTGCTGGTGCGCTTCTGGAAGCTCCAGCGCGCGTACTTCCCGTGAACGCCCCCGGGGGCGGCGGGGGCGGCCTCCCGGACGGACCGCGGGTCTGCAGGGTGGCCACCTTTCCCCAGGGGGCCACACCCGGCGCGGGGCTGGCCCCCTACCACCTGACCCGGGCGCTGGGGCTGGAGACGCTGTACATCTCCCGCCGCACCGGGGGCGAGGTGATGGAGCTCCCGCCGCGCACCACCCTCCACCTGGTGGAGGGCCGCGCCCCCGCCCGGGGTGGGAAGGGGGAGACGGGGTGGCGCGCGATCGCCCGCCGCGTCCGCGAGCACGGCGTGGCGGGCTTCTTCCTGCGCTCGGCCGGCGCCATGCGCCGCTTCCGTCCCGACCTGGTGCACGTCCACGGCCTCTACTCCACCCCCCACGCCGTCTTCGCCCGGGTGGTGCTGCGCGCCCGGGTGGCGCTCACCCTGCACAACGCCACCGAGGTCCGCTTCTTCGAGAAGCCGCTGGTGCGCTGGCTCCTGCGCGGGGTCGACCTCGTCTTCTACATGAACGACGAGAGCTACCGGGCGCTCCTCCGCGTCTACCCCGCCGACCGCCTGGCGCCCACCCGCACCGGCGCCGACACCGACTTCTTCGTGCCGCGCGAGGGCCCCCGCGCGCGGCAGCTGGTCTGCGTGGCCAACCTGCGCTGGGAGAAGGACCTGCCCACCCTCCTGGAGGCCTTCCGCCGCCTCCTGGACGAGGTCCCGGACTACCGGCTGCTGCTGGTGGGCGAGGGGCCGGAGCACGCCCGGCTGGCGGAGCTGCGCGACCGCCTGGGGCTGGGAGCGGCCGTGGAGCTGCTGGGGCGCCAGCCGCCCGGGCGAGTGCGCGCGCTGCTGCAGGAGAGCCGCGCGCTGGTGCTCTCGAGCGTGCGCGAGGGGTCGCCCAAGGTGATCCACGAGGCGGTCGCCTGCGGCACCCCGGTGGTGGCCACCGAGGTGGGCGGGTGCCGCGAGGCGGTGGGGAGCGCGGGGCTCCTGGTGCCCCCGGGCGACCCGGCCGCCCTGGCGCGGGCGCTGGCCCAGGTGGTGCGCGACCCGCCCCGCTGGGAGGCGCTGCACCGGGCCTGCCTGGCGCAGCGGCCGCGGCTGGGGTGGGACCGGGTGGCCGAGGAGACGCGGGCGCACTACGACCGCCTCTTCGCCCCGGGAGCGAGCCCCGGGCGGGCGCGGCGCGGCCGCCCGGGGCGGGTTGTCGCGCCGGGCGGCGAGCGTTAGCTTCGTGGCCGCGGGGCGGGCCGTACCGTCCTGCGCCGCTTTCACTTAGCATGGCCGGCGGGTCTCCGCCGGCCCCGGGCTCCGCTCCCGCGCGGGCCCGTTCCACGCCTGGCCCCCGCGCGTTCGCTTGCGTCCCGGCACCACCACCATCGACCCCGCGCCGGCGGCCCCCGCCGTGGAGCTGGCCCCGCCCGCGGGGCTCGCCGCGGCGGTCTCGCGCGCCTCGCTCCTGGCCAACTTCTCCTGGGTGCTGGCGGGGCGAATCGCCTACATCGCCGCGCAGTGGGGGGTGCTGGTGGTGCTGGCGCGCTGGGGGACGCCCGAGGTGGTGGGGCAGTACGGGCTGGCGCTGGCGCTGACCGCCCCCGCGTTCATGCTGGCGCAGCTGGGGCTGCGCGACCTCTACACCACCGAGCGCGACGCGGAGTCGTTCCCCACCTACCTGGCGCTGCGCCTGCTCTCGCTGGCCGGTGCGCTGGCCGTGGCGGCGGTGGTGGCGGTGTCGGGGCGGTACTCGGCGGCGGTGGCGGCGGTGATCGTGGGGGTGGCCGGGTGCAAGGCGGTGGAGGGGGTGAGCGACCTCCTCTACGCGCCCATGCAGCGCGGCGAGCGGATGGAGTTCATGGGGCGCTCCTTCGTCTTCCGCGGCCTCCTCTCCGTCTCCGCCGCGGCCGCCGCGATGTATGCCACGCGATCGCTGGTGGCGGCGGTGCTCGCGATGCTGGCGGCGTGGACGGTGGTGATGGTGCTCTACGACCTTCCCAGCGCCCGCCGCGTCCTCCCCGCGTCGGTGGCGCTGCGCCCCGCGTGGAACGCGCCGGCGATCCGCGCCGTCGCCTGGATGTCGCTGCCGCTGGGCGGGGTGGCGCTGCTGGGCTCGCTGCAGAGCAACACCGGCCGCTACCTGCTGGAGCTCTTCAGCGACCGCGCCTCGCTGGGGTACTTCACCGCGGTGGCGGCTACGGTGGGCTCGCTCGACATCATCAACCTGGCCATGACCCGCACCGCGCTCTCGCGCCTGGGGGCGGTGTACCGGAGCGAGCTGGGCGCCTTCCAGCGGGAGCTCCTCAAGCTGGGCGCGTTCGGCGCGCTGGTGGGGGTGCTGGGGCTGGCGGGGGGCGCGCTCCTGGGGCGCACCCTGCTCACGCTGGCCTACGGCAAGGCGTACGGCGACGCGGCGGGCGTGCTCCTCTGGCTGCTGGCGGGGCGCATCGCCGTCTTCATGTACACCTACATCAAGGCGGCGCAGGTGGTGATGCGGCAGCTCCGCGCGCAGCTGGCCGTGTCGGCCGCCAGCTCGGCGCTGGGCTTCGCCGCCGGGCTGCTGATCGTGCCGCGCTACGGGATCGCGGGGGCCGCGATGAGCGTGGCCCTCACCCAGTGGCTGGCGCTGGGCATCGGGAGCGCCGGGCTCGCGCTCTCCTTCTCGCGCGTGGCGGCGGAGCGGGATGCCGGCGCCGCCGACCCGCCCGGCCCTCCCGCCGCCGCGTCGTCGTCGTGAGCGCCCCGCGCCGTACCGCCGCGGCCGTGGCCCGCCCGACCCCGGGGGCGGCATGAAGGCGCTGTTCGTGGCGACCTTCGTGTCGGGGCTCTTCTACTTCCTGGCGGTGCGGCGGGGCCTCGACTTCTACACCCTCGCCTTCGTGGCGGCGGCCATCTACTTCACCCCCGGGCTGGCGGGGTTCGACATCCTGTCCGACCCGATCGAGCCGAAGACCTACGGGGTGTTCCTGGTGGTGCTCGGCGGGCTCCTGGCCGCCGGCGTGGCCCGCCCTCCCCGCGCCCCCCTTCCCCTGCGGGACCCCGTCGGGTACGCCCCCCAGGTCGCCGCGGCGCTGGCCGTGGCGGCGGTGCTGTACGTGCTCGCGCGCAGCGGGGTCGGCATGCTGTTCGTTCCCAAGCGCGAGCAGGAGTTCTCCGCCGGCGCCTTCGTGGCCTGGCGGGTGCTGGCCAGCCTGGCGCTGGTCTACGGGGTGCTGGCGCGCAGGCGCGGAGTGCTCCTCTGCGGGGGCGCGGCCCTCCTGGTGATGTTCCTCGCCTCGGACCGCACCGCGGTGGCGATGGCGGCGGCGGCCGTGGGGGTGGAGATCGTGGGGCGCAGGCACGGGGTGCCGCCGCTGCGGGCCGCGCGCGGCTTCATCCTGCCGATGGCGCTGGCGGTGGTGCTGGTGTGGGGCGGGAAGATCATGCACGTGGCCATCCGCGAGTCGGTGCGGCGCAACGACTTCAGCATGGTCTCGGCCGTGGCGCGCGACCCGCGGGCGCTGCGCCTGCTCACCGTCAACTCCGAGCCCTTCCTCACCCAGGCGCTGCTGAACCAGGCCGTGCGGCAGGACCTGTACATCGGCCCCGCGCACCTGGTGGGCGCGGCGTACCAGCTCTGGCCGGCGCCCTCCATGTTCGGGCACCCCTCCAACGAGTTCAACAACCTGGTGGAGAAGCGGCTGATCCCCCGCGCCAACAAGAACAGCGTCGCCTACAACTTCTGGGCGGAGGCGGTGGTCTCGGGGGGGTGGCTGCTGCTGCTGCTCTTCCTGGCGCTCTTCCTGGCGGGGCTCGAGGCCGCGAACGCCGCGGCGCGCTCGCCGCACGCCGGGTGGCGGGGGGTGGGGCTGCTGATGAGCGCCTACTGGGCCGTCTACATCCAGCGCAACTCGCTCGCCAGCATCCTGGCCTACGAGAAGCAGGTGTTCGCGCTCGGGCTGCTGGTGCTGGGGGCCGCCGCGCTGGTCCCCGTCGCCCGCCGCGCGCGCGCCGCCGTGCCCGCCCCGCCGGCCCCGGCCTAGCATCCCGCCTGGAAACGGCGTCTCACGCAGAGCCGCGGAACAGAGAGAACCGCCTATCCTCTCCGTGACTCTGCGTCTCTGTGTGAGGCGGTCCGTTGCGGGATTCGGGTATGACATGAGACCTCCCTGTGAGAGCCCGGCATGAGTCTCTCCGTGCGCACGCTGCGCGGCGCGGCCTGGCAGGCGGCGTCGACCAGCACCCAGGCGGTGCTGCAGCTGGCGGTGCTCGCCGTGCTGGCGCGCTGCCTCTCGCCGCGCGACTTCGGGCTGGTGGCGGTGTCGCAGATCTTCACCGGCATCCTGCAGCTCGCGGCCGAGGGCGGGTTCTGGGGCGCGGTGGTGCAGCGACCCGTCCTCACCCGCGGGCACCTGCGCGCCGCCTACGCGGTGGGCGCCCTCTTCCCCCTTTCCCTGGTGGCGGCGTTCTGGGTGGCGGCGCCGCTCTTCGCGCGCTTCTTCCACGCCGGCGAGCTCGTCCTCCTGCTCCGGGTCACCAGCCTCTACGCCCTCTTCAGCGGCTGGGGGCTGGTGTCGCGCGCGCGGCTGGAGCGCGACCTGGACTTCCGGCGCCTCGCCTTCCTCGACACCGCCTCGTTCCTGGGGTACGCGGCGGTCGCCCTGGCCGGGTGCCTGCTGGGGTGGGGGGTGTGGGCGCTCGCCGCGGCCATCCTGGCGCGGGGCGCCCTCTCCACCGTGGGGGTGAGCGTGGCGCGCCCACCGGTGCTGGGGCGGGGGTTCAGCCGCGCCGAGCTGCGCGAGATCCTGGGCTTCGGCGCCGGCCTCACCCTGGGGCGCGCGCTCGACTACTTCGCCTGGCAGGCGGACTACCTGGTGGTGGGCCGCCTGCTGGGCGTTTCGGCGCTGGGCTTCTACCAGCGCGGCTTCGAGCTGATGGAGCTTCCCGGGCGCTACCTGGGGAAGGTCGCGGGGAAGGTGCTCTTCGCCTCGATGGCGCAGCTGCAGACCCGGCGCGAGCGGCTCGCCCTGGCCTTCGTGCGCACCCTCGAGATCTCCAGCCTGCTGGTGCTCCCGGCCACCGCCTGGATGGCGCTGGTGGCGCCCGAGATCGTGCGCGTGATGTACGGCGACCGCTGGCTCCCGGTGGTCCCCGTGCTCCAGGTGCTCCTGCTCACCCCGCTCTTCCGCACCTCGGGGCGCGTGGCCGAGGCGCTGGCGCGCGCCACCGGCGCCGTGTACCGCGACGCCTGGCGCAAGGGGGTGGCCGTGGCCACCGTATGCGCCGGGGCCTGGGCCGGGCAGCGCTGGGGGATCGTGGGCGTGGCGTGGGGGGCGGGGCTCGCCACCATCTGCAACTCTCTCCTCCTGCTGCAGCTGGCGCTCTCGCGCGCGGGGGTGGGGTGGCGCGTGGTGGGGCGGAGCTACCTCCCGGCGCTCGGCGTCACGCTCGCGGGGGTGGCGGCGGCGGCGCCCGTCGTCCTCGCCCTGCGCCGCGCGGGGAGCCCGCCGCTGGCGGTGATGGCGGCCGCGGCGGCGGCGGGGCTCCTGGCCGCCGCGCTCTGCGTGCGGCTGCGTCCCTCGCTGCTGGGCGCCGGCGGCCCCTGGCTCAGCGAGCGCGCCGCCGCGGCCTTCCCCGCCTGGGGCCGCGTGGTCGCCGCCGCGCGCGCGCGGTGAGGGGCCCGGTGCGCCCGCCGCCCACCCTCACGGTGGTCACCCCCACCTGGAACCGGGCCCACACGCTCCCGCGGCTGTTCGACAGCCTGGTGCGCCAGGGGTGGCCGGGGCTCGAGTGGCTGGTGGTGGACGACGGCTCGAGCGACGGCACCGCGGAGCTGGTGCGCCGGCTGGGGCGCTCGGCGCCCTTCCCGGTGCGCTGCCTGGCGCAGCCCAACGGCGGGCGGCACACCGCGCTCAACCGGGGGTTCGCCGAGGCCGCGGGGGAGTTCGTGGTGGTGATGGACTCCGACGACTGGCTCGAGCAGGGCGCGCTGCGCAGCTTCGTGGACGCCTGGGATTCGATCCCGCCGCAGGAGCGGGCCCATTTCGCGGCCGTGGCCGGGCTCTGCGCCGATCCCGGGGGCGCGCTGATCGGCACCGCCTATCCCGCGGACCCCTGCGATTCCGACTTCGTGGCGCTCCGGGCGGCGCACCGGGTGGCGGGGGACAAGAAGGAGATGTTCCGCACCGAGGCGGTGCGGGCCCTCCCCTTCCCGGTGTTCCCCGGGGAGCGGCGCGTTCCCTTCTCGCACCTGCTGGTGCGGCTCTCGCGCCGCTGGCGGGTGCGCTTCTTCAACCGCGTGGTGGCGCGCAAGGAGTACCGCGCCGACGGGATGACCGCCCGCGTCGACGCCCTGCGCATGCAGAGCCCTCTGGGCTCGCGCGCGGGGTACCTCGAGTGGCTCCACGCGCCGGGCCCCCTCCCCGTCCGCTTCCGCCTCCGCCACTGCGCCAACTACGTGCGGTACTCGCTGCACGCGGGGATCGGCTGGACGGAGCAGCGGCGCGACCTCGCCTCGCCCCTCCTCTGGCTGGGCGCCGCGCCGCTCGGCGCCGCGCTCTGGTGGCGCGACCGGCTGCGCCTGGGCGGGGCGGAGGGACGGGCGCCGCGCCGCGCCGCCGCGCCCTGATCTCCCGCGGCCCTTCCCCATCCGGCGCCGACCGCGGGGGAGGGCGGGGCGTCCGCGCCGCGCCCCGGGCGCGGGGCCGGCCGGGGGGCGCGATCCCGGTATCCACCCCGGCCGCATGGACTTGCGTTAAAGACGCGGGTTGGGTAGAATCCCGCGTCTCGCTCCATGCCCCGCCGGTGGGTCCCGTTCCCGCGAGCACGTCCGTCGTCACCTGTCCGTCACCGGTTCCCGGCTCCCCACCCCCGCGGCCAGGCTGCGCGGGGTCCTGAAGTTCGTTCGGAGGAGTATGCCGATCCACCCGCAGGAAGTGAGGCTTCGCGCGCGTCGGGCGCGCGCCTGGCTGCCGCTGTCCCTCTCCCTGGCCGCCGCGCTGGCGGCCGGCTCCGCGCGCGCGCAGGACACCGTTCCGCGGCCGCCCCAGCTCCCCCAGGCTCCGGCCCCCGCGCCCGCGCCGCCCCCGTCGCTCCTTCCCCCGCTCGACACGGCGCCCAGGCTGTCCATCTCCGAGCCGGCGGCGTTCGACGCCGACAGCGCGGCGATCGCGCGCATCTGGGGGGTGACGGGGCTGCGCATCTTCGGGCGCGACCTCTTCACCCGCGCCACCAGCCAGTTCCAGGCGGTGAACGCCGGCCCGGTGGACCCCAGCTACCGCCTGGGCCCGGGCGACCAGATCCTGCTGGTGCTCACCGGCGACGTGGACGTGTCGCAGACGCTGGAGGTGAGCCGCGAGGGGACCATCACCGTGCCCCAGGTGGGGCAGCTGGTGGTGCAGGGGCTCACCCTGGGGCAGGCCGAGGACCTCCTCTTCTCGCGCCTCTCCACCGTCTTCGCGGGGGTGGGGCGGGGGCCCGGCGCCACCACGCAGTTCAACGCCTCGCTGGGGCGGCTGCGCTCCAACCAGGTCTTCTTGGCGGGCGAGGTGCAGCGCCCCGGCGCCTACCAGGTCAGCTCGGTGGGCACGGCCTTCACCGCGCTCTACCAGGCGCGCGGGCCCAACGTGAACGGCACCTTCCGCCGCATCGAGGTGCGCCGCGCGGGAACGCTGCTGGAGACGCTGGACGTGTACGACTACCTGCTGCGCGGCGACACCCGGCGCGATGTGCGGCTGGACCAGGGCGACATCGTGTTCGTGCCGCTGGCCGGGCGGCAGGTGGGGGTCTCCGGCGGGGTGCGCCGGCCGGCGATCTACGAGCTCCTCCCCGGCGAGGAGCTGCGCGACCTCCTCCGCTTCGCCGGCGGGCTCGAGGCCACCGCCTTCCTGGGGCGGGTGCAGATCGACCGGGTGCTCCCCCCCGAGCAGCGCACCCGCGGCGTCGACCGCGTGCTGATCGACGTGGACCTGCGCGACCTCGCGCGCGGCGTCTCCATCCCGCTGCAGGACCGCGACCTGATCCAGGTCTTCAACGTCTCCACCCTGCGCCGCAACCGGCTGGTGGTGGACGGCGAGGTGATCCGCCCCGGGATCTACGAGTACACGCCGGGGATGAGCCTCTGGCAGCTCCTGGACCGGGCCGAGGGGCTGACCGCCTCGGCCTACACCCCGCGCGCGCACGTCTACCGGCTGAACCCGCAGGACGGGACCCGCACGCTGATCAGCACGCCGCTCCTGGCCGACTCGGCCCGGCGGCGGATCGGCGACATGACGCTGGTCGAGGGGGACTCGGTGGTGGTGTACAGCCTCGCGCGGCTGCGCAACGAGCGCATGGTGCGGATCTCGGGCTTCGTCAAGCTCCCGGGCGCCTACACGCTGGCCGAGGGGATGACGGTGCGCGACCTGATCCTGGCCGCCCAGGGGCTCACGGTGGGCGCCGACCCCAGCGGGGTGGAGCTGGTGCGGCAGCGCGACCCGGCGGTGCGCACCGACACCCTCGCCACCCTGCGCACCGTGAACCTGGGGACGGCCGGCAACGCCGGGAGGGCCTCTCCGCTCGAGTCGCCGCTCTGGATCCCCTCCAACCGCGAGTACATGCTGCAGGAGGGCGACGAGGTGATCGTGCGGCGCGCCCCCGGCTACGAGCCGCCCCGCCGGGTGGTGGTGGCGGGCGAGGTGCTCTCGCCCGGGCCGTATCCCCTCCCCACCCGCACCACCCGCCTCCTGGACGTGATCCGGGCGGCCGGGGGGCCCACCAGCGAGGCGGACCTGGCGGGGCTGCGGGTGGTCCGCGGCGGGCTCCCGGTGGGCACCAACTACGCCCAGGCGGTGCGCCGCCCGCGCGGCCAGTACAACCTGGTGCTGCAGGCCGGCGACTCGGTGGTCTTCCCCGCCCGCGACAACACCGTGCAGGTGATCGGCGCGGTGAACTTCCAGGCGCGGGTGCTCTACCACGCCGGCCGCTCGGTGGCCGACTACGTGGCCGAGGCGGGCGGATACACGCCCCAGGCCGACCGCAAGCGGGTGAGCATCACCTACGCCAACGGCGAGCGCACCACCCTGCGGCGCTCCGGCCGGCGCCGCGCGCCCGAGGTCACCCCCGGCTCCACCATCACCGTGCCGGCCAAGGCCGAGACCGGCGAGAAGACCGACTGGGGCGAGGTGGTCACGCGCGCCGCGTCGATCCTGGGGTCGCTGGTGACCCTCTTCGTGGTGATCGACCGGCTCCGGAACTGATGGGCCGCGGCCGGCGCTCCCGCCGGCCGCGCGCCCGCACCCACGCTCCCGCGCATGACCGACGTCTCCCCGCAGGCGACCTCCGCCCCGCCGCACTCCGCGGCCGGGGCCCCGCCCGCGGCCGGGGAGCCCACCGGGCTCCTGCAGGCCGCGAACATCGCCCTGCGCAACCGCTGGCTCCTGGTCTGCCTCCCGCTGGCCCTGGGGGTGCTCATGGCCGGGCTCACCCGGCTGCAGCCGCGCACCTGGGAGGTGCGCGCCTCCTTCGTTCCCAACGGCAGCAACGACGCCCAGGGCGGGCAGCTCGGGAACATCGCCGCGCAGCTGGGGATGAGCCTGGCCACCTCGCAGCCGGGGCAGTCGCCCGCCTTCTACGCCGAGCTCCTGCGCACCCGCGACCTGCTGCAGGAGGCCGTGGACACCGAGTACCGGCTGCGCGAGGACGGGCGGATGGTGCGCGGGAACCTGGTGCGGCTCTACGGCCTGGAGGGCGCGGGCGGGAGCCTGTCGCCGCGCGAGCGGGCGGTGGAGACGCTCCGGGGCAACCTCAGCACCAACGTGGACATCGAGACGGGGGTGGTGGAGGTGAAGGTGGCGGCCGACCGCCCGGCCCTGGCCGAGGGGATCGCGCGACGCCTGATCGCCCTCACCGAGGACTTCGACCAGAACAAGCGGCGCACGCAGGCCTCGGCGCGGCGGAAGTTCGCCGAGGCGCGCTTCAACGAGGCGCGCGACCAGCTGCGGGCGGTGGAGGCGCGGATGGAGGGGTTCGTCTCGCACAACCGCATGTTCTCGCAGTCGCCGCTGCAGATGCTGGAGTTCAACCGGGTGCAGCAGGAGCTGCAGCTGCGCCAGCAGGTGTACGCGGCGCTGGCGCAGTCGTACGAGCAGGCGCGCATCGACGAGGTGCGCAACACCCCGGTGATCACCGTGCTGGAGACCCCCGAGGGCGCCGCCCGCAGGGTCGCGCGCGGCACGGTGCTGCAGGGGATCTTCGGCGCCCTGGTGGGGTTCGTGCTCGCGGTGGTGATCGCGCTGCTGCGCGACAAGGCGCGCCTGGCCGCCAGCACCCGCACCCCCGAGCTGGAGGAGTTCGAGCGCCTCCGCGCCGCCACCGCGCCGCCGCTGCGCTGGCTCATCCCCCGGCCGCGCCCGCGCGCCGGCGCCAACGGCCGCCCCGCGTGAGTCCCGAATCCGGAAAAAGACGGCCTCACGCAGTGACGCGCAGACACGCAACTGCCGAGACCTCCCCGCCTTATGGGAACCCACTATTTTACCAACGCCGGCGCGGGTTCGGCTGTAGCTGGAGAGATGGGGCGGGGCAGTTGCGACGCGCGACGGTAGCAGACGGGCGTTTTTAGGGGTGGACGGCGGGGGCGAAGGAAGCTAGTTTGAGTCCCTGAACGCGCCCACGCGGCAGCGCCGCGGCCCCCGGTGCGACCCTCTCGCCCGACCCTCCCGCTTCCGCGCCCGGCGCACGGCGCACCGTGGACCCGCCACGTTCTTCCTCGCAGCTGCCGATGCGGTACGCTCCGCCCCGATCCGAGCCTCGTCCCGCCGCAGGCGGGCCGCGGATCCTGTTCGTGGTGAACGCCTGCTGGTTCTTCGTGTCGCACCGCCTCCCCCTGGCGCGCGCGGCGCAGCGGCAGGGCTTCACCGTGCACGTGGCCGCCTCGCCCGACGAGTCGGCCGAGCTGCTCCGGGAGGCGGGGATCCACTTCCATCCGCTCCCCTTCTCGCGCAAGGGCCGGCACCCGCTGCGCGAGCTGCGCACCTTCTTCTCGCTGCTCTTCCTCTACCGCCGGCTGCGGCCGGACCTGGTGCACCACGTCACCATCAAGCCCATCCTCTACGGCGGGCTGGCGGCGCGCATCGCCCGCATCCCCGCGGTGGTCAACGCGGTGGCGGGGCTGGGCTACACCTTCCTGGCGCGCGGGCAGGCGGCGTCGCTCTTCCGCGACCTGGTGCGCTTCGGGTACCGGCGGGCGCTGTCGCACTCCAACCAGACGGTCATCTTCCAGAACGACGACGACCGCCACGAGTTCGTCTCCCGCGGCCTGGTGCACCCGGGCGAGACGGCGCTGATCCGCGGCTCGGGGGTGGACCCCGACGAGTTCACCCCCGCCGAGGCCCCCGCGGGGCGCCCGCTGGTGGTGCTCCCGGCGCGGCTCCTCTGGGACAAGGGGGTGGCCGAGTTCGTCGACGCGGCCGCGATCCTCAAGGCGCGCGGGGTGGAGGCGCAGTTCGCGCTGGTGGGCGACCCCGACCCGCACAACCCGGCCTCGGTGACCGAGGAGGACCTGGCCGCCTGGCGCGCTTCGGGGGTGGTGGAGGTGTGGGGGCGGAGCGAGGACATGCCCGAGGTTTTCCGCCGGGCCCACATCGCCTGCCTCCCCTCGTACCGCGAGGGGCTGCCGCGGGCGCTGCTCGAGGCGGCGGCGAGCGGGCTCCCCATCGTGACCACCGACGTTCCCGGGTGCCGCGAGGTGGTGCGCGACGGCTACAACGGCTACCTGGTGCCTCCGCGCCAGGCGCCGGCCCTGGCCGACGCGCTGGAGAAGCTGATCCGCGACCCCGCCGCGCGCGCGCTGATGGGGCGGCGCGGCCGGGCGCTGGTGCTGGAGCAGTTCACCCTCGACCGCGTGGTCTCGGAGACGCTCAAGCTCTACCGCGCGCGGATGGAGAAGGCCGAGCGCGCGCGCATCCAGATCGGCGCCGCCACGCGCATCTTCCCCGAGCCCAGCTCGCGGTAAGCGGCCTCACGCAGAGATGCGCGGAGGCACGGAGAGACCGGCTGGCCTCTCTCCGTGCCTCCGCGTTCCTGCGTGAGACAACCCGTTCGGGCCGGTGGCTTTACGGGCGCCGCCGGGGGGTGTAGCTTCGCGGGTGGAACGCATCCGCCCATCCCCGCGACCCAGACGTGCTCCACCGCTCCCGGTCCGTCCCGGCGCTCGTGCCCTCGCGCGAGCACCGCCTCCTGCTCGCCTGCGCCCGCGGCGTGCTCACCGGCGAGCGCCCGGCCGACGCGGACCTCCTCGACGGCGTCGACGCCGAGCGGCTGCGGGAGCTAGCGGCCGTGCACGGGATGGCGCCGCTCCTGGCGCCCTTCCTGGCCTCTCTCGGCGCGGGCGCCGCGCCGCTGCGCGCCGCCTTCCGCGGGCGCTTCCTGGACGACGCCCGCTCGGGCCTCACGCTCACGGCCGAGCTCCTCCCCACCGTGCGCGGGCTGGAGGCGCGGGGGATCCCCGTGGCCGCCTACAAGGGCCCGGCGCTGGCGCTGCAGGCCTACGGCGACGCCTCGCTCCGCCTCTTCGCCGACCTGGACCTGCTGGTGCCGCCCGACGCGCTCGACCGCGCCGTGGCCGCGCTCCAGGAGCTCGGCTTCGCCGCGCAGACCTTTGGCAGCGCGGGGCAGCGCCGGGCGGTGATCCGCGACGGGCACCACCTGACCCTCACCCGCGGGCCGGTGGTGCTGGAGCTGCACTGGCGCCTCAGCAAGCGCGTGTTCGGCTTCGCCGAGTCGCTGGGCGGGGTGCTGGCGCGGCGGACCACGGTCACGCTGCGCGGCGCGGCGGTGCCGGTGCTCGCCCCGGAAGACCACCTGCTGGCGCTCGCCATGCACGCGTCGCGCGGCCTCTGGGCCACGGTGGAGGGGACGCTCGCCATCGCGGTGCTCGCCCGCTCGCTCCCCGACGAGGCCTGGCCCGAGGTGGTGCGCCGCGCCGAGGCGTGGGGGTGCGCGCGGGCGCTGCGGGTGAGCCTGCTCCTCGCCGCCGAGCTCTTCGCCGTGCCGACGCCCGCGGCGCTCCGCTCCTTCCTGCGGGCGGACGGCGCCACGCGGGCGCTGGTCGCCGACATCGCCGGGCGCACGCTGGGAGAGCCGCGCACCCCCGCCTGGTACCTGCGCACGCAGATGGCGCTGCGCGGCGGCGCGCGGCAGAAGCTGGCCTTCCTGCTGCGCACCTTCTTCGTCACCACCCCCAGCGACTGGAGCGCGGCGCGCCCCTCGCGCGGGGGGATGGCGCTGGCGCGGCTGAAGCGGCCGCTGCGGCTGCTGCGCAAGTTCGGGCGGCGGCGCTGGCTGTGAGGCCCGTACCTCAACGTGCGAATCGAGCCCTGCGAACAGCCGTTTCACGCAGAGACGCAGAGGCACGGAGAGGCCCACGCGGTTCTCTCCGTGTCTCCGTGTCTCTGCGTGAGACGATGTTTTTTGGTTGCCGCGGAGCGGCGCGGTTCGTATCTTCCGCCCCTCTTTACCCTCCAGCAGGCAGGTCGCATTTGAAGGTGCTCGTGGTCGCGGGGGCGCGGCCGAACTTCATGAAGGTCGCGCCGATCCTGGCGGCGCTCGCGCGCGAGGGGCACTGCGCGGAGCTGGTGCACACCGGCCAGCACTACGACGCCTCCATGTCCGATGCCTTCTTCTCCGACCTGGGGCTGCCGCGGCCGGACCACCACCTGGGCGTGGGCTCGGGGACCCACGCGGTGCAGACGGCGCGGGTGATGGAGGCCTTCGAGCCGGTGCTGCGCGAGGCCGC
>Ga0070685_10000563_pt1 | contig 20768 bp, 21 predicted proteins | sample KBSS13LmetaG_FD_65651 | JGI IMG/M metagenome (GOLD analysis project Ga0070685, IMG submission 65651) | Switchgrass rhizosphere microbial communities from Kellogg Biological Station, Michigan, USA - KBS S1-3L metaG | ecosystem: Host-associated > Plants > Roots > Rhizosphere ...
CTGCGCGAGCCTGAACCTGATCGTGCTGCATCGCTCGGCCGAAGGCAGATGGGTGGTGACGGGTGACGCGCCACTGGTGGTCAGCTGACCACCATAGGATCGTCAAGCCATCGAATGGCACGGGGCGGGCGCCGATCCTCCGCGCCGTCGCGATCGGGCTCTTCTCGCTCCTCGTCTGGCTCGTCGTCTGCCTGAGCATTCCTACTCCTTACTTGATCATTCGCGAAGATGGAACAATCCCCTCTCTACGACGTGGGTGAGCTTACCGAGTTCACCTCTCACAGGAATGCCAATGCCTATCTTGAGGCAGGCTGGATTCTTGTGAGTACCCACACCTGGGACTACGGCCACCCAGTGAATAAGCACCAGCGGACGGTCTATTGTCTCGGCTGGCCGCGTTCTAAGGGCCCGGCCGTTCATCCCGAGACGAATCCGCACCTGGAAAAGTCGCTCGCGTAGTGAGGTTCCAGCTGCGTGCGACGGGGAGCCGGCCGGCCCCGCACCCTTGAGCCTTGTGGGAACACTCGATCTGATTGGTCATGGACGCCTCTGAGGCAGCCAATCTAGCGCTCGTCCGCGATTATCTGGCCGCGCTTGAGCGCGGTGAAGCCGGCGCTGCGCTCGCGAGGTTCTTCACCCCGGATGCGGTCCAGGAGGAGTTCCCCAACCGCCTCAACCCGACCGGAGGCCGGAGCGACCTGGCTACGATGCTGGAGCGCTCGGAAAGAGGGCGGCAGCTCCTGGGATCGCAGCGGTACGTGATTCGCTCGGCCGTCGCCCGCGGATCGGCCGTGGCCGTCGAAGCTGAATGGAGCGCAACCCTGGCGATTCCCGTCAGCACCATTCCTGCGGGCGGCTCCATGCGGGCGCATTTCGCAATGTTCTTCGAGTGCGCAGCCGGAAAGATCCGTTGCCAGCGAAACTACGACTGTTTCGAGCCATGGTAGTCCGTACCGGGTGCAATCGTCGCCGCCGCCGGGCCTGACGAGGCGGCGTAGGAATGCGGTCGTCCATGTGCCGGCCCCGCAACCCTGACCCTTGTGCCGTCAGGCGGATCAGGAGGCGAATGACGGAACATTCCGTGAGCAGCCAGACGGGATGGTACGCGCGCCCGGTCCTCTTCGTCGCCGACCTGGACCGTGCGCTTCGCTTCTACGTCGACATGCTCGGTTTCGAGAAGCGCTGGCATTCAGGCGACGGCGCGGGAACCGTCTGCCAGGTCGATCGCGGAGATTGCGAGATCATCCTCTGTGAGCACGCCACGCGCAGGGACAAGGCGCGCCTGTTCATCGAGCTGAACGTGGACGAGCTCGCAGAGCTTCGCCGCGAGATTGCTCAGCGCTCTGTTCCCAGCAAGGAAGCCTGGTGGGGGTACGACTCGATCCAGATCGACGATCCGGACGGCAACGAGCTGCTCTTTCCGACTGAGGACAACAGCCCTGCGAAGGACTTGTCTGGCGGGCAGACGTGATCGTGCATCCACAGAGGCCGGTCGAGCCCCACGCCCTGAGCATTCGCCGTTAGACCCGCAGGTGTGCGTCATCGATCGTGTCAGCTTATTGCAGGCTACCTGATACCTGGGGAGATCCCGTGAACGAGATGGCGACGGATGGCGTCGAGACCGAGGCATGGATCCTCGAGGGTGTCACGGGCAACCTCCCGGGAATTCTCAGCCTCGCCAACGGTCGTTTCGTCTTCGTGGCCGAGGACGGGCAGATCGTCTTCGATGCCCCGATCTCCGACGTCAGGGATGTGAAGATCCCCTGGCATTACTTCGGCGGGGGGATGAAGCTCAGCGTGGGATCCGAGCGGTATCGCCTGTCCTTCGTTCGACCGACGGCCTTCGGAGGTGGCGCGGCGGACATTCCCGAGGGGCGCCGCGCTTGCAAGCTGTGGCGGTCGCTGCTCGAGAGCCGCGCCCGCGGGTAAGCGCGGCTCCGGGCCGGCGAGGTGCGGCGGCGATCGGATCGGACCCCTCATTTTTCGCCACGGACCCGCATGGTTTCGTCGGACCAGATCAGAGATACGCTCGCCCGCAACGTCCGCGGGCTTCGCCGCGGGCGCGAGTGGTCGCTCGCGGAGCTCGCGTCGCGCTCGGGCATCAGCCGCGCGATGATCGTCCAGGTCGAAGCCGGCCGGACGAACGCGTCGCTGTCGACGATGTGCCAGCTCGCCGACGCGCTCGGCGTTCCCGTCACGGAGCTCATCGACGCCGGCTCCACGCCGGAAGCGCGCGTCATCTCCCCCGAGGAAACCACGGTCGTCTGGGCCGACGAGAAGGGAAGTCGCGCGCGGTTGATGGCCGGCCTCGCGCAACCCGACAACCTGGAAGTCTGGGAATGGCGCCTCGAAGGCGGCGCCTCGTACGAGGCGAAGGCGCATCCGCCCGGCACCCGGGAGATCGTGTGGGTGCACGGCGGTACGCTGGAGATTCGCGTCGGCGAGCTGAACCTCACCGTCGAAGCAGGAGGCGGCGCGGTGTTCGAGGCTCGGGAGGCGCACAGCTATCGAAACGTCGGCGCGGCGCCTTGTGAGTTCGCGATGGTGGTCTCCCTTGCCTGAGTCGCCGCTGGTCTCTTATAATAGTCAGTATAACTACTATACTAGCGAGCATCGTAAAGGAATTCTCCGATGCTTGGGGACGCGCGGATCTCGAAGCGCTCATGCCGCACCTCGCCGACGACTTCGTCTTCTGCGCCTCGGTGGGGCCCGAGCCGGGCGCTACCTACGTCGGCAAGGAGGCCGCCCGAGAGGGCTTTCACCGCATGTTCAGCCACGATGCCGACTGGACGCCCATCTCCAACGAGATCTTTCCGTTCGAGGATCGGGTGATGCTCCTCTGGGGATATCGGCGCGAGGTCGATGGCAAGCCGGTCGTGGTTCGCGGCTGCGACGTCTTTCACTTCCGCGGACGGCTGATTGTCCGCAAGGATGCCTTCCGCAAGGTCTTCGGCTGATCGAGCCGCCGGCGCCGCGATTCACCCCCCCGCCCTGCCGAGTTCGGTCTCGCACTGTAGATTTGGCCTGCCGCGCGCTCCCTCAACGGCCTTGAGTCAGGTCTTTCCCCCCCTCACTTCGAGTGACTATGCGTTCCTCCGTTCTTCTGCTGCTCGCAGGGTTCACGGTCTGGACGCCGAGCCAGGGATCCGCTCAAGCGGCCCAGACGGTGCCCTGCACGGTGCCCGTTGCCTCCTCTACCGACGAGCAATGGCAGCAGATCTCGGCACAGGGCTTCACCTTTTGCATTCCCGGCTCCTGGCGAGCGACCGGACGAAACAGCTTCCGCGGTGACGGCGGCTCGATCCGGTGGGGAAGAGGATTATCGCCCCAGGGAAGTGGCGAGGGTAACGATGACCCTTCCCGCAGGATCACCTCCTCTGACTCTGCCGGGACGTCGCAACCGCTTCTCGGAGTCGATCGGCGGCTATGTCGCCGAGCTCTGGGACAACGAGTACGAGGGTAAGTTCTATACGGGTGCGCAGTGGCAGACGCCCACGCGGATCTACCTGGAAGGTGAGTCAACCAACGCGAGGGCAAGCGACCAGCAGCTCGAGATCTATCGAACGGTGCGATTCATACCACAGTAGCCAGATGGGCGCCCCCCGACCGCGCTCGATCGGCCTGGATGCATTGGCAGCCTTCTTCGCGTTCGGGGCCGGCGCGAGCGGGCTCAGCGTCGTCACGCTCCTGTGGCCAGGTTCGCCGCTCGACGTTGTGTGGCGCGTGAACCCGGATGGGCACGCTGCACTTCTGCGCGCCGGCGGCTGGGCGATTCTCCTGATGCTCGCCGTCTGTGTGGCCTGCGCCGCGACCGCACGCGGACTCTGGGCCCGGCGGCAGTGGGGGCGCACGCTCGCCATCGCCATGCTCGCTGTGAACCTGCTGAGCGACCTGTTCAACGCGGCGATGCTCGGGGATCGCCGAACGCTGGTCGGCGTTCCGATCGCCGTGCTTCTCATCGCGTACCTGCTCGCGCCCCGGACCCGCGCGGTGTTTCTGCGTGCAGAGAGCGAGCCTGCGTAGGCCGCGGTCTTCCGTTCGACCGGCGATGGGCGCTGCCGCGATCGAGCTCGACTTGGCTGGACCCGGCCGCAGGCCTACGTTTGATCGTCCGTCGCTCCGCCGAGTCTCATTCCCGCACCTGAATCCGAAGTGAAGTACGCAGAAGTCATCGCCGCCGAGCTGGGACTGCGCGCGGCGCAGGTCCGCGCTGCCATCGAGCTGCTCGACGATGGGAACACCATTCCCTTCGTCGCGCGCTATCGGAAGGAGGCCACGGGGGAGCTGGACGAGGTGCAGCTCCGCGACGTCCGCGACCGCCACGAGTACCTGGCCGAGCTGGACGAGCGCCGCGCCGCCATTCTCAAGTCCATCGACGAGCAGGGGAAGCTCACCCCCGAGCTGAAGGCCGCCATCGATCGCGCCGAGACCAAGCAGGCGCTCGAGGACCTCTATCTCCCCTACAAGCCCAAGCGCCGCACCCGCGCCACCATCGCCGCCGAGAAGGGCCTTCTCCCGCTCGCCGAGCTGCTCTGGGAGGGCCGCACCTCCGACGCGGAGCTGCGCGCGGCCGCGGCGGCGTACGTCGACGCGGAGAAGGGCGTCGCCTCCGCCGACGAGGCGCTGGCGGGCGTGCGCGACATCGTGGCCGAGCGCGTGGCGGACGACGCGCAGACGCGGGCGTACGTGCGCGAGCGGGTGTGGGAGAAGGGGGTGATGGAGAGCCGCGCCGCCCGCGGCAAGGAGAAGGAGGTCAGCAAGTTCCAGGATTACTACGACTTCTCCGGCCCGGTGAAGTCGCTCCCCGGCCACCGCATGCTCGCCGTCCGCCGCGGCGAGGCGGAGGAGTTCCTCACCGCGCGCATCGTGGCGCCGGACGACGAGATCGTCGCGGCGCTGCGGCGGAAGCACACGGCCGGGCACCGCGCGCCGGAGCAGATGGGCGACGCGGTGGAGGACGCCTACCGCCGCCTCATCTCCACCTCCGTCGAGGTCGAGGTGCGGATGGAGCTGAAGACGCGGGCGGACGAGGAGGCCATCTCCATCTTCGGCAAGAACCTGGAGGCCCTCCTCCTCGCGCCGCCCGCCGGCGGGCGCACCGTCCTCGGCGTGGACCCGGGGTATCGCACCGGGTGCAAGCTGGCCGTCGTCTCCGACACCGGCGCGCTGGTCACGACGGGGCACGTCTACCTGCACCAGGAGGACCGGGCGAAGCGCGACCTGGCGCGGCTGCTGGAGACGCACCCGGTCGATTTCGTCGCCGTCGGCAACGGCACCGCCAGCCGCGAGACGGAGAAGCTGGTGAAGGACGTCGTCCGCGAGCTTCCGGCCGACCGCCGGCCCGTCGTGGTGATGGTGAACGAGTCCGGCGCGTCGGTCTACTCGGCGAGCGACCTGGCTCGGGAGGAGCTGCCGGAGCTGGACCTCACGCTGCGCTCCGCCGTGTCCATCGCCCGGCGGCTGCAGGACCCGCTGGCGGAGCTGGTGAAGATCGACCCCAAGTCCATCGGCGTGGGCCAGTACCAGCACGACGTCAGCCAGGTCAAGCTCAAGCGCCGGCTGGACGAGACGGTGGAGAGCTGCGTGAACCGCGTGGGCGTGGAGCTGAACACCGCCTCCCCCGCGCTCCTCGGCTACGTCGCCGGGATCGGGCCCACGGTGGCGCAGAAGATCGTCCGCCACCGCGACGAGCATGGCCCCTTCCGCTCGCGCGCGGCGGTGACGAAGGTGGCGGGGCTGGGGCCCAAGACCTTCGTGCAGGCCGCCGGCTTCCTGCGCGTGCGCGGCGGCGAGCACCCGCTGGACGCGAGCGCCGTCCACCCCGAGCGGTACGCGCTGGTGGAGCGCATCGCCGGGGACGTCGGTGTGCCGCTGGGCTCGCTGGTCGGCAACGAGTCCGCCATCACCCGGATCGAGCCGGCGAAGTACGTCGGCGGCGAGGTCGGATTGCCGACGCTGCACGACATCCTCGGCGAGCTGCGCAAGCCGGGGCGCGATCCGCGCGAGGGCTTCGAGGCGCCCGCCTTCCGCGACGACGTACAGAAGATCGAGGACCTGAAGGAGGGGATGGTGCTGCAGGGGACGGTGACGAACGTGGTGGCCTTCGGCGCCTTCGTGGACGTGGGTGTGCACCAGGACGGCCTCGTGCACGTCTCCCATCTCTCGAACCGCTTCGTGAAGGACCCCAACGAGGTGGTGAAGCCGGGCGAGCGCGTGACCGTCCGCGTCCTCTCCGTCGACGTGCAGCGCCAGCGGATCGCGCTGTCGATGAAGGACGCCTCCGCCGGCGACGCGCGCCCAGCGGGGCAGGGGAGGCCGACGGACGGGCGAAGGACGGAGCCCGCCCGCAAGCCCGAGCCGAAGCGTGCGCCGGAGCCGCAACCGGGTGTCGCGCCGAACGGGATGCGGATCGTTACGCGACGATAAAAGAAAGAATCTCACCCAGAGGACCAGAGGACCGGAGGTGAACCATCGTTTTCCTCTGATTCCCTGGGTGAGAGCATTCCACCTGTGGTTAACGCCGAACTTTTTTGCGCCAAAATTTTCCTGTTGACCAGTGTGCTTCCCGCGCCTATCGTAGGATCGTCTCCCTCGTCAATCCTCCTGGTCGTTCGTGCCTCATCTTCGCGCCCACCCGCAGAGCGTCGAGGCCTGTCGCGCCGCCGTCCTCCGCAGTCCGCCTCTCACCTCGAGCCGGGAGAGCGCCCATGAAGCCACAATCCGAAGGAATGAGCCGCCGCACCTTCCTCCGCGCCGCCGCCGCCTCGGCGGGGGCGCTGGCGGCGGGGTCGCTGTACGCCTGCGACGGCGAGCCCGACACGCCGACCGGCTCCACGGGTCAGCTCCCGGCGGGGCTGCGCGGGTATGGGGACTACGGCGGGGGCAGCGGTGGAACCGTCACGCGCTACCCGCTGCGCATTCCGCCGGTGGTATCGCCCGCGTCGCTCATGCTCGCCGCGCAGCCCACCACCTACGACCTGGGCGGCGGGCAGCTGCGGCACGGGCTGGGGTATAACGCCATGGTCCCCGGCCCCACCATCCGCGCGGCGCGCGGGGCCGCAGCCCACATCGTGGTCGCCAACGGGCTGGCCGAGCCCACCAGTGTGCACTGGCACGGGATGCAGGTGCCCACCGCCGCCGACGGGATGCCGCAGGAGGCGTTCGCGGCCGGGGCCAGCTACACCTACGACTTCGTTATCAACCAGCGCGCGTGCATGAACTGGTACCACCCGCATCCCCACATGCTCACGGGGAAGCAGGCGTACCTGGGGCTGGCCGGCGCCTTTATCGTGAACGACCCGCAGGAGCTCACGCTGGGGCTGCCGTCGGGCGCCTACGAGGTCCCCCTGGTGATCCGGGACGTGGAGCTCGACTACGGCACCGGCGAGCCCGTCTACTCCTTCGACCACGACGGCGTGCTGGGGAACGTGCCCACCGTGAACGGCACGCGCGACCCCCGCCTGGACGTGGACACTGCGCTCTACCGCTTCCGCATCGTGACTGCGGGGAACTCGCGCATCTGGCACTTCTCGCTCAGCAACGGCGCGCCGGTGACGATCATCGGCAACGACGGCGGGCTGCTGGAGGCCCCGGCGAGCGTCACCGCCTGGGACATGGGGCCCGGCGAGCGGCTGGACGTGCTGGTGGACTTCCGCGGGCTGGCGGTGGGTACGAGCGTGATGCTGCGCTCGTCGTCGTCACGGTGGGACAACTGGGGCGGGGGCGACACCTTCGACGTGCTGCGGTTCGATGTCGCGCGCCAGGTGAGCGTGCCGGCGACCATCCCCGCCGTGCTCTCCAACATCCCGACGCTCGGCGCGCCGGTGAAGACGCGCGAGTTCGTCTTCTCGGGGTGGAGGGACCACACCATCAACGGGAAGGTGTTCTCCCCCACCCGCATCGACTTCCAGGTGCCGTTCGGCGTGACCGAGCTCTGGCGCTTCGTGTGGGATCGCGGCGCCACGCACCCGGTGCACGTGCACGGCACCTCGTTCCAGGTGCAGTCGCGCCGCTACGGGCGCGGGCAGGTGTACCCGTGGGAGCGGGGATGGAAGGACACCGTGCTGGTGGGGGACGGGGAGACGGTGGAGGTGCTGCTGCGCTTCGACCAGTTCCGCGGGCGCTACATGATGCACTGCCACAACCTGGAGCACGAAGACACCGGGATGATGCTGAACTTCCAGGTGGTGTGAGCCATCCACCGCCCGTTCGGCCGGACCGCATCCGGCCGGCACCGGCACCGTACCGGGTGGATGAGGCACTGAAAACAGCCGTCTCACGCAGAGACGCGGAGCCGCAGGGAGCCACGTCGGCTCCCTGCGTCCCGCATCTCAAGTAGTCTGATATCAGGATCGGTTACAGATTGTCTTTAATGGAACGAGGGAGTCTCCCTTGACAGCCGACTGGGAAAGGTTACCTTAGTAATAAGCAATTGTTGTAACTCGTAAACGGTCCACGGCGCCACCGGTCTCGGCGCGGACCGCACCTGGAAAGAGACCGTGACGGAGGACGAACGATGACCGACACGATCAACGAGGCTACGACCGCGACCATCTGGGCGCTCGACCCGGCGCACACGCTGGTGGAGTTCAGCGCCAAGCACATGATGATCACCACCGTGAAGGGCCGCTTCACCGACGTGAAGGGCGAGATCCACATGGACGAGACGCACCCGGACCGCTCGTCGGTGCAGGCGGAGCTCGGCGTGGCGAGCATCAACACGGGGGTGGAGCAGCGCGACGCGCACCTGCGCTCGGCTGACTTCCTGGACGCGGAGAGCTTCGGCGCCATCACCTTCGCCTCGAAGCGGATCGAGGGCGCGGTGGACCGGCCGGGCGAGAGCTTCGAGCTGGTGGGCGACCTCACCATCCGCGGGACCACGCGCGAGGTGAAGCTGGAGGTGGAGTACGAGGGCCGCGGGCGCGACCCGTGGGGCGGCGAGCGGGTGAGCTTCAGCGCCACCGGCAAGATCGACCGGCGCGAGTTCGGGCTCACCTGGAACCAGGCGCTCGAGACCGGCGGGATCCTGGTCGGCAACGACATCAAGATCTCCATCGAGGCGCAGGCCGTCCGCGCGTAAACGACGAACGGCTTTCCTCTCACAGAGGTCACAGGGGCCACGGGGATGTCCTCCGTGGCCCCTGTGACCTCTGTGAGAGATGCAGTTGCCGCGGTCGGCGATCAACCGAGCAGGTCGTCGACCTCCACGGGCTGGGGTATCATCGCCGCTGGCGCGGTCACGGGCAGATGTGGCCGCAGCTGCGCTTCTCCGTGCAGAGCGCCGTGGGGACGAGCTCGGCCGCGTGGTCGAGCACCGTGCCCTCGTTCCACCCGCTGGTGGCCGTTTCGAAGCCCTCCACCTGCAGCTCGTCGAGGTTCAGCGTCCGCTTCTGCATGGTTCTGCTCCTTGATTCGGGTGAACGGGTGCCGCGCCCCCACTGGACCGATCCAGTGGATTCAGTCGCGAAACGCAAGGATCGAACCCGCAGGGACGAAAGAATCCGGCCTCGACGCAGAAGCGCAGAGAGGACCCCCGGCTCTCCCTGCGCCTCCGTAACGTCGATCGATTAGCCCAGCAGGTCGTCGAGCTCCACCGGCTGGGGGGTGACGGCGGACTCGTCGGCCTCGCCGGTGCGGATGCGGTAGACGCGCTCGACGGGGAGCACGAAGATCTTCCCGTCGCCCACCTCGCCGGTGCGCGCCGCGTCGAGGATGGCGCGCACGGTGATGTCGACGAAGGGCTCGGAGACGCCGATCTCCAGCCGAACCTTGTCCTGCAGCCCCATCTTCACCGTCGTCCCGCGGTAGGTCTCCACGCGCTCCAGCTCGCCGCCGTGGCCCTGAACGCCGGCCACGGTGAGCCCGCGCACCTCGGCGCGGTAGAGTGCCTCCAGCGTCTCGCCCAGCTTCTCGGGGCGGATGATGGCGATGATCAGCTTCATGCGACCTCCGCCGCGCCGAGGACGAGCGGACCGGCCGCCACCGCGCGCATCGGCAGGAGCGCGTCCGGCGGGACGAGGACGGCGCCCTCGCCGCGGGCGTAGGCCTCTTCGCCGTGCTGCACCACGTCCAGCCCGATCCCCTCCTCGCGCCCCGTGCGGCGCAGCGGCGCCACCAGCGCGATCGCGCGCAGGATCGCCACGGTGGCGACGGCGCTGTATCCCCCCGCCGCCAGCACCGCCACCGCCTGCTTCCCGAGCTGCGCCGCGTTGCCGAAGAGGAGCCCGTCCGCGCCGCCCCACGCCGCGCTCGCCAGCACGCCGGTGAGCAGCGCACCCACGATCCCACCCAGCCCGTGCGCGGAGAAGACGTCGAGCGAGTCGTCCAGCCGGGTGCGCGCGCGGTAGGCGATGGCGAAGTAGCTCGGCACCGCCGCCACCGCGCCCAGCGCCATCGCTGCCGTGGGGCCCACGAAGCCCGCGGCCGGCGTGATCGCGACCAGCCCCACCACGATCCCCGTCGCCCCGCCGACCGCGGTCACCTTGCGCAGCCGCACCCCGTCGAGCGCCATCCAGACGACGAGCGTGGCCGCCGGGGCAAGGAGCGTGTTGACGAACGCCAGCGCGGCGGACGCGTTGGCCGCGAGCGCGCTCCCCGCGTTGAAGCCGAACCAGCCGAACCAGAGCAGTCCCGCGCCCAGCAGCACGTAGGTCGCGTCGTGCGGGAGGAGCGCCTGGCGCCCGTAGTCCTTGCGCGTGCCGACGACCAGCGCGGCCACCACCGCGGCGGCGCCCGCGTTCACGTGCACCACCGTCCCCCCGGCGAAGTCGAGCGCGCCGAGGTCCGCGAGCCAGCCGTGGCCCCACACCCAGTGCGCGACCGGCGCGTACACCAGCAGGCTCCAGGCGGCGATGAAGCCCAGGTACGGCCCGAAGCGCATCCGCTCCACCACCGCGCCGGAGATCAGGGCGGCGGTGATGATGGCGAACGAGCCCTGGTACGCCATGAACAGGAGCTGGGGGACGGCGCCCCACGCGCCGCCCTCCAGCCCTACGCCGCGCAGCAGCGCGAAGTCCAGCCCGCCCACCAGCCGTCCGCCCGGCGCGAAGGCCAGCGAATAGCCGAGCAGCGCCCAAAGCACCCCCACCACGCCCAGCGCGGCGAAGCTCATCATCAGCGTGTTGAGCACGTTCTTGCCGCGCACCAGCCCGCCGTAGAAGAAGCCGAGCGCCGGCGTCATCAGCAGCACCAGCGCGGTGGAGGCCATCATCCACGCCGTGTCGGCGCCGCTGATCGGAGGGACCGGAGAAGGCATGGCGCTCCCGGGTGCTGGAGATGGAGAGATGCTGTGCAATCGCAAGCACTGTAGGAAAAATTCGGAAGATTGTCAATCGATATGATTTGCACTCTTAAAAAACTAAAGCAAATCTCACGCAGAGACGCAGAGACGCGGAGAGGGTTCGGCGACTCTCTCCGCGTCTCTGCGTCTCTGCGTGAGATTTCTTTTCTTACTGCTCGCGCACCGTGGGCCCGTTGCCGCGGGTGTAGATGAGGATGATCCCGTTGCGCGCGCGGAAGCCGTAGCGGCCCGCGGCGTCCGTCGGCTTCAGGTAGATGATGCTCTCGATGCCGGTCGTCGGGAAGTCGCGCAGGAACTCGCCCGCGTTCCCGCCGATCATCACGTCGTCGACGGCCACCGCCACGCCGCGGTCGCAGCGCACGTCGTTCTGGTCGTAGAGCAACGGCGGGCGGACCGGCGTCGGCTCGCCCACGCCCGCTTCGACCGGCTTCCGGCGCTGGTCGGCGCCCGTGTCGTTCTGTCCCGGGAGCGACATGCGGTCGGTGATGCAGAGCTCCCGGACGAACCCGCCCGAGTTCATCATCCGGACCTCGTTCACCTGCAGCCCGGGGATGGTGCGCACCAGGTCGCCCACGTCGCGCGCCGCCGTGCGGTTCTGGAGCTGGTCGCCGGTGATGATGTTGAGGCGCCGGCCGCGCGAGCGCGGGTCGAAGTAGCCGGGGTAGATGCGCTGCGCCACCACCGACAGTGGCTCCAGCGTCACCGTCCGCCGCGGCAGCTTCAGCTCGTACTGCATCGCCCCGCGCCCCCGCACCGCCAGCCGCGCGGTGCCTCCGCCGTACACCGCGTGGCTGAACGCCAGCGCGTACGTCCCCGGGGCGAGGTCCATCGCGAACTCCCCGTTCCTGCCCGTGGTCCACTCGCGATCGCCCCCGCTCAGGCTCACCTTCACCCCCTGGATCGGGCGGCCGCCGGCTTCGTCGACCAGGCGCACCGACACGTGCGCCCGCTCCCGCTGCTCCTCCGCGCGCCGCGCCAGCAACTCGGCGGGGGCGGCGAGGACGAGGTCGCGCTGCTGGGGCACCCCGCGCCGCGGCTCCGCCAGCGCGACCGCCGAGTCCGCCTCCAGCCGCGCCACGATCCGCACCCGCGCGCCCTCGGGGAGGTCGCAGAAGCGGTAGCCGCCGTCGTCGTCGCTCACCGTGGCCGCGCGGCCGCCCTCGGCGGAACCGGCCACCTCCCAGCTGGCGGCGAGGGGCACGCCGGGGAGCGGCTCGCCGGCGGCGCGGTCGGTGACCATCCCGACCGCGGCGCCCACCGCGCTCCCCGGCGCCGTCCGGCAGGCGGAGGCGAGGATGGACGCGACGGAGGGGATGGCGAGGTCGCGCCGGAGCTCCTGCGGCGGTACCACCGCCACCAGCGCGGGGTCGGGCGCGAAGTGCAGCGAGTCCAGCCGCGGATGCGCGAAGCCCAGGGCGTAGACGCCCTCGGCGAGCCGCGGGAGGGTGAAGCGGCCCTCGGCGTCGGTGCGCGTGCTGTCGGCGGTGCCCGCGAGCGAGACGCGCGCGCCGGCGAGCGGGCGGCCGCGGGTGCTGTCGAACACCACGCCGCTGATACTGGCGAAGGCGGCCGTCTCCACCGGCGTGCCGTCGCGGTTGCGCACCTCCACCACCTGGCCGATCTCCTCGGCGAGCAGCGCCCGCCGCGTCTGCCCGGCCGGGATGGGCCCGCGGGCGGCGGGCTCCGGCGGGGGCTGCGCCGCGGGCATGAGGATGCGCCAGCGGTTCACGATCCAGGCGCCGTTGGGAAGGCGGTGGAACTCGACGCGTCCCCCGGCGCGGTCAAAGGCTGCGGTGGTCTCGGAGCCCCGGGTGTAGCGGTACTCCACCACGCGCAGCTCGGCCGTCCGCGCGTCCAGCCAGAGCACGCCCTCCACGTCGGCACGCGCGCCGCCCCGCACCGGCTCGAAGACGAGCCCCACCATCCCCGCGTGGTCGCCGTCGGCGCGGCGGCTGCGGAAGCAGTGCGACTCCAGAAACGGATCGGAGAGGAGGACGGCCGCGTCGGGCGCGTGGAAGAACACGGTGTCGCCCACCATCTCCACGTAGCCGCGCTGCGCCAGGAGCTGGGGGCTCACCGCGACGAAGGGGTTGTCGCTGATCCCCTCCATCGCCCGCACCGATTCCCGGTGGACGGCGGAGCTGGCCGCGTCCAGCGTGCGGAGCCGGCGCTCGGTGCGGAAACGGTAGGGATACTGCCGGCGCGTGGTGACGGCGGCCTCCAGCGCCTTGCGCGCCTCTTCCCAGAGCGTCGCCGTCTCTTCGCCCGCGGCGGGGCGGACGGTGCAGCGCCGCGAGTCCCCGCCGCCCGAGGCGACGATGCCCTCGAGCTGCATGCGCTGGGCGGAGGCCGCCAGGCGGTAGGTCATCGTTTCCCCCGCCGACAGGTCCAGCGGGGGAGACGTGGCCGTCGCGTAGCCGACCCGTTCGGCGCGCAGCGCGTAGCGCCCGGCGGATGCGGCGCGCACGGCGAAGCGGCCCGCGCCGTCGGCCAGGACCTGGGCGCGCACGCGTCCGTCGCTGGACACCAGCGCGACCATCGCGCCGGGAACGGGGGCGCCGCTCTGCGCGTCGACGACGGTGCCGGTCACCCCCTGCGCCGCGAGCCGGGCCGGGAGGGCGGCGAGGAGCAGGGCGAGGATGCGCGTGGTGCGAGTCATCGGGATGCTCCAGGGAGGGGAGGAGCGCGATGGGACGACCCGGGGATGGGGCCCGGGCGCGGGGTGAGGCGGCGGTGCGGGAGGCGTCGCCCGGCGCCGGACGAAGGCGGGAGCGCGGTCGGGCGAATACGCAACAACGCGCGATGGAGCAGAGTCCGGACAGGCAGTCGCGCTCCACGGCCGTCGCATACGGCCCCTGCGATCGGTTGCAGCCGTCGTGGGCGATCGCCGGGGTGCCCATGATCCCTATCGAGCGCCGTGCTCCCTCCTGCGACTCATCGGGGCGATCGCGCGTCCCGGTCACGAACGCCGTCAGTCCCCTCCGCGCCGCGGCTGCACGAGGCCCGGATTTTCCGGTGATCCGAGGCGAGATCGCATCCCTCGCTCACCGCACAGGGTCCGATGACGTGAGACCGCCTCGAACCCCCACCTTCGCGGGCCCGGGCGGCATCGACCTGCTGGAATACGAGCTGGTGCAGGAGAAGGCGGCGACCCTCTCCCGCATCGGCAAGCGCCTGCAGGCCGCGCTGGACGACCTGAAGTCGTTCGACGCCGCGCACGCCGACGCGGCGCCATCGGACGCGGACCGCGGCCGGCGGGACGCGCTGGTGGCGGCGGCGGGAGAGGCGCTCTGGTACTACGTGATCCAGCGCGAGGTTTGCGGCCTGCGCGACAGCGAGGCCGTCATGCGCCATCTCGGCGTCCCGCGCGAGGTGCGGCTGCGGATGGGCTACACGCCGCGGCGGACGGAGGGATAGACGACGGAGCGATCCGGCGGCGCGGGAACGACGACGGGTTGGAAACCCACCGCTGGAAACGGCACGAAGTCCGCCTTCGCGGACTGCACCCCGGGCCCCGGAGCGGGAGGCAGAACCCTGCGTGCGGGCGACCGTTCGGAACCGCCGGAGAGCAAGGGGGATTGAACCTCTACCGATCCGGGTCTTCGAGGCGTGGAGAGATGGCGCGCCTCCGTTGAGAAACCGCGCAAAGAGCGTTAGTTTCTCTGCGTTCAGGGCCGGTAGCTCAGCCGGTAGAGCAGCGGACTTTTAATCCGTTGGTCGTGGGTTCGAGTCCCACCCGGCCCATTCTCCTCAAATAATCCGTAGCAACGTTTCGCCCGCCTCAATCCCACCCAGTCGACCCTTCACACGAGTGTCCGCCGTCTCCGATTCCGCAGGGTCAAGAGAAGACGCACGTCGCGCGCGTTAAGGCGTGGAAGTTGCGGCCCGAGTGCTCGTCGTGCGATTCCGCGCGACGAGCATCCACCTTCCTGGGGGAGAGGTGCCCATGACCGCGACGATACGGAGGATCTGGAACGGGGTGTTCGCGGGCGCAACGCTGGCCGCGCTGGTCTTCGGAGGGTCGCAGGCATTCGCATCGCCGCGGACGGCGTCGGACGAGCGGGCCTGCTCCTTCACCGCTTGCCGGCGCTACTGCGAGGACACCTGCCCGCCATGGGCCAGCAGCTGCTTCGGCTACTGCGACTTCGACACGAACCCGGCGGGGAAGTGCGTCTGCGTGTATTCGTGAGCGGCAAGCGGTAGCTGTTTCAGCAAACGGCGTGGGCGGGCTCTCCCCGCTCCGCGCCGTTTGCTGTTCGAAAGCGGCGGTTCCGCGAGATGCCATCGTGGGGTCGAGTCCACCCAACCCATTCTCCCCCAACGATTCGACGGTAATAAGCCGCAGTCGTCCCGCAGACGCGACGCTTCGTGTCATAAGCATCGCGCGTGGGGCGCCGCATGCTACTGTTATCTAGGCAGCCAACCCGGTCGATCGCTACGACGTGCGCGCGTCCACGCACCGGTGCGAAACCGTCGCCCCATCCGCTGCGGTCGGCATTTTGTAAAGCTTTGACGAGGATCGTGGCCTGCGCGCCGTGTAGCCGGTAGCTTTCCGCCGGTCCTCATCCAATCCGCCGTCAGGGCCCGTCGTCCTTGCGCGTTACAGCGCGTCCCAGCCCAGTCCGTCCGCACCCACCGCCGGTCCCGATATCCCGATGAACCTCGCCACCCTCGCGCTCCTCGCCCACGCCACGCTCGCGCCCGGCGACACCGCCACCGTGTTCTCGGGGCGGGAGCACCGGATCAGCGTGCGCATCCCCCGTCTCGAGGCCTCCGTCCAGGTGGACGGGAACCTGGACGAGCCCGCGTGGGCGCAGGCGGCGGTGCTCAACGGCTTCTCCCAGTACGCGCCCAACGACGGCCTCCCGGCCGCGGACAGCACGCAGGTGCTGGTGTGGTACTCGCCGAACGCGATCCACTTCGGGATCCGCGCGTTCGAGCGCCACGGCGCCCCGTCCGCCACCCTCGCCGACCGCGACCGGATCTTCGGCGACGACAACGTCCAGATCCTCCTCGGCACCTTCCACGACACGCGCCAGGCGCTGATGTTCGCGGTGAACCCGCTGGGCGTGCAGGGCGACGGCGCGCTGGTGGAGGGGGCCAACACCTCCGCGTCGGGGTTCATCGGCAACGCCGTGGTCGGCCGCGAGCAGGCGGACCTCTCGCCGGACTACGTGTTCCAGTCCAAGGGCCGCGTCACCGAGTGGGGGTACGAGGTGGAGGTGCGGATCCCGTTCAAGAGCCTGCGCTACCAGCCGGGCCGGGAGCAGAGCTGGAACCTGAACGTGGTCCGCCAGGTGAAGCACTCGGGGTTCGAGGACTCGTGGGTGCCGGCGCTGCGGGCCAGCCCGTCCTTCCTCGGGCAGTCCGGGGAGATCGTGGGGCTGGTGGGGCTGCACCGCGGCCTGGTGGTGGACCTGAACCCCGAAACCACGCTGCGGGTCACGGGGGCTCCGGAGGCGGACGGGACCTTCGCGCACGACGCGGGGCGGCCGCAGGTCGGCGGCACGGCGCGCTGGGGGATCAGCAACAGCCTCTCGCTCTCGGGGACGGTGCACCCGGACTTCTCGCAGGTGGAGTCGGACGCGGGGCAGCTCGCGTTCGATCCGCGCAACGCGCTCTTCTTCGCCGAGAAACGGCCCTTCTTCCTGGAGGGAAGCGAGCTCTTCCAGCTCCCCAACAACCTGATCTACACGCGCCGCATCCAGCAGCCGGTGGCCGCGCTGAAGCTCACCGGCAACGTGCGCGGCACCAGCATCGGCCTCCTCTCCGCGGTGGACGACCGCTTCGCCTCGGCCACGGGGCATGACAACCCGGTCTTCAACCTCGTCCGCCTGCAGCGCGGCCTGGGAAGCCAATCGCGGGTGGGGATGGCGTACATGGACCAGGTCGACGGGTCCACCTCGAACCGCGTGGCGGAGGTGGACGGGCGCTGGGTGTTCGGTGGGATCTACAACCTCAACTTCCAGCTCGCCGGCAGCCGCACCGACGACGGCACCTCCGTCACCACCGCGCCCCTCTGGCTCACGCAGTTCAACATCCGCGCGCGCCATGCCGGGCTCCGCACGCTCTTCGCGGGGATCGGCGACCGCTTCGTGGACCGCAGCGGCTTCGTGGGGCGCGCGGGGATCGTGCACGCCTACGTCGACCCGAGCTGGACGGTGTACGGGCGGCGGGGCGCGTTCCTGGAGCGCTTCACCGGCGACGTGGTGGTCGACGGGATCTGGCAGTACCGCAAGTTCGTGGACGGGGGCGGGATGCAGGACCGCAAGCTGCACTTCAACGGCAACGCGGCGCTGCGGGGGGGATGGAACGTGGGGCTGGGCGTGTTCGTGGAGTCGTTCGGCTACGACGCGGAGCTCTTCTCCACCTACCGCCTGGAGGTGCCGGGGCCGGGCGGGGTGGGGCTGGACACGATCCCCTTCGTGGGCCAGCCGACCATCCCCAACCTGGAGTACATCGTCCAGTTCAACACCCCGCAGTGGCGGCACTTCAGCGCGAACGGCTTCTTCCTGCAGGGGCACGACGAGAACTTCTTCGAGTGGGCGAGCGGCGACCTGCTGCTGGCCAACCTGGGCGCCACCTTCCGCCCCACCGACCGGATGCGCGCGGAGCTCACCTACAACTGGCAGCAGGTGAACCGCAGGACGGACGGGTCGCTGGTGAACGTGGGGCGGATTCCCCGGCTCAAGCTGGAGTACCAGCTGTCGCGGCCGTTCTTCGTGCGGGTGGTGGGGCAGTACGTGCAGCAGAAGACCGACTCGCTGCGCGACGACTCGCGCACCAACGCGCCGATCCTGATCGCCGGCCCCAGCGGGGTGGTGCGCACGCAGGCGACGCACACGAACTTCTTCCACGGCGACGTGCTGCTGAGCTACCAGCCGATGCCGGGGACGGTGATCCTGGCGGGGTACGGGAGCGACATGACCGACGAGCGGGCGTTCCGCTTCCGCGGCCTCACCCGCACCCGCGACGCGTTCTTCGCCAAGGTGAGCTGGCTCTTCCGAATGTGATTTTCCCCTGCTTGAGTGTGCATTCGACATTCGAACAGAAGTCTCTCACAGAGGTCACAGGGGTCACGGAGGGACTGCCGCGGTCGTCCTCCGTGACCCCTGCGACCTCTGTGAGAGAAATGCCGTACGACGGCCGCGGAGTGCTCCCGAACGGCGACCCATTGGTGATCCTCCCGGGATGCGCTATGCTTTCACAGGTTCGACACTCACTGGCGCATCGGAGGGCACATGGGCCGGTTCGGGACGCGGACGATACGGTACCTGGCGGTCCTGTGGCTCGGCGCGGCGGTGCTCGAGGCCGCCGTGCTGGTGATGGCGGACCGCACCAACAACTCCTGGTTCCTCCTGCTGGCGCTCCTGGTCCTCGTCATCCCGATCGCGGCGACGGAGCGGACGTTCAACTGGTTCGGCCGGGCGCCGCGGAAGCGCTGGAAGATCCACGACGTGGAAGACGGCCTCCTCGTGCCGCCGGACCCGCCGGCGCCGCCCACGCGCGTGCCTCCGCCTCCCGCCGCCTGATCGGTCCACGGACAACAGACGTGCCTCACGCAGAGACGCAGAGTCGCAGAGAGAACCACCCGGTCTCTGCGACTCCCCGTCTTTCGTGCGCCCATTTCACTCCGACGCTCTCGGTGTGTTGCAGACCGGCAGCGCAGATAGAACCTGCGCGATGCGGTCCTCGAGCGAGCCCGTAACCAGGAGGAAGGGGACGCGCCGTGCATCGAGCTCGCGCAGATACCAGGCGTGCTGCCGATCGCGGAAGTCGCCGCCGTAGCGGGACCCGTCCTGCACGAAGTCGAACTCGGGGGCCAGGAGCACCGTGAGGTCGTACGCCCGCTCCGCCATCCGCTCCATCCCGCGCGAGGCTCGGCCGAAGAGGTGCCCGCTGTAGAAGAGCGTGGTCAGCGGCGAGGTGTCGCAGATCACCCAGCGGTTCGCCCGGCGCGCGGCCGCTTCCTCGGTCTCGATCTGCACGCGGCCGATCTCCTCCATGTCCTCGAAGTCCAGCCGTCCCTCCTTCTCCATCCACACCTCGCGCCCGTACTCCGGTACCCACTCGGTGCACAGCGCGCGCGCGAGCGCCTGGGCCAGCGTCGTCTTCCCCGTCGACTCGCCGCCCAGCAGGCAGACGCGCCGCACGAACGAGGCGTACACCTCGGGCGACAGCCACTCGCGGTGCGCGTGCGGGTCCGCGCGCAGCATCGTCCCGGAGATGGGGCGCATCAGCCGCGCGCGGTCCACCATCACGTGGCGGACTTCTGGCGCGTCAGGCTGGCGCTCGCGGAAGTAGCGCGTCAGCTCGGCCGCGAAGCCGTCCCCGTAGTCCTCGCTGGTGAAGACGGCATCCACCGTGACGCCCAGCAGCTGCTGGCAGACGTAGCCGCAGAAGCGGCGGTCCACGATCTCGGGGCCGCCGTCGATGGGGACCTCCGTCGGGCCGGCACCGGGGGGGACGAGGGCGCGCAGCCGGTCGTCGTCCAGCACCACCCGCGTCGTCTGCGGAAAGCGCGCGGCCAGCCAGCGCTCGCGCACCGCGGCGGAGTAGCCGGGGAACTCGGGGCGCACGTAGCTGAGCACCACCACCTCGTCGCACGCGTCGACGGCGCGGCCGATCACCAGCTCGTGGCCGCGGTGCAGCGGCGAGAATTTGCCGACGACGAGACCGCGGCGGAACGGCTTGCTCACGCGACTTCCACCAGGCGCCGCCAGCGCACCAGCGCCACCGCTGCGTTCACCCAGAACGCCGCGAAGAGCAGCGCCGTGAGCGTGAGGCCACGGGAGAGGTAGAGCGGCACGCTGATGGTGTTCACCACCAGCCAGAACCACCACGCCTCGTACCGGCGGCGCATCAGCAGGAGCTGCGCGAGCACGCTGAAGGCGAGCACGGTGGAATCGACGAACGGCGCGTAGGCGTTGGTGAAGCGGTGCAGCAGGAAGCCGTAGCCCACCGTCACCGCGGCGCCCGCGGCGAGCATCGCGGCCAGCGGCCACGGCGGCGTCCGCCGCACGGGGAGCGCGGCGGCCTGCCTCCCGCCGGCCCATCCCCACCAGCCGACCGCGTTGGTGACGATGAAGAAGACCTGCAGCGTCACGTCCGCGTAGAGCCTGGCCTCGAAGAAGACCCAGCCGAAGAGGAGGCAGGACGCGATCCCGAACGACCAGTTGTGCACGCGGTTGAGCCCGGCGAGCAGCACGGATGCGGCGCTCAGCACGTTCGCCGCGATCTCCACCCGTCCCGTCACGGCGTCGCCCCGGCGAGCTCCGAGGTGTACTGCACCACCTTGCCGTCCTCGAACCCCTCCTCCTCCACCTCCACCAGCTGCCCGGCGCCGAACAGCGCGCGCAGGGCGCCGGCGAGCGCGTCCGCCCGCGCGTCGGCGCCGCGGAAGCAGAGGCGCAGGGCGCCGTCCCCCGCCTGGTGCAGGGTGAACTGCGCCAGCGCGAACCGCTTCAGC
>Ga0070685_10000565_pt1 | contig 20741 bp, 13 predicted proteins | sample KBSS13LmetaG_FD_65651 | JGI IMG/M metagenome (GOLD analysis project Ga0070685, IMG submission 65651) | Switchgrass rhizosphere microbial communities from Kellogg Biological Station, Michigan, USA - KBS S1-3L metaG | ecosystem: Host-associated > Plants > Roots > Rhizosphere ...
ATGCGGCGAGCGGGATCGTCTTCATGCTCCTGGTGGCCGGCCCGGCCTCCGCGCAAACCGTGAACCTGTGGCCCGGCGTGGCACCAGGCTCCGAGGGGTGGACGCAGCAGGAAAAGACGTACGAGAACACGCCGGTGGGAACGGTGATCCAGAACGTGGCGACCCCCACGCTCACGGCCTACCTTCCCGACCCGGCGAAGGCCACGGGCACCGGCGTGATCATCGCGCCCGGCGGCTATTTCGTCGCGCTCGCCATCAGCCAGGAAGGATACGACGTCGCGCGGTGGCTGCAGCAACGAGGGATCGCCGCGTTCGTGCTCAAGTACCGCATCCTGGAAAAGCGCGAGGAGGGCGTACCCGGGCCGATGAACATGGATTCCGCCGGCCGGTTCGGCATGGCGGACGGGATCCAGGCGGTGAAGGTGGTGCGGCAGCATGCGGCCGAATGGGGCGTCTCGCCGGACCGGGTGGGATTCCTGGGGTTCTCCGCGGGCGCCATGGTCGCCAGCGGAGCCCTGCTCCAGGCGGACTCCGCGGCCCGTCCGAGCTTCGCCGCGATGATCTACGGCGGCCCGTTCGGCGCCATGCCCCACATTCCGCCGGCCCTGCCACCCATCTTCATGGCGTGGGCCCAGGACGACAACGTGGCGCTCGCCCCCGTGGTCCGCTTCTACGACGCGCTGCGCGCGGCCGGCCACAGGCCCGAAGCCCACATCTTCGGCGCGGGCGGCCACGGCTTCGGCATGCGGCGGCAGGGCACCAGCAGCGACCGGTGGATCGACGCGTTCTACGGCTGGATGGAAGCCGGGGGATTTACGCGCGCGGCCAACGTGCCTCGCTGACCGGCCCCAGGGCGGTGCGTCCAGGGCCAGTCCGCGTCCCCGGTTGGGCAGAGTGGGTCCCGACCCGGAGCCCGCCCGGCTTCGGCTGGAGCCGGCTCGTGGCCCGCAGGACGGGGGCGGTACCGAATCAATCCTGGTCTAGACGTACCGAGCCCGCCCGAAGCCCGGGCCGACAGCTCACGCACATGTCTGCCTTATCCATACAGCAATTCCAGATATGGCCTCGGGGTCCGAATAGATGGCGCTGTGCAGGAGACGGCGGTCGCGGAGCAATGATCGAACCCATGGCCGTTGGATGGTCCTGGACACGACAATCGCTCCAGGCTGAGGGTTCGGCCCTTTGTCGATGCGGATGATGCCATCACCGACCCGGTTGGCGCGACGCCGTTTGCGAGGCGGAACGTTCCCCACCGAGATATTCAGCAAAAACCCGAGACCCAACGGCTCGCCGAAGCCAAGGCGGTGAAACCGGATGCTATTGAAGGCCGGCATCAGAAAAAAACATGCGATCGAGCCGAGAACGAACAGTGCCAGCGCCTCCAGGATCAAAGCTTGTGAGTTCCACCCGAACACCCATTCGAATCCCAGCCTGAGCAGTACCATCCCGATCCCGAAGCTGAACCACATTTCGAACAGTGCGTTCTGAGCGCGCTCGAAGAGCTGGAATGCTCGGTAGGGGAGATCTGATATGGCATGCATGATCGTCAAGCCTGACAATGCTTCGTCGGATTCACTGCGGACCGTGTAGATGGGCGTGGCGATCTGCTCCGGAACTGCCAGATGCCGCAGCAGCCCTCGTTGACGCGCGCTCACCCTCCTGCGCAGGCGCTTCACCGCATCCAGCAGGGCGTCCACGGCGATTCGCCAGCGGGGAGTGAACCATCGGTCGAACCCGAAGAATGCAGGCACGAGCAACACTCCCACCACTGCGCCCCACCACCCGCTGTTGCCCGAGTGCTCGAACAGGAGAACGGGTACGGCAACGATGGCGGCAGCTACGCTCAAGTACATCACGGACAGCAGGATGCCTGCGAGCATGATGAACATGATGGCGAATGGTGTCAGCGCACGTGCCAGGTTTCGTGCCTCGATGAACATGAATGGCGTCGCGAGGCAGATCAGACCGGTCAGCCGGCGCTGCAGCTCGACATCCCGGAGGGCATACAACGCAACGTTTCCTCCATGGCTATGTGCCACGACGAAGTGCTTCGCGTCCGGCGCGCCATCGCACCTTGTCCGAAGCTCGGACGCCAGGGACCGGGCTGCGATCAACCGATCAGCATGCGAGTTGCCGCCGCTCCAGGCAAACGCGTTGAATTCCACCGCACCGTCGAGCTGTTCGTTGATTTTCTCGCAGAATGCCGATGCGCGCTGTGTCCAGGGCGCGTTGGGAGCCCACGTGCCATGTACGAGGGTGACCACATACCTGGGGCTCATGGAGAATCGCAGGTTGATGAACCGTTCACGGAAGCGGTGCCCTGGTGAACCACGTCGGCCTGACCCTTGTCCAAGTAGGCAGGGTCCGGGTGGGTACGCAAGCGTTTCAAGGCGCTCTGTCTTCTCAAGGAAGCGGCCTGGCCTCCTCTCGTTGACGTCCTGGCCCAGGTCGAGCCGGTGCAGCTCCACGAGCCGGAGCGCGGCCGTGGTCGTCACGACCTTGCTGATCGACGCCGCGTGAAAGAGGGTGGTCGTGTCCGCGCGTGTTCCGCCCACCTCGGCGACGCCATACGCGCGTGCCCACTCGATTCGCCCTCCGGCGATCACGGCAATGCTGACACCGGGCACGTGGTCAGTTCTCTCCGTGTCTCCGCGTCTCCGTGCGAGACGATCTTCTTCAATCCTCGCGCCGGGCCGGGGCGTGCGCGCGGTGGGCGACGTCCGTCGCCCGGAGCGGCCCGGAGCCGGCGTGCAGGCCGTCGTACCGGTCCGGCCCGCCGATGGATGCGGTCTCCCCGCGCTGCGCAGCCCACATCGACGCGCCCGCCGATATGCCGCCGAACACCACGGCGATGATCAGGTCGGAGAGAATGTCGTCGAGCGCTGGAAACCGATCCCCCGTCGCCCAGTTGCCGATGGCGAAGAACGCGAGCATGAACAGCACCGCCACCACCGCGCCGCCGAACGCGAAGCGCGCCCAGCTGATCTCGGAGAGCCGCCGCCCGCGGTAGAACAGGCTGATGAACGCGGCGAAGGCGCCCCCCGTCAGGCCGCCGAAGATGCCGACGCGTATGGCCATGCCGAGCGCGTCCAGCACCCCGATCTCCGCGGGAACCACGACGCCGATCGTGCGCAGCCCGATGATGGTCACGAAGGCGAGCGCGAACCAAGCGGCGCCCCACACCACGCCGTTCTTGACGGCGCCGCCCAGGCGCCTGAGTAAGTTGTCGCTGTCCATCGGCTCCTCCTGAAAAACCGTTGAAAACCTCGAACCCTCTTGACGTCCTCCTGAGGCCGGCCACGCTGATACCTCCGCCGCCCGATCTCCTTGCAGGCCGAAGGATCTATAGACGGCGTAACCACTAGCCGGGGAAACGCGCTGTCTGGGCATCGCACTCCGGAGTTTGGCGCACTTCGCCGACTCACGTGCTGCCGCGGTGATAGATCCTTCGGCCTGCAAGGTCTTTCGCAGGCGCGTTTGCAGCGTGGCCGGCCTCAGGATGACGTCTGTGGGCGTCCGTGCTGCTCGACAGGTCCGGCTGCACCGCGTCGGATTCTTCTTCAGCGCACCTTCTGCAGGGTGCGCTCGTTGCCGTTTTGCCGCATCACCAGCGCGGTTGCGCGCCCGTCGGGGCCGAGCGTGAAGGTCAGGGTGATCGGGCGGCCCACGGCGGAGAACGTCGTACCCGACTCGTGCGCCAGGGGGAGCTTCGCGCCGCCCCCCGACGGCTGCCCGTGCAGCCGGCCGTCCTCCAGCGTGATCGACAGTGTGCGGCCGGGGGCGAGCTCGTACTCCCCCGTGAGCCCCTCCAGCGGCGGCGCGGCGGAGGCCGGCGCGGCGGGCGCGGCGACGGGCGCCACAGGTGGCTGCGCCGCCGCTGCCGACGCCACGGTGCGGTCGCCCAGCCGCGTGAAGCCGATGCTGCGCACGACCGGATTGCCGTAGTCGAAGCCCACCACCCGCCCGCCCGCGTCGCGGTGGAAGCGCACGATCATCATGCGCAGCATGTACGTGTCGCGCTCGACCGGCGTGAGCTCCAGCGCCTTCTCCGGCGCGCGCTCGAAGCGCATCACCAGGCCGCCGCCGGTTCCGGGAAGGATCTCGAAGACGGACCCCAGCTCCGTGCTCTCGTACCGCCCGTCGACGGCCCGCAGGTCGGCATCGGTGGGCGTCCACGGCCGGGCGCGGCGATACCGCGTCGTCTGCCCCTCCATCGACTTCAGCTCGAGCTGGTCGTTCGAGAGGAAGGTCATCTCGAACGCGTCCTGCGAGCGGAAGAACAGGTCGGCGCGCAGGGGGCGGAAGCGGTCCGCCGACAGCGCGACGAGCGGCGGGCCGTTGGCGATGCGCAGCCGGCCCTCGCTCACCTGCAGCCGCATCGGCTCGCCGGTGCGCTCGTCGAACCAGAGCCCGGCCCGGGCGCTCGGGTCGACGCCCGCCGCGCCGGCGGCAGCGGCGGCGGCCTCCGCCCGCACCGCCGCGGGAGGTGGGGGGAGGTACAGGTCCGCGACGCGCCCCGCGAGCGCCGTGGCCGACACCGGGTCGAAGTTGCAGGAGACGGCCACCGACAGGCCGTGCTCGGGCACGTGGCCCATCCAGGTGCTGAACCCGGCCGCGCCGCCCGAGTGCGACACCACCAGCCCCCCGGGCGTCGAGTCGACCATCAGCCCGCGCGCGTACTTGAGCCTGCGGCCGTTGGCCAGCCGCGCGGGCTCCTGGATCTTCGCGGTGACGAACCTGCCGAGCCTTCCGCTGGCCAGCGCGTCGGTCCAGGTGACCAGGTCGCCCGCCGTGCTGACGATCGCGCCGCCGCCGCGGTTGTTGCCGAGCCGCATGTACGGCTTCCAGCCGGCGCCCTCCTTCTGGTAGCCGAGGGCGGCGTTCGCGCCGGCCTGCAGGATGTCGGGAACGTACGCGGTCGACCGCATCCCCAGCGGCTCGAACAGGCGCCTGCGCGCGAACTCGGCGAACGGCATCCCGCTCACGCGCGCCACGATCTCCTTCGCCAGCTCGAAGCCGCTGCTCGAGTACGACCACTCCGTGCCGGGCGCGAAGTCGAGGCCGCGCTGGCGGAGGATCAGCTGCAGCACGGAGGTGCCTTCCTCGGCCATCGGCAGCATCCCCGTCCAGTCGCGGATCCCGGAGGTGTGGGTGAGCAGGTGGTTGATGGTGACCGTGCGGCCATAGTCGGGGAGCTCCGGCAGGTACTTGCGGATGTCGTCCGAGAGCGAGAGGCGCCCGTCCTCCACCAGGAGGAGGATCGCCGCCGCGGTGAACTGCTTCTGCGTGGACCCGATGTCGAAGAGCGAGCCCTGGCCGAGCGGTGCGCGGCGCTCCACGTCGGCCAGGCCGTAGGCCCGGTTCACGACCACCCGTCCCTGCTGCGAGACGCCGACGGCGCAGCCGGGCGTCTCCTGCGTGGCGAAGCTGAAGATGCTGTCGATCGCGCCGTCCTGTCCTGTGCATGGGCCGGCACGCCGAGCAGCAGCGCGGCGGCCACGACTGTTACGGGTCTAAACATTCTCGTCCCTTCGAGAGAGGCGCGGGGAAAGCGGTTCGGCGCTGGCGCGAGCCCCGAACCGTCAAGTCTGCAAGCCTGTAAAGGCGTCTCACGCAGAGGCGCAGAGGCACGGAGAGGTTGGGCAGTTCTCTCCGTGTCTCTGCGTCTCTGCGTGAGACGTCATCTGAATCCGAACAGCAGGGGGAAGAGGAAGGCGACGACCGCCGCCCACCCGGAGAGGACGTAGAGGTAGGTCGTCTGCCACTCGAGCAGGCGCGAGAAGGCGACCCTGCCCCGGAGGAAGCGCGTATAGAGGAAGGCCGAGCCGGCCAGGTTCACCAGCAGCACCACGTTCTCGCCCAGCGCCGCGACGCGGTTGGGGGTGGACCCGAAGTCCGAGATCCGGCTCCCGATGGCCCAGAGCGCCAGGAGGTCCACCACCAGGGCGGTCCCCACCAGCGTGAGTTGGATCCAGTCGTTGAGCCCCGGGCGGGCGAGGGGATCGCGCGCGGAGAACGAGTAGAGGAGGAGCGCGAAGACCACCACCAGCAGGAGGTCGAAGACGATCAGGACCTCCCGTTGCGGGTCGATCCCCTGCCCCGTCCCCAGCATCGTCGCCATGAAGCCGAGCAGGAGCACGGCGAAGAGCGGCGAGAAGATGCGGGTCAGCACCGGCGCCATGTTCTCGATGATGCTCTGCTTCGCCTCCACCAGCCACGAGGCGACCACGGTGGCGCCCACGATCCCCACGGGCACGATCCACTGCCCCACCAGCGTCTCCGCGTCCACGCCGATGGCCCGGAAGAGCGCGAAGGTCATCCCGATGAGCACGCCCCCGCCCAGCGCGATCAGCACGAAGTAGATGAACAGCTCGCCGGTGAAGCGGACGAAGTCCATCCGCCGCTCGTTCCCCCGCCAGCGCCCGCCCACGTAGGCCGCGCCCACGGCCAGCCAGAGCGCGATGGGCAGATGGACGATGGTCAGGATCTGCGTGTCGGCGCCCGGCGCGTTCCCGACCGCCGCGGGGAACGGGAAGGCGTTCACGGCCACGGCCGCCAGGAGGAAGGCGGCGGCCAGCCAGAGCCGGCCGGTGGTCGAGACCGGCCGCTCCCACGCGAAGTACGCGGCGATGAACGGCAGGGTGAAGAAGGCGATGTTGAGCGGGTAGAAGAGGCTCTTGTCGGGGTCCAGGTCGACCCCGAAGAGCGCGGGGAGCTTGATCGCCACCCCGGCGGCCACGGCCAGGAGGAGCGCCACCCACATCTTCCGCGAGCCGTACGCCGCCTCCGGCTCCGCGCCGCCCTCCCAGCCGTCGCCCGAGAGGACGAGCTGCTTCCAGAGGCGGTCCGAGTGCTCCCGGGCGAACTCGCGCGTCAGGACGTCGATCGCGCCCATCCGCTTGACCGCCACCAGGAACGCCTCGTCTTCGGAGAGCCCGTCCGCGCCGAGCGAGGCGATCTGCTCGCGCAGGTGGTCCTCCAGCTCCGCCGCGTCGTGGCGGGTGATCGCCCCGCTCTTGCGCAGGTGCGCCCGCCACGCCTCGATCTGCTGCTCGACGGAGTCCGCCGCCGCGCCGTCAGGCTTTCGGTCCATGCTCAACCCTGCTGGGGAAAAAGTATGAGGTTCAACGCGCCGGCCCCGGCCACGGCCATCGCCGACCAGATGTTCCGGAGCGCCTGGTCCACCGTGTGCCACTGGCGCCGCTCCTCGGCCAGCTGCCCGCGGCCGGCCTCGGTGATGCTGTAGTACTTCCGCCGCCGTCCCGTCTCCGCCTGGTCCCAGCGGGCCTCGATCAGCCCGGAGCGCTCCAGCCGGTGCAGCACCGGGTAGAGCATCCCGTCGGTCCATTCCAGCTCGCCGCCCGAGAGCTCGCGCACCCGCTTCAGGATCGCGTAGCCGTAGCTGTCCCCTTCGCCCAGGATCGCCAGCACCAGCGGCGTGGACGACGCCGCGACGAGGTCCTTGTTGATGCTCATCGGGCTCTCTCGGGACGAGCATGCATAGAGCTGGTATACATAGAGCTATGATACATAGCGCTTCAAGGTATGTCAAGCGGAGTACGGCAACGCATCACGCAGAGACGCAGAGGCACGGAGAGAAACCGACAGTTCTCTCCATGCCTCTGCGTCTCTGCGTGATGCTTCTTTAGTGCGGTCCTCGTCCCGCGGCCGCGAGCAGCGCCTCCGGGGTGGCGTTGACGGTGATCTGCGGGAGGGCCTGGGGGAGCGGCTCCGCGTCGGCCACCTCGGGGGTCAGCGAGTCCACGATCTCGCCCAGGATGGCCGACACCTGGTCGCCCGTGATGCCGGCGACGAGCTGGCGCTGCACGTCCACCAGCTGCGCCGCCAGCCGCACCCGGGCGTGCGAGGCCTCTTCGGCGGCGCGGGCGAAGGCCGCCTGCTCGCGCTCGGCGATGATCTCGCGGACGTCGCCGCGGAAGATCGCCTCCACCGCGTCCACCAGGCGGGTGAGGATGCGGTAGACGGCCGAGGCCGAGTAGCCGCCCAGCATGGCCAGCGCCGGCTGCATCAGCTGCACCCCCGAGCCCTGGCCCGCCAGGTCGAGCGGAAGGAGCGCCACCAGGATATACCCGGCCATCACCCCCAGCAGGAACTTGACCCAGTAGCTGGGCGCGTACTTGGGGTTGTAGCTGGAATGCCGGATGTAGTCGTTCACCTGGAAGAGGATGGCGAACGAGGCGCCCACGCCGGCGGCGGTGAGCCACCAGACCTCGTTGACCAGCAGCCTCCATCCCCAGGTGTTGACGAAGGTGACGGTGGCCGAGCCGGTGGCCTCGAAGAGGCTGATGAGCACGAAGGCCGACACGCAGGCGATGGCCACCACCATGAGCTGGCGCACCAGGGAGACCGGGCCCAGGAAGGCCAGGCGCCCTCCGCCGTCTCCCTCGGCCAGGAGCACGATGGCGCGCGGGGTGGCGGGGGCCACGATCCGGGTGAGCCGCGAGTGGGCCATCACCAGCGACGAGGGAGCGAGCGGCGGCGCGTCGCGCGGGTGCGACTCGTACTGCTCGACCGTGTCGACCACGCTGGTGGGGACGCTCTTCCCCGAGGCGAAGGCGAAGCGAATCATCTCCACCGCCTCGCGGAGCAGCTGGTCGCGCAGGACGGCACTCTGCAGGGACGACGGGGGCATGGCGATGCCTCGGGAGGTAAGGAAGGAAGGGTACGGCCGGGAGGGAAACAGGAAGGTAGGTAACAATTTACGCGCGTTCTCCGGCTGCGCCAAGAGGGCAATTGGCGACAGCTCTCACACAGAGCCGCGGAGGCACGGAGAGGAATCAGCTCTCCGTGCCTCCGTGGCTCTGCGTGATGCCTGCTCGTTCCATCTCCGGCACGCGGAAGGCGACCGCCAGCGTCACGATCCCCATCAGCGCGATCCCCCAGAACACCAGGTGCAGGCTCTCCGCCAGCCCGGTGCGGAGCGCGGCGAGGATGCCGGGGTCGAGGGTGCTCGCCGCGTCGCCCATGAGCGACTGGAGGCTGTCGACCGACGCGCGGCCCTCGAGGCCGCTCTGGCGCAGGTAGCGGCCCATCCGCCAGTTCAGCACGCCACCGAAGAGCGCCGCCCCCAGCGCCTGCCCCAGGATGCGCATCAGCAGGTTGGTGGCGGTGGCCACGCCGCGCTGGTTCCACTCCACGCTGGTCTGGATCGCCACCACGAACGAGGTGCCCAGCAGCCCCATCCCCACCCCCAGCAGGAACGACCCCGCCCCCGCCGCCAGCAGCCCACGCGGCGCCAGCAGCGCCACGACGAGCGCACCGGCGAAGGCGCAGAGGGCGCCCAGGCGCACCATCCCCCGCGCCCCGCGGGTGGCGATCAGGTTTCCCGCGGCGAACGAGGCCAGCGGCCACCCCAGCGTCATCGCCGAGATGGTGAACCCCGCCAGCACCGCGGAGCCGCGCAGCACCCCCTGCACGTAGGTGGGAAGGAAGGTGATCACGCCGATCATCATCACCCCCGAGGTCAGCGTGGCCAGGTTCGCGTTGCGGATCAGCGGGCGCGCCCAGAGCTCCAGGTGCATCAGCGGGTCGGCCGCGCGGCGCTCCTGCCGCACGAAGAGCCAGAGCCCGGTCGCGGCGACGGCGAGGAGCCCCGCCGCCGCGCCCGCGCCCCACCCGCTCCCCTGCGTGAGCGCCAGCATCAGGGGCGCGAGCGCGCCCAGCAGCAGGAGCGCGCCGGGGTAGTCGATGCTGCGCTCCTCGCCGCCCACGTCCTCGTGCAGGTAGAGGGCGATCAGCACCACCGCGATCACCCCGAAGGGCACGTTCATCCAGAAGATCCAGGGCCAGCCGAGCGAGTGCACGATCAGCCCCCCCGCCAGCGGCCCCACGATGGAGGAGAACCCCCAGACGCTGGACATGTACGCCTGCACCTTCCCGCGCTCCTCCAGCGGCCACAGGTCGCCCGCCAGCGTCACCACGATCGGGTTCACCGCGCCGGCGCCGATCCCCTGCACGAAGCGGAAGGCCACCAGCATCCCCATGCTGGGCGCGAAGCCGCAGAGCACGGAGCCCAGCAGGAAGATGGCGACGCCGGCGATGAAGGCGGGCTTCCTCCCCAGCAGGTCCGACACCTTGCCGAAGATGGGGACGGAGACCGCCTGCATCAGCAGGAAGGAGGAGAAGACCCAGGAGTAGAGCGAGAAGCCGCCGATCTCGGCGGCGATGCTGGGGAGCGCCGTGGCGACGATGGTGGCCTCGATGGCGCCCATGAAGGCGCCGAGCACCATCGCCGCCAGCACGAAGGGGCGGTGCGTGGTCCGGGATTTGGTCAAGACGATCCGATCCGTCTTCCGTGATGCGGGCGGCAGCGCGCGCCCAGCCCTGGCAAAAACCGCCTCACGCGGAGACGCAGAGCCACGGAGAGAACCTCCGTGATTCCGCGTCTCCGCGTGAGGCGGTGACGATATCAGGTTACCTGGAGATCGTCCACCGCACCGGCATGGTGATGGTCACGCGGACGTTGCGGCCGCCCGCCTTCGCGGGGCTGAAGCGCATGGAGGAGGCCACCCGCCGCGCCGCCGAGGCGAAGCCGTCGTCGCTCGACGAGACCACCTCGATGGTGCCCGCCTCCACGCGGCCGTCCTCGTCGATCACGAACTGCAGCAGGGTCTCGCCGGTGACGCCCGCGTCGCGGAGGGTGGGCGGGTAGGCGCGCTCCAGCGCCCGCTGCACGTCGCTCTCGTTGCGCAGCGAGGGGCGCACCGACACCTCGTCGATCGACATCGGGCCCTCGTTCACGGGCTCGGGCGGCGCCGGGGGCGCGGGAGGCGCCGGCGGGGCCGGAGGCGCGGGCGTGGTGTTGCCGGTGGGCGCGCGGTTGTCCGACGGGTCGGGCTGCCCCACCACGTCGCCTTCCTTCCCCACCCCGCTCACGTCGGCCACGGTGATCGGGCGCGCATTGGGGTCGGGCGCGGGGATGCCGATCGGCGGCGTCTCGGGCGGCCGCGGCGTCACGAAGTTGCCCTTGACGGGCGGCTGCGGCCGCGGCCGGGGGCGCGGCGCCTCGATGCGCGGCGCGAGCTCCACCTTCGGCGGATCCTTCGGCGTGGGCGGCAACTCCGGGGGTGGCGGAGGCGGAGGAGGAGGCGGCGGCTTGGGATGGTCCTCCAGCTTCCACTCGGCGATGATCTCTTCCCGGACCGAGCGGGCGTCGGCGGCGCGCGCCGACGCCGCGATGGCGCCGATCACGGCCACGTGCGCGAGGATCGACGCGGTCACGGTCTTCGAGTTCCAGTGTCGGCGGCGTCTCCGTCCTGACTTCGGATCGTACAGTGAGAACATCATCACGCTCCGTTCGAGGGCTTGCCGACGTCACTCCGGACGAGCCCCTAAACATTTGCAAGCATGATGCCATCTAAATTATTGCAGGATGCGTAGATAGAAAAAAATTGATTTCACCCGTCCTCGCGAAAACCGACGTGCGAAAAGACGTCGCCCCGAGCGCTCAGCTGGCTGTTTTGCACGGCTTGGATGGCGTAAACACGGGCTGTCGGGAGCGCCTTCGTCGCGGACGAGAGGAAGCACGGCGGCGGCGAAATCTGGAGCAGCTCGGCGAGCGCCAGGGAACGGTCACGCACGCCGCCCAAGCGGTGGAGACGGTGCACGGCCGCGTGGCCGACGTGGTGGAGGGTGCGGCCGAGGGCCTGAGCAACCTGGCGGACCGCATGCGCAAGTGATTTTCCTCGGACGAACGAACGCGCCTCCGCACCGGCGAGGGTGCGGAGGCGCGTTTCGTATCACGGGGACATAGAAGGGAGCAGGTTTGAAGCCAGATACGTGAGTATCGGTGGGTGGCATCCCCGAAGGTTTCGCGGTGTCCGGTCAGGACTCCACGGCCGCTGCGAGATCAGCCCCCGGCTTCAAGACTATCGGCTCAAACGGTAAACTCCCTGCCATGTCGTGCAACCAATCTACATCACCCCTAAGTATCTGTCAATCCCAAACTTATACCAATCTGCAAGTTGGTTGTGTATTTCGCACCCACCCCCATGTCATCCTGAGAGACCGTTGAGCAACCATCTCGAAGACGTCATCCTGAGGCCGACCACGCGGTACTGGCGCATGCGTGATCCCTTGCAGGCCGAAGGATCTATCGCGTGTAAAGGCACTCAGTCGAGGAAACTCGCTGTCGTTTCGGCCTCGGCGCACTTCGCTGACTCACGTGCTGCCGCGGTTATAGATCCTTCGGCCTGCAAGGTCTTTCGCGGACGGATTTGCAGCGAGACCGGCCTCAGGATGACGTCTTGGGGGGAAGTTCGCGAGGTTTCTCGACAGTCTCTGAGGAGCCGCCGCGCTGAACCATCACCCCACACCGAACCATGGCGGCGACGAAGGATCTATCGCATGCGTCCGATCCTTCGGTCGCCGCCAGAAGTCTATGTGATCAGCTGGCTTAGCGCGGCAAATGCATGATCAATCTCCCGATTGGGTATTGTGATAGACATAACGCAGAGGCGCGGAGAAACGTGGAGGGCTCTGCTCCCTCCGCGTTCCTCCGCGCCTCTGCGTGAGACCCGCCCGTTGCCGTTACGAGGTCGCCGCCACGTCGGCCGGCTCGCCGAAGAGGGCCGGCACCTGCACCTTCGCCGCCGACTCGGCCTGGATCTCCTCGATCATGATGGCCGCGATCCGCTCCGAGAGCGCCGAGATGGTGCGCGACGGGTTGATCCCGATGGGGGTGGGGATGATCGAGCCGTCGGAGACGTACAGCCCCGGGTACCCGAAGACGCGACCCGCATGGTCCACCACCCCGTCCGCGGCCGTGTTCCCCATCCGGCTCCCGCCCACGGGGTGCGGCGTGATCAGCCAGTGGAGGAGCCACCAGGAGATCGGCACCTGCGCGGCGCCGCCGGTGGCGTGCGCCAGCTCCACCTGCTTGTGGATCTCCGCGTCGTAGGTGGGCTTCGACTTCTTCACGTCCCAGTTCAGGAAGAGCTGTCCGTCCTTCAGCTCCAGCACCCCGTTCCCCGCGTCGACGCCGTTGGCGAACCACGGCATGAGCTTGGCCAGCTCGTCGTCGTTGTTGATCATGTTCGCCAGGTGCTGCAGCGCCATCTGGAGGGGCTTGCCCACCTTCCCCTCCTCGATCTCGATCGCCTGCACCAGCCAGTCGCGCCCCGCGGGCGGGATGCCGCCGTCCTCGATGGTGTAGCGCGGCGCCCCCTCGGGCTGCCCCGTGAGGTAGTCGATGTGGCAGGTGATGGTGGGCCCCCAGGTGGGCGACGGGGGCGGCTCGCGCTTGGAGTACCAGGCCGGCGTGAGGTAGTCGCCGTTGGCGCTCCACTGCCCGCCCAGCGCGCCGCTCACGTTGGGGAGCGTGCCGAACTGGTCGCGCGAGCGCAGCAGGAGCTCGGTGCTCCCCAGCGACCCCGCCGCCAGGATCACCCGCCGCCCCGACACGCTGAACCCGTCGGTGACGGTGCCGGTCGCGTCGTCGATGGTGGAGTAGTGCACCCGGTACCCGTCGCCCTCGGGCGCCACGTGGCTCACCATCGAGAGCGCCCGCACCTCGGTGCCCTGCTGCTGCGCCTGCCAGAGGTAGTTCAGGTCGAGCGTGTTCTTGGCCAGCACCTGGCACCCCACGTCGCAGTTGCCGCAGTGCACGCAGGTGCCCTGCGCGTGCCCGAACTGGTTGGTGAAGGGCTTGGTGTGCGAGTTGTCGAAGGGGTCGTGGAGGCCGTAGTTCCACTCCTCCGAGAAGGTCACCGCCAGCGGCAGCTTGCCGAAGCGGTCGCCGTCGCCGATGGCCTCCGCGCCCTCCTTCACCAGCTCGAAGCGCCGGGTGAGCTGGTTGTCGGGGAGCTCCTGCACGTCGAGCACATTCCCCGCGATCTCGTAGAACGGCAGCAGCGTCTCGCGGTCGATCCCCGTGGGCCATCCCTGCTCGAAGGTGATCGCGGGGGGGATGGCGGAGACGTTGGCGTACACCAGCGAGCCGCCGCCCACCCCGGCCGCCGTGGCCACCGCCATGTGCGGCCAGAAGTGGAACTCGATCCACCCGTGGTGCTTCGCGGGGTCGGAGACCGACCAGACCCACGGGTCCTCGGGCCTGCGCGGGTAGGGGGTGGCGTCGGCCGGGAACTGGCTCATGTCCACCGGGTTGTTGCTCTCCACCGGCGGCTTCCACCAGCGGCCGCGCTCCAGCACCAGCACCCGCTGCCCCACCGCCGAGAGCCTGCAGGCGTTGATGGAGCCGCCGAAGCCGCTGCCGATGATGACGACGTCGAAATCGAAGGAATCCGCCATGGTGCAACCTCGGGGAAGGGCGTGAGGGGAGGCCGGAGAAGGGCGGCGACCCGGGGAATGATGGGAGGACGTGCGTGCCGGGACCTTTGGCGCGGCGGGCGTTCTCCGGGGGATGACGGAAACGGAAGGGGAGATGGACGTGCCGAACGCGACATCGTCTGCTGCCGCATGACCAATAAACAGCGCGCGGCGGCCCTCGTCAACCGTTCCGCGCCGCCTGTGCTACCGCAGCCCGTGTCAGTGAGTAGGACGGGAGCGCGGGATGCCGGCGCGCTGGGGCATTCCCCGCCCACCCGTCGGAAGCGCGCGCGCCAAAGGGGCTACCCCGCGGGGCGCCAGATGATTATCATGAGCACGGTTGCCGCCGCTCCGTTCGGAGGGCGCTGCCGCCGTGGCTCCGGATTCGGGGCCGCGAGTCTCCCCTCCGGGGCCGCCCCGCCGCGCCAATCCGGTGTGCGTTCCTTCCCGCGCCGCCCCGCACCATCGAAAAAAGGAGCCGTACCCATGCCGACCGCGACCGAGAGCCAGCAGTCCACCCCCGTGGAAGTCGCCTCCACCGTCCCCATCGCGAAGGTGCAGCCGGGCGCGAAGCGGGCGGCCTCCGTCACTACCCTGGAGGAGATGAAGGGATACTTCGTGGTGGGCGCCTGGGACCAGGTGACCGACGAAGACTACGTGCGGGCGGAGAAGCACGGGCGGCGCGACAACACCCACGTGGTGATGCACCTGCGGCTCACCGCCGACGACATCAAGGCGCACCTGGCCGACCCCATGCACCCCATGCGCATCGAGGGGTGGATCCGCGCCGACTCGCTCTGGGGGAAGTCCGACGTCCACGGCATCTTCGGCCTCTGGGCGCCCACCAAGAACCCGGCGCTGAAGCGGATGGAGTACCGCTTCGAGTTCGACGGCGGCGCGGCGGGCCCGCTCACCCTGATCGGCTTCAAGGAGGTCTCGGAGTACCTCTACACCAACGTGATGGAGGATTCGCAGACCCTCTTCTGCCGCATCTACCGCGGGAGCGTGGGGTGGGCCGAGGCCGACACCACCCCGGTGTACGCGGTGGGAATCCTGCACCTGCATTGGCGCGACTTCGTGAAGTACGACATCTTCGGCCTGCGCTTCCGCGGCCCGGGTGCCATGATCTGGGGGCTGCGCTTCCTCCGCTTCTTCCTGGGCACCAACTGGAAGTTCCAGCGGCTGAAGAAGAGCGGCCGGCTCGACTGAGCCCGGAAAACACCGTCTCATATCATATCACACAGAGACACGGAGGCACGGAGAGCGGTTCTCTCCGTGCCTCCGCGTCTCTGTGTGAATGAGACGAATCTGTTTCCGGATCAGGGCGGCGGCGGGAGCGGGGGCGGCGCCGGATGGTGGTCGGGCGCGGTCCCCATCCGCCCGGTCAGGTGCTCGGAGATGCGCTCGGCCAGGGCGGCGATGGTACGCGAGGGGTTGATCCCCAGCGCCTCGGGCATCAGCGCGCCGTCGGCCACGATCACGCCCTCGGCGCCGTACACCCGCCCGAGGTGGTCGGTCACGCCGTGCGCGGGGTCGCTCCCCACGCGGCAGCCGCCCAGGGGGTGCGGCGTCACCAGCCCCTTCAGGATCGGCCAGATCCACGACGCCGACTCTTCCCCGCCCGACGCCCGCGCCAGGGCGTGGTGCTTGGCCAGGATGGCCTTGATCACCGGCACGGTGCGCCGCACGTGCCACTCGAGCCGCAGGCGGTCGCGCAGCCAGGGCGCGTACCAGCGGCGCCCCAGGTGGAGCCGCCCGTCGGCCCCGTCGACGCCGTTGGCGAACCAGGGCATCACGTGCACCACGGGGTCTTCCTCGCCCGCGTTCCCCACCACCGGCTTGGCCACCACCTTGAACGGCTGCCGCAGCACCAGGCTGCGGATCAGCTTCCCGCGCAGGCCCCCCTCCAGCAGCAGGCGCAGCAGCGGCGGGAACCCGCCCTCCTCGATCACGAAGCGCGGCTCCCCCTCGGGGCGCTCCAGGTAGCGGATCCCCGAGGTGATGGTGGGCCCCAGCGTGGGGTCCACCCGCACCCCGGGATGCCGGGCCGGGGTCAGGAAGTTCCCGTTCGCGCTCCACCGCTCGCCCAGGCGCGGGCTCAGCCCGTCCATGGTGCGGTAGAGGTCGCGCGAGCGCAGCAGGATCTCGGTGCTCCCGATCGACCCCGCGGAAAGGATCACCGTGCGGCCGGTGACCGAGCCGGGCGTGAGCCGCTTGCGCTTGGGGTCGATCCGCTGGAAGTGCACCCGCCACCCCCCCGCCACCCGCTCCAGGTGGCTCACCTGGTGGAGCGGCCGCACCTCGGCCCCGTGGGCCCGCGCCACCGCCAGGTAGTTGACGTCGAGCGTGTTCTTGGCCTTGACCGGGCACCCCACGTCGCACCGGCCGGCGTGGATGCAGGTTCCCTGCGGCCTGCCGAAGGCGTTCGCGTGGTCGGCGGAGTAGCGGATGTCCTTCTGCGGGTAGCGCGAGGTGTCGAAGCCGGGGTGGAAGGAGATGGCGACGTCCAGCTTCTCCAGCGGGGGCTGCCCTCCCAGGTTCTGCACCGCCTTCTGCATCAGCCGGTAGCGGCTGGTGAGCTGGTTGTCGTAGATACGCTGCAGGTTGAGCATCCGCCCCACCAGCTCGTAGTAGGGGAGGAGCCCCGCGTAGGTGATCTCCTCGGGCCACCCCGCGTCGAAGGTGCAGGCGGGGGGGACGGCCGAGACGTTCGCGTACACCAGCGACCCGCCCCCCACCCCCGCGGCCGTCACCACCGACATCCCGCCCCAGATGTGCGCCTCGATCCACCCGTTCCACCTGTGCGGGCGGCGCGAGTCGTAGAACCAGTCGTGCACGTCCTGGTCGGGGTAGGGCGAGGGCGGCGGGTCCTGCTTCGGGTCCATGAAGTTGGGCGACTCCCACTCGCGCCCGCGCTCCAGCACGAGCACCGGGGTGCCGTGCTCGGCCAGCCGGCAGGCGGTCACCGAGCCGCCGAAGCCGCTGCCCACGATCACCACGTCCGCGTCGAAGGCCTTCGTCATGGATGCCTCGCTCCGGTTGAGGGCCCGGTGCCTGTCAGCTGTGAGGGATCCTGCGGGGTGCAGAGAGCCGGAGGCCGTGGATCAGTGGCCGACCGGCGGATCGGCGCCGCCGCCCGGCTCGGCGGGCTCCGCCGGCTCGGGGTCGCCGCCGACGATGTACGGGCCGTCCCAGCCGCTGCGCCGCACGGGGCCCAGGATCTCGATGGCGTCGGGCCCGCCGCGGTCGTCGTTCCACTGCAGGTACTCGTGCCGGTATTCGCCGTACGCCCCGCCGCGGTCGAAGCGGACGAACGGGCGGAAGACGCGGCCCATCAGGTCCGGCCGGTCGTCGATGAAGAGCGGCGTCCACGTCCCCGTGTTCATGTACAGGACGGCCGGGACGCCGTCGCGGGCGGGGACGAACTGCACGTCCAGGTCGTGCGTGTGCCCGTAGACGGCGTAGAGCACCGAGGCGACCGGCGCGGGGCGGGCCGCGGCCAGCGCGTGGTACGCCTCGTCGCTGAACTCGTCCTTGAGCAGCCGGCCGCGCCCCCTGGGGAAGATCTCGGCGAGCGCGGAGAGGAGGTACGGAAGCGCGACGCCCAGGATCGAGAAGAGGTAGCGGTAGCTCCCCAGGCTGGCGAAGGCGCGCTGCACTACATTGAAGTTCAGCAGCGCCAGCACCAGCAGCACGCCCAGGACCGGCGCCAGGATGTTCACCAGGAGCAGCACGCTGCGCGCGAAGCTGCTCATGTCGATCCGCCAGCTCCTGGAGATCAGCTGGATCGCGGGGAACACCAGCTTGAGCGAGGAGACCGGGTACCTGCGCAGGATCAGCCGGATCGACTTCCCCAGCGGGCGCGCGTTGTCTAGGAAGGGGTAGATGTCCTCGGCGCTGTTGATCAGGTAGCGGTTCACGAAGGAGCCCGAGGGGAGGCGGATGGTCTTCACCCCGTTCACCTCGATCGTGGGGCTCTCCCCCTCGACCCGCGTGGTCTTCTCGTACTGCTGGCCGTGCTCCAGGTGCAGGTTGGCCAGCCGCACCGCGTGGTCGCAGAAGACCAGCCCCCCCGGGCCCGCCTCACCCGCCGGAGCCGCGCCCAGCATCATGCGCAGCGCCTGCCGCACCAGCGGCCAGTGCAGCTCCACGTCGTGGTTCCCCTTCACCACCAGCAGGCGGCCGCCCGCGCGCAGCCACTCCCGCAGCGCGGCGAAGAACTCCTGGTGACCCCACTCGATCTGGCCCAGCTTCCAGATGCACTTGAAGTCCTCGGTGCCCAGCCCGTAGCGGCGCTCCTTCCTGTCGATGGAGGCCGCGAGCTCCCGCTCGCTCATCTGCACCCCGAGCCCGGCCAGCGCGCCGCGCCACGCCGTGATCTCGGCGGCGGAGCGCGGCGTGGCGACCACGCGCAGGAAGTCGAAGGTGTCGCCGTTCAGCACCAGCAGGGCGCCGGCGGCCGCCTCGGCGCGGTGGTACAGCAGAAAGCGGTGGAAGGGCTCGTCGGCGAAGAAGTTCTCGGTGCGGTCGAAGCGGCCCGTGACGGGATCGCGGCCGGCCGCCAGGTGCAGGTCGCTCACCACCAGCACGGTGCGCGGCGGGTCGTCGGCCAGGGCGGCCAGCGCGGCGACGTCCGCGTCCAGCGCGGGGGGAGGAGTCACGGAAGGCGGAGGGTCCATCGGAGGAATCTGCGGCCGGACGGACGGAATCGCGCGGAGCGGTGGGGAGCCTCGGAAGCGGAGAGACGCGGCTTCCCCGCTCCCTCCTCGCCCACGGTGCAGACGAAGCGGCACCTCTCCCGCGCGGCCGCGGGAGAGGCTTCGTTCACACCGCCTGGTGGACGCGCGCTCCGCCGGCGTGGTGGGGCACGGCGCCGTTGCCGTTGGCGGCGGCACCGTTGCCCATCGCGGCGAACATCCGCCGCACCCGGTCGAAGCCGTCGAGGATGCGCTCCACGTGCTCGCGGGTGTGCGTGGCCATCAGCGACACCCGCAGCCGGCACTCGCCGGGGGGCACGGCCGGCGGGGTGACCGGGTTGGTGAAGACGCCCACCTCGAAGAGCGCCTTCCAGAAGGCGAAGGTCTCCAGCATCTCGCCGATCACCACCGGGATCACCGGCGTCTCGCTGCGCCCCACGTCGAAGCCCATGGCCACCAGCCCCGCGCGCGTCTCGCGGGTGTTGCGCCAGAGCGCCTCGCGCCGCTCCGGCTCGGCCTCCATCACCTCCAGCGCGGCCAGCACCGTCGCAACCGACGAGGGCGGCATGCTGGCGGAGAAGATGAAGGGGCGCGCGTGGTGGCGCAGGAAGTGGAGCACCGATTCGGGGCCGGCCACCATCCCCCCGATGGAGGCGAAGGACTTGGAGAAGGTGGCCACGGTGATCGAGACCTTCCCCTCCATCCCGAAGTGCTGCGCGGTGCCGCCGCCGCGCGCGCCCAGCACCCCCAGCGCGTGCGCGTCGTCCACCAGCAGGTCGGCGCCGTGGCGCTCCGCCGCCGCCGCCAGCCCCGGGAGGTCGGCGATGTCGCCCTCCATGCTGAACACGCCGTCGGTGGCGATGAGCTTGGGGGCATCGGCCGGGGCGTTGGCGAGCTGCCGGTCGAGGGTGGCGAGGTCGGCGTGCGGGTAGCGGTGCACGGACGCGCCGGAGAGCCCGCCGCCGTCCACCAGGGAGGCGTGGTTCAGCCGGTCCATGTAGAGGTGGTCGCCGCGCCTGAGCAGGGTGGAGACCACGGAGAGGTTGGCCTGGTAGCCGGTGCTGTGCACCAGCGCCGCCTCGGTCCCCACCAGCCGGGCCAGGCGGTCTTCCAGCTCCACGTGCAGGTCCAGCGTGCCGTTCAGCAGCGGGCTCCCGGTGCACCCCGAGCCGTAGCGCGCCAGCGCCTGGCGCGCCCGCTCCAGCACCAGGGGGTGGTGGGTGAGCCCCAGGTAGTTGTTGGAGCCCGCCATCACCTTGCGCTCGCCCCGGATCACCACCTCGGCGTCGTCGGAGCGCTCGATGGGCTGGAAGTAGGGGTACAGCCCCGCCGCCTGGCACTCGCGCGCCGCCGTGTAGGCGGCGCACCTCTCCATCACGCGCATCGGCTCCCTCGGGCTCGGCTGCGGGGGTGGGCGCTACACGCCGTAGTGCTTGCGCATCAGGGACTCGTACACCGAAAACGGGAGCACCCCGCGGATGAGCGGCGCCAGCCGCTGCATCGCCGGGCCCACGGTGTAGCGCAGGTCGGGGGCGCTCGCGTGCACCGCGCGCGACACCACCTTCGCCACCGGGGCCGGGTCCACCCCCGCCATCTCCTCGCTCTCCACCACCCCCATCGCCTCGGCGAAGGCCGCGCGGTAGGGCGAGTGCTCGCAGAGCGCGGCCGCCGTGCGCCGCCGGTTGGCGGTGAACTGCGTGCGCGTGTCGCCCGGCTCCACCAGCACCACGTGGATGCCGAAGGGGCGCACCTCCATCC
>Ga0070685_10000569_pt1 | contig 20681 bp, 14 predicted proteins | sample KBSS13LmetaG_FD_65651 | JGI IMG/M metagenome (GOLD analysis project Ga0070685, IMG submission 65651) | Switchgrass rhizosphere microbial communities from Kellogg Biological Station, Michigan, USA - KBS S1-3L metaG | ecosystem: Host-associated > Plants > Roots > Rhizosphere ...
TTCAAGACGCGGCTGATCGAGCTGGCCAGCGAGATCAACAGCGAGATGCCGGCCTTCGTGGTGCGCAAGGTGGCCGACTCGCTGAACGACGTGAGCAAGCCGCTGCGCGGGAGCCGGGTGCTGCTGCTGGGGGTGGCGTACAAGCGCGACATCGACGACCTGCGCGAGAGCCCGGCGCTGGAGATCATCCGCATCCTGCAGGAGAAGGGGGCGAAGGTCTCGTTCCACGACCCCTGGTGCCCGGTGATCGACGACGACGGCCACACCCCCATCCAGGGGCTCCCCCTGCGCAGCGTGGCGCTCACCGACCAGGTGCTGAAGGAGAGCGACTGCGTGGTGGTGGTCACCGACCACACCGGGGTCGACTACGCGCGGGTGTCGGAGCTGGCGCGGCTGGTGGTGGACACGCGGGGGGTGATGCGCACCCCCGAGGAGCACGTCGTGGGACTCTCGCGCCGCCGCCGCCGCACCGACGCGGCGCCGCGGCTGGTGGCGGCGCGCGTGGCCTGAGCGGCGGCGGCGGCGAAGCGGGGCCCGGAAAACAGCATCTCACGCAGAGACGCGGAGGCACGGAGAGAACCGCCAGACTCTCTCTGCGGCTCCGCGTCTCTCTGCGTGAGCGATCTTTTTCAACCGTGAAGGCGAACCAATGGTTGCGCTGCTGGACCTGAAGCGGCAGTTCGAGGCGGTGGAGGCCGACGTCCGCCTGCAGATCGACCGGGTGCTGCGCGAGCAGAGCTTCATCCTGGGCCCGGTGGTGGAGGAGTTCGAGGCCGCCGTGGCCGCGTACGTGGGCGTGGGCCACGCGGTCGGCGTGGCCTCGGGGACCGACGCGCTCCTGCTGGCGCTCAAGGCGCTCGACCTGGCGCCGGACGACGAGGTGGTGACCTCGCCCTTCACCTTCTTCGCCACCGCGGGGACCATCCACAACGCCGGCGGGCGCACCGTGTTCGCCGACATCGACCCCGACACCTTCAACCTGGCTCCCGCCGCGCTCGAGGCAGTGATGGGGCCGCGCACCCGCGCGGTGGTCCCCGTGCACCTCTTCGGGCTGATGGCCGAGATGGAGCGGGTGCTGGAGATCGCGCACGCCCGCGGCGCCTTCGTGCTGGAAGACGCGGCGCAGGCGATCGGGGCGCGGCAGCGCATCGGCGGCGAGTGGAGGGCCGCGGGGCGGCTGGGCGGGGCCACCGCGCTCTCCTTCTTCCCCTCCAAGAACCTGGGCGGCTACGGCGACGGGGGGATGGTGGTGACGGACGACGCCGCCTTCGCCGCGCGCATCCGCCGGCTGCGCACGCACGGCGGGGTGAAGATGTACCACCACGACGAGGTGGGGCTGAACTCTCGCCTGGACGCGCTGCAGGCGGCCGTGCTGCTGGCGAAGCTCCCGTATCTGGACCGCTGGAGCGCCGCGCGCCGGGCCAACGCCGCCTGGTACCACGCGCGCTTCGAGGCGCTGGAGGCGGCGGGGCACCTCCGCCGCCCGCGCGTGCCGGAGGGGAGCGAGTCCGCCTGGAACCAGTACACGCTGCGCGTGCGGGAGCGCGACCGGCTGCGCGAGCGGCTGGCGGGGGAGGGGATCGGCTCCGCCGTCTACTATCCAGTGCCGCTGCACCTGCAGCCCTGCTTCGCCTACCTGGGGTACGGGCCGGGCGACTTCCCCGAGAGCGAGCGGGCGGCGCGCGAGGTCCTCTCCATCCCCGTGCACCCCGACCTCACCGAAGACGAGCGGGAGCAGGTGGCGGCGGCGGTGGAGCGCTTCTACGCGGGGGGGCGGCCGTGAGCGCCACGCGCGCGCCGGCCACGGTGCAGGGGCGGAAGATCCGCTTCGCGGTGGTGGGGTGCGGCCGCATCTCGGAGAAGCACTTCGAGGCGATCCGGCAGCACGCCGGGACGGCCGAGCTGGTGGCGGTGTGCGACTGCGACCCGGGCGCGCTGAACGCGGCGGCGGCGGCCACCGGCGTGGCGGCGTACGCGTCCCTCGCCGAGCTGCTGGAGGGCTCCGACGCCGACGCGGTGGTGCTGGCCACCCCCAGCGGGATGCACGCCGAGCAGGGGATCCAGGTGGCGCAGGCCGGGCGGCACGTGGTGACGGAGAAGCCGATGGCCACCCGCTGGAAGGACGGGAAGCGGCTGGTGCAGGCGTGCGACCAGGCGGGGGTGCGGCTCTTCGTGGTGAAGCAGAACCGGCTGAACGCCACCATCCAGCTCCTGAAGCGCGCGGTGGACCGGCACCGCTTCGGGCGCATCTACATGGTGAACGTGAACGTGTTCTGGAACCGGCCGCAGGGGTACTACGACAGCGCGCGCTGGCGGGGCACCTGGGAGTTCGACGGCGGCGCGCTGATGAACCAGGCCAGCCACTACGTGGACCTGCTGGACTGGCTGATCGGGCCGGTGGAGAGCGTGCAGGCCTTCACCGCCACGCTGGCCCGCAACATCCAGGTGGAAGACACCGGGGTGGTGAACGTGCGCTGGCGCTCCGGGGCGCTGGGGTCGATGAACGTGACCATGCTCACCTACCCCAAGAACCTGGAGGGGTCGATCACCGTGATCGGCGAGAAGGGAACGGTGCGCATCGGCGGGGTGGCCATCAACGAGGTGGAGCACTGGGAGTTCGCCGAGCCCGACCCCGACGACGCGCGGGTGCGCGAGGCGAGCTACGAGACCACCTCGGTGTACGGCCACGGCCACCCCCGCTACTACGAGAACGTGATCGCCACGCTGCGCGGCGAGGCCGCGCCCGAGACCGACGGGCGCGAGGGGCTGCGCTCGCTCGAGCTGCTGATCGGCATCTACCTCTCCGCGCGCGACGGGCGCACGGTCTCGCTCCCCCTGGACTACTGAGCGCCATGGCCACGGGCGAGGCGAAGGAGTACTTCGCGCACGAGTCGGCGGTGGTGGACGAGGGCGCCCAGGTCGGCGCGGGGACCAGGGTGTGGCACTTCTCCCACGTCTCGGCGGGGGCGGTGATCGGCGAGGGGTGCACGCTGGGGCAGAACGTGTTCGTGGCCTCGCGCGTCACCATCGGCCGCGGGGTGAAGATCCAGAACAACGTGTCGCTCTACGAGGGGGTGGTGCTGGAGGACTACGCCTTCTGCGGCCCCAGCATGGTGTTCACCAACGTGCGCACTCCGCGCTCGGCCTTCCCCCGCAACACCAGCGCCGACTACGCCGAGACGCGGGTGAAGCGCGGCGCCAGCATCGGCGCGAACGCCACCATCGTCTGCGGCACCACCCTGGGCGAGTGGTCGTTCGTGGCGGCCGGCGCCGTGGTCACCCGCGACGTGCCCGCGTACGCGCTGATGGCGGGGGTGCCGGCGCGGCGCATCGGCTGGGCGTGCGAGTGCGGCGCCACGCTGCGCGTGCAGGACGGCCGCGCGGCGTGCGGCGACTGCGGGCGCCGCTACGCGGAGGAGGAGGGCGCGCTCCGCCGCGACCGCGCCGCCGAGGGCGAGGTGCGGCCGTCGCTGCTGGACTGAAAGCGCCTCACGCAGAGACCCGGAGACACGGAGAGAACCACGCAGTTCTCTCCGTGTCTCCGTGTCTCTGTGTGAGGTACGACGTAGCCTAAATCCCTCGTGCCAGTCAACTTGACACCTGCCGGGGAGCGGGCGTATTCTCCCGCCCTTCCTGCGCCGGTGCGCGGGAGGACGCGGCGGGCGTCCGGCAACCATCCACCGACCTACCCCTCTGATGTGCGGCATCGCGGCGATCCTGGGTACGGTCCCGGGCGGAGTCCTGGAACCGATCCGGGCGATGGGCGCGTGCGTGCGCCACCGCGGCCCGGACGACGAGGGGTACGCGCTCTTCGCCGCGGGGCGCGCGCCCGTGCTGCTGGGCGGGCCCGACACGCCCCCCTCCAGCTACGCCGCCGGCCTCCCCTGGTCGCCGCGCCCCGACGCGGAGGCGGAGATCGCCGCGGATGCCACGGTGGCGCTGGGGCACCGCCGCCTCTCCATCGTCGACGTCTCCCCCGCCGGGCACTGTCCGCTCTCCTACCGCGGCCGCTACTGGATCACCTACAACGGCGAGGTCTACAACTACCGGGAGCTGCGCGCCGAGCTCGAGGGGCTGGGGCACCGCTTCCTGAGCCACACCGACACCGAGGTGGTGCTTGCGGCCTTCGACCAGTGGGGCCCCGCCGCGCTCTCGCGGATGAACGGGATGTGGGCCCTCGCCATCGCCGACCGCGAGCGGCAAACGCTCTTCGTGGCCCGCGACCGCTGGGGGATCAAGCCGCTCTACTACTGGGTGTCGCCCGCCGGCTTCACGGCCTTCGCCTCGGAGATCAAGCAGTTCACCGTGCTCCCCGGCTGGAGCGCGCGGATGAACGGCCAGCGGGTGTACGACTTCCTCAACTGGCGCGTCACCGACCACACCGCCGAGACCCTCTTCGCCGGCGTGCGCCAGCTCCGCGGCGGCGAGTACGTGGAGCTCCCCTGGCCGGCGCCGGGGGCGGCCTCGTCCATGGCGGGCGCGCCGCTGCCGGCCACCCGCTGGTACCAGCTCCGCCCCGCGCCCTTCTCCGGGAGCTTCGACGACGCGGCGGCGCGCTTCCGCGAGCTCCTCACCGACTCGGTGCGGCTCAGGCTGCGCGCCGACGTGCCGGTGGGCTCCTGCCTCTCGGGCGGGCTCGACTCCTCCTCCATCGTCTGCGCCATGGACCGGCTGCTGCGCGACGGGGGCGGCCAGTCGGTGCAGAAGACCTTCTCGGCCTACAGCGACGACCCGCGCTTCGACGAGCGCGCCTGGGTGGAGGAGGTGGTGCGGCACACGGCGGTGGAGCCCCACCACGTGACCCCGCAGATGGACGGGGCCTTCGACTCGCTCCCGTGTGTGGCCTGGCACCAGGACGAGCCCTTTTCCTCCACCAGCATCTACGCGCAGTGGAACGTCTTCCGCATCGCGCGCGAGAACGGGGTGATCGTGATGCTCGACGGCCAGGGCGCCGACGAGCAGCTCGCCGGCTACCCCGCCTTCTTCGCGCCGCGGCTGGCGGAGCTGGTGAAGGCGGGGCGGCTCCCCACTCTCTGGAGCGAGGTGGGCGCGCTGCAGCGCCTGCACGGCCGCTCCCCCGCGTCGTCGGCCGCGCAGCTCCTGAACCTCCTTCTCCCCGCCCCCGCCGCGCGGCTGGCGCGCCGCTTCGCCGCGCGCACGCACCTCGCCCCCGGCTGGCTGGACCTGGGGGTGCTGGGCGCGGAGCCCGGCGACCCCTTCGCGCAGCAGGGCGCGCGCGCGGGGAGCGTGGAGGCGCTCTCGGTCGCGCAGCTCACGGCCACCAACCTCCAGATGCTGCTGCACTGGGAAGACCGCGACTCGATGGCGCACTCGGTGGAGAGCCGCGTCCCCTTCCTGGACTACCGGCTGGTGGAGTTCGTCCTGGGGCTCCCCACCGCGCACAAGGTCTCGGGCGGGGTGACCAAGCGGGTGCTGCGCGAGGGGATGCGCGGGGTGCTTCCCGAGCGCGTGCGCACGCGCATGGACAAGATGGGCTTCGTGACCGCCGAGGAGGCGTGGACGAAGGAGGGCTCCCCGGAGCGCTTCCGCCGCGCCGCGCGCGAGGCGGTCGAGGCCTCCGCCGGCGTGCTCCGCCCCTCGGCGCTGGAGAAGGTGGAGCGCATCATCCGCGGCGACGAGCCCTTCGAGTCGTTCGCCTGGCGGCTGATCTCCTTCGGCGCCTGGGCGCGGCGCTTCGCGGTGGCGCCGTGAAGGTGCTCACCGTGGTGGGCGCGCGCCGGAGCTCCCGGCGGCCGCCGCGGCCAACCGGGAGGTGACGGCCGTGCGCCCTCCGCGCGGAGATCCTTCCGCCCGCCTGGTCCTGGTGGGACCGCTGCCGCCGCCGCTCTTCGGCCAGTCGGTGGCGTTCCGCATGCTGGTGGACGAGGTGGCGCGCCTGGGCATTCCCCACCACGTGATCGACCTCACCCAGGGGGAGGGCTCGGCGAAGCAGGCGGGCGTGCTGACGATCCACCGGGTCGCCGACTACACGTCCATCCTCCGCCGCTTCGCGGCCGCGGCGGCGGGGCGGCGGGGCACGGTGTACCTGACCATCGCCCAGTCGCGCGCGGGGTTCCTGCGCGACTGGGTGATGATCCGCTACGCCCGGCTCTTCGGCCATCGGGTGGTGCTGCACCTGCACGGCGGCAACTACGACCACTTCTACGCCGCGCAGCCGGCGTGGATGCGGGCCCTGGTGCGGACCACGCTCCGGCGCGCGGACCGCATCCTGGTGCTGGGCGAGCGGCTGCGCGCCATGTTCGACTTCGAGCCCGCGGTCGCGGAGCGCGTGCACGTGGTCGCCAACGGCGTCCCCGACGAGGGGGAGCCGGCGGGCGCGCCCCGCGCCCTCCCCGCGCCCGGCGAAGGGCCGGTGCGCCTGCTCTACCTCTCCAACCTGATCGAGAGCAAGGGGTGGATCACGGTGCTCGAGGCGGTGCGGCTGCTGCGCGACCGCCTGGGGGACCGGGTGCGCTGCGACTTCCACGGGACCTTCTACACCAGCGCCGACGACGTGCGGATCACCGGGGCCGAGCAGGCGAGGGAGCTCTTCGAGCGGCTGGTGGCCGAGTACGGGCTGGAGGGAGTGGCGCGCTACGGCGGCGTGGCCACAGGCGACGAGAAGCGCCGCGCGCTGGAGGAGGCGCACTTCTTCCTCCTCCCCACCCGCTACCACAACGAGGGGCAGCCGGTGTCGATCATCGAGGCCATGGCCCGCGGCAACGTGGTGATCTCGACCGACTACCGCGCCATCCCCGACCTGGTGGACGACGGCGTCAGCGGCGTGCTGGTGCCCTGCGACGCGCCCGAGGCGATCGCCGACGCGGTGGAGGCGCTGGTGCGCGACCCCGCCCGGTACGCGCGGATGAGCCGCGCGGCGGTGGACCGCTTCCGCGCGCGCTTCACCTGCCGCAGCCACCTGGACACCCTGCTCCCGCACCTGCTGGCGGCCACGGACCACACGGGATCGGAGGCGTCGCCCGGGGCCCGGACGGCGTCCCAGGCGATCTGAACGGCCGTTTCACGCAGAGCCGCAGAGGGAAAAAGAGAGAACGGCCCAAGCTCTTTCGACGTTTTCTCCGTTCCTCCGCGGCTCCGCGTGAAATGCGGTTACGGAGCTCGATCGATCATCGAAAGCGGAGGGGGTGATGATCCGACGCAACGCTCTCAAGGTGGGGATCGAGTCGCTGCTGGCGCTGCTGCCGCTGCGCGTGCCGGCCGCGCCTCAGGCCGCCGGGGGCGGGGTGATCAACGTTCGCGACTTCGGCGCCCTGGGTGACGGCGCCGACGACGACTACCCGGCGATCGCGCGGGCGCTGGCCGCGGCGCGCAAGGTGGGACCCCTCGGCTCGGGGGTGCGGGGCTCCATCGTCTTCTTCCCCCCCGGGGTCTACCGGGTGTCGCGGCCGCTGGACTGCACGCTGGGGCAGTTCAACCTGGTCGGCTCCGGCGCGTACCAGACGGTGCTGCGCGGCGCCACGCGCGGCAGCGGCGACGCCGTGATCGACTTCACCGGCGCCGCCTTCTCGTCGGTCCGCGGCATGCTGATCGACGTGGTGACGGATGCCGGGGGAATGCCCACCCCGCGCTCGTCCACCGTGGGCATCCTCGTCGCGCGTGCGCGGGGCGGGGGGTCCGTGACCGCGGTCAACCTCTCCGACGTGGTGGTTCGGCTGAAGTCCGACCCGGCCGCGAACGGCGGGAAGGGCACCGTCGCCCTCTACAACTTCGCCGCGGAAGAGGCGAACTACCACAACGTGTGGCTCCGCGGCGACAGCGCGCTGGTCGTCGCCTCCGACAACGAGCCGGCGCACTGGGGCTACGGGTTGTCGTCGAATTACGCCGAGATCCTGCGGGGGAGCGCGTCGATGACGGCGGTCAGCGTCACGGGGCATTCCACCCTCGTGGGGCTCGCCGGGCCGGCGCTGCGCCTGAACGGCGGCGCCGCGCTGCAGGTCGACGCCTTCCTGGGCACGGAGGCGGCCTCGCCGCCCAACGGCGAGTTCCCCCACGTGCGCGTGTACCCGTACGCGATCCACTGCCAGGGGATGTGGGTAGACTTCCGCCACTCGGGGAGCATGGAGGGCTACCCCGGGCTGCTGCACGTGGAGGGCGGGCCGATGATCGGCCTGCGGCTCTACACCTACATGGCGCGCTCCGGCACCGTCCCCGCCATCCGGCTGAGCGGCACCGCCACGCTCGTGGGGAGCGACCTGGACGTCACCCCGAGCGCCGCCGCGCGCGAGACGGTGAGCTACCTGGTGGACGACGACTACGACCCGGCGCGCAACCCGCGCGCGCCGGCCAAGCTGGTGCAGGGGTGCCACATCAAGCTGCGGAACCAGCAGCTGCGGCTCCGTTCGCCCGGGTCGGCGATCCTGGGCAACGTCATCCAGTCGGACGAACCGCTGGCGGTGGCGCGGACCCGAGTGTCGGCGCCCGGCCAGGTCGCGGGGAACGTGATCACCGCCCGCGACGGGGTGGAGGCCAACGGCGTGAGCCTGGCCCGGAGCGGGGGATGGGGCCTCCCGACGGGGCGGGCCGACCGCCGCCCGTTCGACACGTCGACGGCGACCACCGAGCAGCTGGCGGAACGGCTGAAGGCGCTGATCGACGACCTCGCCGCGAAGGGGCTGCTGGGCGCCTGACCGGCGCGACCCCACCCGGGGCGCGACGCCCTCCCAGACGGGGTCAGGAAAGTGCTAACTGCCTCGCGCGAGGCAACTTGACACTCGCCGGGAGCGGGTCTATTCTCCCGACCTTCCGGCGTCCGCACGCGCGCCGGGGAGACGGCAGACACCCATCGTACCGATTGCCGAGGACCGTTCTGGATTCCGATATCGAGGAAAAGGGCCTCACACGGAGCCAACGGAGTCAACGGAACCCAACTCCGTTGGCTCCGTTGACTCCGTGTGAGATTTCATCTCGGTACCTGATTCTGAACGAAGCCATGCGACGACGGATCACCCTCGCACGTGCGGTATCGCGGTTGACGAGCACGCGCCCATGCTGAAGTACGTCCGGCAGCTCGCCGGCGAGAGCCTCGTCTACGGCGTCGCGGGCGTGCTCTCGCGCATGCTGGTGATCTTCCTGGTGCCGCTGTACACGCGCGCCTTCTCGCCCAGCGAATACGGCCAGATGGGGCTGGTGGCCACGGGGGTCCTGGCCGTCACGATGTTCTCCTACCTGGCGCTCGACGCCGCGGCGCACCGCTGGTTCTGGGAGAGCGACGACGAGCCCGGCCGGAAGGCCACCATCGCGTCGTGGGCGTGGTGCCACCTGGGCGTGTCCCTGGGCTTCACCACGCTGATCACGGCGGGCGCCGGGTGGCTGGCGAGGGTGCTCCCCGGCCTGGAGGGAGCGCGCGGGTACATGGTGCTGGCGGCATGGTCGCTCCCCTTCAACGTGCTGGTGGCGGTGGCCACCAACTGGCTCCGGATGCAGCGCCGCGCGTGGGCCACCATCGGGCTCACGCTGGGGACCACGCTGACCACGCTGGTGCTCACCATGTGGCTGGTGGCCGGGCTGCGGCACGGCGTGCGGGGGGTGTTCGAGGCGCAGCTCGCCTCGGCGGTGGTGGGGTGCGTGATCGGTACGGTGCTGCTGGGCGACTGGGTGCACCCGCGCTGGTTCCGCGGCCGCCGGCTGGGCGAGATGCTGCGCTTCGCCTACCCGATGATCCCCGCCTCGGTGGCGTTCTGGTCGGTGAGCATGATGGACCGCTGGTTCGTGCAGCGCTTCACCGACGCCGCGCAGGTGGGGCTGTACCAGGTCGGCTTCACCCTGTCGGCGGTGGTGGCGCTGGCGACCACCGCCTTCCAGCAGGCCTGGGGCCCCTTCTCCCTCTCCATCCACCGCGAGGCCGACGCCCGGCGCCTGTACGCGCTGGTCCTGCTGCTCTACCTCTGGGTGGCGTGCCTGTTCGCCACGGTCGTGTCGGTGCTCGCCCCCGAGGTGCTGCGCCTGTTCACCACGCCGGCGTACTACGGCGCCGCCACGGTGGTGCCGTGGCTCTCCTTCAGCTTCGTGATGCTGGGGCTCCAGCAGGTCGCGGGGATCGGCCCCGGGATCGCCCGGCAGACGGCGCCGCTGGGGATCGGGGTCACGCTGGCGGCGCTGGCCAACGTGGCGCTGGGGCTGGTGCTCACGCCGCGGCTGGGACGCGAGGGGGCGGCCATCGCCACCCTGGTGGCGCAGGCCATCGTCCCCCTGTACCTCTTCCGCGCCTCGCAGCGGATGTACCCGATCCCCTACCGCTTCGGCCTGGCCACCGCCATCGTCGCCGCGTCGGCGCTGGTGACGGTGGCGGCCCTGGCCTGGCATCCCGCGTCGCTCTGGCTGGCGCTGGTGTGGAAGGGGGCGCTCCTCTGCCTGCTGGCCCTCCTGCCGCTGCTGCTGGGGATCGTGCGTCCGGCGCAGCTCGCCTCCGCCGCCCGGCGGCGGTCCGCACCGGCGTCGCCTCTCCCCGAGCCGATGCGCACGGATTGACGCCGGGCGCCGGGAGGCCGGCCCTTCCCGCACGACGTGGGTTCGGAACGACGGTGCCGCCGAAACAACGGTGCTGCGGCGACTCAGGATGACATTGGTTTGGCGGCGGTCAACGGAGTCAACGGAGAAACATCAACTCCGCTGACTCCGTTGACTCCGTGTAAGACCCAATCTCGATTACGGGCAGTACTGCGGATACTGGGTGCAGGCGCAGACGGTACAGTACCAGTTGTTCGTGTACGGGCACACCTGTGGATGCGTACAGGGCAGGGCCTGGCCCTCCACCGTGCCGCGCTCCTCCGGCGGCGTGCCGACCTCGAATCCCTCGACCGCGAGCTCGTCCAGCTTCAGCTGCAGCTTCTTCATGAGTGGGCCCCCCGTGTGAGAAGTGCCGCCGAACGACGGCGGCCAGGTTCACGAGCGGGGCGGCAGGCTGCATAATTCAGGCCGGAAAGGGTAGTGATAGATGGGCGAGGGCGTGGGCTTCCTCCCGGCGGGCTACTGCGTCATCAGGGGGATATCGAGCGTTCCTACCCTCTGTGCGTCTGCGCGGCCTTCGTGGATACGGGGAATGATTGCCCCAGCTATCGATGCCCAGGACATGCAAGACGACCAGACTCACCTCGTGATTCCCTGATCGATCGGTTGAGACAGTTGGCCCCTCCGTGATGGCGGCAGGCCGAGGGGGTCTCTCCTGAGAAAATTTCGATACTCAGCGCGAGCGCCACCTTCAGCCACTCGTCGACGGGACCGATGCGAGCGCGCAGGAGACCTGCTCCCAAGAATCTGCGCTGCACCATATTTGTGGATTCGGGATAAATGCTTTGCGGCAGACAACTTGACACGCAGCGGGCGGCGGCGGTATTCTCCGCGCCCGCCGGGCCGCTGCGGTCGAGCGGCATCCGCGTCGATCCTGGGGTACGGCCCGGGCGGGCTCCGCCCGATCCGGGGCACGGGCGCGTCGATTGCGTAGACTCCACGCGCGGTGAACGTCTGCCGCCCAGGCGGACCACAACGGAAATGCCCGAGAGCATGAATCTTCATCAGATCAACGAGGGGTCCGCGCGCGGCGCGGGCGGAGTGGTGAGCGACCCGGCCGCGGCCACCGCGCTGAAGAGCGCCGTGCGCGATTTCTGGGAGCAGGGCTCGTGCGGCGAGGTGTACGCCGAGGGGGCGTCGGCGCGCGAGCGCTTCGAGGCGCAGGCGAAGGCACGCTACGAGATGGAGGGGTTCATCTTCCCCTTCGCGCGCTTCCAGGAGGGGGCGGGGAAGGACGTGCTGGAGATCGGGGTGGGGATGGGGGCGGACCACGTGGAGTGGGCCAAGTCGCGGCCCCGCAGCCTCAACGGGGTGGACCTCACGCAGCGCGCGGTGGACCACACCCGCCGCCGGGTGGAGCTGTACGGGCTCGACTCGACGGTGCAGACCGCCGACGCCGAGCACCTCCCCTTCGCCGACGAGTCCTTCGACATCGTCTACTCGTGGGGCGTGCTGCACTGCACCCCCGACACCCCGCGGGCGATCCGCGAGGTGTGGCGCGTGCTGCGGCCGGGCGGCTCGGCGCGGATCATGGTCTACCACCGCCACGCGCTGGTGGGCTACATGCTCTGGGCGCGCTACGCGCTGCTGAAGGGGAAGCTCGGGCGGAGCCTGGACGAGGTGTACGGGGAGTACCTGGAGAGCCCCGGGACCAAGGTCTACAACGAAGAAGAGGCGCGCGGCCTGTTCAAGGACTTCTCCCGCGTGACCACCTCGATCGAGCTCTCCAACGGCGACCTGCTGGAGGGCGAGGCCGGGCAGCGCCACCACGGTGCGCTGCTGTCGCTCGGCCGGCGCATCTGGCCGCGCGGCCTGGTCCGCAAGCTCTTCCCCAGGCGCGGGCTCTTCCTCATGATCGACGCGGTGAAGTAGGTGCGGGACCCGCGGGGCGCGGCGCCGGACCGCCGCTCCCCGTGGGACCGCCCCCTCCTCCCTGCTGCGGACGCCCGGTGGCCATCGGCATGCTGAAGCTCTTCTTCCCCGCACCCCGTGCCGCGTTGGCCGGGGTGCCGCACCATGCCCCGGCGGCGGCCGGCGGGGCGGGCTGACCCATGTGCGGGATCGCGGGGTTCCAGGGGGGCTTCTCGGCCGGGCTGCTGGAGCGCATGACCGCCGCGGTCGCGCACCGCGGGCCCGACGGCTGCGGCACCCTGCTGCTGGAGGGAGAGGGCGGCGCCGCGCCCACCGGGCTCGGCCACCGGCGCCTCTCCATCATCGACCTCTCCGCGCAGGGGCGGCAGCCGATGGCCGCGCCCTGCCCGGCGTGCGGGAGCGCGGGGCACGCCGACCTGGCGCTCACCTACAACGGCGAGGTCTACAACTTCGCCGAGCTGCGCGCGGGGCTGCGGGCGCGGGGGCACGTCTTCCACAGCGGCACCGACAGCGAGGTGCTCCTGCACCTCTACGCCGAGGCCGGGCTGGCGATGCCCGAGCGGCTGAACGGGATCTTCGCCTTCGCGCTCCGCGACGGGCGCGCCGCCGGCCGCCCCGAAGGCGTGGAGCGCGGCGACGTGCTGCTGGTGCGCGACCAGCTGGGGATCAAGCCCCTCTACGTGGCCGAGACGCCGCGCGGGGTGCTCTTCGCCTCGGAGCTCAAGGCGCTGCTGCAGTGCCGCGACCTCCCCAGGCGCGTCGACCCCGAGGCCGTCTACCAGACGCTCGCCTACCTCTGGACCCCCGCGCCGCGCACCGCGCTGGCCGGGGTGCGCAAGCCGCCCCCGGGCACGGCGCTGCTGCTGCGCGGCGGGCGCGTGGCCCGCGAGTGGCGCTACTACCGCCTCCCCTACGGGCAGGAGCCGCTCCGGGGCTCGCGCGCCGAGGTGGCCGCCGAGCTGCGCGAGCGGCTGGGAACCGCGGTGCGGCGGCAGCTGGTGGCCGACGTGCCGGTGGGCGCCTTCCTCTCCGGCGGGCTCGACTCCAGCGCCGTGGTGGCGATGATGAAGCGGGCGCACCCCGAGGCGCGCCCGCAGTGCTACTCCATCGGCTTCCGCGGCGGGGTGGAGATGGAGGGCGCCGCCCCCGACCTGCCGTACGCGCGGCGGGTGGCGGCGCACCTGGGGGTGGAGCTGCACGAACTGGAGATCGGCCCCGACGCCATCGGCGACCTGGAGCGGATGCTCTGGCACCTCGACGAGCCGCAGGCCGACCCCGCCCCCATCAACGCCCTGCGCATCTGCGAGCGGGCGCGCGAGGAGGGGATGAAGGTGCTCCTCTCCGGCGCCGGCGGCGACGACCTCTTCTCCGGCTACCGGCGCCACCATGCGCTGCGGATGGAGCGCGCCTGGGGATGGCTCCCGGCGCTGGCCCGGCGCGGGCTGGCGGCGCCGGCCCGGGCGCTGCGCGCGGGGCGCAACGGCGGGTGGATGGACCGCGTCGCCTTCCGCCGCGCCGCCAAGGCCTTCGCCCACGCCGACCTGCCGGCCGACGAGCGGGCGGTGGCGTACTTCTGGTGGAACGACGTGGAGCTGCGCCGCGCCCTCCTGGCCCCGGGCCCGCGCGCGGCGGTGGAGGGCCGCACCGGCGCCGAGCCGCTGCTGGCCTCGCTCGCCGAGATCGACGACGAGCGCGACCCGCTCAACCGCATGCTCTTCCTGGAGACGCGGCACTTCCTGGCCGACCACAACCTGAACTACACCGACAAGATGGGGATGGCGAGCGGCGTGGAGGTGCGGGTGCCGCTGCTGGACCTGGAGCTGGTGGACTTCGCCGCGCGCGTCCCCTCGCGCTACAAGCAGCGCGGGCGCGAGGGAAAGGCGGTGTTCAAGGAGGCGATGGAGCCTCTCCTCCCCCGCGACGTCATCTACCGCCCCAAGACGGGCTTCGGCGCGCCGCTGCGGCAGTGGCTGCGCGGCGAGCTGCGCGAGGTGGTGGAGGAGACGCTCTCGCCCCGGTCGCTCGCCGCGCGCGGGCTCTTCGACCCCCCGGCGGTGCGGCGGCTGGTGGAGCTGGAGCGCGCGGGGAAGGTGGAGGGGGCCTACACCGTGTTCGCGCTGATGTGCGTGGAGCTCTGGTGCCGGATGTTCGTCGACGCGCCCCCGCCCCCGGTCGAGGCCCCGCCCGCGGCGCAGGCCGCGGCCGTGCAGGGAGCGGCGGGATGACGGGGGATGGGGCGGGGGCGCTGAAGAGCGCGGTGGGCGACTTCTGGGAGCAGGCCTCGTGCGGCGAGGTGTACGCCGAGGGCGATTCGGAGCGCGAGCGCTTCGAGGCGCAGGCGCGGAGCCGCTACGCGATGGAGCCCTTCATCTTCTCCTTCGCGCGCTTCGCCGAGGGGGCGGGGAAGGACGTGCTGGAGATCGGGGTGGGGATGGGGGCCGACCACGTGGAGTGGGCCAAGGCCGGCCCCCGCTCGCTCGCCGGGGTGGACCTCACCCGGCGCGCGGTGGAGCACACCCGCGCCCGGCTGGCGCTCTACGGCCTCTCGTCGTCGGTGCAGACCGCCGACGCCGAGCACCTCCCCTTCGCCGACGCCTCGTTCGACCTGGTGTACTCGTGGGGGGTGCTGCACCACACCCCCGACACCCCGCGCGCCATCCGCGAGGTGTGGCGGGTGCTGCGCCCCGGCGGCACGGCGCGGGTGATGGTGTACAACCGGCACTCGCTGGTGGGGTACATGCTCTGGGCGCGCTACGCGCTGCTGCGCGGCCGGCCGCTCGCCGGGCTGGACCGGGTGTACGCCGAGCACCTGGAGAGCCCGGGGACCAAGGCCTACACCCCGGCCGGGATCCGCACCCTCTTCCAGGGCTTCTCGCGCGTCGCCACCTCGGTGGAGCTCTCCAACGGCGACCTGCTGGAGGGCGAGGCCGGGCAGCGCCACCGGGGCCCGCTGCTGGCGCTCGCCCGCCGGCTCTGGCCCCGCCCGCTCATCCGCCGCGCCTTCGCCCGCCAGGGGCTCTTCCTCCTGGTCGAAGCGGTCAAGTAGGAACTGATCGTCTCACGCAGAGACGCAGAGACACGGAGAGATGCTGGGGTGCTCTCTCCGTGTCTCTGCGTCTCTGCGTGAGACGCTTTTTCAGGCCGGATCTAGCGATGTGCCTGTCGGCGCCGCGCCGCCGCGTTTATCTTCAATGGCTGGCAAGGCGCCGGGGAGACCGGCGCACCGCGCATCCGGCGGATCGACCAACCCCACGATGCTGCTCGTACTCGCGATCTCCTTCCTCCTGATCCACCTCCTCCCGGTGCTCGGCTTCGCGCTGCTGCGGCCGGCGGGGATGCGCCGCGACGTGTTCGCGCCGCTGTACGTGGTCACGGCCTTCCAGCTCCTGAACGTCCCCTATCTCTTCCTGGTGGCCGCCGACCGCTCCAACCTCGCGCCCGACGCGGGGCTCTCGCCCTGGGTGGCGGGCGACCTGGAGGCGTCGATGGCGGGGTACGTGGCGGTGGCCGGCGCGGGGTTCCTGGCGATGGTGGCGGGGATGTTCTCGCCGCTGGCGCCGGCGCTCGCCCGGCCGCTCCCGCGGCTGGACCCGGCGCGCTTCACCGCCGCGCGTGTCTACCGCGCCATCCTGCTCACCGCGCTGGGCGGCGCCGCCGCCTATGCCTACTTCCTGGCAAAGATCGGGGGGCTGTCGCGGCTCTGGATCGTGCTGTACAACCGCACCCTGGTCACCATGGGCACGGGGTACATCTCCTTCACCTACAGCCTCCTCTTCACCTTCCTGGGGGTGCTGCTGGCGTACTCGCTGCGCTTCCGCGCCAGCGCGCCGCGGCGCGCGGCGGTGATTGCGGGGATGGTGGTGGTGGCGGCGGTGCTGGCCTCCACCGGCGGGCGCTCGGGGGCGCTCTCGGCGGTGATCCTGGCGCTGATGGCCGTGCACTACGGGGTGCGCCCCTTCCGCCGGCTGATCACGGCGCGCACCGCGCTGCTGGGCGCGGTGCTCCTGGCCTTCGTGCTGGTGATGCCCCTCTTCCGCAGCGCCCGCGCGCCCGAGCGCTACGGCGGGCACCCGGAGCTGGTGGTGGCGGACGCGGTGGGGAGCCTGGGACGGCTGGCGCCGCAGTTCAGCTCGGCCGATCGGGGGATGATCATCGTGCGCTACTTCCAGCCCCACCGCCTCTGGTGGGGCGCCAGCTACCTGGACCTGCTGCTGGCCCCGGTTCCGCGCACCCTCTTTCCCGACAAGCCCCCGGTGGACGAGGGCGTGTACCTGACGGCCATCGGCATGGGGCAGGAGGTGCGCCCCTCGATGCCCGCGCGCATGCTCCCCGTGACCTCGCAGCCGATGGGCACCTGGGCCACCTACATGAACTTCGGGGTGATCGGCTTCTTGGCCGCCATGTTCCTCTCCGGCGCGGTGGTGGGCGCGGCGTACCGCTACATGCAGCGCTCCGGGTACAACCCGTTCGCCGTGTACCTGTACGGCTTCGCGGCGATGAACGGGCTGTCGGTCAGCAACCTGGGGCTGGTGAGCTTCGTCATCACGGTGGGCTTCGCCGCCGCGGTGTTCTGGCTCCTCTTCGGGCGCACCCTGGGGGCCTTCGCGCGCCCGGCGGCGCGCCCGCTGGCCATGGCCGCGGGGTGAGCGCGCCCGGCGGGTGAGGGAGGTGCTCCGCCGCGCCCTGCTCTACGCGCGCACCCTGCGCCGGCTGCGCTGGGAGCAGGTGGCCTACCGGCCGCTACGGCGGGTGCAGCGCTGGCTCCCGGCGCCCGCCGCGCCCCCGGGCGAGCCCCACCCGGGGCGGATGGAGGCGATGGCCGCCGCGCTCGCCGCCTGGGGCCCGGGCGACGCCGCGGCCCGCCTGGCCCGCGCCGGCGAGGTGGCGGCGGGGCGCTTCACCTTCGTGGGGCGCACGGTGGAGATGGCCGAGCCCGCGTGGACGGACCGGCCGGTGAGCCACCTCTGGAGCTACCACCTGCACTACTTCGCCTGGGGGGTGGACCTGGCGTGGGCGTGGCGGCTCACCGGCGAGGCGCGCTACGCGGAGCGCTTCCGGGCGCTGGCCGAGGGGTGGATGGCGGCGTGCCCGCCCGGGAAGGGCGACGGGTGGGAGCCCTACCCCGTGTCGGTGCGGATCGAGAGCTGGGCGCGGGCGCTCCTCCTCTTCGGCGAGGGGCTCGACGGTAAGTTCCGCGCGGCGCTGCTGGCCAGCCTGCGCGCGCAGGCGGGGTGGCTGGAGCGGCGGCTGGAGCTGCAGGTGCTCGCCAACCACCTGCAGAAGAACCTCACCGCGCTGGTCGTGGCGGGGCTCCTCTTCGACGGGCCCGCGGCGGCGCGGTGGCGGGCGCGGGGGGCGGCGCGGCTCTGGCGCGAGCTCGCCGAGCAGGTGCTGGACGACGGCGGCCACTACGAGCGCTCGCCGATGTACCACCTCCTCGCCGCCTCCGACTTCCTGGAGACGGTGGGCCTGCTGGAGGCGGTGGGGGAGAGGGTGCCGCCGGACGCGCGGGCGCGCGTGGGGCGAATGGTGGAGGCGATGGGGGCGCTCTGCCGCCCCGACGGGAGCCTGCACCTCTTCAACGACGCGGCGCAGGGCGAGGCGCCGCCGCTCGCCCACCTGGCGGCGCTCGGCGAGCGGCTGACGGGGGCGCGGCCGCTGGAGGCGCGCGGCGCCTTCGCCCTCCCCCACACCGGCTACTTCGGCTGGGCCGGCCCGGAGGGGGGAGAGCGCGTCCTGGTGGACTGCGGGGCGCCCGGGCCCACGTACCAGCCCGGGCACGCACACTGCGACCTGCTCTCCTTCGAGCTCGACCTGAGGGGCGCGCCGCTGGTGGTGGACGCGGGGGTGAGCGGGTACGAGGGCGACCCGCTGCGCGAGTACGCGCGCAGCACCCGCGCCCACAACACGGTGTCGATCGGCGGGCGCGAGCAGAGCGAGGTGTGGGGCACCTTCCGCGTCGCCCGCCGCGCCGAGGTCGCCGGATCGCCCCGCGCCGGATCGGCGGACGACGGAAGCTGGCGGTTCGAGGGGGCCTGCCGCCCGTATCACGACCGCCGCGCCGTCCATCGCCGCACGGTGGAGCGGTCGGCGGAGGGGTGGCGGATCACCGACCGGGTGGAGGGCGCGCGGGGCGCGCGGCTCCTCGCCTGGCTCCATCTCCACCCCGATTGGGCGGTGGAGGCCGACGGGGCCGGTGTGACGGCGAGGCGGGATGGAGCGTCGGTACGGATTGAGTCCTTCGGTGCGGACTCGGTGCGGATCGTGCGGGGAGAGAGGGAGCCGGCACAGGGTTGGCACTGTCCCCGCTTCGGGGTGGCGGTGCCGGCCCCGGCGGTGGAGATGGCGGTGCACGCGAACGACGGACGCGCCTTCGGGTGCGTCATCCGTCTGCTGAACGACAGGGGATGATGGGCGGACTGAAGATCGGCTACCTGGTGCAGCAGTTTCCCCCGGAGGTGGGCGCCGGGCCCGCGCGCGTCACGGAGATGGCGCTGCGCTGGCGCGACGCGGGCGCCGAGGTGGTGGTGGTCACCGCCATGCCCAACCGCCCCGAGGGGCGCATCCACCCCGGCTACCGCGGCAAGCTCTTCCTCACCGAGGAGTGGGAGGGGATGCGCGTGCACCGCTCCTGGCTGTACGCCAGCCCCAGGCACGGCTTCGCGCGCACCATCGCCAACAACGCCACCTTCATGGCCACCGCCGCCCTCTCCGCGCTGATGCGGCTGGAGCGGCCCGACGTGCTGATCGCCAGCTCGCCCCCCTTCTTCCCGCACGTGGCGGGGGCGGCGGTGAGCCGGCTGCGGCGCATCCCCCTGGTGCTGGAGATCCGCGACCTCTGGCCCGACTACCTGGTGGGGATGAACGTGCTGAAGGAGGGTGCGCCGGCCACCCGCGCCCTCTTCGCGCTGGAGCGCCGGCTGCTGCGCGCCGCCGCGCACACCGTGGTGGTCACCGAGAGCTTCCGGCAGCGGGTGATCGAGAAGGGGGTGGCGCCCGAGCGGGTGGACGTGATCCCCAACGGCGTCGACACGGCGCTCTACCACCCCGCCCACGAGGAGCCGCCGATGGAGGCGCTGGTGCGCGCGCCCGGCGAGTTCCTGGTGGGGTACCTGGGGAACTTCGGGGCGGGGCAGGGGCTGACCGCGGTGGTCGAGGCGGCGGCGCTGCTGGCGCAGCGCGCGCCGGAGATCCGCTTCGTGCTGGCGGGCGACGGGCCCGACCGCGAGCGGGTGCTGGCGCGCGCGGCCGAGCTGGGCACGCCCAACCTGACCGTGGGCCCCGCCATCCCCAAGGAGCGCACGCGCGCCTTCTACAACGCCTGCGACCTGTGCCTGGTGCCGCTGGCGCCCTACCCGATCCTGCAGGAGACCGTCCCCTCCAAGATCTTCGAGGTGATGGCGTGCGAGCGCCCGGTGCTGGCCGCCCTCGCGGGCGAGGGCGCCTGCATCGTGCGCCAGGCCGGGGCGGGGCTGGTGGTGCCCCCGGGCGACCCCGGGGCGCTGGCCGATGCGGTGCTCGCGCTGCAGGCCGCCCCCGCGGCCGAGCGCGCCGCCATGGGCCGGCGCGGGCGCGAGCACGTGGCCCAGCACTTCAGCCGCGACGCGCTGGCCGCGCGCTACCTGGAGATCCTGGAGCGCGCGGCGAACCCCGCGCCCCCGCGGCCCCTGCAGGCGGCGGTGCGCCCCGCATGAGCCTGGACGGCGAGGTGGTGGTGGTGACGGGCGCCTCGGGCTTCCTGGGGCGCCCCGTCACGCGTGCCCTGCTGGCGCGTGGCGCGCGGGTACGCGGGACGGCTCGTCCCGGGTCGGCGCCGCTGGAGCCCGGCGTGGAGCCCGCCCCCATGGCGGGGCTCGACGACCGCGAGGGGCTGCGCCGCGCGCTGGCCGGCGCGGGCGCGGTGGCGCACCTGGCCGCGCGCGTGCACGTGATGCGCGACACCGCCGCCGACCCGCTGGCGGAGTTCCGCCGGGTGAACGTGGAGGGGACGCGCACCGTGCTGGAGGAGGCGATCGCCGCCGGCGCCCGGCGCTTCGTCTACGCCAGCTCGGTGAAGGCGCTGGGCGAGGGGGGCGGCGCCGTGCTGGCCGACGACACGCCGCCCGCGCCGGCCGACCCCTACGGCGCGAGCAAGCTCGAGGCGGAGCGCGTGGTCCGCGAGCTCGCGGACGCGGCCGGGGTGCACGCCGCCATCCTCCGCTTCCCCCTGGTGTACGGCCCCGGGGTGGGCGCCAACTTCCTCAAGCTCCTGCAGACCGTCGACCGGGGGCTTCCGCTCCCCG